>Ga0302326_10013719_pt1 | contig 17166 bp, 16 predicted proteins | sample Palsa_T0_3_FD_202264 | JGI IMG/M metagenome (GOLD analysis project Ga0302326, IMG submission 202264) | Peat permafrost microbial communities from Stordalen Mire near Abisko, Sweden - Palsa_T0_3 | ecosystem: Environmental > Terrestrial > Soil > Palsa > Peat permafrost | place: Sweden: Abisko... | reverse complement strand
GTTCTCTTTGCCGATCAAGTAACCGACCGCGCCGCCCTTTTCGCCGTAGTTCATCGTGCACGTGGGCGACGCGTGAATGCCCATCTTGTGCTCGATGCCGGCGCAGACGATGTCGTTGTGGTCGCCGAGCGTCCCGTCGGCATTGACGATGCGCTTGGGAACGATGAACAGCGAGATGCCCTTGACGCCCTCAGGCGCCGTCGGCGTGCGCGCGAGCACGAGGTGGACGATGTTCTCGGTGTAGTCGTGGTCGCCGTACGTGATGAAAATTTTCTGACCGGTGATCAAATAATGATCGCCCTGGGGCACGGCCTTCGTGCGGACCTGCGCGAGGTCGGAACCGGCCTGGGGCTCGGTGAGATCCATCGTGCCCGACCACTTGCCGCTGACGAGGTTCGGGATGAACTTTTGCTTCTGCTCGTCCGAGCCGACCAGTAGGATCGCTTCGATCGCGCCCTGGTTGAGCAGCGGGCCGTTCGAGAAAGCCATGTTCGAGGACTGCCACATCTCGAGCACCGCGGTGCTGAGCGTCATCGGCAGACCCATACCGCCGTATTCGGTCGGCATCGGAAGCCCGATCCAGCCGTCGGAAGCGAACTGCTTGAACGCTTCCTTGAAGCCCTTGGGCAGCGTCACCTTACCGTTGTCGAAGTGCGCGCCTTCTTGGTCGCCGGTCTTATTGAGCGGGTCGAGCACGCCCGTTGCGAAGTCGGCTGCTCCTTCGAGAATCGTTTCGAGATTTTCGGTGGCTTCTTCGTAGCCGGGAAGCTTCGCGATGCCGTCGATGTCCGCGATCTCTTTCAGATTGAAGAGAAAGTCGCGAAGGGGTGCTTGATATGCGCTCATTGCGTGACCTTTAAAACCCCGGTTTTCTTAAACTGGTGAGAGTGAGGAAAGTTTGTTCGCCCGGCTTACCCTGATTCCCGGCAAAACGCATATACTGTGATTCCGCTATACGAAAAGTTACATCGTCGTCAGTTAGGCGAAAGCGGGCGCGGGTCGGGCGCGACGGGCGTGCGGATGGCGCCCGCCCTTCCTGGGTCGAGGAGTCGTGCGTCCGGCGTGGGACTAAGGTCGTATGAAGCGCACGTCATTCTTGATGATGGGTTCGTTGTTGCCATTTAGCGGGGTCGCTCGGGCGGTCGAGCAATCGATGCCCGACGCTCTGCTGCGCTGGGCGCACTTGCTTGTCGAGGAAGTCCCGGCCGACCGTAATCGTTATGGATCGCATCCGACGTACGTCGAGTGGAACGATGCGGGGACCGGTAGCGGCGCGCGCAATCGCAGTGTCTGTAGTTCGTTTGTCAATCATCTCCTCGAACACAGTTTCGGCTACAGTGCTTCCGACATCGACGCGTGGTTCGGCAAGCGTGTGCCTCAGGCGGTGCAGTACCACGACACGATTGCGGCCGGGCATGGCTTCACATTGGTCAATCGCATCGTCGACATTCGGCCGGGCGACATCATTGCGGTTGCGTATCCGCCGGGAAGCAAACCGACGGGGCACGTCATGATCGCGGCAACGCGCGCGGCCGCTCATACCGCATCACGGCCGGTGGAGTCCGGCACACAGCAGTATGAAATCGGGGTTATCGACTCGGCGAACTCGGGGCATGGGCCAGCGGATTCGCGGTTGCGGGCGGATGGGACGTGGACGACCGGGGTCGGGCGCGGGACGCTGCGGCTCTACGGGCGCGAAGACGGGACAATCGCTGGTTACTGCTGGAGCACGTCGTCGCACTCCGCCTTTCGGCCGGCAGACGTTCGCCATCCGGTCGTGGGGCGGCTCGATTCCGCACTCGTTCCGAAACCCTCGGGAGCAGCCGGCGCGAGCACGACCGGCGACGACTCGGGCGACAACTCCGACGATGGACCGGTCAGCGATCCCGACTAGGGTCTGTAAAAGCTAGGCGGCCTTCTCCCACACAATATCCCAACTCTCGCGGCGCTCGATAAAGCCGGTAACTTTGCCGCTCGGGTCATACTGGAATATCTTGCGGATGCGCGGATCGCCTTTGATGAAAAACACATCGCGCGTTTCCGCATTCCATTCGGAGGGCTTGCTGCCGGCGCGCGCGCCCATCAGTTTCCCGTCGGTCACCGCCAGCGTATAGGTTGGCCGGGAATCCTTCAGCTTGTACGTGCCGGCAAATTTCTGCAGATCGGCGGCGGGCAGCGTTATCGATGGTGGATCGATTTTTTCCGCCAGCACCTGTCCCTCGATCTGCTTCCAGCCATCGGCGCGTTTCTTCCAGGTCGTGTTGGTGAGATAGTTCGCGTGAATAGTCTGGCCGTAGTAGTATTCGGTCTCGATCTGGCGGAAGAGGGCGACCGCCGTGTCGCCGTCCTGATGATAGGACAGCAGCGCGATCGTGATATTGCCGCCCAGGCCTTTCGGCAGTGGACGGATCTCTTTCAGCATCGCGGCTTTGCCTTTGTAGCTGTCGTCCTCCTCGGCATAGATCACGTCCCGATCGAGGTATCGATCCCACACCTGGGGCTTGCCGCCGGTAATGGCGTTGACCATCTGCTGCTCGTAATGCGTGATGAGAGCGCGGTCGTCTGCTAACGCGGGCGCTGCGACCGCAAAGAACGTAAGGAGCAAGACAATCGTGCGGCCCATGACGATCCTCTTAGAGCGACGTCTGTTCGCCCGTTGGATTCGGCTCTCGGGTTCGGATTTTCTGCCATAGACCTATCAATAGGGACCGGGTGCCGCGGTCGGCGCTTGGGTCGGTGCGGCGGTTGCGGAAGCTGCGGGGCGCGCGAGGCTAAAGCCGTTCGTGCCGTTTCCATTTGAGACGCCGGCGGTATCGCCGCTGAACGTATAGAGCGGCGCGCCGTTATAGGCGAGCTGTGTCGTTCCGTTGTCGGAACGCTTGAACGACGACCACGGCGTGGTGAGCGTCACGCCCGCGGGCGGCGCGACCGACGGCCACACTGAGAGACATTCGCCGGTGCAGTTCGAGATGTCGGTGCCGTCTGCATCGGAGGTGTACACCGGCAGGTCTGTCGACGTTACGAATGCGGGGCTGCCGTCGATGTTCTCACTTTGTAAGACGGTGCCGGATTGCGGCGCGGACGTTGCCGGCGTTGATGTCGCAGGCGCAGATGTTGCAGGCGCGGCCGTCGGGTGCGAGACGACCGGCGCGACGTATCCGCCGCTGGTGCCGCCGCCGCCGCCGCTGCACCCGGCGGTCGCGGAGAGTCCAAAAAGACCGAGGAATGCCAGGGACGTGTTCTTCATGACTCGAGCGTACGCCGGGCGCATGAAGCAATTCTGAAAACGCGCCCGTCGTTCAGCGCGAAAACGATTCATGAAATCTGAGAGCTGAGTGCTAGCGGCGCCCCGATTTCAGCATGTCTTCCACCGCTTCTTCGAGATGACGCAAACGATTGCAGACGCGTGCGATGTGCGTGTACGGCAAGTAGCGCAGCATCACGGAGTCGTCGAGTCCCCACGACACGCGCGGTTCGGGGTTCAACCACACGACGCGCTTCGCGCGCTCGTACAGATACTTGACGATGTCGATGCGCGGCTCGCCGTAGTTCGAACGCGCGTCGCCGAGGATGACGACCGTCGTGCGCCGGTCGACGGCATCCAAAAAGCTTCGCTCGAAATCCGCGAACGACCGGCCATAGTCGGAGGAGCGGTAGCCGAGCTGCTCCATCACCTGGACGATCGCGTCGTCGAACGACGCGTTTTCGAACAAGTCGCTCGTCTCGATCATCCGGTTCGCGAAAGCGAACGAACGCACGTCCGCGACCTCTTCGGTAAGCGCATAGACGAACAGCAGCAGAAAGTGCGCGAGCGCGGCCACCGATCCGCTGACGTCGCACAAGAGTACGATGCGCGGCTTCTCGATGCGGACGCGCCGCCACGACGTCCGGAAAGGAACGCCGTCGCTTGAAATGTTGCGCCGCATCGTGCGGCGCACGTCGAGCTTGCCGCGCCGCGCCCGGCGGTGCATGCGGCCGTAGCGCGTCGCGAGGCGCCGCGCCATCTGGCGCACGATTTGACGCATCCGTTCGACGTCGCGCCGGTCGACGTTGACCAGCCGCGCGTCGCGTAGAAATTCGTCGCGCGCGGCTTCGGGTGCTCCGCCCGCAGTCGGCGCGAGCCGCCGTTCGACGATGTCCCGCGCGAGTTCGCCGACCGCGCGGCGCCGCTCGTCCAGGAAGTCTGCGATTCGTGCGTCGTTCGGGTCCCCGCTCGCACGCAGGCGCCCGATCGCTTCTTCGAGACCGGCGATGCCCATCAGCTCGAGGATGCGGCGTACGTAGCGGTTGATTTGCGTGAAGAGCCGGACTTCGGAAACGCCCGCCTCGGCTGCCGCGGCGAACAGCGCGCGCACGAGCGCCGCGCGATCGTCGTCGAGCAGAATGCGCGCGAGCGCGTCGTCGACGTCGGCTTCCATCGGCGTGCGGTCGTCCGGCGGCAGCTCGAGATTCGCGAGGCCGAAGTAGCGCTCGAAGCACTGCTCGAACCGCTCGCGCTCCTCATCGTTCTTCGCGAGCACGAGCTGCAAGGCGTCTTTGAAGAGCTCGCGGTCCTCGTACCCGACGAGTGCGATGGCTTCGAAGGCTTCGATGCTCTCGGCCACCGAGACCGAGATCCCGGCATTGCGCGCGACGCGCAGAAACCCGAGCAACGGATCTTTCACGCATCTCGGGTTCTCGCAGGGCGCCACCGATTCCCCAGCGCACTAAAATTTCCGCAACACCGTCGCCCTCGGAGAGATTGCAGTGAACGGCCACCACCCCGATGCCACCGAGACTGCGGCCATGATTCGGCGTCGCGAGATCACGGCGCTCGAAGCGGTCGAGGCCGCGATCGCCCGCGCGCAAGAGATGACGCCGCAGCTGAATTTTCTCGTGACAGATACGTTCGACCACGCGCGCGAACGGGCACGCGCGGGCAACCTCGGCGGCCCGTTCGCGGGCGTGCCCTACCTCGTCAAAGACATGTACGACGTGGGCGGCGCGCCGACGCGCTGGGGCGCGAAGTTCTCCGAGAGCGTTGGGGCCGCGGCCAGAAACTGCCCGCAGGTCGATGCGTTCGAAGCTGCGGGCTTGGTTGTGATCGGCAAGTCGGCGATGAGCGAGATCGGTTGGCTGCCCACGACCGAGCCGCTCGCGTTCGGGCCAACGCGCAGTCCGTGGGATCTCGAACGGACGCCGGGCGGCTCGTCCGGCGGATCGGCGGCCGCGGTCGCGGCGGGCGTCGTTCCCATGGCCGATGCCGCCGACGGCGGCGGATCGATTCGCATTCCCGCGTCGGCCAGCGGCCTCTTCGGCCTCAAACCTTCTCGCGACCGTTTGATCGGTCGCCAAGATGCGGCCGGCGATCTCGTACTGACGGCCGAACATTGTCTCTCGCGCAGCGTGCGCGATTCGGCCGGCCTGTTCGCCGCAATGGAGTCACCGCTTCTTCCCGTTCATTTGCCGCGCGTCGGCTTCGTGAAGGGTCCCGCAAAGCGCAGACTGCACGTCGGCTTCCTCCTCGCCGACCTCAACGGAAGCGAACCCGACGCGGAGGTTCGCGCCGGTGCGGAGGCCGCCGCGGCTCTCATGGAGCGGCTCGGACATACGGTCGAACCGACGACGTGGCCGTTTCCCGGTGCTCGCGCGTTCGAAGATTTTTCGTTGCTGTTCGCATCGGCCGCGCAGCACGTCGTCGAGCTGGCCCGGCTCGCGATCAACCCGAAACCGCTGAGCCTTGCGTCGATCGTGCTGCAAAAACTCGGGCTGCTCCATGGCGGGCTCGGAAGGATGCCGGATACCTCGGTCCTCGAACCGCTGACCTTCGGCATGGCAGCGCGCGCGGCGAGGCTCGCGCCGGGCGATGTTCAAAGTGCGGTCGCGCGCTTGGAAGCCGCTGGGCTGACGTACGACCGTTGGTTCGAAACCTTCGACGTGATCCTCTCACCCGTGCTGCGCACGCCACCCGTACCGATCGGCCACATCACGGGCGACGTTCCGCTGGACACGCTGCTCGAACGCATCGCGGACTTCGCCCTCTATACGGAAGTGCACAACGCGTTCGGCGTTCCCGCCATGAGCGTCCCGCTACACTGGACGGCGCACGGCCTCCCGGTCGGCATGCAGTTCGCCGCACGCATGGGCCAAGAACGCGCCCTCTTCGAACTCGCCTACGAACTCGAAGAGGCAGCGCCGTGGGCCGCGCGGCGGGCGCCGGTCTACGCGACCGGGCGCACCCTCACGCCCGCCTGAGAAACGAACGATCTTCGACGAGAATGCAGCGCGATTGTCTTGCGTGCGCCACGTTGGCCTGAGCATCCGGATCCGCCGCGAGCTTCGCGCGGTAGACCTCGTACGCCGCCAAGCTCTCGAAGTCGAGCAGCGCGATCGCGAAATTGTTTGCGCCCTCTTTTGGGAGAAAGTACCCGTTCAGCAGGCCGCCGCAGCGTTCGATGATCGGCGGCCAGCGCCGCGCGTATTCCTCGAAATCGGAGAGGCGATGCGGGTCGAGCGTGTATCGAATGCAGCACGTAATCATGCTCGCGATTGTAACGCGCCAACATTTCGACGCCGGTCGAAGTCCGCTCCGCGAACTACGCCGACTCGTCGAGTGCGGCGCCGAGGGCGGCGCGCGAGCTGACGCCGAGCTTCACGTACGCGTTCGCGAGGTGGGATTCGATAGTGCGCTCGCTGACGAAAAGCCGTTCGGCGATCGTCTTGTTCGAGTGACCGGCCGCAGCGAGATCCGCGATCTCGCGCTCGCGGCGCGAAAGCGGCTTCGAGCGCTCGCTCGCGTCAGCACCCGTGTCGGCTTGGCGAGCGAGCCGTCGCGCGCCGCACGACTTCATTAATGCAGCCGCACGAGCGCGATTGCCGGCGAGCACATGCGCTTCTGCTTCTAGCAGCGGCATTTCCAACGCCGCGAAGCCGTCGACCGCGGTCGCGGCGTGACGTCGCGCGGCTTTCTCACTTCCAAAACGCGATTCGGCGTATGCATCGAACAGCTCGACGTGCGTCCGCACGCGCGGGTTCTCGTACGAGCGCCAATGGGCCGCGACGGCCGTTACCGCGTCGACCAGCGCGCGATCGCCCAAGGCCGCGATCGAGGGCAAGACGGTGCTGCCGGGACCTTCCTGGTCCGCGAACGTGCCATCGTCGAGCAACCGGCCGAGCACCCTGCGCGCGGATTCGAGATCGCCGGTCGCGGCGTGCGCGTCGGCGAGAGCGCTCGCCAACTGACACCAGAAGCCGACGGTTCTACCGCCGGACCCGGCTCGTCCGAGGGCGCCGGCGCAGTCGGCGCGCTTGACGAGCGTATCGTCCCGAAGATACGCGGCAAGCCGCGCCGCGAGCCGCGCGATCACCATTTCGACGACGGGGGCCTGGGCCTTTTCGGCGAGCAGAATCCACAGGCGCGCGTGCGCCCCGTCGAGCCGCCCGGCGTCGATGAGCGCGTGCGCAAAGTATCCGCGCGTCAAAACGGCTTGGAAGAGGTCGCCGTAGCCTTCAGTGAAGGCGAGCGCGTCTTCGTAGGCGGCGATCGTCGGCGTCACCGGCAGCACGCGGCCCACCAAGAATGCATAGTTGGTCATCGCGAGGATGATCGAGACCGGACGGCCGGTTTCGTGCGCGCATCGCACGGCGGCGAGCGACTCTTCCATACCCGCTTCGTAGTTGCGCTCGTGAAAAAATCGCAGGCCGCTACGCGCGTTGTAGAGGCGGATCTGGTCGCGCAACCCTGCGAGCTCCAGCAGTGGTTCGGCTTCCGCGAGCGCCCGTTCCACGGCCGGCCACTCGCCTTGAATCGCCAGCAATACGGCGCGCTGCGCGAGAATCCGAATGCGCAGGCGATCGTCGGGCGCGTCGCGCTCGCGCGTTTGCGCCTCGTCGAGCAACTCGAGCGAGACGGCATGATCGTGAGCTTGGTGCTTGAGGTTCGCGAGCACGAGCATCGCGTCGACGATTCGTCCGCGCTCGCCCGTCGCGCGCGCGAGTTCGAGCAAGATTTCCTGATGACGCGTCGCCTCGGCGTTGTTTCCAAGCTCGTAGTAGGCGGATGCGGCGCCCTCACGCAAGGCCGCGCGGTCCGCGTCTGCCGGTTCGCACAGCAGCGCGCGCTCGAATTGTTCGGCTGCCTCGCGATAGGCAAAACGTGTCATCGCGCGCTCACCGGCGAGACGTGCATACGGTCCGCTGTCGGCCTTGGCGCCGGCGAGCCAAAAGTGCTCGGAGAGTTCGGCGACGCGATCGTCCGCATCGGGCTCGCGTTCGAGCGCACGCCCGATCGTCAAGTGGAGCTCGCGCGACTCAAGCAACAGGATCGGTGCGAGGATCGCGTCGCGAACGAGCGCGTGGCGGAACTGGAACCAGCCCGGCTCCACACGATCTTCGACGAGGAAGTGCGCTGCGACGGCCTGCCGTAAAAAGGCGAGCACGAGTTGCCGCGATCGGTCGCCTGCGATCTTCTCGAGAAACGCGACGCTGAACCGCCGGCCGATCAGGGCGGCCGTCTCGAGGAGGTTTCGCTCGTCGGAGGTCATGCCGGCCATGCGGGCGGCGACGAGACTGCGCAGCGTCGACGGCGTCGGATTCCCTTCGCTTTCGAGCGCCGATTTCAACAGCTCCTCGACGAAGAGCGGGTTGCCTTCGCAGCGTTCGCGCACGCTGCGCAGCGACGGAGCGTCCGGAAGTGTGGTATCGCCGAGCGTCGCCTCGATGAACTCCGCGACACCTTCGCCGGAAAGCGCCTGGAGGATCACGTTTCGCGCGAGCGGAGAGCGTGTAACCTGCGCAACGACGCGCTCGAGGTCGGCGGATGTGCCCACTTCTTCCGGGCGATAGGCGACGACAAACATGAGGCGGTCGTCTACGAGCGCCCGAGCGGCAAACTTCAGGAACTCGAGCGTCGCGGTGTCGGCCCAGTGCGCGTCGTCGATGATCGCGACGACCGGCTTGCGCGCGGCCGCGGCGCGCAGCCCATCGAGGAGCCGCGCGAACACCTGAAGCTGGCCGGCCTCGGGCGCCTCGCTCCCCGAAGCCGGATCTGCTGAGGCCGCCTCCGGCGCGAGCGCAGCGAGCAAGCTGTAGATCGGGCCGAGTGACGCGGGCGCAAACGCCGGACAAGCGACGGCGGCGACGGCCGCCCGGCGTTGGAGCTGGGCGCGAAGCTCATCCAGCAAGCGCGTTTTGCCCATGCCGGCTTCGCCGGAGACGAAGACGATCGAGGGCGTGCCGCCTGCGGCCGCGGCGGCAAACCGAACCAAGGCGCCGAGTTCGGCGTCGCGTTCGATCAGGCGCGGACAGTGCAGGGGGGTACCGACCACGGGCCCCTTTTCGGGATCAGTACTGAGAAATCCGTACCGGCCACGATGACGAGCAGGTACGGCGATTTCGTATCCTGTGGCCACGACAGGCGCGGCCGGTCCTCCGGCCGCCCTCCCCATGACCACTTGAGGGACACGAAATGCCTAACAGACTCTCTCCGCTCCCGGCGGCGCAAAGCAACCCGGTTCGCACGCTCAAGGCGGGCCTGTTCGCGGCGCTCGCCGCTTACGCAGCTTCGTTCTCGGCGGCATCCGCGACGCCGACTATGGGTGCCGTCGACGTGACGGTATTCAAGCACCCGCAGTATGGGTGCCCGGCACACGTCGAGATGTACATGTCGAGCTACGCCAGCGGTTGGCCCGACGGAGACACGACCGATCATAAAGTTACCTACACGATCGAGCGCATCAACACCAACGGCAAGTTGGTGACGTACAAAACGTACACCGGGGCATACAAAGCGATGACCGAGCAAAACGGCAAGCAGACGACCGAGTTCTCCACCTTCGATGATGGTATGGCGGTCGGCATCGACATGACAAAAGGCCTCCACAACCGGGCAAAGCTGATCATCCTCAAACCGTTCCACTGGGAATCGGACTGGCAGGACTTCACCCTCAACTGCGAATGACGCCATGGACCGCAACCATCGCGAGTCGCCGCCAATTCAGCTCAACGCGCAAGACAAAGAATCCATGCGGGGCATGGCCGTCAACGATACGACGTTGCGCAGTTACTACAACGCCGTCGCGTCGTATCAAAAGATGGAACGTGAACTGGGCGCCACGCCGGCCGAACGCGCGAGCGGTCACGACGGGCGCGAGGACGCGGCCTTACACAAAGCGGTCGGGCAGATCGAAAAGGGGCATGTTCCGGGCGAGGGTTTGACTCGTCAAGAGATCGGCGCGGCCTACGGTCAAGCGGACCGCTCGGTCAAAAGCCAAGAGCAAAGGTTCACGGATACGCGAGATTACCTGTCGGTGATGGGCGAAGTCATTCGCAACGGCGAGTACACGGGCAAGAATCCGGACCTCTACGCGAAGGCCGCCCGTGACACCGAGAAGACCGACGCGTACATCGACCGCAACTATACCCAAGGCGCTGCGGCCGGCCAGGGAAACGAACTCCCCTCGCTCTCACGCGCGGAGCAAAATCAACTCTCTCGCGGCGTTGCCGCGGAAGCCGTCGCCGCGAACGCCGTCGGCCAACAACGAGAAACGGCCGGCTTCGATCGAAGCCGCTGAGTTTTCACTCTTGCTTCTTCAAGGAGTCGCATTTCATGCGTAAGCTCTCTACGATCGCCATGTCTCTCGCCGTGCTCGCATCGGCGGGGTGTTCCGGCGCAAGCTCAGCCTCAAGCTCGAGCGCCGACGCGAGTCCGTCGCCGGCAGCGAAGGGCACGACCGACAAGCGAACCGGCTTGCCGGTTTATCCCGGTGCGATGCAAAGCTCGACGAGCGACAGCTCGGCTGGCAAAATGACATCGTTTATGACTGATGACTCGGAGCAGACGGTCGGCAGCTGGTACAAGAACACGCTGCCCGCGAGCTTCGCCGAGACCGACAATAGCAGCAACAGCAGCGATCCGACGATCGAATTCGATGTAACCGCCGACGGCAAGCAGACCGAGAAAGTCTATCTGTCCTCAGTCGGCCAGAAGACCTCGATCGACGTCGAACAAGTGAAGTAAAACGGCGGCGCCCTCATTGTCACGCTGAGCCTGTCGAAAGACGTGAAGGACAGTACGGTGGTGAACTTTACGACTCGGCCGCGCTTCGACAGGCTCAGCGTGACAGGGAGAGGCTAGTTCATCGCTCCGTAGCGGCCGACGACGTCCTTCACGAGTGCGTCGATTTGGCGGCTCGCGGAAACGACGTCGGCTTCGTATTTGAGGAGCAGGTTGAGCGTCGTGCGGACGATTTCGGGCTCGAGGTCGCCCACGTGCAGCAACAGCAGCGCGCGGGCCCAGTCGATCGTTTCGCTGACGGACGGGAGTTTCTTCAGCTCGAGCGCGCGCAGGCGTTGCACGAATGCCACGAGTTGGCGCCGAAGGGCCGGCTCAATGTCGGGGACCCGGACCTCGATGATGCGCTGCTCGAGCGATTGATCGGGGTAGCCGATGTGGAGGTGCAGGCAGCGGCGCTTGAGGGCGTCGCCGAGGTCGCGCGAGTTGTTCGAGGTCAGCACCACGAGCGGCGGCACGATCGCCGTATACGTTCCGAGCTCGGGAATCGTGATCGCGTAGTCCGAGAGAATCTCGAGCAAAAAGGCTTCGAACTCTTGATCCGACTTGTCGACCTCGTCGACGAGCAGCACCGCGCCGTCCGGTTGGCGCAGCGCCTTCAACAACGGCCGCGGCTCGAGGAACTGTTCGGAGAAAAACGCTTCATCGATATCGCCGAGCCGGGCGAGCGACGCTTCTAGGCCCACGACGTCGCGCAGCGTTTCGGTGAACTTATCGCGCAGGATTTGCGTGTAGAGGAGCTGCTTGCCGTACTTCCACTCGTAGATGGCCTTGGCTTCGTCGAGCCCCTCGTAACATTGCATACGAATCAGCGGGAGCTTCGTGAACGCCGCCGTCGCCTTCGCAAGCTCGGTCTTGCCGACGCCCGCGGGCCCTTCCACGAGGATCGGTTTGCGCAGGTGGTGCGCGAGGTAGATCGCGGTCGATACTTGGCGGCTTGCGATGTAGTCGGCCGAAGCGAGGCCCGCTTCGATCGCGTCGATCGAAGCAACGAGCGATGCTTCTATTCGAAGCCGCCGATCGTGGTGCCGCCGTCAACGACGATCGTTTGCCCGGTGATGAACGATCCGGCGCGGCTGGCCAGCATGACCGCGACGCCCGCGACGTCGTCGACCTCGCCGAGGCGGCCGATCGGGTACTGCCGTAGCACGAACTTTTCCGTTTCCGGATTTTCGTACAACGCCTTCGCGAAGTCGGTTTTGATGATCCCGGGCGCGATCGCGTTCACGCGAATGTTCTTGTGACCCCACTCGACCGCGAGGTTGCGCGCGAGCGCCGAATCGGCTGCTTTCGAGAGACCGTAGGCGCCCAAAACCTTCGTGCCCTTGAGGCCTGCGATGCTCGAGATGATGATCGCGGCACCGCCGCCGCGTTCCGCCATCTGCGGCAACACCATGTTGCACAGCCACAGGTTCGAGCGCACGTTCGAGTCCATGATCTTGTCGTACGAATCGTCCGGAATTTTGGCGAGCGGCCCAAAGTACGGATTCACTGCCGCGTTGCAGACGAGGATGTCGATGCCGTGCCATTCGGCCAGCGTGCGGTCGACGAGCGCCTGCAGCTGATCCTTATATCCGATGTTGCACGGCACGGCGATCGCGGATCCGCCGGCTTCCGCGATCTCGGCACGCGCGGCTTCACAGGCATCGGCCTTGCGACTCGAGATGACGACGTGCGCTCCGTGGCGCGCGTAGTGCTTCGCGATCGCGAGACCGATACCGCGAGTCGAGCCCGTGATCAGCGCAACCTTACCCGTGAGGTCGAACAGGTTGTCGCTCGCGAGCGACGGCTCTACCGAAGCGCTCATCGGGCGGCGAAGGCCGGCTTGCGCTTTTGCATGAAGGCCGTGACGCCTTCGCGGAGATCGGGACCTTGCGAGGCTTCGGTTTGCAGGTCGGCCTCTTCGTTGAGCCACTCGGCGAAGTGCGGGATCATCGAGCGGTTGAACGCGCGCTTAGTGAGCCCGATCGCGACCGGTGACAGCGCGGCGAACTTCTGCGCGTAGGCGAGCGTCTCGTCTTCGAAGATCGCCGCGGGCACGACGCGATTAACCAGCCCGATGCGCAGCGCTTCCTGCGCGTCGAGTTTATCGCTCGACCACGCAAGTTCGAGGCCACGCCCGAAGCCGGCGAGCAGCGGAAGCATCAAACTTCCACCGCCGTCGGGAACCAGGCCGATCTTCGAAAACCCGAGCGTCAGCACCGCGTCGTCGGCCGCGATGCGCAGATCGCACGCGAGCGCGATCGACAATCCGACGCCGGCAGCGATGCCGTTGAGCGCGGCGATCACCGGTTTCTCGATCGTGCGAATCTGCGTCACCAGCACGTTGTAACCACGCCGCAAGTGGTCGCCGACCGAGATCGGCTCCGGACTCGTCTGCATCCGAACGAACGCCTCGAGATCTTGACCTGCGGAGAACCCGCGGCCGGTGCCCGCAAGCACGATGGCACGCACGTTCGGGTCTTTGCCGGCGTCTTCGAACGCAGCGATCAACCCCTCCGTCATCTCTTCGTTGAACGCGTTGAGTTTGTCAGGACGATTGAGGCGCAGCGTCGCGACCGTGCCGTTCGTGGTCCGCGTAATCAGGGAGTCGCTCATGTCCGCCGGTTCGGCGGCACCGCAACCGGGTTCCTCGGTTGACCCATTTAAGGTTTTGGAATTGCCGCCGATACCATCACTAAGGCGGCAGAGTGTCGACCGCAGCGCCTACCTAATATATTTACGGATCCGCTCACTGACACTCCAAGCCTTTCTAAATTCCCACTCGCCTGTAGCGCCGTAAGGCAGTATACAGGCGGGTGGGCTTTCGCATCCGCGTCCCGGCTGCGTCCTTCGACAAGCTCAGGACGGGCTTTCGACAAGCTCAGCGTGACAAAGAGTGTTTTTTGGAGTGCGAAACTCGCGCGGCGGGCGGGTCGTAAATGGTCCGTACCGTCCCTCCTCGTAGCATGCTTGACACGCCCAATGGCCATCCGGAGACACGCATGCAACTCGATACCCTGCCGTTTCTCGACCTGTTCAATCCGGACTTCGAGTTCGATTCGGCGGTGGTGGACGAGGCGCGGGCCTCGGGCTGGCTCGCCCGCACGCCGTTCGGTTTCGCCGTGCTGCGTTACGACGATATCGTCGCGATGCTCAAGGATCCGCGGTTGCACCAGGGCAGCGCCGCGGTGCTCGCGATGCGCGGCGTTACCGACGGTCCGCTCGTCGATTGGTGGAAGCGCTCGCTGCTCAACATCGACGGTGCCGAACACACGCGGATGCGGCGCCTGGTGGCGACGGCGTTCACGCCGCCCGCCGTCGAACGCCTGCGTCCGTTCTTCCGCGCGACCGCGGAGCGGCTGGCGGACGGATTCGGCGCCGACGGAACGTGCGAATTCGCGGCCGCCTTTTCCGAACCGTATCCGCTCGAGGGCATCTGCGAAATGCTCGGGATTCCGCAGGAACGGCGCGCGAGTTTCTACGGTTGGGCGAGCGACCTCGGGCTCATTTTCAGCCAGCGTATCGGAGCGCCCGAGGTGCGTGCGCGCGCGGAGGCAGCATTGCTCGCGCTCCAGGAATGCGCGGACGAAGTGATCGCCGACCGGCGCAAAAACCCGGGTCCGGATCTGGTTTCCGCGCTCGTCGCCGCCGAGTCCGAAGGCGACCGGCTTTCGCAGGACGAGTTGCGCGGCATGATCGCGGGACTCGTGTTCGCGGGCAACGACACGACGCGCAACCAACTGGCGCTCGGCATGCTCGCCTTCGCGAAACATCCCGATCAGTGGGCGCTGCTCGGCGAACGGCCGGAGCTCGCGCCGCGGGCGGTCGATGAGATGATGCGGCTCAATCCGACGATCTCGATCGTCCCGCGCATCGTCTACGAAGAAATCGAATACAACGGCGTGACGATGAAGCCTGGGTTCGTGATCACGCTGATCTTGGCGTCGGCCAATCGGGACGAGGCGATCTTCGGCGGCGAAGGCTTCGACATCGCGGCGGAGCGCCCGGCGAGCCATCTCACCTTCAGCGGCGGCATCCACCGGTGTCTGGGCATGTGGCTGGCCCGGGCGGAGATGCAAGAGGCGCTCGCCGTCCTTGCGGGACGTTTCGAACGGATCGAGCTCGCAGGCGAACCCACCTGGCAACCGGGACTCGGGATCGACGGTCCGACCACGTTGCCGCTACGGTTCGTCCCTCGTGCGTAAGGCAACCTACGGCTTTCCGGCCGGGTTCTAATGTATGGTTTTGCTATGAGCGGAAAGATGACACGTATGAAGATGGTCGGCGGCCTGTGCAGCTTGGCGGCGGCGCTTGGAATCCCAAGCAAGCCTGCCGGCGCGGACACGGAGCACTTTGAAGTAACGCACACGGATGCGGAGTGGAAAGCCAAGCTGAGCCCCGCGGCGTACAACGTGCTGCGCCAGCACGGAACCGAGTACCCCGGCTCGAGCCCGCTCGATCACGAAACGCACGCGGGCATCTACAACTGCGACGGCTGCGAACTCCCGCTCTTTGACTCGAAGACGAAGTTCGACAGCGGAACCGGCTGGCCGAGCTTCTACGAGCCGCTGAAGAACGCGGTCGAGACGTCGAACGACAATTCGATGTTCGTATCGCGCACCGAAGTGCATTGCCGGCGTTGCGGCGGCCACCTCGGACACGTCTTCGACGACGGTCCGAAGCCGACGGGACTACGCTTCTGTATGAACGGCGTCGCCCTCGACTTCAAGCCTGCCGAAAAGGCGCACTAGCGCCGCTACGAGGCCTTCCCGTACTGGCACGATTCGGGCGCCGTCATCGTGATGGCGTTCCCGCCGCCGGTAAAGCTCATTGAAGGCCCGGTCGACGAGGTAACGGTTGTCGTCCCGCCGTCCGCCTTGTAAGTGACGTCGAACGACGCGTTGACGGGCCCCGTCGTGGTCGTCATCGACGTCCCGGTGAACTCCAGCGTGTCCGGGCAGCCGTCGCCGCCTCCCGGCGTAAGGCTCCATTTTCCGATGAGCGGATTCGAACTCCCGAAGCATCCGGCGAGCATCAAGCTGCAGAGCGCAGAGACCGCGAGACGTGACATCGTAACGTTCGTCATAAACAACACCCTCCCAGCGCCCGCCCTTCAAGGCCTGCGGGCGACACTCTTGCAAAACCGGGTAGGCGACACGGACGGCGGGTAACATCGTCGTGATGACTCATCGGCACTATCATGAGATGCCGTTCGGTGCTGCCGTGCTCGACGACGGCGCCGGCGTACACTTCCGTCTCTACGCTCCCGGCAACCGCACGGCCAAGGTCCTCTACGATGCCGGGCGCGGCGAGCGGGGAGCTGCGATGGCGCAATCGGGCGACGGCTGGTTCGAGACGACGTGCGCTGATGCACGCGCCGGGACGTACTATCGCTTTGCCGTCGCGGATTCGCTCGTCCCGGATCCGGCCTCGCGCTACCAGCCGGGCGGCGTCCACGCACCGAGCCTGATCGTCGACCCGCGCTCGTTCGCCTGGCCCGATGACGGCTGGTCCGGACGGCCTTGGGGCGAGCACGTATTCTACGAACTGCACGTCGGGACGTTTACACCCGAGGGCACGTTTGCGGCCGCCGTTACGAAACTCGACGCGCTGGCAGCGCTCGGGGTCACGGCTATCGAGTTGATGCCCGTGTCCGATGCTCCCGGGTTGCGGAACTGGGGGTACGACGGGGTCCTGCCCTTCGCGCCGTCGCACAACTACGGCACGCCGGACGAACTCAAAGCGCTGATCGCGGCGGCGCACCAGCGCGGCCTGGCTGCGTACCTCGACGTCGTCTACAATCATTTCGGGCCCGAGGGAAACTATCTGCATGCGTACGCGAAGACGTTTTACACGGACCGATTCCACACGCCGTGGGGATCGGCCATCGACGTCGCGGGCGAGCGTGGCGACGTGCGCGCGTTCTTCATCGAGAACGCGCTGTACTGGCTCGAGGAATATCGCTTCGATGGGCTCCGGCTCGATGCGGTCCAAGAAATTTACGACGGGCCGCAGCGCTCGTTCTTACGCGAACTCGCGCGCACGGTCGGCGAGCGCGCGACGCACCCCGTGCACCTAATCGTCGAGAACGATAAGAACGAAGCGACGCTGCTCGTCGCGGGCTTTCGCGCGCA
>Ga0302326_10013716_pt1 | contig 17168 bp, 12 predicted proteins | sample Palsa_T0_3_FD_202264 | JGI IMG/M metagenome (GOLD analysis project Ga0302326, IMG submission 202264) | Peat permafrost microbial communities from Stordalen Mire near Abisko, Sweden - Palsa_T0_3 | ecosystem: Environmental > Terrestrial > Soil > Palsa > Peat permafrost | place: Sweden: Abisko... | reverse complement strand
GACGCCCGCGCGAAGGCGGCAACTAGGCGCCTTTTAGAGCCTTGCCGTGGTAAATCCGTGCCCACCGTGCTGCCTCGTCGTAGCGCGAGGGTTTTGTATTCGCTGAGGAAGCCTTATTTATGACCAGCGCCGCAATCGTATCGCCCCCTACGACCAACAAACATCTCATCCGCTGGGTCGAAAAGATGGCCGACCTGACCCAGCCCAAGCATATCCACTGGATCGACGGCAGCGATCGAGAAAATGAGATGCTGTGCCGGCAATTGGTCGAGGCAAAAACATTTCTCCGCCTGAACGAGCAGCTTTGGCCGGGCTGCTATCTGGCCCGCTCCGCGCCCAACGATGTGGCGCGCGTGGAAGACCGCACCTTCATCTGCTCGCTCTCCAAAGACAACGCCGGCCCGACCAATAACTGGGAAGACCCGTACGTAATGCGGCGCAAGCTCAAGCAGCTCTTTCGCGGTTCGATGCGCGGACGCACGATGTATGTGCTGCCCTATTCGATGGGCCCCATCGGCTCGCCGATGTCGCAGATCGGCGTGCAGCTTACCGACTCGGCTTATGCGGTCGTGAACATGCGCATCATGGCCCGCATTGGCACGCCGGTCTTCGCCGAGATCGACAAAGACACCAAGCGCGTTGTGCCCTGCATGCACTCCGTGGGCGCGCCGCTAGGGCCAGGGCAGAAAGATGTGCCCTGGCCCTGCAACGATGAGAAATACATCGTGCATTTCCCCGAGACGCGCGAGATCTGGAGCTACGGTTCGGGCTACGGCGGCAACGCTCTGCTGGGCAAGAAGTGTTTTGCATTGCGGATTGCATCGAACATCGCCCGCGACGAAGGCTGGATGGCCGAGCACATGCTCATTCTAGGCGTCGAAAGCCCCGCGCGTGAGAAGACTTATGTTGCGGCGGCCTTCCCCTCGGCGTGCGGCAAGACGAATTTCGCCATGCTGATTCCGCCCGCGGGCTTCGACGGCTGGAAAGTTTGGACCGTCGGGGACGACATCGCCTGGATCAAGCCGGATGCCAACGGCAAGCTGCGTGCCATCAATCCCGAAGCCGGATTCTTCGGCGTTGCGCCAGGCACAAGCGCGAAGACCAATCCCAATGCCATGGCCACGCTGGCGCGCAATACGATCTTTACCAATGTTGCGCTCACACCCGACGGCGGCGTCTGGTGGGAAGGCATGACCGACGAGCCGCCCGCCGAATGTCTCGACTGGCGCGGCGAGCGCTGGACACCGTTGATCGGCCAGGTTACCGGACGGCCCGCGGCTCATCCCAATGGGAGATTTACGGCTCCAGCGAGCCAGTGTCCAAGCATCGATCCCTCATGGGAGGATCCCGAGGGCGTGCCGATCTCGGCGATTATCTTTGGCGGGCGCAGGCCATCGACAATGCCGCTTGTTTATCAGGCCTTCAACTGGTCGTCCGGCGTCTATGTCGGCGCGACCATGGGCTCGGAGACCACGGCCGCCGCGACGGGTGCGCTGGGCAAGGTGCGGCGCGACCCGATGGCCATGCTTCCCTTCTGCGGCTATCACATGGGCGACTACTTCCGCCATTGGCTCAAGATGCAGCGCAATCTGACCTCCACGCCGCGCATCTTTCATGTGAACTGGTTCCGCAAGGATAAGGATGGACATTTCCTCTGGCCCGGCTTCTCTGAAAATATGCGCGTGCTCAAGTGGATCGTGGATCGCGTGCGTGGCCGCGCCTTGAGTAAGGAAACGCCGATCGGCTGGACTCCGTATTACGACGATATTCACTGGAATGGCCTCGACTTTCCGCGTGCGGCCTTCGAGGAGCTGCAGTCTGTTGACCGCGCCCAGTGGAAGCAGGAAGTGATGAGCCATGAAGAGCTGTTTCTGGCCCTGCACGATCACTTGCCGCCGGAGATGGTCTATGAGCGGGAACTGCTGATTTGCCGACTGTAATGAACGCGAAAGGCAATAGAATCAAACCATGGAAGCTGTAGCTTCAAATAAAGCGATTCGCAGGTTCGCCAGTCACCAAGAGCAGCAAGCCGAGACTTATCATTATTGGCAGAGCCTTTCCATTGGCGAACGGTTCGTGGCGGTTTGGGATGCAACTGCAACTGCCTATGCGTTAAAGGGCGTGAAATACGATGCTACCCGAAGATCTGAAGCAACTCTTGCTCGCGTTCAACGCGTTCGGGGTTGAATATTTGGTTGTCGGCGGATACGCAGTTGGCGTCTACGCCGAGCCGCGGGCGACAAAGGATCTCGATCTTTTCATCCGGTCCGAATTGGCTAACAGCGAAGCTGTTTTCCAAGCGCTTGCGGCATACGGAGCTCCGTTGGCAGGGCTATCCGCTTCCGACTTTCGCGACGACCCCACTTCGGTGTTTCAGATCGGACTACCACCTGCACGCATTGACATCCTTCAACATATTGACGGAGTGAGCTTCGACGAAGCCTGGAACGAAAAAACCGAAGCCGAATTGGGCGACATTCCAGCTCATTTCATCTCAGTAAAGCACTTAGTCCGAAATAAGCTAAAGAGCGGCAGAACACGCGACCTGGCAGACGCAGAAGCCATTCAGGCCGCCAACCCGGATTCGGGAATCTGACAGGCTTGCTCGACCTTTGCAGGAATCGCGATTCCGCCACTATCGCTGGAATCGACGGAGCCAACATGGAACTACCGGGACTTCCGAACTGGGATATCGAGAGCGAAGAAGATTCAGTGGGCGTCTATCGCCTGCGCGCTACCCACTCGTCGGGCGCTTCCTTTGAAACAAAGGGCTCCGATATCGTCGTTCTTGTCCAGAGGCTGGAAGAGTACGCGGAAACACTGAACCGATCCTAATAAATCAGCTTCAGCGAGAACTGAATCTGCCGGCTCGTTCCCGCCGTCTTGCTGATCTCGCCGAAGCCCGAGCCATTGATGATGTTCGCCGGCAGGCCCAGGTTCACGATGTTGAAGATGTTGAAGAACTCCGCGCGGAATTGCAGATCGACGAACTCCAGTCCGCTCTTGCGTTGTCCAAAGCCAGTGTCCTTGATCAGCGCAAAGTCATAGTCGTAGTAGGCCGGTCCGCGAAAGGTATTGCGCCCCAACGTGCCGAAACGGCCTTGATTTGGCCCGCTTCCGCCCGGGGTGTTGATGGGGATGCGGAAGAAGCTGCCATTATCTGCGCCATCCCCAAAGTAGTCGGCCCGGTCCGGGTGGTTGGCAGACAGACTCGGCTTGCCGATCTGATCCGGCCGATCCACGCCATTGGAGCCATAGCCGGTCTGCTGCTCTCCGGAGAAGATGGTGAAGGGCGATCCGCTCGAGATGCTGGAGATGCTCAATAACTCCCATCCGCCGGTTACCGTTCGACTGATCGGGTGCAGGAATCCAATCTGCTCGCCGTGCAGGTCCTGGGCAAGGCTCAGCGCAAAACCGTGAGTTACATCGAATGCCGACGGGCCTTTCTCCGGATGAGTATCGTACGGGTCTTGCGGGAAGCCTTGAGCTACTGCCCCGGTAGCTCCGGTGCCTCCGATCACCTGGCTGGTGTCGTCGATCGACTTACCCCAGGTATAACTCGCCTGTATGCCGGGGCCGCCATGCGGAACTGTTCCCGAGAGAGAAGTTTGCAGTGCGTGATAGGTAGAGTGAGCAGTGCCGGTAATCAGATTTTCGACGCCGAGGCCGCCGATGACGGCGCCTGAGCTATTGAACTCCGTATCGGGTGCGAAGCCGGGGCTGGCGTAGGGATACGCATTGGGAAAGCTGGTGCGCGGCAGATGATTGGAAGCCGTGCCCACATAGCTGGCGTCGGCAGTCAGGCCCGCCAGGCGCTTTTCGAGGCCGGCGGTCCAAGTATAAAGGCGGGCGTTCGAGAAATTGCGGTCGATACCGCTCAGGTTAAGATCGCTGACCACATCGCTTGCGCCAAGCGCGGCTACCTGCTTCTCATAGAGATCGACATCCATCACCGTGTTGGCCGGAACCTTCTTGGGGTCGCCCGAAGCGAAGATAGGTTGCCCGGTAGGAGTTACAGCGACCGGTAGCTGCGATGGCGTAATGTGAAAGCCGTAAGCCACCGGCGCGCCCTGCGCCGCGACCAGCCGGGGATAGACCACAAAGGGTGTGGAGCCCGTCAAAAAGTTATCCTGCCAGATATTGGGAGGAATGATGGTGATACCCGCGCCGGCATGAGCCTGAAAGTCGTGGGATATCTGCCACGCGCCTTGCACCCGCGGTCCCCATCCCTTCCAATCGGTTTTATAACCAGGCTGAGGATTGACCACAAACTCCTGCGTACCATTCACGCGGAGAAATCCCGAAGTACGGTGGGCGCGCTCGGTGATCGGTGTATAAACCTCCCAGCGCACGCCGTAATCGAGCGTAAAGCGCGGAGTCACTTTCCAGGTATCTTGCACAAAGGCGCTATACGAATTGCGGCTGATGGCGGCCGGCCCAATGTGCGTTCCATCGGAAAACTGGCTCGAGGCAATGGCGACGGTATAGGCCGCCGGACTGCCGCTCAAAAATCCGCTCACCGTGTCCGGCAACAAGTCGCCGACGGCTACGTTGTGCATTCCGCTTTGCGAAGCGATAGCCTCAGTCGCGTAGGCCGAGCCGCCGCCAAAATCGTATTCTCCATTGGGGCTGATCCCGAAGTACGTAGTATCGCGATTAAGCCGTGCCTCGACGCCTGCCTTGATCAAGTGACTGGCCCTGGTCCAGGTAACCATCTCGCGGCCTTGAAAGAGATTGCCGTAAGCCTGCATCACCGAGCCGCCCGCGGAGTTGAAAGCCTCGAAGGTTCCGTCATTGAACTTCACCGCCGGATCGGTCAGGTCTGGCGTGGGAAAACCCGGTGTGCTACGGGTGATGCCGATAAGCGACTCCCATACCAGGCGCGGCGATGCGGTATGGGTCCAGGTGCCGGCTACATTGCGCTGACGGTCTATGTACTGGATGCCGAAGCTGGGATCGATCGCCGTCTGGTCGGGGTTGGTCGTGGGCCCGGTCAGGTTGTCGAAGTTGACGCGAGCGAAAAACTGGTCCTTGGATGTGATGGCGTGGTCGATACGGAAGGAGAATTGATTGGCGTTGGTCACCACCTTCGACGAAGTCGCGTAGGTGTTTGCGCCATATGTGCCGGTGGGCAGATTGGGCAGCGGATAGCGGGCCAGGATGGGCGCGATGAGGCCGTTGACCGGGACATAGAGCGTATCGGTGACCGTGCTCCCATCCTGCTGCGGAAATTTCACAAGATCCGAAACCACGCCTCCATTCGCGTTCGAAGGCCGCTCCTCCGCCGTGGGAACGGGAAAGACCTGCGTGGTGCCCAACACTTGGCGAAAGCCCTGGTATTGGCCGAAGTAGAAAGTCCTTTTCGCTCCGTTGTAGATATGCGGCAGCACGACCGGGCCGCCATTGGTGAATCCAAATTCGTTGCGGCGGAAGGGTGGAATGCGTCCTGGAGTCTCGGGCGTTGCATGGTCGAAGAAGTTCCGCGCGTCAAACGCGGAGTTGCGGATAAATTCAAAAACAGATCCATGGAAGCCGCTCTTGCCCGAGCGGGTGACGATATTGGTAAAGCCTGAAGCGCCGCGGCCAATCTCAGCCGGCATCCAGCCGGAACTGGATTGAATTTCCTCGACCGCATCCACGTTGAAGTTGGAGAAATCCGCGCCGCCCATCTCCGGATCGCTGGTGTCCGCGCCATCCATGGCAAAGGTGGCTTCGACGCCGCGCTGGCCATTGATGGCAAATTGCTGGGTGAAGTTGGTGGCTCCGTTGGCGTCCGTCATGGTGCCGGCGGCGAGCAGCAGCAATTGGCTGAAGTCGCGCTTGTTCAAGGGCAGCGAACTGACGGCGTGGCTGGAAAGATCTTCGCCGCCTGAGGTGGTCGGCTGATCGCTTCTTGCCGGCGTAAGCGGAAGAAACGCGGCTGACAGCGCGTCGGACCCGGCATCGGGAAGTGTGATCGCCAGACTGGCAGCGTTCCTCGGAAAGCCAATCGGCTGGCTGAAGGACAATCTGCGCTGGTTTAGCTGCAGCGACAGGCTGTACGAGCCTGGCGGAAGGCTGGTAAAGAGAAAGCTGCCATCGGCGGCGGAGACGGCTGTCAGCGTCCCGGCGCCAGACTTGAGTTCGACAAGAGCGCCGGAGACGGGTGCTCCAGCGGCCGTATGCACCGCTCCCACGAGATGCTGAGCAGAGGCGTCCTGAGCACGGGAGATTCCGCAATCGATTGCGCCGATGAGAGCAAGAAATAGAACTGTCCAGAGGGGCGAAAGCGCGCCCTTGCGTCGAGCGAATAAGCCGGTCAAGTTTTTCAGCCTTTCGTGCGTGGGGGAAGATTCGCTCAGACGCCGGTCAAGAGCCCTGGGAAGGTCCAAACCATGCTAAACCAACGCAGAAGCGCATACCAGGCAAATAGGACGGAGACCGATATTTTTCACGTCAATCAGCGCCGAAGTAAGATGATCGCAGAGGGAAACGCACGATGGCGACCACTTGGAATGCCTCCAATCTTGAATCCAGCAACTCCGGACCACAATCCGCAAACTCGATCCCGTGGTATCTGTGGTGTTCCGTACTGGCGGTCACATCGGTCTCGATCGGCGCGCACTGGGATGTCTCCTGGCATCGCTCCATTGGCCGCGACACCTTCTGGACGCCGGCGCACATGGCCATCTATGCCTGCGGCGTGCTGGCGGCCATTGCCTGCGGCTACCTGGTGCTGTTTACCACCTTCCGCAAGCCGGCGGCCCTGGTGGCCTCCTCGGTGGAAATCTTCGGTTTCCGCGCGCCGCTGGGAGCGTTCATCGCCTCGTGGGGCGGCATTGCCATGCTCACCTCCGCGCCCTTCGACAACTGGTGGCACAACGCTTACGGCCTCGATGTCAAAATTGTGAGCCCGCCGCACACGCTGCTGATGCTGGGGGTCTTCGCGGTCTCCGTCGGCACGCTGATCATGCTGGTGGGAGCCATGAACCGGGCGACGAATCCAACCGTCGCGCGACATCTGCAGTGGCTGCTGCTTTACGTCGGCGGCCTGATGGTGGTCTTTCAGATGTTCTTCCGCATGGAGTACACCTGGGACGTTTACCTGCACACTGCCGAGCCCTACCAGGCAATGGCCATCGGCATGCCGACGCTCTTCGCCATTCTGTGGCAGGCCTCGCGCAATCGCTGGGCCTGCACCTGGTCCACGCTCATCTATACGGCGTTTGTGGAGGGCGCGGTGCTGATCCTGCCGCTCTTTCCCGCAGAGCCGAAGCTGGGGCCCGTTTTCCAGCAGGTCATACACTTCATCCCGCCCAAGTTTCCGATTTTGCTGATCGTTCCGGCGATCCTTCTTGACCTGATCTGGAGCAATACGCGGAGTTGGAAGCCATGGCTGGTGGCATTGTTGACCGGACCTGCATTTGTGCTATCGCTGGTCGCCGCCGAGTGGCCGTTCGCAAACTTTCTGATGACCAGATCCGCAGCCAACCGCTTCTTCGGAACCGGCTATTTCCAATACAGCATGCCGTCCACTTCAGCCGACTATCTTCGCCGCTTTGTCGATCCGGAGCAGGGCGCGACGCTCTGGAGCGGGCTGGCTTTAGCCATGCTCTTCGCCTTCCCGAGTACATGGCTGGGCATCAAGCTGGGAAGGTGGATGCGTGATCTGCAGCGCTGAACGCCCGACATTCTCAAGAATGGCCATAAGTCTCTTGCACAGGTCAGTGAAGTTCCTGCTCATCGTCATCATCGCGGGTTTGGCTTGTTCCATCCCAGCTCAGGCGCATGTGGGCAGTCCGGATGTCTACGCCGACGGCAATGCCGGGCCCTACCATCTCTTCGTCACCGTCAGGCCGCCACTGGTCATCCCCGGCGTAGCCGAGATCGAGGTGCGTTCGGAGGGCGTTGGGCCAGATGCACCCACGGTTTCGAGTATTGAAATAGCGCCAATCCCGCTGACCGGCGAGGCCTCGAAGCATCCCCCGGTTGCCGATCCCATGAAGCAATCCGCGCAGGACAAGCAGTTCTATACCGGCGCGCTTTGGATCATGGCCAGCGGCTCGTGGCAGGTCCGCTTCACCGTCCATGGCAGCCAGGGCACGGGCGTGCTGTCGATCCCAGTGCCCGCTACGTCTTCTTCCACCCAGGGCATGCAGACTGGCCTTGGAGTATTGTTGGGCAGCCTGGGTTTGCTGCTCGTGGTGGGCGTCATCGGCATTGTAGGAGCAGCGGCGCGCGACGCGCAGTTGCCTCCAGGCGCCGTGGCTTCCAGACAGGCGAACACGCGCGCCAGGATCGCGATGGCCTGCGCATTGGTAGCGATGATTGCAGCGGTGTGGTTTGGCAACCAGTGGTGGAAGGGCGAGGCGGACAACTACGCGAGGTATGTCTACAAACCGCTGACCATGCAAGCGGCGCTGCAGCCGAATCAAACATTGAATCTCAAGATCGAAGATCCCGGCTGGCTCAAGAGCCGCAAGATCGACGATTTTGTTCTCGATCACGACCATCTGATGCACCTGTACTTGATTCGCGAACCGGGTATGGGTATCGTCTACCATCTGCATCCGGAGCAGATTGCGCCGGGAGAGTTCCAGCTTGCTCTGCCCTCGGTCCCTGCCGGGCTTTATAACTTGTATGCGGATGTGGTGCATGCCACCGGCTTTCCTGAGACCTTGGTCGCGCGGCTCGAACTGCCCGAGACCTCGGGCCGCGCGCTGGCAGGCGACGACGCCAAGGGAATTGCGCAGCCCCTGAGTCCGCAGCGTGGCGAGCCGAACGCTTGCCCCGTGAATCCTGTAGCTGGAGCACGGTTCCAACTTCCCGACGGATACACGATGGTTTGGGATAATGCCACGAAACAGCCCGCGAAAACTCCGCAGACTTTCGAATTTTCTCTGCTCGGCGCGGACGGCAAACCAGCCTCGGATATGGCTCTCTACATGGGCATGACCGGCCACGCCGCCTTCGTCAAAGAAGACGGCTCGGTCTTCGCGCATGTGCATCCGTCAGGCACAGTCTCGATGGCCGCGCTGATGATGGCCGCCGCGCAAAATCAACCGAAGGAAGCAAACATGGCTTCGATGCCCGGTATGGCGATGCCGGACTCAAAGCGCAGCCAAGCGCAGAATGGCGTGCCGAATACGGTGGGCTTCCCATATGGCTTCCCCACAGCGGGAGCTTATCGCATCTTCGTCCAGATGAAGCACGGACAGACGATCGAAACCGCCGCCTTCGATGCCTGCGCGTGGCCTCCGCTTGCTGAGGGAACCGGCAAATCCTGATCGAGACAAATCCTAATCGAGATAGATCTCGTCGACGTAGCACCAGCGCCACTTTTCGCCGCGCTCTGCCGAAGCGATGATCGGGTGATGCGTCTCGCCGAAGTGGGCGCGCGCGTGGCGATTCTTCGACGAGTCGCAGCAGCCCACATGGCCGCACTCCAGGCACATGCGCAGGTGTACCCACGAGTCGCCGGTCTTCAGGCAGTCTTCGCATCCCTTTGAGGATGGCTTCACTGACTTGATGTGATCTTTGATATGCCCACAGGTTGCTTTCGCCACGGTCTGTCCCCTCTTCGAGTTGGTTGTCCCTGCCTCAAGTCCTCGCGCAGGCCAGTCATCGATTCTCAAGCCTACGCTGTGGGGCGTAGCTGTGGGAAGCCCCTTCCCAGCATGATTCCTCGCTATCGAGCCGCGCGATCGCGGAAGAACATCATCACCACTGGAGATGGCAGCCTGACGATGCCGGCCAGATCGCGCAGTGTGCAGGATTCGACGTGTTGCGACTCGGCCCCGAGCGCGGACGCGACCACGCAACGCGTCTCCGCCGGCCATCCGTTGGCAATCAACTCGGCTTGGATCGCCGCATAGTCTTTGCCTGGCATGTAGAGAACCAGCGTGACTTCGGGCGCGATGCCGGCCAGGCCATTGGTCGCTCCCGCCGCCAGATGGCGCGTTGCAAAGAGCACGCGCGAATTGGTCACACGCCCCGTCAATGGAAGACCGGCGAGCGCTGCCATCGCAAAGCCGGTCGAGACGCCAGGCACAATTTCAAAAGGTATTCCCGCTTCGGTGAGCGCATCGATCTCTTCAGCCGCGCGGCCAAAGAGCAGCGGGTCTCCGCTCTTGAGGCGAACGACGCTATGGCCCGCCTGCGCGTACTCGATCATCCACGCATTGATCTCTTCCTGCGTGATGGTCTTCTTGCCGCAACGCTTGCCGACATTGCGAATCAAGGCGCTTGGCAAGGCCAGCGACAAGACCTCCGCAGAAACCAGGTCGTCGTGCAACAAGCAGCTCGCGGATGAGATCAGCGCATGGGCGCGCAGCGTCAACAGGTCCAGGGATCCTGGACCTGCTCCGACCAGGTAGACGATTCCCCTCGCGGCGGAAGTCATGATCGCGTGCCTTTGGCTTCGATCAGACGGTCGAGTGTCTCTTGAACCGGGCACGCCGCCGGGTCGCAGCGCTCGCGTCGGGCGAGCTGATGCAATGCAATTTTGCGCTCTTCGCCGGCCGGAAATGCTGCGAGTATCTTGAGCCTGGTTTCCCCTAGCTGATCGAGCCACGCGCCCGTGTCTTCAGGCGCCATGGCGTCGATCTCCTCGCGCAAACGCTGCGCCAGCGCGGGACTCTTGCCGGCCGTAGAAATGGCGATCTGGAGATCGCCGCGCCGCACCACGGAGGGATAGAAGAAATCGCAATCCGGTGGATCGTCGACCGAGTTGCAAAGAACATTGCGAGCGCGCGCGGACTCCGCGACATGATGATTGACGGCCTGAAGATCCGTCGCCGCAACCACGAGAAACTTGCCGTCCAGATCGGCCGGGGCAAACTCGCGAGCATGCCACACGAGCTGGCTTGCGCGAGCCTGCTCCTCCACCTCGGGCCGGGCCTGAGGCGCAACCACAGTGACCACGCCGCCGGCTCGCAGCAAGCTGGCGATTTTAGGCGCGGCAATCGTGCCCGCGCCGACCACCAAACAGGGCCGCCCTTCAAGCTTGAAGAAGACGGGGAACATCTCCATCGAATACACTGCCCTCGTCTTTCAGAATCGCACAATCCTGCCAGTCCGCAGTACTCAAGAGCGCTTTCTAAAATATGATTCGAAAGTTTTCGGTTGAGAGGAGAGGAGGTTCGCCGTGTCGGTCCAAACGTCAATGAAAGAGTCGATCGAACAGAAGTCCGCGATCTGCCTGCTCTTTGCTGCCGTGGCAATGCCGGCTGCTCTTCACGCTGGAACCGTAACCTCTCTTCGCGAGGGATGGAGGCTGCAATCCGCGTGCAAATTGCAGGCTGCCGGCGATGCGATCGCGGCCGAGGGGTTTGCTGTGGACGGCTGGCTCAAGACGGCCGTACCCAGTACAGTCTTGGCTGCGCAGGCAGCGGCTGGCGTGATCCCCGACCCATACTTCGGCTTGAACCTGCGCCAGCTTCCCGGCACGGACTACCCCATCGGCGGCATCTTCGCGCGGCTGCCCATGTCGAAGGACAGCCCGTACCACTGCGGCTGGTGGTATCGCTCCGAGTTTGCGGCGCCGGCTGCATCGAGCAAAGGCGAACGCGTCTGGCTGCATTTCGGCGGTATCAACTACCGCGCCGATCTATGGGTCAATGGCAAAAAGGTCGCAGATTCGACAACGATCGCCGGAGCCTATCGCACCTATGACTTCGACGTTACAGATTTTCTCAAGCCGGGCAAGACGAATGTGCTCGCCGTCGAGACCTTTGCGCCAACCGAGAAGGACCTCGGCATCAACTGGGTAGACTGGAACCCCTGCCCGCCAGATAAGGACATGGGCCTGATCGGCAATGTCGATCTCGTCACCACAGGCGAAGTGACACTGCGCTCGCCGCTGGCGGTCACTCATTTTGAAAACAACAGTCTCACGACCGCCGACCTTACCATCTATGCCGAGCTGCACAATGCGACCGATCACGCCGTGAAAGGCGTGGTCACGGGCACGGCTGCGACGGTTCGCTTCGAACAGCCTGTCGAACTCGCCGCGCATGAAGACCGTACCGTAGTCTTCACGCCGGAGCAGTTTCCACAACTGCACGTTCACGATCCCGAGCCGTGGTGGCCAACCCAGATGGGCAAACCGCATCTCGAACGGCTGACCATGCGATTCGTTGCCGAGGGCCAGCTTTCCGACGAGCAGAGTGTTGCCTTTGGATTTCGCGAGGTCACCTCGGAGCTTACGGCCAACGGCAGCCGGCTCTTTCGCGTCAATGGCAAGCCGATCCTGATTCGCGGCGCCGGCTGGTCGCAGGACATGCTACTGCGCAGCGATGAGAACCGCCTGCGCGATCAGTTCAAGCTGGTGCGCGATATGAATCTGAACACGATTCGCCTCGAGGGCAAGCTCGATACCGATGCCTTCTTTCATCTCGCCGACGAGCAGGGCATCCTGGTAATACTCGGCTGGTGCTGCTGCGATCACTGGGAGCATTGGAAGGACTGGACCGCCGAAGACCTGAAGATTGCCACGGCCTCGCTGCGCTCGCAGATGCTGCGGCTGCGCCATCACGCCAGCCTGCTGGTGTGGCTCAACGGCAGCGACAATCCCCCACCGGCCGATGTCGAGAGCGCCTATCTCAAGGTCGAATCGGAGACCCACTGGCCTAATCCAACGTTGTCGTCAGCGACAGCGAGAACAACGACGGTGAGCGGCGAGAGCGGTGTCAAGATGAGCGGCCCGTATGACTACGTCGCTCCAAGCTACTGGTATGTGGACCACCAAAACGGCGGCGCCTTCGGCTTCGTCACCGAGACCAGCCCCGGACCTGCAATCCCTTCGCTGGCAAGCCGCGAAAAGTTTCTTCCCGACCCGCAGGCGTGGCCGCCCTCGGCGAATTGGACATATCACTATGGCAGCGGAGGCTTTGCAAATCTGAAGGTGATGGATGACGCAATGCAAGCGGTCTATGCCACACCTCACTCGGCCCCCGAATACGAGCGCATCGCGCAGACCATGGAGTACGACTCCGAGCGCGCCATGTTCGAGGCCTACAGCAGGAACAAGTATGTATCGACCGGCGTCGTTCAATGGATGCTCAACAACGCGTGGCCTTCGATGATCTGGCATCTCTACGATTACTACCTCGATGCCGGCGCGGGATACTTCGCCACCAAGAAAGCTTGCGAGCCGCTGCATATTCAGTACTCCTATGACGACCGCTCGATTGTGGTGGTCAACAGCACCTATGCTTCGGCACCCGGGCTCAAGGCCAGCGTGCATGTTCATGGACTTGGATGGAAAGAATTGTTCAGCAAGGATGTGAGCGTAGATGCGGCTGTTGACAGCTCGCAGATTGTTGCTTCGATCCCGGAGAGCCTCTACGCCGGCTCGGAAAGAATCTTCTTCATCGACCTGACGCTCAAAGATGCTTCGGATCGCGTGGTCAGCCGCAATTTCTACTGGGTGCCGGGAACGCTCACAACCTTCGACTTTGCCAAGACGGATTATCGCTATACTCCAGCTTCGCGCCACGAAGACATGACTGCATTGGCAAGCCTGCCGCCGGCTAAGATAACCGCTCATGCGGAGATTGAGAGCACGCCACACGGCCGCGAGGTTCGCTTGCATTTCGAGAACAAGTCCGATGCGCTGGCCTTCCAGCTTCGCGGCGCAATTCGGACCCAAAGTGGCGGACTTGTCGCGCCGGTCTTCTGGTCCGACAACTGGATCGAGCTTGTGCCGGGCGAGTCGCGCACGCTGACTGCGCTGCTGCCGGAAAATGCAGGCGCGGCGCCTGAGATTCAGATCGAAGGCTGGAACGTCGCGCCGGAAACCATCACGCCGGTAGTCGCGGTTGCGAGCGCAAAGGAATGACGGCCAGCAGCGCTTCCACTGAAGGCATCGGCCTCAAGCGCAGCCTGCGCTTCTGGGACCTCGTGCTTTACGGCATCATCCTCATTCAGCCCACGGCGCCCATGCCCAGCTTTGGAGTCATCTACCAGGAGGCGCGCGGCCATGTGGTCACGGCCATCTTGCTGGCCATGGTCGCCATGCTGCTCACCTCTATCAGCTATGGCCGCATGGCGACAGCCTATCCACATGGCGGCTCGGCCTTTCTATATGTCGGCAAGGAGATTCATTCAAGCCTGGGATACATCACCGGCTGGTGCCTGGTGATGGACTACATTCTCAACCCGTTGATCTGCACCATCTGGTGCAGCCGCGCGACGATGAACTTTCTGCCTGGTGTCCCGTACATCGTTTTCGCCTGCTTCTTTGCCATCTTCTTTACCGCGCTGAACTGCGTGGGCGTCGAGACCTCGGCGCGCATCAATGCCGTCATGGCCGCGGCGCTGGGCATAGTCATTGTGCTGGTGCTAGTGGCCGCCGCCCGATGGCTGCTGCATCTCTCGCACCCTGCAACGGGATTCTTTCTCCTGCCTTTTTACGATCCATCGACCTTCAACTCCGCGGGGTTGCTGCGTGGAACCTCGATCGCCGTGCTCACGTACATCGGCTTCGACGGAATCTCCACCCTCACCGACGAAGCTAAAGACCCGGCGCGCAGCGTGCCTCGCGCCATTGTGCTTACCTGCTTCATCACCGGGGTGCTGGCCAGCATTGAAGTCTATGTAGCGCAGTTGGTCTGGCCGCGCGGGCTGGCCTTTCCGGACATCGACACAGCTTACGTCCACGTCTCGGGACGCATGGGCGGGCCGATCCTCTTCCTGATCGTGAATGCCTCGCTGTTGCTGGCCAACGTTGGCTCCGGCATGGCTTCGCAATTGGGCGCGGCGCGGCTGCTGTATGCCATGGGACAGGATGGCGCTCTGCCCCGCCGCTTCTTCGCAACCGTCTCACCGAAGAGCCGCGTGCCGCGCAACAATGTGCTGCTGATCGGCGCAATCTGCCTTCTGGGAGCGCTGATCTTCAGTTATCAACTGGGCACCGAACTGCTCAATTACGGCGCGCTGCTGGCATTCATGGGCGTCAATCTCGCGTCCATGATTCGCGGCTGGAGGCATGGCCGCATGACGCAGTGGTGGCCCATGCTGCTCTCGCTGGGAGGCATGTTGACCTGCCTCTTCCTGTGGATCAATCTTGGCCAACTGGCGCGTGTTGTCGGCACAGCCTGGGCCTGTGCAGGTGTTGTGCTCTGGCTCGTGAGGCGGCGCTTTACGGTACTGCCGGGCGAGGCTGTTTAGCTGCTCGCCCAGCGTGCGTTCTTATGGCGCGTTAGGCAGCAGACCGCTTTCCACCAGCACTGGCGGATGACGAGAATGCGTTGCCTGCTCATAGGCGTAAGCCCAGCCGAGCAGATCGCCATCGTGCCAGCGTTTGGTTGAAATCTCCAGGCCAAAGGGCAAGCCTCCGGGATACCATCCACCTACAACCACCACAGCAGGAACTCCGAGGATGTTGACCCAACTCGTCTCGCTGTGCGGGCCTCCGCTGATTTCGCCATTCTGGGGCATGGTTTCATCCGGCGGAGGCATCTGCGTTGCGGGATAGACGTATCCATCGAGATGCAGGCGGTCGAGCGTTTCGTTGAATACGTCGAGAGCCTTCTGACGAGGCGCGAAGACGTTGGCCTGCGCCTTGGGATCGCTCTCGATCCGCGACTGCGGCTGGTCCGGCAATCCACGGCGATCGGTGTAGATAGAACTGCCCATGATCGTAGCCGGCAGCGGCTTGCCGGTGACCTTTTCATACTCTTCCGGAGAATGGTATTGCGTGGGCCCAAATTCCCTGAGAAAAGTTTCAGTGCCTTCGCGAACATAGGGCAAAGTCCCCACACGGCTGGCAATCTTGGCGAAGCTGTCGGGCATGATGGAGTCGTCGAAGACGATCTCTGCGCCTGCCGCGCGCATTGCGTCGAGTGACTTCATAAAGGCCGCGCGTGTGGAAGGCTGCAGGGGCGTAGCAGTGCGGCGCTCCTCGGCTTCGGCCTGAGCTTCAGGAACGACCGCAGCGATGCCCTGGAAAGGAACGTCCGTTCCTTTGAGAATAAAAGCCGGCACGCCGAAGCGCTTGCCCTTGAGCGCATCCGGTTTGAGGTATTGCGTGTATGGGCCCGGCTGGGCGTTGCCTGATTCCTCTGTTCGCGCGTCGAGCGGATCGGGAGTGGGCTTGCCGTTGGCATCGATGCCGGCCATAACAGAGAGCGCAATCGCTGCATCGGTCACATTGCGCGCGATGGGACCAGTGTTGTCGAGCAGCCAGTCGAGAGGCGCAATACCCGCAATGCTGGTCAGTCCTCGCGTCGGAAACACCCCGATCACGGCCGAGGTAGCCGACGGCATGCGGATCGAATTGCCGGTGTCGGTCCCATTGCCTAGCACGGCCATGTTGCTGGTGACGGCCGTGACCGTGCCACCCGAGCTGCCTCCGGGCGAGAAGCGGACATCGTAGGCATTGCCCGTGCGCCCAAAGGAGCTGGAGCGGTTAGTGTCGCTCGCGGCAAAATCAGGCATGTTGGTGTGGCCAATGAGGATGGCTCCCGCAGCGCGCAGGCGGGTGACGATTGTCGCATCTCTCGGCGCAATCAGCTCGTGGCCGGGAATCGTATAGCCGCTCCATCCATCCGTCGTGACCTGTCCGGCGATGCTGGTGTTGGCCTTGATGACGATCGGCACGCCCCAGAGCAGGCCGTGCGGGCCACCTTCCACGTCTTCTTTGGCGGCCTGCGCCAGGGCTTCCTTTTCGAGGATTTGTTCCACTGGCCTATAGATGCCGTTGTATCTGTGAATGCGCGCCAGATGCCACTGAACGACCTGAGTCACGGTGTATTTGTGGCTGGAATAGAAGCTTTCGAGTTGCGGAATGGTGACTTCAAATAAGTCTTTATCGATCTCGCTCTGCGCAGGCGTTTGGGCGACCGCAGGCGAAAAGGGAAGCAAGGCAACAGCGGCTATGGCAAGCAGGAAAGGCAGCGGTTTCGACATGTCCTATCTTCGCATCCGGAGCGATTGACCTGAGCTTGCGAAAGCCGATTTTTATCCGCGCTAAAAAGCGAAGAGATGGCAAACCGGACCCGGGGGTGGGGTATTTATTTCCGGGGCAATAAATACGTAATCGAAGTAAAATATCAGGAATCACTGCTGTCCGGTTTAAGTCGCTGCCGTGAGCTGCAAGAGGTTGCAGGGTAAAGGTTTAAGCGGTGTTTGTTCTTGCCGCGATTTGAAATGTCCGCGAGCCATTGGATGCATCGGCACCTGTGTTT
>Ga0302326_10013715_pt1 | contig 17168 bp, 11 predicted proteins | sample Palsa_T0_3_FD_202264 | JGI IMG/M metagenome (GOLD analysis project Ga0302326, IMG submission 202264) | Peat permafrost microbial communities from Stordalen Mire near Abisko, Sweden - Palsa_T0_3 | ecosystem: Environmental > Terrestrial > Soil > Palsa > Peat permafrost | place: Sweden: Abisko... | reverse complement strand
GCAATACCATGCGCTTTTTCGCTCCCGCCTTGCAGGCAGCCGTCAATGCCCGCGCCGCGCTCGAGGAAGACCTGCGCGAGAGCATCAAGACCTGCCAGTTCGTCCTCTACTATCAGCCTCAAATCGATCGCAACCGCCTCATCGGGGCCGAAGCTCTCATTCGCTGGAGGCATCCGTCGCGCGGCATTTTGCCGCCCAGCGAATTCATTCCGCTGGCCGAAGAGACCGGACTGATTCTGCCCCTGGGAAAATGGGTGCTCGATGCAGCCTGCGCCCAGATTGCCGCGTGGGCCGACAACAAGCAGACCGCCCGGCTGGCGGTTTCAATCAACATCAGCGCCCGGCAATTCCATCAGCCTGAATTTGTCGAGCAGGTTCTGGCGGCTCTCGATGGCACCAGGGCAGACCCCGCCAAATTGCGCCTCGAACTCACCGAAAGCATTCTGGTTGAAAACGTGCAAGACGTCAGCGACAAGATGAAGGAACTCAAGTCCCATGGACTGAGGTTCTCGCTCGACGACTTTGGCACCGGCTACTCGTCGCTGGCTTACCTGAAGAAACTGCCCCTCGACCAGGTCAAGATCGATCGCTCTTTCGTCCGCGATATTCTCACCGAAGAAAGCAGCGCCGCCATCGCTCAGACCATCATCTCGCTCAGCCGCGCCATGGGTTTGCCGGTCATTGCCGAAGGCGTGGAGACGGAAGAGCAGCGCGACTGCCTCGCCCGCATGGGTTGCCACGCATTTCAAGGCTTTCTCTTCGGCCGCCCTCTGCCGCTGGAAGAATTCGAGGGCCAGTGGCTCGCGTCCGCCGGAAGGTCAGTCCCGATCTCCGGTTGAGTGACCACCCTTTAGAACCTGTCCAAGAACTGGGATTTGCCCGCTCCCACCCAGGTACAAACGCTCCGTGCCCCATCCATTCGCGTTTTTTGCGAATGGGTGGGAGGCCACAAAACCTCAAGCGGCCTTCCTTGAACTCGGTTGTTGGACCGATTCTTGAAAGTAACAGGGGCTGAGCCGTGGCCTCAGTCCATCGACATGCTCAACTGGTGCCGCACATCCGCGCCGCGAATCCAGAAGATCACATCCGTAGCGATATTCGAAGCATGGTCCGCGATCCGTTCCAGGTTGCGCGACACCAGGATGCCGTTCATCGCCTGCTGTGTATAGTGCGGCTTCTCCTGGATCAGTTGCAGCAGATCCCCATGCGCGCGGCGATTCATGCGGTCGATCTCGTCGTCCATCTCGCGCACCGATTCGGCCAGGCGCGCGTCGCCCTCCAGCAGCGACTGCACCGCCGAGCGGATCATGCGTCCGGCAAACTCCCCCATGGCCGCGAAATCCACTGGCAAGTCCACTTCGCCCTGTTTCAAAATCTCCTTGGTGCGCCGCGCAATCCCCATCGATTGATCGCCAATCCGCTCCAGGTCGCCGTTGATCTTGATCACCGCGAGAATGAAGCGCAGATCGATGGCCATGGGCTGTTCTTTGGCGAGCAGCTCGTAGGCCATCTCGTCCAGCTCCCGCTGCGCGGTGTTGATGGCCGTCTCATTCTGTTTCACATACTGGCACAGACCCTTGTCCCGCTGCAGATAAGCGTCCACCGCGGACTCGACGGCCTGCTGCGCCAGGGCAGCCATGGCAAGGAGCTTGTCCTTGAGCTCGGCGAGTTGCTGTTGAAAATGAATACGCGGCACGCCTGTTTCTCCCTCACATTCGATTGTGCATCATTCAATGTTACGGCAAGACAAATTTCCGCGTCTGCACCACGTTTGTTATACCCTCGGGCGTCATTACCAAAGTGGTAGCGTTCGCGATGGAGAATCCCGCAGTGTTGGACGCGACCAAGGCCGGGAGGATGCTCTAGGCTAACAACATGGCTTCTCGAAACGCTCCGCACGACGCAATGGTTTCCTTCAATCCGGCCGACTACGAACCGCGCCAGGTCTACAAGCTCATGACCGGCATCATCGTACCGCGCCCGGTCGCTCTGGTCTCCACGGTAGACCGCAACGGAGTGCCCAACCTGGCCCCGTTCAGTTTTTTCACGGGGGTGGGCTCGAACCCTCCAACGGTCTTGTTCTGCCCCGGCGTACGGGCAAGCGGCGCCGCTGCCGACATGCGCAAAGATACCTTGCGCAACGTGGAAGAGACCGGCGAGTTCGTGGTCAATGCAGTGAGCGACGAGATTGCCGCCGCGGCCAATGCCACCGCCGCCGAGGTTCCACCTGAGGTGGACGAATTCGTCTTATCGGGCCTAACGCCCCAGGCCAGCGAAGTGGTTCGGCCCCCGCGCGTGGCCGAGTCTCCCGCGCAAATGGAATGCAAGCTGCTCCAGGTGGTTTACACCAGCCATGAGCCCGGCGGTGGCGTGGTGGTGCTGGGCCAGATCGTGCGCTTTCACCTGCGCGCCGATCTCGTGGACAACTTCCGCGTCGATCCGGCCGGCCTGGACGCCGTGGGCCGCATGGCCGGCAACACCTGGGCCCGCACCCGCGAGCGCATTGAACTCATCCGGCCCGCATAAGCTGATTTGAGCGCTGGTTTGGTTTAGGGAATCTCCGACCAAGTTGCTGCTTTGAAAGGGCACGACTTCAGTCGTGCCGCAGAGGCAGAGAAATGAACGCGGGCTTTAGCCCCTGAGGGAATGTTTGCTTCTCCGTGATCCTTCCTCAGAGGCTCCGATTAGATCTTCTTGTACTGCCCCCGCTTCGAGGGAAGAATCTCCACCCTGTCCGCCGCGGGCCGGCGATCCTGACGCGTTGAGGAATCTCCCAGCCGCGCATCGCCCTTGTCGAACTCAATCACTTGGGATTTTGGCGGAAGGAACTCCGGCGGCGCGGTGACGAGCTGGGGCGAGGCTCCGCCCACGCGGGCTAATTCGCTCGCGGCACTTTCCCCAATCGTCCGCTCGCTTCGAGAATCGAGATTCGGTCTTCCGCCGAGCGGTTGCTCGCCCGCGTCATCTCCGCTCTGCGCATCTTTAACGCCCAGCACAAACAGCAGATTTCTCAGCCCGCTGAGGCGCGAAGTCCGTTCGGCAGGCGCCTGCTCCGCTGCGGGTGCGGCTGCGGCTTCCATCCGCTGCGACTCCTGCGCAGGGCCCACGCGCTTCCCTGTCGCCTCTGCTCGACTCCCGTCCGCTGTACCCCAGGATTGTTGGGCCTCGGCGGTCGCCATCGGTGCAACGGGCGGAGCCGCTTCTTCCATAGCTGCCCCGCGAGATTTCCAAACCTTTGCCGGCTGCCAAAGAACCGGCGGACGCGCCGGCTCCGCATTGCGCGGCGCATCGCTGAGCCACCATGGAATATCTGCCGCCGGGTTCGCCGCGGGAGGCACGGATTCCGGTTCTTTCGCAGGCGTAGCCTCAGGCACAGACGCAACCTCGGCAACGGCAGATGGCTCTTCTTGCGCGGCGGACGGGGGTTCGGAAGCCGCCGGCGCAACCGCGCGTGGCGAGACCGCTCGTGGCGAGAACGGAATCGCTGTCTCCGCCGTCGCAGTCGATGAAAAATGCTTTGCCGCCTCCATAAACGGCGCTGCATCCTTTGGCGCTGCGATAGGAACCGGATCGGAGTTCGCAGGCGATGTGTCTGCCGTTGCGGTTTGAGCCGCCGCCTCCGCAACCGGCGCAGGCGTCGCCACAGGCTCTGCAGTCTTCGCGGGCGGAACAGCCGGTGGAGCTTCCGGCTCCGCCGCAACAGCCAATAGCGCTGAGATTCCCTTCGCGGCTTCAGCGCCAGGCGCAGGAGCCATGGGTGAAGAAAGACAAACTGGTGCCGGCGCCGCCGGCTTGGAAACGAGGGGCGGTGAGAATCGCGCCATCGCAGCCGCTGCTGCCGCCAACTCCGGTTCAAACATCGAGCGTGCGGACGACGCCTGAACCAAGGCTTCTCTGCCCTTCGACGGTTCCTGGGCAAACGAGCCGGTTCTCTCCGTGCGTCTCGCGGCGTGGCTGCTCTGCGCCCGCAGATGCTTCTCCACCGCCTCAATGGAAGCCCGGAACGCCGGATCGGCCTTGGCCAGTCCTACGCGATTCAGCACGAACCCCACCGCGCCCACTTTGAGCCTCTGCAATGCCCGAGCCGCCTCGCGCAATTCCTCCCGCGTGGTCACTCCCGACTGGATCACCACAATCGCGCAGTCCACATACCGCGCCAGGTACTCGGTCTCCGCCGAGACAGCCAGCGGCGCCGTGTCCGTCAGCACCAGGCTGCCTTCCTCGGTCTCGGTCTCCTCGGCCATCTTCTGCAACAGCGCGGTGGGGCGAATGACGCGCTCCACGGGAACCAGGCTTTGCGAGCTTTCAGAGCGGCTGGTACTTGCGCGCGGAGACGGAGCCTGCGCGCCTGTCGCATCCACCAGCACTGTCGGCCTGCCCATGGCTTCCAGCATCTCTCCTGCGCGATTCACCAGCGTGGTCACGCCTGTCCCCGCGCCGGTTCCGGTAAAGATGCAGTTCTTGAGGTTGCCCTCTTTGCGGCCATGTTCAATGGCCGATGCCAGGCGGAGCATAGATTCTTCCGCTGCTCCCGCGGAGACCTCGTTGAAGTTGGGCAACTGCGCCAGCGGAGCAAATCCGAGCACCCGCTCCACATCGGCGGCTGTGTAAATCCTGGGATCAATCTTGTGCGCCGCCACCGCGGCCAGAATGCCGAAAAATAATCCCGCAAACGCGATCAACACGGCGTTGCGCAACACGCCGGATTTGGTGCGCCCCAGCGGCGGCAGCGCGGCCGTCGCCTGGTAGGACGCCGCCGGCGCGCTGTCTTCCAGCAGCACGTTGTGCAACTGCTCGTCCACGGTTGCATAGCGAGTCTGCAGGCGCGTAATGTCCGCGGCCAGATCGCTGGCGCGCTGCATCTTGGGCGTGGCGCTGGTGGCCGCGCCCACCAGTTGGCGCAACTGGCCGTTCAATTGTGCTTCCACTCCGCCAGTGCGGTGCAAATCCGAATTCAGTTGCAGTTGTATCCGTGCCGCCGCCCTGGAGCGCAGGTCCTTCATCATCGCATCCAGCGTGCCGTTGATCTTGGTCAGTTCCGCTTCATCCTGCTTGTACTGCGGATTGAGTGGCGTCAAATTGGCCATCTGCGAAATCAGAACTGCGCGGCGCGTATTCAGCGCAGTCTTCATGCTCACCAGGCCGGCATCGCTCGCGATCATCTCATCGGCCGCGGCATCGATGGCCGCCGACGAGAGCCCATGCCCCGCGCCCAATGCGGCGAACTTCGACTCCGCTTCATCGTGGTCGGTGCGCGCCTTGGCCAGCTCCGTGCGAATCTGCGTAATGTCTTCGTCGTAGTGGTCGGGAACGGCTGTGCTCACCGATGCCACGCCCAGTTGCTGGTTCAGCGCATCCTGCTCCGTGCGGTCCGCTGCCAGCGCAGTCTGGATGCGCTCTTTTTCTTCCTTCAACATTGACAGCCGCTGCGCATCGCCTGCCTGCTCATCCCGCGAAGCGCTTTCGATGTACGCGGCCGTCACCGCGTTGGCAATCTGCGCAGCCATCCCCGGATCGCCCGCGCGCGCGCTGATGGTGAACTGGTACGCCTCGCCCAGGCGCGTCACTTCCAGCGCCTTCACCAGCCGCTGGGCCGCAGCCTGATCGTTCTCCCCAGGACGTTGAAACCCGTCGATCTTGTGCAGCGCCGCATTCAGAACATCGTCGCGGCTCACGTTCATCATCTGCTGCTGGATATAGGTCTCATAGGTGTTGCTGTCGGATGGCCAGCGCGGCGACCCTCCCTGGTTGGGCAGCACTTTGGCCGGTGTGGGCTGAACGTACACGGTGCTCACCGCCATGTACGCCGGCCACGACTTCAGCCAGAACGCCTGGGCCAGAAAATACAAAACCGCCAGCGCAACAAACGCGATGCCAACCGCGCGCGCCAGCCGCCAGTGCAGTTGCAGGCTTCGTTTGATGTCCATGTTGAAGAAGGCTTGCTCAGAGTCAGGCGGCGTTGGCAAGGCGCGCACTCCCGTTGCCGGCGCGAGGTCTGTGTCGCCGCGATCCGGATCGACCGGAGCCATTGGTCCGAAGAGTTGGCTCATGGCAACCCCACCCCGATCAGCGCGCCAGCCGTGATCACCGGGCTGAGCCGTTCCACCACGTAAGTGGCGCGGTAGAAGCCGGTCTGCGGCACAAAAATAATCTCGCCGGGCTTGGGCATGATCTCCAGCGCCTTGGCGGGGTTGAGCAGATCGTTGAAGGAGACGATGCGCGACGTGCCGGAGGCAGGGTCCACAATCTGAATGTGCGGCTTGTTGCCTGCCGCTTCCGTGAATCCCCCCGCGCCCGCAAGCACGCTGGCCAGCGTCGAAGTGCCCGTAAGCAGAACCGCCCCCGGATGCTGCACCTGGCCCAGCACCGAGACGAATCGTTCGCCGCCGTTGGGCACGTACACCACATCGTCGCGGCGCAGGCGCAGATCGGCAAGAGGATTGCCCGAGTCAATCAGCGTTTTCAAATCGACCCACACCACCTCGTCACGGCCGCGATAAATGGCGCAGCGCTCAGGGATCTGCGCGGCCTTGTTCGGCCCGGTCTCCAGGCCCCCGCGCGAGAGCGCTTCGAGCAATGTGGGCGTACCGTCAAACATCACCACACCCGGCTTCTCCACCGCGCCCAGCACAAGAACTTTGTTGGCCGTGTACTTGGTCACCGTAACCTGCGCGGAAAGATTCGTGTAATACGACGCAAGCGCGGTCTCAATGGCTTTCGCCGCTTCCTCGCGCGTCTGCCCAGACAGCATCAAGTCGCCCGCAAGAGGCATGGTAATGCGGCCATCGGGACCCACCACCAGCTTGGCCGTGAGATCCGGGCGGCCGGCGAAATCCACGGTAATCTCGTCCCCTTTGCCCAGGCGGTACTCTTCATCCGCGGCAGGCTCAAAGTTGCGCAGCGTCTCCAGCGGGTTGGCTCTCAGTTTTGGATCGGGCGGTTCCTGGGCGATGGAATTCGCCGCGACCAATCCGCTCGCACACAGGATCGCGGCAAGCGCAACAGCCTGTGAAAGAACTCCGGCCTTGAAAGGGCACGACTTCAGTCGTACCGCAAAATGGTGAAAAGAAAGGCGGGCTCTACAGGGTGCGGAAAAACTCCTTTGTGCGGTAGGCCGGGGATTTATCCCCGGCACAAAGCCAATCAGGTCAATGAGGGCTTTAGCCCCTGAGGGATGTGTTTTCTGAACCCACGACTTTTGCCGCAGGCTGGCAAGAACAACGTGCGCCATGCCTCGAGTCTTCATGCTGTCGCCTCCCGTCCGCGGAACACGCCGAGAGTGCGCGACACGAGCCCATAGCCCTTTTGCTTTTCCCCGTCCGTCAATACCCACCCATAGAGCACTGCAATCAAGCCCGCCATGTAAAGGACGCCCACACCGAGCAAAACGCCCGCGCCCTGCCAGCGATTGAGCGCAGCCACCAGCGTAGCCGCAGGCCACGCCAGCAAGCCGGCCACCGCATAGCACGCAAATCCCGGCAGCACCACCACGCGCAGGAATCGCGTCAGCTTCAAGTCCAGAACAAAAAGCACCCTGCCCATCAACACGCAGGCGGAACCAGCCGTCGCCAAGCTCACCGCAACGCCGATGCCGATCGGCGTCCAGCGCCCTTGGATCCAATGGGCGAGCGGAACGGTGATCGCCAGCAGGACGATATTGGGGATCGAGTAGTTAAATTCCTCGTAGACGCGGCCCATGCCGCGGAAAATCGACGTGCCCGGCCCTGTAAGCATATGGAACTGCATGGAAATACTGAATATCACAAACAGGGGAATCAAAGAATCCCTCATCGGTAACGCCGGACCTAACCAAACGTGCATAATTGGTACTGACCAAAAGGCCATGGCCGAGGCAAATGCGGCCGTGCAGAGATTCGAGTAGCGCGCGCCGCTCAAATAAAGCGCCTGCAAATTCCCGAGCCACTTCGAACGATCGGAAGCCGCATCCACGTGTGAAGCCGCAGGCAGCAGCGCTGCAAAAAACGCCGTAGGAACCGACGAAACCGACGTGGGCCATTTCTTCGCCACGTCCAGCAGGCCCGCTGCCGACGCGTTGATCAGCGTCAGCGCGGCAAGCCGATCGACCGACACCTGAAAGATTCCCAGCATGCTCTGTAACTGCACCAGTCCGCCGAAATGCACCACGTACCTGAGCGACTCGCGCTGCACCCGGCGCGGCGAAAGCCGCAGCCATTTAATCGTGCGATGCGCCCACCACCAGGTGAGCCCGTCGTTGATCACGGTGCGGGCAAGGTAAGCCTCGGCCAGCCCGCGAATGCCACGGCCAATGCTGACCCACCAAACGATTAGCACAAACTCAACCAGAATTCCGACGATTTGAAACACCTGCGTCGATGCAATCTGCTGCGTTCCGGTCAGCATGTCGCCGAAGGCGTTGAACGCGATGCTCGATAGAAACACGCCGAGCACGATCAGCACCGCTTCCTTGCCGTCGCTCGCATGTGCGGGCGGCAGATGAAGCCAGGGCGCGAACCAGTTCCAGCCGAAAAAGAAACAAAAGAAAAGCACCGCGCACAGCGGGATGGTGACTGCCAGGCCCGTCGACAGCAGTGCATTGGCCTTGTCGTACTCGCGTTTCGCGTGGAATTCAGCGACATATTTGATGTAGACATTGGAAACGCCCATCGTGGTAAGGCCCACATAGGTCACCAGGATGAAGATCGTCGTCCAGATGCCATAGGCTTCCAGGCCGATGCGGGAAAGCAGAAACGGCACCAGGCAAACGCCGCGTGCCATATTCACCATGCGGGCAATGATGGTAGCCGTTACGTTGCGGCCGAACTGCTTGTTCACCTCAACCAGCGGCTCGCGCGCGGCATCCGGGCTGCCCAAAGCAACTGCCGCTTCGGGATCCATGGCCCACTCCATCTCTCGCACGGGAGCATCGGCAATCAACGGCGTATTGGTCATGGCTGCGGCGCTTCCCGCTTGGTCCGTGCCCACTCCGCGCGGCTGCGCGACTGGCGCAGCACCAGCGGCGTGATGAGCGCCTTCCAAAGCAGATAGAGCGGAGCGGCTGCGAGTGCCGCCAGGTCCCGCATGGGCTCGTCGCCCAGCAAGGCAGCCTGTACAACGTAGAGCACCGTGACTCCGGCGCACACCAGCGCGAACACATGCAGCCAAGGTACCGCGAGAAAAAGCGTGAGCAAAAGCGCCAGGATTCCCCGCGACAAGGGAAGACTCCACACATCGGCAAGCGTCTCAAATGCGCGCCAGCGTCCCCGCAGCATAGCCGCAATCAATCTGCTCGTCGAGCGGCCGGCGACCCTGAACCGTCCACCCTCCCATCGAGCTTCCTGGGTAGCTTGTGCCGCGCCGGAGGCGGGAGAATGCGCGTGGACAAACGCGTCTTCCACCCAATACACCGGAATGCCGGCCTGCACCAACCTGGTGTGGTATTCCACATCCTCCGCAATGCTGTTCACGTTGAACGGAACGCGCTCCAGCGTTGCGGCAGTCACGGCAAAGCCGTTTCCAAATAGACCTGTCGAAAATCCGAGCCCTGCGCGGCCGCGCGCGCGCAGCACATTCATGCCGCGAAAAGCCAGTGCCCGCAATCGCGCCAGCGGATTCCCCGCTCGTGCCGCAGGCAATTCCAGCTCATACCGGCATTGCGTCACCTCCGCGCCTTGCTCCAGCATCCCGCGCGTCGCGGCAATTAAGTTGGCGCTCACGATCGTATCGGCATCCACCACCAGCACTGCATTCGCGCCTCCTGCCAGCGCCGCGGCAAACCCCTCGCGCAGAGCAGCACTCTTGCCGCGCAGCTTGCGATTATTCAGTTCCACCACCCGCGCCCCGGCAGCGGCTGCCGCTTTGGCCGTCCCATCCGAACAGTTATGCGCAACAACATAAACCTCGGTTCCGGCATCGGCCGCCTTGAGCGACCTAACCGTTCGCCCTATCAAACCTTCCTCATCGTGCGCCGGCACCACCACTGCCAATCGGATTGTGCGCCAGATCCCTGGCCGCGGCCGCCGCGCACTGATCAGATTGCCGGCCATGCACAACGCCAAATCCAGGAACAGCGGCGTGGCAAACAACGCCATCAGCCCTGCCAACACCGAGATTGAAACCCGCTCCATCTATACGCTCTGCTTTCTTTAACTATCCTCGGCCCTGGCCGTCTCGTCTATCGCTTCCGCATCCTGCCGGCACGCAAATCTTCGTCCATGCCGCATTCCGGCAAGAAAAACGATCCCTTCAGCTCAACACTGTCTGAAACCGAAACTCCTCCGTCCGTGCCTTCCCAATTCCCGTGCCCACGCTGGCCGGCTTCATCCCATGAATCCAGCCAACGATGAAGAACAGCAGTAGCAAAGCCTGCTCGCCCAGGTACACCGTGGTCAGCGCCGTCATCAATCCCATCAGCACGGTCAAGTGCGCAAACACCAGCGCCTTGTCCTCCATCCCCAACGGACGCCGCGCCAGCCGGTAGAGCCTCGCAATGCTGCCCAGCAGAATCAGCAGAAACAGTCCCAGCCCGGTCAGGCCCTGCGTGGCCGCCAGCAGCAGATACTGGTTGTCGATCGACCTCTGCCCATTCAGCGTGGGCAAAGTCGTGATGCCCCAGCCAAATGCAGGGCGCTCCTTGATGATTGGCAAGAATGTCCGGATCAATTCCCTGCGGTAAATCGCGTTTCTCTGTTCTTCGCTCCGCGCGTGGTTGATGTCCACGTTCGTGTAGCGCTCCCCGTAGTAGTACGCGGCAATTGAAAAGACCGCCAGCACCAGCACAAACGCCAGGGTCGCCTTCCCCAGTGGAAGCTTCCACATCAGCAAAGCGAACACCAGCGCCAGCCCCACGCCGATCCATGGCCCGCGCGACTGCGTCATCAGCAAACCGCCGACAATGGCGCCAAGCACCAGTCCGCGAACGGTCAACGGCAGCCCACCGAGTATCTTCCTCGTTCCCCACCTGGGGGCAAACACCCGCAGCCAAAGGCAATAAATCAACCCCATCAAGAAAATCATCCCGGCGAGAATGGCGTGCGCGAACGGTCCCGCCGCACGTCCGAATCCCCACCGCATCTGCACCGTCCAGCCCACCGGCTGGTCGGGGAAAAAATGCCGGAAGACCATCTGCCAGATGCTCCTGCCGGTAAGAAAATCGAACACGCTCATGCCGGCCACAATGGCCAGCAAAACCACCATCCGCCGAATCACCCGCTTGCGCGCCGGCTGCCCTTCCACCCCCTGCTGCTCAATCAAAAGCTTGCCCAGCATGTAAGGCAGCACCATGCCGCAAATTCCCTGAAAAAGCTGCAACCCTCCGTTCGCTAAATTGCCTTCCAGCGGCGGCGTATTCACTGAGAACAACTGCTTCCAGGTTCCGTCCGCCAACGCGGCGCTCATCCCTTCGGATAATCCCGCGCTGACTGCCAGCAGCAGCACCCACACATCCATCCAGTCAAACCGCCAGTGGCGCATCTGCTTTACCCACAGCGCCGCGCCCAGGGGCAAAATGGCCGCGTCGGCAAAGGTCAGCGGCGGCAAATGCGGAAACCGCAAAATATAGTACTGCGGCAAAAGAAAAACTGCCGGCAAATAAACGCTCAACAGCGCCCTGCGGATCGGCCCTTTGGCCAATGCCACCCAGCAGGCTACGGCCGGGAGCAGGATGATCAGGTCCATTCCGTCCCCCGAGAAACGTCCGTCCCCCAGACAGTGTCTACCCAGCGGAAATCGCAGGCACGCGTCGTTCTATCCACGTGCACGCGTCTCTGCCGGAATCGCCTTCTGCTTCCCGTGCATGTCCACGCTCCCCGCCTTTTCCAGGCTCTTGGCCTTCGACCGGTCGCGCGCGGCAGCCGATTCCCATTCGTCAAACAGCGGCTGAGCGCACCATGCATGAAGCAGAAACCGGTGCCTCAGTTTCAGATCCGCCAGCGACAGCGTCAAGCCTGCGTCCAGCAATTCACGCCGCACACCCATCAGCGCTCCCAACCCCGCCGCGGTAACCTGCCTGACGCCCTGAAGATGAACCACCATCACCACGCCCGCGGCGATGGCGCCGGCAGAGGCCTGCTGCAACTCAGCGGAGGTCTTCGAGCACAGCTTGCCGTGCAAATACACGTGCAAAACCTGCGGCGACTTCACGGTGGTCACATGCGATGCGCCGAGGTAGGGCCGTTGGAGCCACCCGGCCAGCAGAGTCATGGGCAATTTGCGCCCCAGGCCGGTAAAGTCGCGCAAATAGCGCGGGCCCAGCCGGCTGGGCTCCTGCACAAAGCGCATCGCCCACTCCAGGCCGCATCGCTGAATCCAGCGCGGCGCCCGGCGCATGTCGCCCACGATGATTTCAAAACTGCCCCCGACACCCATGGCCACCGGCACACCCAGGCGCTTGCGGTGCATCCAGATCCACTTTTCCTGCTTGGGATTGCCCAACGCCACCAGCAGAATCTCCGGCTTGGCCGCCTGGACGCGCTTCACGATTTCGCTTTGGTCGGTTTGCTCCACCTCATCTTCAGTGGGAGCGTAGGTGCCGACAATCCGGACGCCTGGGAACTTTTCCTCCAGCAGCTTACTGGCGCGCTCGGCCACGTCCCCTTTGCCGCCCAGCAGAAAAATGCCGTATCCCTGCTTGGCTGAAAGTTCGGCGAGCCTGGGCACCAGGTCAACGCCCGTCACGCGCTCGGCAAGCGGGCAGCCCAACAGTTCCGACACCCACACCAGGGGCATGCCATCCGGCAACACCAGGCTGCAGCCGGCAATGATTCTGTGCAAATGGTGGTCTGTGAGTGAGTTGGACCAGAAGTTAAGATTCGCTGTCGCGATCTGATGCGTTCCGCCCGACCGAATCAAGCCATCGATCGCCTCCACGGCCCCGCCTGCCGTCAGGCTATCCAAAGGCAGCCCCAACACCGCGATCGGGTGCTTCACATTCCTCTTCATCTTGAGCTTCCATTTCCTGCTTGCACACGCCACCCCGCTGAGCTAACCCGCCTGGCGCACCGCGGTCACTCTCCGTCCAACCAATCTCGCGATCGTTGAATCCGTGCCTGACGCGTACCTGCTTGCGCCTCCGCTCATCTTGGGAGGATTTGTGTTCGCTGGCGACTCCGCTCAAACTGGAGATCGCTCGTCTCACTCAGGAATGAAAATCGCCGCAACCAACTCAACCCGGTGTGCAAATGGCTAGGAAAACCGGGGTCCCCAGAGTATTTTGTTGCTTCATCGGCCCGAGTGGACTGATGCTTCGAAACTATCCGGACGTGCTAATTGGAGCAATGGCCCAAAGGTGGAAGCCAGAGTCGAATCGTATGCCGCTTTGGATAGATACTACACGGGAATTTGGTAACATTGATAAGTTACTGAGTGACCGGATGACTTATAAAGTAACAAAAAGTGGATTACTTTAGAACCTATCATGAGTTACTTCCTTTATCTAAACTTGGCGGGCGCGATTCGCGCCATCACTCCGACCACTCCACCGCCACCATCGAGCACGGAGCCAGCTCCAATTCCGTCCCGTTCAACCGCTCCTCTTTCACCGTCACTTGAACTTCCTGCTCGTTCGTCGATCCCGGCCCCGCACTTACCAGTCTCCAGACCTTCGCATTCGAATTCGCATTCAGTCCGGCCGCCTCCACGCTGACCCGTCTCGCCGCGTGCAGTCCGTAGTTGAAGACGACGAGCCCATGCGTCTTCCCGTCCTGGAATCCGTAGGCGTCGATCTCGTGCATCCCGCTCAAGTGCACGCCGTCGTTGCCCTCGGGCTGATCGTGGGTAGGATTCTCGCCGCTCACCTCCACCTTCACCATGTTGCCGCCGATGACTCGATTGGCAAGGCTCTCGGCCAGCAGCTGCGGTCGCGCTCGGCCGTCCGCACCCATCTGCACCACGCTGCCCCACAAGCGAACCGGCGTTCCGTCCGCCCGCTTGAAACGGAACTGCGGCAAGCTGAACAGCATCTCATCGCGGACGCCGTGATCGCGCATCATGCGCAGCATGTGTCCGGCGACCGCCACGCCCGCTGCCGCCGAGGGGGTAAGCCGGTCAAGAACCTCCTCTGTTGCCGATCCCTGCGTGGTGTGCAGGTTCACTTCATAGACCGCCAGTTGCCGCCCGCCGGCCGCCGCTTGCGCAGCCTGCACAATTCCCTCGCGCGACATCTGCTCCGGCTGCGCCATCAGCGGCCCATAAAGCTCGTCGTCATTGCTCCAGCGCGTCACCGATTCCATCAGGTACGGCGCAACGGCCAGCGTGTTGGCCGCATGAGCCGTGCGCAGCACTTCGCCGCTTCGCCACGGGTTCGCTGCCTGGCTGCCGACCACCAGGTCGAACTGCGCGGCATCGGCGCCCGCCGCCCCGCGCAGCACGCGGAATATCCTGTCTGCCCGCCTCCCGTAAGCCGCAGGTTCATCCATCGACTCGCCTTGAAAGATTCCATTCCAGGTTTCGTTGCCTAGCTCAATGTGGATCGTCTTGAAGACCCGCGTCCACGGCTCGCGCTGTCCTTCCGCCGCCCGCATTGCTCCTCCGGCCGTCGCTGCGTCTCCAGACAGATACTCGGCCAGCATCCGCGCCTCGTCCCCACTCATCGCCGTCGGAGCAACAATCCACGGTTCCGCGCCCACCTCGCGGCAAAGCTCCAGAAATTCCGGAATCCCGATCGGAATGTCTTCCATGGTGGTTTGCCATGTGGAGAATCCCGGCCGCTGCCGCGCCAGCGGAGCGGCAAGCAGATTGTCCACCGTGCCGCCCAGGTACGCATGGCTTGACATCAGCCGCAGAACACCGGGCCGCAGTTCCTTGAGCGTCTGCACCACTTCATCGCGAAACGCAGTCCGGTTCGTCGCATCGCCGCCGGTTTGTTCCAGATCAACGTCGTCCAGCAAAAGCGAACCGCCCGCCACGCTGAACCCCGCTTCCACCGGACCAACCGGACCCGCGCTCTCATTCGCTGTAAACTCCGCGTAGTAGTCCGCCCACGAAGGCGTGAGCTGAAAATCCTCTTCGAGATAATCTGCCTTTCCGTTGACGATTCGCTTCACGTGCGCGTGCAGAACCCTCGACCCAGCCAGCGCCTTGGCCCTGAAACTCAGCCGATAGCGCCCGCGCAGGCGCACAAATGTGAATCCTTCCGTGGAATCAAAGTAAGACTTCAGCTCGACCGACTGCCCCGGCCCACCCGCCTCAATCCGCAGCGCCTGCCGCCCTTGGCTCTGGGGCGAAAGATCCCTGCGCTCCGCTTCAAGCCGCGCGCCGCCTTCGGTCTTCGGCCACCACCCCGCCGCCGGATCGCCAGGGAACTCCTTGCTTACCGCGAGCCAATCTCCAACGCCGACGGGCGTTCCTGTTCCATCCAGCGTCACCCCATATCCGCCGCCGCTTGGCCCACTTGCCCTGACGCTGCCTCTGCGCCCCACCGCTGCCCCGTCGAGCACTTCGAAGCTGGCCCCGTCCCAAAACCCGGCAGGCCACGTAAACGCGTGATGCGTGTCGGTGCAACTCGACGAGCCGCTCAACAGGCAGTGCAGAATGCTGCGGTAAGCCATCCCCTCGAATCCTGGATTGCGGTAAAGCAGGTTCCGCATCATCTGGCCGGAATCGTAGTAGGTCTGCTCGCCCAGGTTGATGCCCAGCCGCGTAACGCCGGGGAGAATTACCTGCCCGGTGATGCGCAGATGCGTGACCCCGCCGCCTTCCCCGCTTGAGGCCTGCACCTTGCCGTGCGGGCTCCCCGCGATTGAAACCGCCAGCGCCAGCCCGGCCAAGAGCATTCCAGCATCCACCAGGACGCTCAGCGCAACGCTCCGATTCTGCTCGCCAACGCGCATCCTTTGTGCCGCATCCCTTTGCCAATTCCCGCTGCGCCGCCAGAAGCCGCAGGTTGTCTCAAGCATAGTCTGCTGAGTTCGCGGCCCCGATTGCCCGTTTCTGCGGGATCATGCCCCAAAGATGTCATCGCGCCTGCCACTTTCCGGCTTCGCGTGTTCCAACATCCCAAACACGGCCCGCTCTATACTTGAGCCATAACGATGAATTCCGCTGCGACAATGCTGCATCCGCCACCAACCTCGCCCACCGCGGCGCGAGCAGCGGGTAGCTGCCCAAGCGTAAACCTGCTGCCCTCTTACGAGTTCTCTGTCTCGGTCATCGTTGTCTCCTTCAACACCCGCGCTCTGTTGCGCGACTGCATCCAATCCATCCTTGCCGAATGCCGCCAGCTTCCCGCCGGGACCACCGCGGAAGTCCTGATCGTCGACAACGCGTCGACCGACGGCTCCCCGGAAATGGTTGAGCATGAGTTCGTCGCGCCCCACTCGCCCGTCCGGCTCATGCGCAGCGACGTGAATCTGGGCTTTGCCGCCGCCAACAACCTGGCCATGAAAGCAGCGCGTGGCCGTTACCTGGTGCTGCTCAACTCGGACGCTTTCTTCCGCCCCGGAGCCTTGCGTCTGGCCATCCAGCACATGGATGCAAACACCACCGTCGGCGTAGGCGGCGCGCGCCTGCTGGGCCCGCAAGGCGAGTGGCAGCCCTCCGCCCGCGCATTCCCCACGCTCTGGCACGTCTTTGTGGTTTTTTCCGGACTCGCTTCGCGCTATCCGAAATCCCGCATCTTCGGCGCTTTCGACCGCACCTGGGCAAGCCCGGATTTCCAGGCCGAAGTCGACTGGGTTCCGGGAGCGTTCTCCATCATGCGCCGCGAAGCACTGGTGAAAACCGGCCTCTTCGATCCGCGCTTCTTTCTCTACTGCGAGGAAGTCGATCTCTGCCGCCGCGTCAAGGCCAGGGGCTTTCGCGTCCTCTATTGGCCCGACGTCGTGGTCACTCATATTGGAGGAGAATCCAGCCGTCAACTGACCACTCTCAATTTCTTCGGCAGCGAATCCCAGGCCGCTCAGTGGCGCATGAGAGCTTCGCTGCTTTACTTCCGCAAGCATCACGGCATGCGCGTGTGGGGCTTCCGCGCTCTTGAAGACGCCATGCACACGCTGCGCTGGCTGCGCAATCGCTCGAGCAGCGATCCTGCGCGGCGCCGGCGCGGCGAAGAGGCAAAGCTGTTTCTGTCGCTCATGCGCCAAGCCTGGAAGGAAACCAAGGGCGGCCGCATCAGCCCGCCGCAACCCTGGTAGAGAAAGTTTTGTAACAGTCCTCCACCAGCTTTGCTGACCTGCGGAGGGATGAAACCTTTA
>Ga0302326_10013713_pt1 | contig 17169 bp, 16 predicted proteins | sample Palsa_T0_3_FD_202264 | JGI IMG/M metagenome (GOLD analysis project Ga0302326, IMG submission 202264) | Peat permafrost microbial communities from Stordalen Mire near Abisko, Sweden - Palsa_T0_3 | ecosystem: Environmental > Terrestrial > Soil > Palsa > Peat permafrost | place: Sweden: Abisko... | reverse complement strand
GATCCACTCCGGACAATCCAGAAGAGCCATCTCCGGAATCGTCCGAAGAAATGTCCGGAGTTGACGGCACTAGCGACGCCGAAACCAGCGCTGTTGATGGAAGGTAGGCCGCTGCCGCCCCTGTGTTGTAGGTCGTCCAGGGCGTGAACTGCCCACCCGCCGCCTCGTAAATATCATAGGCTGCGTTCATGTTCGCTTGCGGATCGAGCAATTGTGCCGCTGTGTATTGTGGATGTGCGGCCAGGTTGATTTGCATCAGCCCGACGCTTCCACCGGGCGTGATGTTTGTGTCCCCGACGACTGACGGGTTGCCGGAGCTTTCGGCGAGCGCGATCGCAACCGCTGTCTGCAAGGAACTCCCTGAGAAGCCGGCATTCGCGGCATAGGCGGCGATCTGGGCAGCGGTCAGGGGCATATGACTTGAGTGCGAAAATCTTTACACCACCGTAAAATCTTCACACCCCCGTAAAATTTTTAGCGCCAATGTCACGGCACGATAACAATGATAGATCCCGCCACTGCTGGAGTCGGAGGCACAGGCACCAGCCCGGAATCCGACATCGGCGCATCCCCGCACGGAGCGGTAGGACTGCTGGTCCCAGAGCACGCTGGCGCCACGGCCACGACACCGTAGACGTAAGAACTCCCGGTTGGCACGGCAGGGTCGGTGTAAGCCAGCGTGGTTGCTGGGATAAGCGTTGAACCATTCAGGGCTGTGCCGCTAGGCGTGCAGGTTGCCGCGCCTGTCGGGACCGCACAGCGCAAAACGTTGTACCCGGTAACGGTGGTCGACGAGCTCGCGCCCCAAGTCACGTTGACCGGGCGAGTCGTGGCCGCTTGCGCATACGAAAGCATAGAAAACGCGAAAATCAAGATCAGAAAACTGATTCGCCGCATAAAAACTCCTCCAAAACGCATAATGTTTACAGCACAAACCCTTGCACACTCACCGCGGGAGCCGGAGGCGTGCCCTGCACAAACGTTGCCGAACAGGACTCTGCCGCGTTCATTACCACCGTGGCCACCGGCGTACTTCCAAAAGCAGCGCACGCCCCGCCCCAGGTTGAGAACAGATAATTGCTTCCAGCCGTGGCTGTCAGTGTCACAGCCGTGCCAGAGCTAAACGATGCCGAACAGGTTCCGCCGCCCGACGCGCAATTGAGAATCCCTGCGGGCGAACTGGATACCGTCCCGAGACCAGTGACTGTCTGGGTTAAAGTGTACCCGATTGAGTACACGGCCGAGCCGACCGAAGAATCGGAGTAGCCAGTCCCGCCAGCCACGGCGTAGAGAGTTTCAGAAGCCGCAACCGACACCGCCCCGGAATAGAGTGTGCCGACGTTGCAGCCGGTTGAGCCATTGGTCGACGGTGCCCCCGTCGTGTTATAGCAGATGATTGCGCCCGCGCTGGTGCTTGAGATCGTGACCGATTGCGCCCCGCCGTACGTCCCGGCACCCGGTGAAAAGGTTGGCGTTGCCGCGCCCGCATTCGTCAGGTTGTAAAGATAGATGGGCTGGAATCCGACCGGCACAACCCCGCCGCTAACGGTATGCGCCCCTCCGAAGATATCCTCGTAGTTCGTGAAGGAGCCCGCCGATTGATTCGCGGTTGCGCAGCTCGATGTCGTGCAAGTTTGCGAGCTATCGAAAAGAACTTCCCACGGCTTACCGGCTGAGGATACCCCCGCCGTCGTGTAAACTGTCCCGCTGTTGGTTGTTTGATTCACCAAGGAACCGAGTACCCATTGCTTGAAAGCGGTATCCCATGCTGTGCCCGCGATCGTGCCCGCCGGGAAATATGTTCCATTGTCCCATTCGTAGTAGTACTGGCCTGTCAGCGGAACCGATGCGCGCAGGACGAGCGATTCTGCGATAAAACCAGCAGTCGTGTTCAGGTTGACGGATTGCGTTGCTCCGACCTGGCCCCATTCGAAATCGCCTCCGATGACCGGCAGGCCGTTCGATGGAATTGCAATCGCCGCTTGCATATCGGCGTACATCGCGAGGAATTGGGTTGGATCCGCGTTGTTCGTTTGCCCGCGGCAATGGCAGGTTGCCGCGGCCCATGGCGTCCCCGTCGTAACTGAATTTCCGGTAAAGGTGATCGAGCTTAAATTCTCGGTCAGCGTGGCGCCGGACGCGCCAATATCTGTTTGAAATTGAATGATCGTTTTTTCGGCAAAACCACCGGGCAGCGCGCTGGAGCACCATGAATTATTCACTGCGTAAGAGTTGACCGTGCCGCCCGCGTTTACGATCAGCGTGTCGTACCAAACTTTTGGATAGCCCCCGCTGCAGGACGTGTCGCCCGGAACGCGATGCACGTACCAGGTAACGGCATTCGCCCCATTCGGCAGGCTGCAAGAAATCGCTGGACTGATATCGTGCCAGCCGGTCGGCCCGTCCCAAATTTGCCAATTGTGGCCGATGACGCACTGCGACCCAGGCGTGAGGCGGGTATTGTTGGCCGTTCCCCCATCGGGCGCGATCAGGTATTGTTCGAAGTCGAATTCGTAGGCATTGGCCGTTTGCCCGTTCGCTCCGAGGGTAAACGCCCACGATCCCACGAAAGCCGAAGCGCTATCGGTCGCCGCATTGTTGTAATAAAAGAGGCAGTTCGAATCAGCCGGGCCCGAACAGGTCGCATCCAGCACGCCGCTGCTTTCGATAAGCGTTCCAGTCGCATTGCCAGTTCCCCCGGGATTACAGCTAGGCAGGACGCAGATAGTCCAGCCGGAGGCGGAACTCGCCAATCCAGTCAAATTAAACAGCGTGCCCGCCTGTCCGAGGGTTGCGCCGGTTGCCGTGTAAGCTGGCCACGTCGCGCCGCCGATCGCAGAAGAACAAGAACCGGTGCACGCCGGAATGTTTACGCTTGTGCCGGCAAAGAGCGGCCACCAGCTAGACCACGTGGGCCCATGGACCGAAGGCAAAATCAAGGTTGCCGTGGGATCGAGTTGCGTGATGATTTGCAGCTCATCGGCACAGATGCGCACCAGGCGCGTGAGGGGAGGCTGGTTTGCGAGCGTTGGCGCGTGGCCGAGTCCGCCATACGTCGCGGAGTTTGACCAGAAGATTCCCGAACCGTCCGGCTCGTTCCAGCACTGGTAGGCCATGCCTTTGCCCTTGAACTGGATAACGATCTGGGCGAAGATCGATTCAAAAGTCGCGTTGGTCCCGTTCCCGCAGTTGGCGAGCACTGTTGCGTTGCTGGTGCCGGTAGAATTCGGCGTCGCGTTGCACGTCGCCTGATTCGTGTCCATGTCGCTAAACGGCACGCAGCTCGATGAACCTTGAGTCGCCGAACAATTCGAATCGGTCCCTTGCGCCGCCCACGACGGAACGTCGCCAACGTCGTACATTAAGATCATCGGAGCGATCAGGCTCGAGCTTGGAGCGAGAACGTTGATAAAGTTGCTGAGTTGTCGCCCTGCCCCACTGGTCCAGCTAATCGTGCATGGCCCGCTAGGGCAGAGATTGCCGAGCTTGTTTCCATCGTCCCAGAAGCCAGCACCGAAAAGGGAAGCGGTAGCGCCGTTGCCATCGACCGGAGGCCATACGGGAGGCGGAGTCGGATAGTTGATGTGATTCCATTCCGCTCCGGCCCATTGCGGCGTTGGAGTTGCCGACGTGCCCGCGATGACGGACGCCACTTTCAGGACGTACGCGCCCGGATCCATCCCGTCCGTGCCGGCCGCTTTGCATGCGCTACCGCTGGCGATCGTGTAGTTTCCGCCATCCCCATTGCTGTAGCTGGTGAAGAGCGCCGAGTAAGACGCGACCGAAGTTGTATTCCCCGCGGGCCACGAGATCAAGCCGTTATTGACAAAACAGTTCCCGGAAACGGTATTCGGCTGCCAGCAAGCGGCGATCATCGCCGAACCGGAAGTTATGCTCTGAGCGCAATTCGTTGGCTGCGTTCCGCCGATAGAATTGGTTGTTCCGCCCCACGTCTGCATCACGTTGTTCGTCACCGTGATGTTATTCATGATCGACGAGCCTGTCAGTCCGCTGAGTCCGAGTGCGGCCGCGATGGTGAAGCTCGTCGTCGTCGGATACACGAACGTCATGTGGTTCACGTCGATGTAGGCCAAGGCTGAGGTAGGCGTGACAGAGAGATTGTTGTACATCGATACGGTCGAGCCGCTCGAACAGCCGAAGCACGTCGGGTAGTTCAGGTTGTCGATTACCCAGTCGTGAATCGAGTAATGATTCCCGCCAGCCGGAGCCGAACCGCTGGTCAGTTGCTCATCCAACTCCATTCCAGCGCCCACGGTGTTTGCCGTGTTATATCGAGCCGTGATGTTGTAGGTTCCGCAGATGGGGCAGAGCGGGCCAGATCCGTTGTTTTGATTGACCGGAGTAATCAGGAAGGCGTGGCCGATCTGCGAGAAGCCGCCCCACGAGTTGATAATTTGGTTCCCTTCGTAGAGGATACGTTGGCCGTTCTTGAATTCGGTGGAGTTTTTGACGATCAGCGCATTCCCCGAGATGCCTCCGTTGTAGCTTGGGTCCGAGGGATTCCACTGCAAGGGTTTGAAAAAGAGATTGAGCCGGATTTCCCCATCGCCCCAGACCGTGTTTGAGGCCGCGCCGCCGAACAGGATGTTTTCCCCAGAGGCCTCGATAAAATTGTTCACCAGTTTCATGCCCGTCTCGGTTGTCGAACTGATCGTGTTCGCCCCGCCCGCGATGCACTTGGAATCGGTCCCCGTGCCGATGACCGAGATAAAGTAAAAATTGTTGCAATAGCTGTCCACCATTGCAAAATTGCTCACGCCGCTCACCGAGAGAAAGCGCCCGGTCTCGTCCTGATTTTCATCGCCATGCGCCCAAACGCGATCAAAGTAGATGCCGGAGATTCCTGTCCCCTGGTTTCCCAAAGCCACCAAGGAAGCATTGACGCCAGTACCCGGCGTGCGCGTAATTTCCAAACCGATGAAGCGGATGTTCGTTGTGCTTCCGTTGAAGGTAAGCACAGCCGTGCTGTTTGGCGAAACGAGTTGCGCCGTGTACGTGCCAGCCGTGCTCGGGCAATTCAAGGGCGGACGGCCCGCCTGTGACGTCACGCCCGAATAGCACGGCCCGAACTTCGGCGCGTAGACGGTTTGCGAAATCCCGCCAGACCCTATGTAGCTTGTCGAATATCGCGCCGCCTCTGGGGGCAGACTCGCCACCGCCGAACTTTGAATCCAAAGCCAATTGGTCGAAGGGCAGGCGAGCGACGGAACGGTGAAGTTCCCCGAAAACACATTCCCCGCCTGCAGGGTGATCTTCTGTCCGCAGGTTGCCGCGGCGAGCGCGGTGGTGAGTTGCGCCGCCGTCGTGACGCTCACGACGCTTCCGGTTGCGGGAGTGTTTGCGAGCGATGTCTGTAGGCAGATGAGCGGCAGCGTCGCAGGCCCGTCCACTTGCGCCCAGGTCGGAACCCCGCTGGTCGATGGACAGTAAAGGTTGTCCAGGTTGATGACCTGCTGCCCGAAGGCTGCGGTTGCCGCGAACAGGAAGCCGAATAGTAGGAGAAGTTTTTTCACGGCTTTACTGTTCTCTCGTTGCGGATAAATAAAGATTGCCGACCATCGGGCCGGCTGTGCCACACGCCACCGCTGTTGTGCTGTACTGAATCGTCGTTGCACCCGTGGAGCGAATCGTCATCAGCGCCGCTCCCCAATTCGCCGTTGCGGTTGTGGTTAAAATTCCAGCAGACGTTCCTGTGCCGATGAGCGGAATAGTGAACGCAGATTTAGAACCTGCATCGTCGGTCCATGTCAGCAATACGGTGTACGTCCCAGATGTTCCGCAGGCCGTGGTGATATCGAGATAGGCGCGAACCGTGTAAGTTCCAGCCGGACACAGCGCCGCCGTGCAAAGGGTAGTAAGGCCGATAGAAGTACCGGAGCCAACCGTAATGACGGTCGGCGAGGCTTGCACTGTCGACACGCCGCTTGCGCCAGTCACGGCAAGATTGTTGATGATGGTAAACGCGCCGGTCGTGGTCGATGCAACCAGCTTCGTGCTTGATGTGGTTTGATTGTTGGCGTTCCCAAGGATAAGGTTGCCCGCCGCAACGGCACCCCCCGTATAGAGAGTGCTGGACGGAGTTTGTACCACCCAAACTGCGGCGGTGGCATCGTAGCAAAATTCATACTGCTCGGCGGCTACGATATCCCCAGTCGCGCTAATCGCGGCATAAACGCCCGTGGTGCGCTTGTTGACAGCGATTGCGCCATAAGCCGTCGCGCCCGTAAAAGGGGTGACGTTCAAGGTGGTCGCGCCAGTGGAGGAGTGACCAGTCGCCACGACAGTCATCACACAGGTATTCGCAGTGATGCTCGCCGGGAGTCCCTGTACAGTTACAGCGAGAGCATTCGCCGCTCCGTTCTCCGTACCAACCCCAACCACATTCGGGCAACTCGTCGTGGTCACTCCACCGTTCGCGTCCGAGCACACCGGGTTAGCCGCCGTGGTGCTGATCGTAGCCGCCGTGGGTATGCCGGCATCCGTACCGACTGCCGTCTTGGAAGTTCCCCACGCGCTCCCGATGGAGATAGGGACGCCCGCACCAGGATAAACTTGCGATCCGCCGACCGCCGTTCCGTTGACAAAAATCCCGGTTGCGTTGAGTGTCCCCGCCCCTTTCGCTCCGCCTGTAGGAGATCCGATGAATACACCCGCCCCGGCATCGGTGATGGAACTGTTGTTGAGGAATTGGGTTGTAGGTTCCACTACGGGAATGCGGTTTGCCGTGGTGTTTGAGCCGTCGTAGGCTGCAAGTACTTCGGCATTGCCGCCGCCGACATCAAAGAAAGCAATGAGTCCGTTATTCGGCTGATAGCAAATTTGGCCTATGAGATTCAAGCTGCCAGAGCAACCCGTACCAGTCGGAGCGGGCAGTCGAAACGCACTCCCTGCCCCTAAATGCAAATCCAGCGTCCCGGCCGCGGTGAAGGTGTTTGCTTGATTGTTCAGTACGTTCGCCGCGCCGTCCGCCACCCAGTTTGTCGTGGAGTTCGGATCGACAAAGAAAACTGCCGACTGTCCCGGCGTGAGCGCGAGCGTTGCGCTTCCGTTCACCGTCCAGGTTGTCGGGGTAATTGTGATTGTGGATGAGGCCGTGCTATTGACCAGCTTGAATTCGCAGCTAGGCAAGCCGAGCGCTGTAGCCGTGGGCAGCGTGACTGCCACGTTGACCGTGCCGACATACTCCACGCGCTTGGGGTTGCAATCGGTCGAAAGAATCGTGTCGGTCGAAGTTGTGCCCGTGACCGCACGCCCAACGATGCCGGGTAAGCCCCACACTTCCGCCACAGCCAAGCCGCCCGCGGGAATGCTTTCATAGAAGTAGTTCACGCCGTTCGGAGTCGTGGGCCCAGCCAGCCGCGTAAGAGCGCCAGCCGCCCCGCCATAGGTCGTATCCCCCAGCGTGGTCATGGGGTTGGTGGATGTGGCGATCGTGCAAGTCGAGCCGAGCGTGCAGGTTTGCCCGTTGACTGTGGTGGATGAATTCGCCAGAGCGGTATTCGGCAGAGGAAACGCGATCGAGGAATCGCTGAGCGCCGTGCCGAGTTGATTGTTCCACAAAACAATGTCGCCAGTGGTGGAACTGCCGGGCCCGGTTACGGTCCCGACGCCGCCCGCGATCGACAGGTTTGCAACGAACACGCCATTTTGCCGCAAGATCAAATTCGTAACGTTCGAGGATTCGACTTCGTTGTCAAGCGTCAGGCCGAAATTGTTGGCGTTGAAGGGTGCGACCGTGTAGTTCAAAAGCGCGCTGCCGATATCGTTGATTGTGCCCGATGTCGCGGCGATAACTACAGCGCAATTACAGGCGCCGATTGGCGGGGTTGCCGAGGCTGTGCGGAGAATGTCGACCGACGCGCCGACTGGATAGGCTGGAGTGATTTGGTTGTAGTTTGTGCCGGACAGCGTGTTCGGTGCGTTCGCCGCAATCCACGGTCCCGTGGGCGACGTCGCATTCCCCAAGTAGCTTGCGACGGTCCAGTAGTAATAGCTTTGCGGCCCAGGATTCCCCACCACGGTCACGGCCGCGGAAGTCACCGGCGCAAGATTCGTGGATACCGGAAGCGCGACTTGCGTGGTGGTGATCGGCGGCGCCGGAGTTTGCGCGAAGCCGAGCGCCGCTCCAAAAATCAGCAAAACCAGAGCGAGTTTGAAAGCGATGCGCATGAAAACATTTTTACTTGAGAGCGAGAGTCATCCAGTACTGAGTTCCAGAAATTGCCGTCGCTGCGTTTTGGTTGTCTCCAACCCAGAATTGCAAAACCCGAAAAACGCTTCCCGCTGGCACATTGGTCGTCACGTTTGCGAGAAGCGCCCCGTCAATAAAGCATCGCTCGGTCGTTCCGTCGTAGGTGATCGCAAACACATGCGAGTTTGTATCGAGGGCCACTCCGGTACTGACGGCGGTCTGCGAGCCGCCCGTGATTTGCGCCGTACATTGCCAAGCCGTATCGGTGCCGACTGCGTAACGCAATCCCAAAGTGGAGCGATTCGGCGTGTTCGTGGCGAAGCTCGTGGTGTTAAATGGATTCGCGGTTTCTGTACCAGAGCCGCCTGTGTTGAAAACAGTCAGGCCCATCCAGTACCGAACATTGGTTGTGCCACCAGCGGCAAACTTCAACGACCAACGATAGAAACCGCCGAAGCTGTAATCGCCATAGTTCGCCGCGATCCCCTGATCGATGCCGATGACTGTGCTGGCGGACGCGGAACTGCTAGACGTGCAAGTCATCCCGGCGCTATTGGTTGCCGTAGGCGCAGTGACCGCGCAACTCCCGCCAGTGGCCAGGGTATTCGGAGTTTCCACGTTGCCGGAAACGCCGACGCTTCCGTTGGCGTAACTGGTAAAGACGGTGACCATCGGGCCGAATTGAGCTGAGGTCGCATCCCACGCTCCATCGCCGTAGACGTTGTACCGCAGCGCATCGCCAGTTTGCGCGTTAGCTGGAAACGAGCCGCCACCGGCCAACGAAAGATCAGCAACTAAGGTGCCCAGCGTCAGTGGCGGATTCGGGCCTTGTCGCAACATCAGATGCGATGCGCTGCCCACTTGCTCATTGGTGAGACTCAAAACATAGCTTTGCAGATTGAAAGCCGCTGGCACGGTGTAGTTCGCCAGCGTATTTGAAGTGTCCGATACCGTTCCTGACGTGACTCCGATTGCTCCCGTCACCGCGCAATTGCACGCGCCGGTCGGCGCAACATCCAAAGTGGTGCGCAGGAAATCCACCGAGGTAGCGCCAGCCGGATAATTGTAAGGCGCGATCAAGACATAATTGCTTCCCGACAACGTTGCGTTTGCGCCGCCTTCCACTCCGCCCAGGTGCGTCATCACAGAGCCGAGCGGATAGTTCACCACCGCCCAGTAGTAGTACACGGTCTGACCGCGTACGCCCACCACTTGCCGATTCGCGCCGCGCATCGGATCCACATTCACGGTGTACAGCGGAAGAATAACTTCCGAGGTTACGACCGGAGGCGCGGGCGAAGGCGATTGCCCCAAGCATAAGTTTGCCGCAAACAAAAGTACGGCGAGGATGCGGAGAGCTTTCATAGACCGTGTACCGATGCGTAGGCTACGTTCAAGGAAAGGGTCACGCCTGAATTGTTCGTAAAGCAGGCGTAAGGGTAAGCTGAGACCAAGAGGCTGCGCTGTGGCACAAGCACCGTCAGAAATTGCGAAGTGGAAGCGGTTGTCAGCATCTCCCAGCTCGGGCCGCTCTTCGTGGAACACGCGCTGGAGGTTCCCCACGCCAATTGCAGGTTGCCTGCGGACGGTGCGCCAGCGAATGAAATATCAAAAGACGTGATGACAATGGTATCCCCGGTCAAGGTTGGCCCGGCGATGTTCAGAGTAGTTGCCGTCAGAAATCCCGCCGCTTGGTAATTCCGGTCAGGCACGATGGGCGAAGCGTCACCATTACTGCCAAGGCCAGATGCCACAATGGGGCACGAATTTGCTTGCGCCGTATACTGCGCGTTGAGGGAGCCGCCGGAAGGCGTTACCGTGCTGCGTAAATTAGGATAGTAGCCGCCGAGTTGCAAAGTGTGGACCGCGGTATCCGCCTGAGAGTAGCTCGCCTGCTTCAGGATGATCGGCGTTGAGACAGCCGGCGGGGCAACCGGCGGAACCCAATCAAAATCAATCGTCCCGGTAAAGCCGGAAGTTTGATAGGAAAGAACATTGCAGCCGAAGCCGAAATCCGGGAAGTTAGTGGATGCCAGCGTGGTGCTTTGCGCCGTGAAGACCGGAATTTCTCGCGTGTAGATACCGATGGTCCCGGAGATTTGCCCATGCGCCTGCAAGGACGCCACGAGTCCGATAAACAGAAACGCGAAAATCAATCTGCGCACAAACGTGAGAAAGAGTTCTCCGGTCATGACTCAATACGCTCCCTGTCTCGGTGAAGTAGCTTCCGAAAGTGGATAGGTGAAGCCGTCAAACGTTGCCGCCGTCCCCGCTCCGGCCGAGAGTGGCGGAACCGCGTTCCCGTTCGGAAAGTTGAGCGGCACTTCGACCGTGACCGTAATTTGATCGTTCTCAATTCCGATGATCGGCACCGTCAATAACTTCGGCGCGGCATAGGTTCCGAAGGTCGCTATCAGGTTCGCCAGTCCCCGGAGTCCGCCGCCGTTTCGGAGCACGCGCCAGATGACTTGCCCCGAGCCGGACGGATCATTTCCCCCAAAGTGGCAGATCGCGAGGAATCGAATAAAGCCAATCTTCGACGGTTGAATCGTGTACTGAATGACGGTCACGCGCCCTTGCCCCGGTTGCGGATAAGGAACAAACGGTTGCGCCAGGTTGCCGCTCGCCGCGGTGGAAACTGAGAACGGCGCGGCATCGGCCGGCGCGTTTGCGTCCGAAGAAAGCGCGGGATGGAGCCACGGCGGAGCGATCGCCACTTGCCGCGCGCGCATGTCGAGAACTTGCTTCTGTGTTTCGGTAAACGGCATCCGCCCGAGCGTGGGTAAAAGCTGGGGCTTGTTCGGACGCCGACCGGAAGATGCACCAAGACGGGGCAGCATTAAGTCACCGCCTGTGCCGCAGGATGAAGTTGATAGCTCGCCACCCGCGAAAGAACCTGTTTCCCGTAGTTGGGATTGCCGCCGCCGTTGTAGCGTAGCAGAGCGACCTCTGGCTCGGTGTATTCCGCAAAGCATTTCTTGAGTTTTCGGCAACCGATGTCCACGCCGATATTTGGGTCGCAGAGTTGGAGCAATGAAACTCCGCCGAATCCCAGCTCCCGTGCCACCTCTCCCATTACCTGCATCAACCCGAAAGACATTGCTTTCGTAAGTTCTTCAGTGCTCGGCGCAGTCGGTACGGCAGGTCGTACATACCGCGCCTCGAAAGCAGGTTCGAACCGTGCAGCCCACGGATTCCAGGCAGACTCCTGTTCACAGACCGCGCACACGATGGCCGGATCGAGACCGTACTTTGTTGCGTAGGGTCCGATGAAAGCGAGCCGCCCGTCATTTGTGCTCAGATCCATTTCAGTTATCCGCTACCGCATCCACCTTGGCTTGCCTGATAAGGTGCTCTTGATAAATCGCCTTCTGTGAAGTCACGATCACGTCCGCCGCGTTCGCAGCCGCCACGTCTCCCTCGTCTTTGCTGATCGCGGCCAATCGATGCGCGAGCACTGCATTCTGTTGCGCGAAATCTACGTTGATCTTGAGTTGCGCCCCCATCGCGGAGTTCGTCAGGGTGTGAATTGCCGTAACCTGCTTCCCCTGCTTCGACTGCCGATAGGTATTCCACGTGACCAGAAGCGCCGTGATCAATCCGACCAACCCTTGCTCAGTCACGGCTGGCAGCGTCCACGAGCCCACGACCGTAATGACTGTGGCGTTCGCAACGTTGACCGCGATCCACAATTTCCACGCGCTCAGATAAGCGATGCTCAAGACAAATCCCACGGCAAATCATGTGGTATATGGAAATGATCCGAGTCCGGTTTTGATTCTGGCTTCGGCAATCGCAGTCCGGTTATCCCGTATTTCAATCGCGTGGAGAGCCACTTTTTCACGTAGAGCGTCAAGGCCACCAAAAAAGCGCAGCAGAAATAAATTGCCAAGAGTAGCCGCAATCCCTCCCACAAAGAGTGCAAGATCAATCCATTCATGGAGCGTCATCCTTCACGGGCCTCTTGTCCTTTTCCGCGCTGCGGTCGTTCTGCTTATCGTCCGCCGCAGGCGGCTGAGTCTTTTTCTTTACGCTCAACCGTTCCAGCAATTCCGCCAGGGTGCGCGGATAGTTGTACTCCGGCCCAGGTTCGCTCACGAACTTATCGCCCCGTCAGAAAATCGTGCCAGTGTTTTTCCGGCGCTTCAGGCGGAGCGTCTGCCTTGACCTCCAGCGGAACAGCAGGCAGCGCCGGTATCGCTTCTTCTGGCCCGTGCACCTCATGCTGCACATGCACCAGATGCACATCGTCTGCAAGTTTTTCACGCTTCACGACGAGAGTTTTTGCGATTTTTGTTTTTGCTTTCGCCTTTTTCTTTTTCATGGACAGCACCTCCCGAAGCGGAAGGCTTGCCCCAAATTCGGAGCAAGCCCCCTCTCGGTATTACAATGCGGTTTCTGAAACGGTGAACCCGACAAGCGAATTGTCGGAATCCACATCGATTGGGTTTGCGGCCACGGTAAGCAGCGCTCCGCCGGTTTGCGTGTCGGTGAATGTCACGATGATGCCTGTGGCGTCAACGACTGGTTTCGCTACGGTGCTCAGGAAAACAAGTCCTGTCGTGTCAGCCGGGCGGGGAGGGGTTGCCGTCGGATCGCCCGGATCTGGTACCGGGCTGGCCAAGCTGGCTGGCGCGGAACTGACGCCACTCAGAGTGTTACCTGCTGGCAGTGGTATGGGATTCCCGGCTGCGTTGGTCGGTTGGAGCGCAAACAGCACACCCTTGCCGTCATCGAGAATCTGTAAATCAATAAGCGCTTTCAATTTTGCTGGAGTCATGATTTCTCTTTCTCCTGTACTCGGTTGCAGTGCAGTTTCGGTTACGCGAAAATTGGCAGGCTCAAGGTTGAGTTTCCGCCAGTCCCGTAAGAATTCCCGGAAAAGATTGCGCGTTTCTTCGGTAGCCTCTACCAGCCGCCGAAGCTGCTTCTCGTCGAACCATTCCACAGCACGCCTCCCGGTTATGGCTTTTCGTCACCCTCGGGGAACGTGGCGCCGTGCTGCTTGTCTTCGTGCACCTGTCGCGCGCTGGGGCGGACGTGCGCGGGGTCAAGAGTTGCGCCAAATCTTTCGGAGTCTGCCACGACGGCGATATCGGGACGCGCATCGGGACGCAGCGGACGCGACTGCAACGGCGCATCGTTCACGCTGAGGTACGGATGGTCGCGATACGGATACAGTTCGGGATGCCCAAGGTATGCAGGATGGGTTTCATCCTTCGGCAAAATCTCCGCCTTGTACGCATCCGGCAAAGTGTCGAGCGTGGGCACGCCGCTGCCTTCGCACAGTTTGCATTTTTCGTTGTACTTGCCCGTCTTTTTGTCCCGGCATGGGCAGACCAGCGCGGGCGCGATCAGCGCTTGAATTGCCGCGCACAGAGCCGGGTCCGTGATGACGGCGGAAATATGCTTAGTGTGCCGCTCGGGGTTTTTGCCATCGAGATCTTTTTCGAGAAGCGACAGGCGAATCTCGGAAACCACTAGATCCTCTTTTTCGTCTTCTGCGATTACGGTTGTCATGAGCTTTGTCCTCCAGTAGTTTTGGGCGGATCGCCAAATTCTCCGCCGATCAATAGAATCTGCGCTTGCAGGGTCACGTTTGACAAGTTCTGCAATTGGCAAGTCAACGTGTCCCCGGTTACCAGCAGAATCGGTTCTTTCAAGAGCGATGGGTCGGTGCCGTTGCCGACTGCCTCAATGTCGGTGATGGGTTTGTTTTCCCATTGCCGCTGCACTCCATCATGCGTGTGCAGGAATGTCACAAGGAAGCCCGGAGTCTGGTTTGCGTTGATCTGCCCGCCCAAACCATAGCCCGAACTGGTCGACAAACTCGGCGGGACCGCGGCTGCTACCGCTCCGTAAATTCCAGTGATAATTTCCGCCAGGAAATCGCGCCCGATCTGTAAATCGGAGTAGGCCGTGTCGAAGGGCGCAACTTGATTCCCGCCGCCCGAGGAATATCCGAAGTCGAAAACCTGAAAGCGCGTGACCAACCCAAAGGTTGGAAGGTCTCGCTCTTTTTGCAGGAAGTATTTATTGAGAGCCGGGTACTGCGGAAACAGCAGCGGGCTTATCCGGCGAAGCCGCCGACAGTCGCCCGATGTCGAGAAGATGAGGCCTGGTTCCACATTACGCATGAGAAATCTTTTTTACGCCGCAAGTTCAACGCCCTTGAATCCGATACGAACCGTGTTCGCCACGCTGTAGGCCGCAACCGCGCTGGTAGCGCCAAGATAAGTTGTAGCCAAAGTGAGCGTGGTCTGCGATGTGACGCCCGAACCCGCCGCGCTCGAAATCACGTATTGCACCCCGGCGATGGTGATGGTTCCGCCGTTCCACATCGGAATATTGCTGTACGGAGCGCCGGGGAAAGCCGCCGTGTTGAAGAGCGCTCCTGAAATCCAGGTCACCGCCGCGCTGCCGTTCGTAACGCTGCAAACTCCAACCCCGCCGTAAAGGTCGGTAATGTTTGCCGTGATCGAAACGTTTTTGTCGAACACGTAAGGCGTGGGTAGCGGCATCGGATTGCGCGCGTTGCCAAACAGGTTGTCCGAGTGCACCTGAATATTGACCGGCACAAAGGAGCGACCGGAGCCGGAGCCCGCGTCCTGCAATTGAATCGTGAAGGGTCCAGTTCTTGTGGCCAGCGCGAACATCCAGCGGAATCGGTAGTTCGCCACTTGGCAGGTAACGCCGTTGGCCACCGCTCCGTTGTAGGTTGCGCCCGAGGAAGTTTGCGGAATCGTGGGAGCCGCCGTTGCCGGCGCGTTCATGACGAACGGTCCCATCTCGTAGGTGAATTCCCGGCCCGGATCCCATTGCGCCCCTGTGCCCTCGCACATCGGACACCGGCAGGCAGTAGTCCCCAGGTTGAGAATCTTCTGGCCGCGACACGTCGAGCAAACTTGTTCCGCCATAAGCCGTGGAAAACTTCTGGAAATTGTGAGCGCCTGACTTTCGCCAAGCGCCCACATCTTCCCCAACCGTTGTGCAATCGCCGCCGATTAACTGGTGACGTTGCTCTGTTTCAATCCATCCAGATAAATGCGAATGGTTGTGCCCACGCCAATCGGGTTGACGCCGGTAGCGGCCGTCAAGTTGAAAGCCGTTTGCGGGGTCAGCACGACGTTGAAGTTTTCCTGCGAACCAAGCTGGTACGGATTCTTGAATTCGTAAATCGCGGTCTGCACCGGCAGGCCGTTATTCGTCGAACTCATAACCGAGGTTCCAGCCGGAGCCGTGCCCACCTGCGCCGCGCCGTAGCTCAGCGCGCCGAAGCCCGCCGGGAAAAAGTCCGGGGTGACTTGGTAGATGGGAACGTTGTTCACCTTGAATTCCAGGGTGACGTTCGCAATGATGTTCGCGAAATCGGCCGGCACGGTGAGTTGCGAGATGGCCACGCGGATCGCGAAGATCTGCAGCGTGGTGCCCGCGGGAAGCTGTCCGCCCTGTCCGGTAAGGTTCGTCGAATTCAGAAGCTTCGAGCCGGACTGCGGAGTCTGGAACATCAGCGTGGTCGCAAAGGCCGCGGCCGCGCCGAACGAAACCGTGTCATAGAACCAGCCGTCGCGGAAGGCGGACAGCCCTTGCACGAATTCATTCTTGCGCCGCTGGTAGACTCCGAAGCCGCGATGAGAGCGGAATTCGTCGCCGCGCGACCGTTCAATCATGCGCCGGATACTTTTCTCGCGGCCATTGCCCGGCAGAAATCCTGATGCTTGCATACGCGCTGTTTCCATCGTTGACTCCAGTTCTCACGAAGTTTTTGTAAAACCCGGCGAATCATTCACGACTCACCGGGCAGAAATCTCTTGCAGAAAAATCTAGCCGCGCCGACGCACGTTGGAGCTGATGGCCGCAACCGGCGCCATGCCCTTCCAGTTGTCCGGCATGTTGATATTGGCAGCGCGGAAGTCACCCAACCCGACACCGAGCCTGCCCATGTCAGGATCGCCCAGCCCGCTCATCGGAGCAGCGGGACCAGCCGGAACGACTGCGGGAGCGCCCATCGTGTCGTTGAAGATGCGCATCGCCAGTGCCGCGCCGCCACCAGCCACGACGCCGGTAGCCGCATCTTTTCCGACATACTTGCTTGCCGCCCAGGCGATAGCCAGGGTTGCGATGCCTTGGGCTGCGTAACCCATGACGCCGGAATTATTCGACCCGAGCGCGACCTGTGCCACGTACTTCGAGCCGATGCCGCCGACCGCGGCGCCCAGCGTCAGGTTCATCAATTCGTTGGTGGAGAATCCAGCCACGCCGGGATTGCGCCGACGACCGTGACGACGAAAACCCACACGCGCGCGAGGGTTCATGCTGCGCCGACGAGACTTGGCATGCGAACGGTTGGACTTGCGACTGCGACGCCGACGACGAGAATTAGCCATGAGAAGCACCTCTGCTGGATTTGACCGACGCCTCCGCTTGTGCGGATTCGATACGCGAAGTTTGCGGACGGTCGGCATAGAAACAAATGTCTTAGTGGCCGACAATGAGAGGGAGTTGAAGCGTCAGGCGGGACCGGACAACACGAAGCCCCAAACAATAACGATCAAACCTTCAAACTGTTTGGGAACCATTCCGGCGGGAAACCGTTGTTACGATTGTTAGCTTGCCTTGGAATGCGAAATTGAGTCAAGCACAAAAGAGGGTCGTGGAGATTTTTTCAGCGTGTGGCAGTCGCACGTACAGTTTGTTTTCGTGCAGCGATGGTGAATATCTTGCTTACACTTCGCAGAAACGGCAAGAGTTTTTCCGGGACGCCCACCGGGAGAAAGGTTCCACTTCATGTTCGCTCCAGCGATACATGCCGCGCCGGGAAGCGACACAAAAGAAAGGTGGAGCCGTCGGACCAGTCGCTATGCTGATCGTCCTCCGGGCTAAAAGTCCGGTGCTCGCTGTGAGCTACGACGGCACAGTTAAAAATCTACGGTATAGCCGGAGCCGGTGTCACGCTG
>Ga0302326_10013708_pt1 | contig 17172 bp, 18 predicted proteins | sample Palsa_T0_3_FD_202264 | JGI IMG/M metagenome (GOLD analysis project Ga0302326, IMG submission 202264) | Peat permafrost microbial communities from Stordalen Mire near Abisko, Sweden - Palsa_T0_3 | ecosystem: Environmental > Terrestrial > Soil > Palsa > Peat permafrost | place: Sweden: Abisko... | reverse complement strand
GCTTCCCGTCCTTCAAAGGCATCATGGCCGCCAAGAAGAAGGAAGTCACCAAGCTGACGCTGTCCGAGATCGGTGTCGAGGGCGACGAGGTGGGACTGGAGAACGCCGGCACGAAGGTGCTCACCTCTACCCCCAAGCCGCCGAAGACCGCCGGTGAGAAGGTCACCGACGAGGGCGAGGGCGGCAGCAAGATCGCCGAATACCTGGTCGGCCAGAAGATCATCTAAGACCTCATCACCAAGACCTGAAAGACACGGAATAACCCATGGCTGAAGTACTGGTGCTCGTCGAGCACGCTGAAGGCGCAATCAAGAAAGTCACCTCCGAATTGATCACCGCGGCACGGGTTTTGGGCGAGCCCGCGGCAGTCGTTGTCGGCAAGCCCGGCACGGCCGACCCACTCGTCGATGATCTGAAATCGGCCGGTGCCGCCAAGATCTACGTCGCCGAATCCGACGCGGCGGAGAGCTACCTCATCACACCGTCCGTCGACGTGCTTGCGTCGCTGGCCGAATCTGCCAGTCCGGCAGCCATTTTGCTGGCCGCCAATGCCGACGGCAAAGAGATCGCGGGCCGGCTCGCCGCCCGGATCGGTTCGGGTCTGTTGGTCGACGTGGTCGATGTCAAGGAAGACAACAAGGCCGTGTGGTCCATCTTCGGTGGCGCGTTCACCGTCGAGGGACAGGCCAACGGTGACACCCCGGTGATCACCGTGCGTCCCGGCGCCATCGACGCCGAGCCGTCCGACGGCGCGGGCGAGCAGGTCAAGGTCGACGTGCCCGAGCCCGCCGAGAACGCCACCAAGATCACCAACCGGGAGCCCGCGGTCGCCGGTGACCGTCCGGAGCTCACCGAGGCCACCATCGTGGTGTCCGGTGGACGCGGTGTCGGCAGCGCCGACAATTTCCACGTGGTCGAGGAATTGGCCGACTCGCTCGGTGCCGCCGTCGGTGCGTCACGGGCCGCGGTCGACTCCGGCTATTACCCGGGCCAGTTCCAGGTAGGCCAGACCGGCAAGACCGTGTCGCCGCAGCTCTACATCGCACTCGGCATCTCCGGTGCGATCCAGCACCGCGCCGGCATGCAGACCTCGAAGACCATCGTCGCCGTCAACAAGGACGAAGAAGCGCCGATCTTCGAGATCGCCGACTACGGCGTGGTCGGCGACCTGTTCAAGGTCGCCCCGCAGCTGACCGAGAAGGTCAAGACCCGCAAAGGCTGAGTCCGAAATATACGAGCCCCCGAACGCCAGGCGCGTCGGGGGCTCGTGTATTTCTCTAGCCTGGTCAGATGAGCGATCCACGCCGCGAGCTGGCCCGGGTGGCCGACGGCGACGGTCCGGCGGCCGGCGCCGCGCGGACCGCGCTCGGCGGCGGTGCAGCGGCCACCCGGTTACGCGCAGCCATCCTGGCTCTCGCCCAACATCGAGGGCCGGAGTCCAGCATCTGCCCGTCCGATGCGTCCCGCGCGGTCGGCGGCGAGGGGTGGCGCGAGCTGAATGCCGAAAGTCGCAGCATCGCTGTGAGCTTGGCTCGTGACGGTGAGGTCGAGATCACCCAGCGCGGTGACGCCGTCGACCCTGACCAGTCACCGCGCGGACCCATCCGCATCCGGACGAGATCGACCGACGGACCCTGAGGCGCATCGATATCTGATCGGCGCGCCCTGAATGTCAGTTGCGCGTTTGGGATCCGGTGCAAAGGTGTACAAACAACTGCTCATTGAATCCAGGAAAGGCTTGAAAATGAAGGCAACGGCGCCTGTCGCAATCGCGATCGCCTCGCTCATGTTCAGCGGATGTTCAGCGTCACAGATCATCAACACCGGTGGCGACACCAAGTGCAAGGACTTCGTCTCTCAGGACGAGAAGAAGCAGAACGAAGAAGTCAGCAAAATGCTCAAAGACAAGAGCGGCGCCGATCCGGCCACCCTGCAGGTCACCGCGACGCGGTTGTCGGCCGCCACTTACTGCCAGACACTCGGCAAGCCGGACAGCAAGATTTCCGAGGCGCCGCACGGTTGACCCGGACCGGTTGGCCCGGGATCTGCTGCGCCGACGGCTTAGTCGCCGTCGGCCTGCAGCACCACCATTGCCCGCGCCGCCACCTGAACCGACTTGCCCGCCGGGATTGGTTCCTGATCCTCTGAATTCTCCGTCGTCACAGAGCTTTCGACGTCGGTATTGACGACAGGCAGCCACGCTTTCGCAAAAGCCTCCGGTGGGACGGTGAATTCGATCGGCTCGTGGTGGGCGTTGAAACATAGGAAGAACGAGTCGTCGGTGACCCGCTGGCCGCGAACATCGAGATCGGGGATGCCCAGACCGTTCAGGTAGACCGCAACCGATTTGCCGAAGCCCGAACCCCAGTCCTCGTCGTCCATTTCGGAGCCGTCCGGCCGGAACCACGAGATGTCGGGCTGTCCCTCGGTACCCCGTCGACGCACCGGCAACCCGGTGAAGAATCGGCGACGGCGAAATACCGGATGTGCGGCCCGCAGCGCGGAGACCGATCGGGTGAACTCCACCAGGTCGGCGTCCGCCTTGTCCCAGTGCACCCAGGTGAGCTCGTTGTCCTGGCAGAAGCCGTTGTTGTTGCCGTTCTGGGTGCGGCCGAGTTCGTCGCCATGGCAAATCATCGGAACCCCTTGCGACAGCAGCGTCGTCGCGAGGAAGTTACGTTGCTGGCGTGCGCGCAGCTTATTGATCTCGGGCTCGTCGGTCGGTCCTTCGACGCCACAATTCCACGACTGGTTGTTGCTCTCGCCGTCGTTGTTGTCTTCTCCGTTGGCATCGTTGTGTTTCTCGTTGTACGACACCAGGTCCAGCAGCGTGAAGCCGTCGTGCGCGGTGACGAAGTTGACGGAGGCCACTGGGCGCCGCGCAGTGGACTCGTACAGGTCGGCCGACCCGGTCAGCCGGGACGCGAATTCGCCCAGAGTCGCTGCCTCGCCGCGCCAGTAGTCGCGTACGGTGTCGCGGAACTTGCCGTTCCACTCGGTCCACTGCGGCGGGAAATTGCCGACCTGATAGCCACCCGGGCCCACATCCCACGGCTCGGCGATCAGTTTGACCTGACTGACGATCGGATCTTGTTGCACCAGTTCGAAAAACGCCGAAAGCCGGTCGACGTCGTAGAACTCACGGGCGAGTGTGGAGGCCAGGTCGAAGCGAAATCCGTCGACGTGCATCTCGGTCACCCAGTACCGCAACGAATCCATGATCAGTTGCAATGTGTGCGGATGGCCGACATGGAGGGTATTGCCGGTGCCGGTGTAATCCATGTAGTACTGCTGGTCGTCGTCGACCAGACGGTAGTACGCGGCGTTGTCGATCCCGCGCATCGACAAGGTCGGCCCCAGGTGGTTGCCCTCGGCCGTGTGGTTGTACACCACGTCGAGGATGACTTCGATGCCCTCGTCATGCAGGGCGCGGACCATGGTCTTGAACTCCTGCACCTGACCACCGGGCGTGCTGCTGGAGGTGTACTTGAAGTCGGGGGCGAAGAAGCCGATTGTGTTGTAGCCCCAGTAGTTTGACAGTCCCTTGTCCACCAGCGTCGAATCGTTGGCGAAGTGGTGCACCGGCATCAGCTCGATCGCGGTGACACCCAGACTCTTCAGGTGCTCGATGATCACCGGGTGCGCGATACCTGCGTAGGTGCCGCGCATCCGCTCGGGAATGTCGGGGTGCAACTCGGTCAGACCCTTGACGTGAGTCTCGTAGATGACGGAGTCGGCGTATCCGCGGTCCGGCGGGCGGTCGTTGCCCCAGTCGAAGAACGGGTTGATCACCACCGACTTCGGCATGCGCGGCGCGGAGTCGTCGTCGTTGCGGCTGTCGGGTTCGCCGAAGTTGTAACTGAACAGCGCTTGATGCCATTCGAAGTTGCCGTCGATTGCCTTCGCGTACGGGTCGATCAACAGCTTGTTCGGATTGCACCGTTGTCCTGCTGCCGGATCGTAGGGGCCGTATACCCGGTAGCCGTAACGCTGACCCGGTTCGACGGCCGGCAGAAAGCCGTGCCAGACGAATCCGTCCACTTCGTTCAATGTCACTCTGGATTCGGCGCCGTCGGCGTCGAAGAGGCAAAGCTCCACCTTCTCGGCCACCTCGCTGAAGACCGCGAAGTTGGTGCCCGAGCCGTCATAGGTGGCTCCCAGCGGGTAGGCCTTTCCGGGCCACTGCTCGGTAGTGACCGCGCGCGGCGGGTTTACAGTTTCCGTCACAAAGGTCCTCTTTCGCCCGCCGGCCGCCCGCTTGCGGCCCGACGGTGTGGGATACCCAACGCGCAGCGAGTCACACCTGTGTGAACTGCGGCACAATGAGGATCGGGCCTGCTGGCGATCGCAGCGGGTCGACACGATTCGGCAGTGGCGATTGCAAGCGCGGCGAAGCCGGGCGCAGCGCGTCGGCACCATCGGGTCTAGTGGGAGGGATGGCGCAATTGTGAGACCGTGGCCGACGCCCGACGTTGCCGGTACTGGGCAAGAGTCGGTGTGGGACTATCCGCGGCCGCCGCGGCTGGAGGAATTCACCGGCTCGATCACGGTCGAGTTGGGTGGCCGCACGATCGCATCGACTACTCACGGCTGGCGGGTGCTGGAGACCAGTCATCCGCCGACCTATTACCTGCCCGCCGCGGCGTTCGCCGACGGGGTGCTGCGCCGCGCGGAAGGCGCTTCTTGGTGCGAATGGAAAGGCCAGGCAACGTATTACGACTTGGTCGGCGAACGTCGTGTAGCGCCGAAAGCGGCGTGGACTTACCGGCAGCCCACGGCCGGTTTCGAACCTCTCACCGGAGCCCTCGCCGTGATGGCTGCCGCGGTTGACCGCTGCACCGTCAACGGCGAGGAGGTGACGCCGCAGCCGGGAGGCTTCTACGGCGGCTGGATCAACAGTTGGATTGTCGGGCCGTTCAAGGGAATTCCGGGTTCGATGGGCTGGTGAGGCCTCGAAAGCGTCAGCCCGCGTCGGTCAGCATCGCGTCGATGCGGCGCAACGCGAGCGCGCACACCGCCAGATAGGGTCCGGCCCAAGACGGAACGGCCATGCTCACGCGTGCGCCGTCGCCGACCGACTCCACCCGATGGTGGGTTGCCGGGATGCCGGCCACCTGCCACGCCCAGTGCCGGCCCGGCTCGAACTCGGTGATCACGAACGGCACACTCAGACCCACCGACGTCCGCACGGTGCCGGTCGCGTGCAACGCCAACTCCGTGTGCGGGGGATCGAGGCGCGCGCCGCTGACCGTTGGGCCCCATATCGGCCACGCGTCGAGGTCGACCAGAACATCCCACGCCGCGGTCGAGGGCGCTGCGATCAATTTGTCTATGGCCAGCATGAGTTACGGGGCCTTTCCGCCGAGGCGTCGCTGTTGCTCGACGACGTCGTCGAGATCCTTGAGCCGTCGCATTCCGGCCAGTGGCTGGTTCATTCGGTGGTTGTTGGCAAGCTGTTTGGCGTTGCGGTCCAGAAACGACCAGTACCCGCCGGTGAACGGGCACGCATGATCGCCGACCCGTTCGCCGGGCCGGTATCGGCAATCGCCGCAGTAGTCGCTCATGCGGTTGATGTAGGCGCCGCCGGAGGTGTACGGCTTGGTCGCCATCAATCCGCCGTCGGCGTGCTGAGACATGCCGACCACGTTGGCGACCATCACCCACTCGTAGCCGTCGACGAAGCAGCGGTGGAACCAGTCCGTGACGGCCGACGGGTTCCAACCGCGCTGCAGCGCGTAGTTGGACAACACCATCAGCCTCGGAATGTGATGCACCCAGCCGTGATCGCGCACCTGCGCGAGCACGTCCTTCAGGCAATGCGCGTCGACGGCGTCGGCGTCCAAGTCGGCGAACCACTTTGGCACGCGGGCATGAGCGTTCAGCGCGTTGCGCCGTCGGTACGCCTTGCCGAAATGCCAATAGACATGCCAGATGTAGTCTCGCCAGCCGATCAGCTGGCGGATGTAGCCTTCCACGCTGCCAATCGGGGCCTTGCCCGATCGGTAGGCGTCCTCGGCGGCATAGGCACAGTCCAACGGATCCAGCAGGCCGAGGTTCATCGGGGCTGACAACAGACTGTGCGCCATGAAGCGATCGCCGCTGAGCATGGCGTCTTCGTGAGGCCCGAAGTGTGGCAACCGATCTCGCACGAACACCGTCAGCGCAGCTTGGGCTTCCGCTGCCGTGACGGCGAACTCTCGCGGCCCGTCGCGGCCGACGAAGGCGACCTCGCCGTCGCGTTCCCAGCGGTCCAGATCTTCGCGTACCTGCTCGTCGATCTCGTCTTCGTCGGGTCGCCACGGCGGCGCCACACCCAGGTCTGCCACCTGCGACGGGGCGGGCTCACGATTGTCGGCATCGAAGTTCCACCGGCCCTCGGCGGGCCGGGTGCCGTCCATCAGCAGGTCGAACCGGCGTCGCGCGTCGCGGTAGAAGTTCTCCATCTTCAGCGTCTGATGCCCGTGCGCCCATGCGTCGAACGTTTCGCGGTCAATGCAGAATCCGCGGGCCGGCAACACGTCTATTTTTGGGACACTGCGCGTCGAGCGCACGAATCGATCCGCGGCCCACGACGTGGGTTGGCACACGCTGATCGGTTCGTTGACCTGGTCCAGCGCCTCGCGGTAGGTGCGGGTCTGCAGGAAGATGGCCTGATCGCCGAGCTCGGCGGCGCGGTGGCGCAATGCGGACAGCACCAGGTGCGCTTTGCGCCGGTGGAAGCGGTGCCGGGTGAATGCCGCCTGCGATTCGACCAGCAGCACCGGCTGGTCGGGTCGGTCCAGGAAGTGCGGCCCGAGCTGGTCGGCGAAACACCAGCGCCGGGCTTCACCACTCATCTGCCTGCCATACCCTGGGATCAAGAATCCGAATCAAGGAGCGCGATGACAGACGCTTTATCAGCTCTGGGCGGCGAGAAATTCGTCTCGCTGACGACGTTCAAGAAGGACGGCGGCGCGGTCGCCACGCCCATGTGGATCGGGCAGGACGGCGATCACGTGTTCTTCTGGACGCCGGCAGGGAGCTGGAAGGCGAAGCGGGCCAAAAACAATCCTGAGGTGATAATGGCGCCGTGCAGCCGCGGCGGGAACCTCCGGGCAGGGGCTGTTCAGGTGCACGGCGTAGCAGAGGTCATCACCGATCCTGCGACGGTTGCGCGGCTGGCCGGCTTGATCCGTCGCAAGTACGGCGTGGAATTCTTCATCGTGACGCTTATCGAGCGACTGCTGGCGCGTGGACAGAAAACCCGCGTGATCCTGCGGATCGCGCTGTCTGGCTGATCGTCACGGCACGACCTATCGAATGTCCAGCCCCGCCAGCGTGCCTCCGGACCGCCAGGTCTCCAGGAGGTCGGCGTATTCGGTTGGGCTGCCGAAGAAAAAGCTGTCCTGATTGAGACGGGCGTCTGCGCGGCCCTCGCGGTTGTAGTAGCCCGGAGTGCAGGATTCCCGTCGGCCGGCGATGACGCTGGAGCGTTGCACGACCGTGTCGACCCAGGCGGCTTCGGCGTCGGCGGTCGCTTCCATCTCCGCGGCGCCGTGCTGTAAAGCCCAGGCGATCGCCCAGGCGATGTGCCGGGATTGGGTGTCGATGAGGTAGGGGAAGTTCACGGTGAAACCGGACTGGGCGATGCTTTCGATGAAGCAGTTCGGAAAACCGTTGACGTGCACGCCGTGCAGCGAGCGCACTCCGTCGGCCCACTTGTCGGTCAGGCTCAGCCCGTCGCGGCCGATGATCTCGAAGCCGGTGCGCTGCGAGTAACTGGTGCCGACCTCGAAGCCGGTGGCGAAAATCAAACAATCCAAGGGGTATTCGATGTCGCCGACCACGACGCCGTTCGCGGTGATCTGCCCGACCCCGAGGCCGTGGGTGTCGACGAGGCAGACGTTGTCGCGGTTTAACGCCTGCAGGTATTCGTCGTGGAAGCACGGCCGCTTGCAGTAGTAGCCGTACCACGGTTTGAGCGCCTCAGCGGTGGCGGCGTCGGTGACGATGGCATCGACGCGTGCGCGGATGTCTTCCATCTTGGCGAAGTCGGCGAATTCGGCGGCGTTCGGGCCGCCCTCGTTGACGATCGGCATTCTTCTGGTGAGGCTGGTCCACGCATCGTCGACCAGATCTTCATCGGATGTTCCTCCGGCAGTGAGGATTTGGAAGTTTTCCATCCGTCGTTGCTGCCATCCAGGTTCGAGCGACGCGGCCCACTGCGGTTCGGTCGGCCGGTTGGCCCGCACGTCGACCGTCGACGGGGTGCGCTGAAAGACGAACAGCTGGTGCACCGCCTCGGCCAGTCGCGGCACACACTGAATGGCCGTCGCGCCGGTCCCGATGATTCCGACCCGCTTGTCCGACAGCCCACTCAGATCGCTGCCGGTGTACTCGTAGTCCCATCGACTGGTGTGAAAGGTATGGCCGGTGAAGTTCGTGATGCCCTCGATGCCGGGCAATTTGGGCTTCTGCAGATAGCCGTTGGCCATCGCGACGAAGCGGGCGCGAATCTCGTCACCGCGGTCGGTCGTGATCACCCAGCGGAAACTGTGGGCCTCCCAACGGATTTCCTGCACTTCGGTCTGTAGACACGCGTTGCGGTACAAGTCGAAGTGCTCGGCGATGCGGCGGCAGTGGTCGAAAATCTCGGGGCCCTTGGTGTACTTCTCGGTCGGGATGTAGCCGAGCTCTTCCAACAGCGGCATGTAGACATAGGACTCGACGTCGCACGCGATCCCGGGGTACCGATTCCAGTACCAGGTGCCGCCGACGTCGGCAGCCTTGTCGATCAGCCGCACATCGTCGACGCCAAGCTGTTTGCAGCGTGCCCCGATCAGCAGCCCGCCGAAGCCCGCGCCGACGACCGCGACGTCGACGGAATCAGCGATGGGCTCGCGGGTGAAGTCCGGATCGGCCCACGGGTCGGCGCCGAACTGGCTGAATGCGCCGGAGAGTTCGACGTACTGGGCGATGCCGTCGGAGCGCAGCCGCCGCCGGCGTTCTTCGGCGTACTTGGTGCGCAGCGCATCGGGGTCGAACGGTCCTGCGCCGCTGCTAGACGTCACGGCTGACCAGTCAACCAATTTTGTCACCTGGGCAACGCCTAAATGCAGCTGATTGTTCGAATTGCCGCTGGGACATCGTCATCTACCGTGCACGGACACGTCACGGCTCCGATGCCATTTAGCTGAACAACAACGCAACGGTGGTGGCATGAGCGTTCAATCCGTCCTCATACCTGCCGAGAAACCCGCCTCGGGTACGCGTTCGTCCGCCGAACCGCGCTATTCGTTGTTGCTGTCCACCGACCCCGTCCACATCGAGGCTGCCCAGGGCCTTCGTTACGACGTGTTCAGCAGCGAGCCCGGATTCGCGTTCACCGGCCACGCCGCCGGCCTCGACGTCGACCGCTTCGACGAGCACTGCGACCACTTGCTGGTTCGCGAGGAGAACTCCGGGGAGCTGGTGGGTTGCTACCGCATGCTGCCGCCGCGGGGTGCCGCTGCGGCCGGAGGCCTGTACACCGCAACGGAATTCGACATCACAGCACTGGATTCACTGCGGCCTTCGATGGTGGAGATGGGGCGCGCGGTGGTGCACAACGATCATCGCAACGGCGCGGTCGTACTGCTGATGTGGGCCGGCATCCTGGCCTACCTCGACCGCTGCGACTACGACTACGTCACCGGCTGCGTGTCGGTGCCGATACAAGGCGATGCGAGCGAAGGCGAGCCGCCGGGCACCCAGATCCGCGGTGTTCGCGACTTCGTGTTGCGGCGTCATCCCGCGCCGGCCGACTACCGGGTACATCCGCATCGGCCAGTGATCATCGACGGGCGGTCACTCGACGAGATCGCACCGCCGGCACGAACGGTGATACCGCCGCTGATGCGCGGCTACCTGCGCCTGGGCGCGCGGATATGCGGTGAACCGGCCCACGACGCCGACTTCGGCGTGGGTGACTTCCCCGCGCTGCTGGACAAGCGCCAGGCCGATACCCGCTACCTGCGGCGACTCCGGTCGATGTCGGCGGCCACCGAGGCAGCAAGCAGGGTCGCGTGATGACCGGTCCGGCGGCGCGCGCCCACGCCTGGCTGCCGCGCGCGGGCTGCGACACCGGTTGCCTGCACGCCGGCGCCGCGCACGCGTCGCGGCGGGTGGTCGTGGCGCTGCGGGTTGCCCGACGCATCACCCTGCTGCTGCTGTTCGCCCCGGCGCTGCCGCTGCTCGCTGTGGTGCTACCAGGCTGGTCGAAGTCCAGAACAATCTACTGCCGGCTGCTGCTGTGGTGTCTGGGAGTGCGGATCACGTTGTCCGGCGGTCCGATTCGCAATCTGCCCGGTGTGCTGGTGGTCAGCGACCACATGTCGTGGCTGGACATCTTGACGATCGGCGCGGTGCTTCCGTCGAGCCGGTGGCGGGCATCGCCGGTGTCGTTTGTCGCCCGCGCCGACGTCGCGGTGAACGTCGCCGTGCGGATGATGGATCGCATCGTGCGGGTGATCCCGATCGAGCGGGCCAGTCTGCGGCAACTGCCCACCGTGGTCGCGACCGTCGCCGCGCGCCTCTACGCCGGTCATACCGTGGTGGCGTTCCCGGAGGGGACCACCTGGTGTGGGTGGGCCGGCGACGATTCGGGCCCAGCCGGACGATCGCATCAAGGCTCGGGGCCGTTCTATCCGGCGATGTTCCAGGCGGCCGTCGACACCGGCCGACCGGTCCAGCCGCTGCGGCTGCGCTACCACCACCGCGACGGCCGGGTCTCGACTGTCCCGGCCTTCATCGGCGACGACACATTGTTGCGCTCGATCGGCCGGCTGATGGTCGCGCGGCGCACGGTGGCCCGCATTTATGTCGAATCTCTGCAGCTGCCGGGCGAGGATCGCCGGGAGTTGGCCCGTCGTTGCCAGGCGGCCATCCGCACCACCGCAACGCCGAACCCAGGTCACGGGCAGCGCCCGTCCGTGCTCGCGTCCTGAGCACCAAGAGGACGTCGGTATCCTGGGCAGGTCATGGTCTACCTGGATCACGCTGCCACCTCCCCGATGCACCCCGCTGCGCTCGAGGCGATGACGGCTGTCCTGAGCACGGTCGGTAACGCCTCGTCGCTACACACCACCGGTCGGGCCGCCCGGCGTCGCATGGAGGAATCCCGCGAGCTGATCGGCGCCAAGCTCGGTGCCCGCCCGTCTGAGGTGATCTTCACCGCAGGCGGCACCGAGAGCGACAACCTGGCCGTCAAAGGCATCTACTGGGCGCGCCGCGACGCCGAGCCGCGTCACCGCCGGATCATCACCACCGCGGTCGAACACCACGCCGTGCTCGACGCGGTGACCTGGCTCGCCGAGCACGAAGGCGCCGACATCACCTGGTTGCCGACCGCCGCCGACGGCTCGGTATCGGCCGCGGCGCTGCGGGAAGCACTGCAATGCCACGACGACGTCGCGCTGGTCTCGGTGATGTGGGCCAACAACGAGGTCGGCACGATCATGCCGATCCACGAACTCGCCGCCGTCGCTGCCGAATTCGAGGTGCCGATGCACAGCGACGCCGTTCAGGCGGTGGGCCAGTTGCCGGTCGCTTTCGGCACGAGTCAACTGTCCGCGATGAGCGTGGCGGCCCACAAGTTCGGCGGACCGCCCGGCGCGGGCGCACTGCTGCTCCGCCGCGACGTCGCCTGCACGCCGTTGTCGCATGGCGGCGGCCAGGAACGCGATATCCGCTCCGGCACACCCGATGTCGCGGGCGCGGTCGGTATGGCCACGGCGATGCGGTTTGCCGTCGACGGGCTAGAGTCCAACAGCACGCGGCTGCGGCAATTGCGCGACCGTCTCATCGACGGCGTGTTGTCCAGCATCGAAGACAGCCTCCTCAACGGCGCGACCGGCGCTCGACGGCTACCGGGTAACGCGCACTTCACTTTCGGCGGCTGCGAAGGCGACGCGCTACTGATGTTGTTGGACGCTAACGGTATCGAATGCTCGACCGGATCGGCGTGTACGGCCGGGGTCGCGCAGCCGTCACATGTGTTGCTTGCGATGGGCGCCGACGCCGCCAGCGCCCGCGGGTCGCTGCGATTGTCGCTGGGGCACACCAGCGTCGAGTCGGATGTCGACGCGGCGCTGAACGTGCTGCCCGGTGCCGTTGCCCGGGCGCGGCAAGCCGCGCTTGCCACCGCGGGGGTGCTCCGGTGAAGGTCCTCGCCGCGATGAGCGGCGGCGTCGACTCGTCGGTCGCCGCCGCCCGGATGGTCGACGCCGGACACGACGTTGTCGGCGTGCACCTGGCTCTGTCGAAGGCCCCCGGCACGTTGCGCACCGGCTCGCGGGGCTGCTGTTCCAAAGAGGATGCCGGCGATGCCCGCCGGGTCGCTGATGTGCTCGGAATCCCTTTCTACGTCTGGGATTTCGCGGACAGATTCAAAGAAGACGTGATCGACGACTTCGTGTCGTCCTATGCCCGGGGTGAGACTCCGAACCCGTGCGTGCGGTGCAATGAGCGGATCAAGTTCTCCGCGCTGGCGGCACGCGCTCTGGCGCTGGGCTTCGACACGGTCGCCACCGGCCACTACGCCCGGCTGTCGGACGGTCGGCTGCGTCGCGCCGTCGACCACGACAAGGACCAGTCATACGTGCTCGCGGTGCTGACCGCCGGTCAACTGCAGCACGCCGCATTCCCGATAGGCGACACCCCGAAGTCGCAGATCCGCGCGGAGGCGGCCCAGCGTGGGTTGGCCGTCGCAGACAAGCCGGACAGTCACGACATCTGCTTCATCCCGTCCGGCGACACCCGGGCCTTCCTCGGCGCACGCATCGGAGTCCGTCCCGGCTCGGTGATCGACCAGGGCGGCACCGTGCTGGCCAACCATGACGGCGTGCACGGATTCACCATCGGCCAGCGCAAGGGACTGGGCATCGCGGGCCCCGGCCCGGACGGCCAGCCGCGCTACGTCACCGCGATAGACGCCGACACCGGCAACGTCCACGTCGGTTCGGCAGCCGACCTCGAGGTGTGGCAGCTGACCGGTCAACAGCCGGTGTTCACCGCCGGCATCGTGCCTGCGGGACCCGTCGAGTGCGCCGTGCAGGTGCGGGCGCACGGCGAGGCCGTCGACGCGGTCGCCGAGACCTTGGGCGACGGGCTCGCGGTGCGACTGCGCACCCCGCTTCGCGGCGTGGCGCCCGGCCAGACGCTGGTGCTGTATCGGCCCGACCCGGCCGGCGACGAAGTGCTCGGCAGCGCCACCATCGCCGCGACCGCCTGATATCTCCGCGCCCGCAGGCTAGCCCGGCACGTTGGCTGCGATGTTGGTGATCACCAGCGCGGGCACCGACTCCGGGAAACCGCAGAACGTGACCTCCACCAACACCGCGGCCTTGCGCAGGTAATTGCGGCCGCAGTCGCCGGGCCGGGTCTCCAACGACCGGTCGTCGGCGTTCCAGGCGCCGACGTATCCCTGTCCAGCGGAGCTTGCTGCACAGTTGCGGACTGTTGCCACCAACGCGTCAAACGCTTGATGTGCGGCACCGGCATCGCGATACGCGGCGGCGCCTTCCGATATCAGCCCGCCGCGAGGCGGGTACTGAAAGGTGGTTTTGTGGAATGCCTCGATGTCAGGCCCGAAGGTGGCGGTGTCGGCGTAGACGAACCGGCATTCCGGCGGCGCGATCTTCGCGAGTGTGTCGATGTCGATCGGGGACTTGCCGTCCATGGACGGAATGACGGTCAGGTGTTCGTCGGCGCCGGTGATCGCTTGCATCCGGGGCTGGTCCAGCAGGACCCGGTCGACGTCGACGCCGGACAGGCTCGGCCCGGCCCCCAACGCCGGCACGGCGGACCCTTCCACCGTGTGGGCGCACGCCGCGGCCAATAGTGCCGCAGCACACAGCATCAGTCGACGCGCAATCATCTTGACCAGAGCGTAATCCCGCTGACCTGCCCTGGCAGGACTCACGCAGACCCCCATCGAATACGGTTGGCCGGTGAGTGTTTTCGCAACCGCCAGCGGGACCGGATCGTGGCCGGGCACCGTCGCGCGCCAAGCCGCCGAGGTCGTCGTCGGCGAACTCGGCGCCGCAATGGCGCATCTGGTCGAGCTCCCGGCCAGGGGAGTGGGCGCCGACATCATCGGACGTGGCGGTGCGCTGCTGATCGACGTCGCGATCGACACGGTGCCGCGCGGGTACCGGATAGCGTCGCGGCCCGGTGCCGTGGCGCGACGGGCGGCGAGCCTGCTCGACGAAGACATCGACGCGCTGGAAGAGGCTTGGGAGATCGCAGGTTTGCGGGGCAGCGGGCGACCGGTCAAGGTCCAAGCACCGGGGCCGATCACGTTGACCGCCGAGCTGGAACTGCCCAACGGGCACCGGGCGATCACCGACCCCGGCGCCGTCAAAGACATCACCGCGTCGCTGGCCGAAGGTGTGGCCGCACACCGGGCGTCGGTGTCACGTCGACTTCAGACACCGGTGGTGGTGCAATTCGACGAGCCGTTGCTGCCCGCTGCGATCGCCGGTCATTTGGCCGGGGTGACGGCGTTCAGTCCGGTTGCCGCGATCGAGGAGACGTTAGCCTCGTCGATGTTCGACACCTGCGTGGCCGCGGTGGGTGCAGAGGTTTCGGTGCACTGCTGTGGCTCGGATCTGCCATGGAATGTGTTGCAGCAGAGCAGTATCAGAGCTGTGGCGGTGGATGCCGGGACACTTCGGGCCGCCGATTTGGAGGCGATCGCGGAGTTCGTCGACTCAGGACGAGTGGTCGTGCTGGGTGTGGTCTCGTCAAGTACGCCGGCGCGGCGGCCGGTGGTCGAAGAGATCGCCGAAGCCGTCGTCGCGATCACCGACCGGCTCGGCTTCGCCCGCTCCGCTCTGCGCGATCGCATCGGCGTCACGCCGGCTTGCGGTTTGGCCGCGGCGACCCCGCAATGGGCACGCACCGCCATCGGACTGGCCCGGCAAGCGGCCGAGGCGTTCGCCGCCGATCCCGATGCCATCTGACTAAAGAGCAACCATATGGTTGCGAGTGGCTGACAGACGTGCTCTACTGATGAGCAACCAGGAGGTTGCATATGAGCACGGACCAAATCGAGAAACAGGTGCTGCTGCAGCGACCGCACACCGGCGCGACGGGCAGGTGGCAGGTCGTCGCGGTGGAGCCGCCGCGACGATTGGCCTATCGCTGGCATCCTTTCGCCATCGACCGCGGTGTCGACTACGAGAGCGAGCCCACCACGCTGGTCGAGTTCAGCCTGTCTGAGGCGCCCGACGGGGTGTTGCTCACCATCATCGAGTCCGGGTTCGACGCCATTCCCGTTGCGCGCAGGTCGTCCGTATTCGACGCCGATAACGGCGGCTGGGCCAAGCAGGTCGACCTGGTGCGCAAATACCTGGCTCTGGAGCAGTGGGTGTGACCGAACTGCTCGCGGCGGCACCGCTGTTCGACGCGTTAGGCGATCCCAATCGTCTGCGCATCGTAGTGCGACTGTGCGACAGCGGGCCGAGCTCGACATGGCAAGTGACGCAAGCGATTCCGGTAACCCGCCAGGCGGCGACCAAACACCTGCAGCTACTGGAGGCGGCCGGCCTGGTGGTGAGCAGCCGGCACGGTCGCGAGCGTATCTGGACGTTGCAGACCACGCCGCTGACGCACGCCGGCGACTACCTCAACCAGCTGTCACGTCGCTGGGACACCGCCATCGACCGGCTGCGTGCCTACGTCGAGGACTGAGGTTGTTCACGAAGTTCCTATAACCTGGTGGTCCTGTCGCTACCGGCCAACGCTGCTGGCGACCGTTTCTCGGGGGAGAGGACGATGAACTTGCAGATCAACCAGGGGACACGTGTGAATACCGCGGATGCTCGGTGGCGAGCGATCTTGGCGGCCGGGCTGTCAGCGGTGGGAGTCGCCGCGGGGGCGTTCCTGCTTCAAGGCCCCGGGATGCCGTCCGCCAGTGGGGCGTCCAGCGCAATTCCGGCACCCACGGTCGACGAACCCTCGACAGGGCGCCCCAAGTCCGAGACCGCGGTCTTGGCCGGCGGCTGCTTCTGGGGTGTGCAGGGCGTGTTCCAGCACGTCAAGGGCGTCACGTCGGCGCAATCCGGGTACGCGGGCGGAGATGCGTCGACTGCTAGTTACGACACCGTGAGCACCGAGACCACTGGGCACGCCGAGTCGGTGCGCATCACCTATGACCCGGCTCAGGTGACCTACGGACAGTTGCTGCGGGTCTTCTTCGGCGTCGTGCAAGATCCGACCGAATTGAACTTCCAGGGTCCCGACGTGGGCCCTTCCTACCGTTCGGTGATCTTCGCCCAGGACGACACGCAACGGAACATCGCGAACGCCTACATCGCCCAGCTGAACGGAGCGGGTGCTTTCTCTGGGCCGATCGTCACCACGGTGTCGTCGGGCCAGTTCTACCCGGCTGAGGCCTACCACCAGGATTACCTGAGCCGGAATCCGAACAACCCGTACATCGTCCAGAACGACCTGCCCAAGCTGGGCGCGCTCAGGTCGAACTTTCCGGAGCTGTACCGCGACTAGCGGAGCTGTCGGCGCCCTCGGCTAGCCTGCCAAGGTGAGCTCAGCAGACGCTGATCCTGTTCCGCCCGAGGTCCGCCGCGGTTGGCGTGAATTGGCCGACGAGGTGCGTGAACACCAGTTCCGTTACTACGTGCGTGACGCGCCGGTGATCTCCGACGCGGACTTCGACACGTTGCTGCGCCGTCTCGCCGCGCTCGAGGACGAGCATCCCGAGTTGCGCACGCCCGACTCGCCGACCCAGCTGGTCGGCGGCGCCGGTTTTGCCACCGACTTCACCTCCGCCGTGCATCTGGAGCGGATGCTGTCGCTGGACAACGTGTTCAGTACCGAGGAATTCGACCTGTGGGCGGGTCGTGTTCACGCCGAGGTCGGCACGGACGTGCCCTTTCTGTGTGAGCTGAAGATCGACGGCGTCGCATTGGCGTTGGTCTACCGCAAGGGCCGGCTGGTCCGAGCCGCGACGCGGGGCGACGGTCGCACCGGTGAAGACGTCACCAATAACGCCCGCACGATCGAGGACGTGCCCGACCGGTTGACACCCAGCGACGACCATCCGATACCCGATGTGCTCGAGGTACGCGGCGAGGTGTTCTTCCGGGTCGCTGATTTCGAGGCGCTCAACGCCGCGCTCGTCGAAGACGGCAA
>Ga0302326_10013707_pt1 | contig 17173 bp, 10 predicted proteins | sample Palsa_T0_3_FD_202264 | JGI IMG/M metagenome (GOLD analysis project Ga0302326, IMG submission 202264) | Peat permafrost microbial communities from Stordalen Mire near Abisko, Sweden - Palsa_T0_3 | ecosystem: Environmental > Terrestrial > Soil > Palsa > Peat permafrost | place: Sweden: Abisko... | reverse complement strand
TAATGCCGCCACAATAGAAATAGTTCCCACGCGCCTCAAAAAAGAAAATCTCAAAAGGTATTCACCAATTAGACGTCCGCCGATTAAGAACTTGCACAAATGAACGACTAACACCAGCTTGTCATCCTGAGCGAAGCGCACTTCAGCGAAGCCGAAGGACCTGCATTTCCGTTCGCGAAATTTGTAGACATTCCCACTAAGTACGCGAGTCCCTTAGTCCCTACCTCCCAACTCGTGTATCTTGGCCGAAGAGAGCCCACTTCCCCCGGAGAACTCCCCAAACCCATGCCCACCTTCGCCGCCGTCGACATCGGTTCCAACTCCTGCCGGCTCAAGATCGCCAAAGTCGTCGCTCACCAACTGCGCACCCTGCACGAAGATCGCGAAGTCACCCGGCTCGGCGGCAGTGTCTTCGAGTCCGGCCTGGTGTCGCCCGCAGCCATGGCCAACACCATCCAGGCCCTCAAGCGTTTTCAGCGCGCCGTACAAACCCACGGAGTCGACCAGATCCGCGTCGTTGCCACATCCGCCATGCGCGATGCCCGCAACGGCGCAGCCTTTCAGGCCTGGGTCAAAGCCGAAACCGGCTGGAATATGGAAATCATCTCCGGTCTCGAAGAAGGCCGCCTCATTCACCTCGGCGTAATGTCCGGTGATACCGCTAAATCGGGCCTCGCCGGCCGCGTCCTGCTAGTCGATCTAGGTGGAGGCAGCTGCGAGATCACGCTGTCAGAAAAGAAGCGCATCAAGGAAACCATCAGCGTCCCTCTCGGCGCCGTCCGTCTCACTCAGGAGTTCCTTACCGCCGACCCCGCGCCCCCCGAAGGCCTAACCCGAATGAGGCGTTGGATAAGCCGCGAACTCCGCCGCGCCCACCGCAAAATTCACCCGGCAAGCAACTCAGCGCCAAGTATTTCAGTGATGATTGGCACCTCCGGCACCGCCGCCGCCCTCAGCGATGCCTGCGCCCCGCCAGGCAAGTCCGCAGGCCGCAAGGCCAGCCAATCCGTCGCAATCGCCCCCACCAAACAAGTCCGCCGTCTGGCCAACAAGCTGGCCAAGATGACCATCACCGAACGTGAAGCAGTGCAAGGAATCGGCCCGCGCCGCGCCGAGATCATCGTCGCCGGTTCTGAAGTCTTCGCCGAATTGCTTGAAAGTTTTTCGCTCCCTGGCTTCCAATACTCTCCGCTCGGCCTCCGCGACGGAATCCTCGCCCAGATGCTTGCCGAGCAGGACGCCCGCGCCAAAGCCCATAGCGAATTCGAGCATGAGCGCTGGCAGAGCGTGCTAGCCACAGCTCGCCGCTATGGCGTCGATCCCAAACAGGCAGAAGCCGTCCGCTCCCATGCCGTTCAGCTCTTCCGCGATTTGAAGTCGCTGCACCATTTACCCGCCGAATACGAAAGCTGGTTGGCAGCCGCAGCCGTCCTGCGCGACACCGGCAAGTTCATCAACCACCAGGGACACCACCGGCATACCCAATACATCGTGTCCAGCTCTGAAATTTACGGATACACCCAGGTCCAGCGCACTATCGTTTCGGCCATCGCACGCTATCTCGGCAAAAGTCGCGCCCAGCCCGGCGACCGCGCGCTCCGCAACATCCCCGCAGACCAGCACAAGCACGTTTCTCGCGCTGTTGTACTTCTGCGTTTAGCAGTGGCATTGAATCAGGACCGCGCCAGCGACGTCCTGCGCGTCCGCATCAAAATCTATCCCAAGCGTATTTATCTTGAATTGGAGCCAGGCCGCACCGGCGCGGAATTGGAGCTTTGGTCGCTCCGCAAAGAAGCTGACTACTTTCGCGAAGTCTTTGGCCGCGAGCTCTTCGCCACGCTGGCATAAAGCGATCGAGCCATGCGCGGATCAATCAGCCAGCGCAGCAGCGGCGGATGCCGATCCATATCCACACGCGCAATCGATCCCTTGCGCATGCGGATGGCCGCTCCGCCATTACCCGTGATCATGCGGCCCAGAAACTGAAACAGATTTGGGTTGTGCCCCACCACCAGCACGCCTTCGCGGTCAGCATATTTCGCCAGCATCTGCTGAAAAGCTGCATAATCGGCATTCAGTCCCAGGCCTGGGCTGATCTCCACTTTCCCGTCGTAGCCAATCTCCGTGCCCACAAACTGCGCCGTCTGCAGCGCACGCTTCAGGGGGCTAGAAATAATCACATCAATCTGCACCTTGAAGGCGGACAGAACCCGCCCCATCAGCATGCACTGATCTTTGCCTTCTTTGATCAGGGCTCGCTTCGCGTCCAGGGCAGGGTTATCCCGGCGAAGTCCGGCATTGGCATGGCGCATCAGATAGAGATTCATAAAGGTTGGTACGGGAGGGGTTGGCTTCCGATTCTTTCTGCTCCTCTAAAGTTACCGAGTGTTTCCTGAAAAATGATTTTAACACGTTTGTAACAGTGTGGTCTGGCTTAAACGGATGCTCGCCTTGGGTTTAAGCCTCAATCGGGGTTGCAGCGCACCACAATTCCGCCACCAGCAAGCCGGCCAGCCGTGACTTTCGCTCCTTGAGCGTAAACCCCGCGCGGCAAAATGCGGCCTCGTGATCCGGCAGCGTTCGCACCTCGAGCCCGGTCAGCAGCCTAAATGAAAAATACAGTCCAGCCACCACCGGCCGCGCCACCAGCCGGCCAAACCAGCCTGCCGGAATCGCGAACTCCGAAACCACCCACAAAGCCCCCGGTGAAGCCGCCAGCCGAATTTTAGCGGCCAGCAAGTTGACCTCTCGCGTCGTCAGGCAGTCCAGAAAGAAGTGCGTCGCAATCAGGTCGTATGGCATTGCCGCAATGGGAGCGGGAACAACCCATTCGCGAACATCTTCCAGGTGTACCTGAACCCGATTGCTGAATTCTCCCGACCGGCGCAGAAGCGCCTGCAGCATCGCCGGGCTGGCATCGACCGCATCCACTGAAACTGCGCGGTTGTAGCGCAGCAGCATTGCGGTAAAGCGGCCATCTCCGTCGCCCAGCACAAGAGCCCGGCGTGAACCGGCAAGCTGCCCGATAAAACTGCGCCGCGTCATTGAAAGCCACGGCCCAAAGCTGAAGAACTCCATCCACCGATAGAGCCGCGCCAGGCCGTTGAAATCCGCAGTTCGCGTCATCGCATCAACAGAGCCAGCGGCGCCAGCAGCACTAAGTCGGCGGCAGCGCGCAAAGCAATCGGCGTAAGCCGATCGCGCTGCCGGTCAAGCAGCGCCAGCAGCAGGGAACTCGCACCGCCGGCAAGCAGCAGTGCCGCAATGCGTGGATGAATAAATGCCACAGCCCCCGCCGTCACCATGCAAGCAACACCAAGCAGGCACGCTTTCGAGAAAATCTCTGAGCCAGCGCTGCGCTCATCACGCTCCCAGCGGTCGATCGCATGGCAATTGAGCCATGCCAGCATTGCAAACAAAACGGCAGCGCCACAAATTGCGCTCAGTCTCGCGCCCACTCCAACGCGACTAATCGCCGGCAAGGCGCAGGCCGCGGTGAAGATCAACCCCACCAGCAGCTCTTTCTTCACCAGCCGAAACATGCTCGACGGCCCACGCGCAGAGAGAGCACCAGTCGAATGCACGCGCGTGAAATACGCCAGCGCAGCCACAGCAAGTATCGAATTTCGTTCCCGCGCCACCACGGGCATCAGCGTAAACACAATGCACCCAGCCCCGCAAGCCGCCGCCATCGCTAGTGGAATCAGCACTCCTCGATGACGATGGTGAAAGTAGTGCCGTGCCGCCAGACAATTTAGGTCGGTTGTGCGCAACGCTGTGCGCGCATCCAGCACACGATCTATGACATAGACAGCCCAGGTTCCCAGCCCCAGGAACGCCGGAACCCAAATCGGCAGCCGCACATCCGCTGCCCACGCAAAAGCCAGCGTCCACACAACCGCAACAGTAGGAGCATCCAGGCTGCTCAAGTGCCACAGCCGAATCACCGCAGGCGCGTCAAACTTCTCTCCAGGGACACTCCGGAAGTCAGCAGGTAATGCATGCGAATTAGAAAGCGTCCGCGGCACAGATTCTATTCTAGAACCGGCCGCCAGCTAACTTGCTAACTCGCTATCTCCGCGCGGCCGAGGCTAACTCGCTGCATTTCTTCAAACCCAGTGCAGCTCAGCCCACCGTCTGCTCCACCAGCCCCTTGATCTTGGCATCGACCGCCTCCGGCTTGATGAAAAATGGAGTGTTCAGGCACTGAATCGAAAGCTCGCGCTTCTCGGCAGAATAGTTCCAGCCCACCTCTACCCCAAACTGCGTTGCACTGCCGGAGTCGCCTTTCATCTCGATGCCCGCAGCGCTCGCCTTCTGCACCAGCGTTGTATATTGTTCCGGCGAAATATTGGAAAATACCTGCGGCGCGCTAGCTGGCACTCTGATTCTCCTTGCTCTTCTCGATCAACTTGCTCAATCCGCAGCCGCCTTCTTGGCAACCGCTTTCGCCGCCCGCTTCGGAGACTTGACTCCGCCAACGGCAACCTGCGCAATCCCCGTCTTCGGCATTGCATCCAGCTCCGCTTTTCCTTCAGCCAGCTGCATAAGAAAGTCCTGACTGGCAAATCGCTCGGCATCCTTCAACACTTTGCTTGCCCGCACATAAGTTCCATCGGCCTGTTGCAGCCGCGCCTTGACAGTATCGGCCAGGTAAGCCGGCAGAATCTCATCGTGGATGCGCGCCTTCGCCGCCGGATCGCGCACCGGAAACACCACTTCGCAGCGCTCAAACAAATTGCGCGGCATCCAGTCCGCCGAGCCGAGATAAATCTCCTGCTCGCCCCCGTTGTCGAAGTGGAAAATGCGCGAGTGTTCCAGAAACCGGCCCACAATCGACCGCACTCGAATGTTCTCCGACAGCCCCTTCACGCCCGGCCTCAAAATCGAAAGTCCGCGAATGATCAAGTCAATCTGCACGCCCGCCTTTGACGCCGCATAGAGCGCCTCGATCACCGAAGGCTCCAGCAGCGCATTCATCTTGGCGATAATGTGTGCCGGCCGTCCCGCCTGCGCGTGTTCCTGCTCCCGCCGAATCAACCCCAGAAAGCTCTCCGCCATGGTCAGCGGAGCCACCAGCAGTGGCCGGTAATCGTCAATCTCCGCGTGCGCCGTCAGATAGTTGAACACCATGTGTACCCGCTCCGTAATCTGCGGATCGCACGTCAGCAAACTCAAGTCCGTATAAAAACGCGCCGTGCCGGGATTATAGTTTCCCGTGCCCAGATGGCAATAGCGCCGCGTCACGCCGTCTTCATCGTGCCGCACCAGCATGGCCAGCTTGCAATGCGTCTTCAGGCCCACCACGCCATGAAACACCTGTACCCCCGCATCTTCCATGCTGCGCGCCCAGCGAATGTTCGTCGCCTCGTCGAATCGCGCCATCAACTCCACAACCAGCGTAGCTTCCTTCGTTGCCGCAGCCTCAATCAGCGCTTCGCATATCGGCGAGTCCTGGCTGGTGCGGTAGAGCGTCTGCTTCATCGACAGCACCGCCGGGTCGCTTGCACCCTGTTGCACAAACTCCACCACCGGGTCGTAAGAATCATAAGGATGATGCAGAAGCACATCGTGCTGCCGCAGCTCCTCGAAAATATTCGCCGACTTCCTGCTCAAATGCAGTGGATGCGGCGTGAACGCCGCAAACTTCAAATCCGGCCGCTTCACATCGCCATAAAGAAACATCACCCGCGAAAGATTCACTGGCCCATCGCCCAGCAGCACCTGATCTTCACCCAGCTCGAAATTCACCCGCAGCCGCTCCACAATTTCAGGATTAGCCTGCGCTTCAATCTCCAGCCGCACCGCGTCGCCCTTGCGCCGGTTGTGCAGCTCCACGCGGATCGTCTCCAGCAACGACCGCGCTTCTTCTTCCTCAAAATAAAGATTTGAATTCCGCGTCACGCGAAACGCAGCGTGCGCCAGCACTTCATACCCGCGATACATTCCGCCCAGGTTTTGCGCAATCAGGTCTTGCAGCAGCAGGTAGTCAAAATGCCCATCCTCTGCCGGCAGACGCACAAATCGCGCCAGCGTCCGCGGTACCGTCACCACTCCCAGCACCTGCGGCCCCGAGCTGCGTCTTTTCGCTCGCAGCAAAATCGCCAGGCAAAGCGCCTTGTTCAGCACGCGAGGAAACGGATGCGCCGGGTCAATCGAGATCGGCGTCAGCAGTGGGTCCACTTCACGCTGAAAGAAGCTTTGCGCAAACGCCCGTTGCTCCGCACCCAGTTCTTTCCACTCCAGAAGTCTTATGTTTTGCTTGCGCAGCTCCGGCAGCAGGTGGTCATTCCAGCACCGGTACTGCGCCGCCACAAAGCCGTGAATCTCCTCCGTCAGCACCGCCAGCGACTCATCCGGCCGATTGCCGTCATACCCTGGCTCGCGGTACCCGTCCTCGATCCGCTGCATCAGCCCCGCCTGGCGAATCTCCACATATTCGTCCAGGTTCGATCCCGTAATCGCCAGAAACTTCACCCGTTCCAGCAATGGGTTCTCGCTGTCTTCAGCCTCTTCCAGCACGCGCCGGTTGAACTGCATCCAGGAGTAGTCCCTGCCGTTGAACAGCTTTTGTTTCTGTGTCGTCCGAGCCATTATCTCTATCCACGTCCGCCGTGTTCGCAGTCTACAGCCTCAGGTGCAGCGGCGGAAACAGGAACCAGGTTTCCCTGGGAAATACCCCATCTGCCAATCCATACAGCATACGAGCCCAGCGGCATATTAATACAACGCAAATTATCGCAATCGATGCCGATATCCCGCCTCCTGGCAATCTCCCGACTGCGAAGAAGCCGGCCTTAAGCAATTGCTTGTGGATTACTTCCGAAAATTCGCGTAAGCCTCATCGATGCTTAACCTCGCGTTCATCTTGTGCCGCTACAAACACTCAGGTCGTCTCTCAACGGCCATCTTTGGAGGTTCGTGTGCAAAAGTTAATCGCTTCGTCTCTTGCGGCGTTGCTCGTCTCTGGCACTCTCCCGATTCCTGCCTATGCGGTAACCCCTGCGGGTCCGCAGACTGCAACCCCGATCAAGCACTTGGTTATCCTCTTTCAGGAAAACATCTCGTTCGATCACTACTTCGCCACCTACCCGTGGGCAGCAAACCTCTCCGGAGAGCCGGCCTTCACTCCCGCGCCGGGCACGCCTACAGTGAACGGCCTGTTGGGAACATTGCTCACTAGCAATCCCAACGCCACAAATTCAGTAAACGGAACCGGCGCCAGCAATCCTTTCCGCCTCGACCGCACCCAGGCCGCAACCGCCGATCAGGATCACGACTACACCCCCGAGCAGCAGGCCTTCGATCACGGCTTGATGGATGCCTTCCCGTTCTCCGTCGGCACCGCCGGTCCTCCGCCTCCGGGCACTCCGATTACCGCCACCACCGGCCTCACCATGGGCTACTACGACGGCAACACCGTCACCGCCCTGTGGAACTACGCGCAGCGCTACGCCATGAGCGACAACTCTTATGGAACCAACTTTGGACCCTCCACCGTTGGCGCCATCAACCTCATCTCCGGGCAAACCAATGGAGTAACTACCGATCTCAATCCCGGTGGCGCAACCATCCCCGATGGAAATGGCGGATTGACCGATATCGGCGATGCCGATCCTGTCGGCGATGTCTGCTCCACCACCAGCGGCGAACTGATGCAGTTTGGCGGCAAGAACATCGGCGATCTGCTCAACGCCAAGGGCATCACCTGGGGCTTTTTTGAAGGCGGATTCGATCTGCACCTCACCAACGACAACGGCAGCACCGGCTGCAAGCTCTCCACAACCTCCAAGGTGACGGGTACGCAGAAGGCCGACTACATTCCTCATCACGAACCCTTCCAGTACTATCCCTCCACGGCAAATCCCAAGCATCTCCGCCCCTCGTCCTTCTCGGCCGTGGGCGCCACCGACGCCGCCAACCATCAGTACGACACCAAGGACTTCTTTCATGCCGTCGGCATCGGCGATTTTCCGGCCGTCTCGTTCATCAAGGCGCCAGGGTTCGAAGATGGCCACGCCGGCTACTCCGATCCGCTCGATGAGCAGGAATGGATTGTCCAGACCATCAACTTCCTCGAACAGCAGCCTGACTGGGCATCCACCGCCGTCGTCATCGCCTATGACGATTCCGACGGATGGTACGATCACCAACTCGGTCAGATCGTGAACCAGTCCAGCACGGCTGCCGATGTGCTCAGCGGCCCCGGCGCCTGCGGTAATGGCGACTCGGCTCTCCCCGGCATCAATCCTGGCACCGTCCACGCGCAAGGCCGCTGCGGATACGGCCCGCGCCTGCCTTTACTCGTCATCTCTCCCTGGTCCAAGCGCAATTTCGTGGACCACACCATGACCGATCAGTCTTCGATCATTCGCTTCATTGAAGACAACTGGTTGGGCGGTCAACGCATCGGGCAGGGATCTACGGACGGCATCGCGAACTCGATCAGCAACATGCTCGACTTCACCGCACCGCAGGCCAGCGGCGTCGTTCAACTCAACCCCAACTATGGCTACATAACCTCAGACAGCAACTAACCCAGCACCACGTGCGAAGCTAGACAAGCAAAACGGCTGGGTGCCCCATCCTCGCGACGTTCTTGTTTTTGTCGCTAGGGTGGGATACCTCGAACCTCAACCAGGGTTCGTTCATTAGGAGTGAAGCGTACTTCAGCGGAGTCGAAGGGCCTGCATTTGCGGAACTAGACACAAGCAAGACCGCGCCATGCAAATAACACGAACCTGGCAGCAGCGGCCCCGGAGTTACCCTCCCGCGCCGCTGCTATTCTTTATTGATAAGGAAAGAGCCTTCCGCTTGATAACTCGCCGTAGATTTCTTGGCCAATCGGCCCTCACTGCAGCAGCCACACTCACCCCGCCGGCCCTCGCGCATTCGCTTCCGCAAGCAGCGAAAACAACCCCCAATCTCATCCCCACCAACCTCACACCTTTTGTCGACGCGCTGCCTCTTCCGCAAATCGCTCAACCCATCGAGCATCGTCCCGCGCCCGGCAATCCTGCTGAAAACCTGCCCTTCTATCGCGTCTCCATGCGCGCCATCACCGCAAAGCTCCATCGCGATCTCCCGCCCACCAATCTCTGGGCATTTGGCGGCTCCGTTCCGGGCCCCATCTTCGACACGCGCAGCGGCCAGGGCCAGCTCATTGAATGGGTCAATGATTTGCCAACGAAACATTTTCTTCCCATCGATCACAATCTGCATGGAGCCGAGAAGAGCACGCCGGAAGTTCGCGGCATCGTCCATCTCCACGGCGGCAAAACCCCTCCCGAAAGCGACGGCTACCCCGAAGACTGGTACCTGCCGGGCCAATCTCGCACCTACTACTATCCCAATCGCCAGGAGCCGGCCCTGCTCTGGTATCACGACCACACCATGGGCATCAATCGCCTCAATATTTACGCAGGCCTGCTCGGCTTGTACATAATCCGGGATGCCATCGAGGACACGCTCAATCTTCCCTCCGGCAAATATGAAATTCCCCTCGTCATCATGGATCGCGACCTCCGCGTCGACGGCCAGCTAAGCTATCCCGTCTCCCCCGATCCCGAACGCCCCTGGGTACCCGAAGCCTTTGGCGAAGCCCACCTTATCAACGGCAAGCTCTTTCCGTTCCTCGATGTCGAACCGCGCAAGTATCGCTTCCGCATTCTCAACGGCGCCAACGGACGCTTCTATCGCTTGTCCTTGTCCGGCAATATTGAGGTGCACCAAATCGGCACCGATCAAGGCCTCTTGCCCGCGCCTGTTGCCCTCACGCATGTGCAGTTAGCTCCCGGCGAACGCGCCGACATCGTTATAGACTTTGCCCCGCACCGCGGCTCTCAAATCACTCTCGAGAGTGACGCCTTCACGCTCATGCAGTTCCGCGTCTCGTCCACGGCTGCCGCGGACTCAAGCACTCTGCCCGCAGCGTTGCGACCTGTCGAGCGCATTGCGGAATCTACTGCCATCCAAACCCGCCGCTTAACTCTCGACGAGCAGATGAACATGGTCGCCGAGTCCATGGGAATGCTGCTGAACAAAACGCCGTGGCACATGCCGATTACAGAGACGCCGAAGCTCAATACCTGCGAGATATGGGAACTCGTCAACCTTACTGACGATGCTCATCCCATCCACCTGCACATGGTGCGCTTTCAGATTCTCGATAGACGCCGCTTCGATGGCTTCGAATACATGACGACGGGCAAGCTACGCTACGTAGCTCCCGCGACCCCACCCGAACCCAACGAAATGGGCTGGAAAGACACCGCTCGCGTGAACTCAAAGACCGTCACCCGCATCATCGTGCCCTTCATAGGCTATCCCGGCCGCTATGTGTGGCACTGCCACATTCTCGAGCACGAAGACAACGAGATGATGCGTCCCTACGAAGTCCTGCCCGCCTGATCCCGCAATCTAAGCCAGGTTACGAAAACTCCGCAAAGGTTGATGCTTTGAAAGGGCACCGCTTCAGCCGTGCCGCGCGTTCTGCAAAATGAGTAGGGGCTTTCAAGGGCGTAAAAAAGCTCAAGGAGAAAGGCAAGAAGTGTCAGGGCACGACTTCAGTCGTGCCGAAAAAGCTCCAAATGTACCGGGGCTTTAGCCCCCTAGGGACTAAAGCCCAAATCCACTAAGCCATCTCCCGAACAGACTCAAAAGTTGAACTTCAGCGCCCCTTGCAAAATCCGCGGCGGCGCCGCACTGATAGCATTCCCAAACGTAGAACTCCCAATATCCCCATCCACCGCAGTCGGCCCGTTGAACTGCGTGTGATTAAAAACATTGAAAGCTTCCACGCGAATCAGAAACGATTTCGACTCAGTCAAAGCCAGCTTCTTGGCGATTGCCGCGTCATAGTTGTCCGCGCCCGGCCCGTAGAAGAAGCGGCGCTTCGCATTCCCCGGCGTCCCCAGCGAGTTCATGCTGAAGTCCGCAGCATTAAAGTAGTTGTTCCCATTGGTCCGCGGGTTATGGTTCAAATTGAGCGACGCCCCGTTATAGTCGGGCTCGTCGATACTGCTGTTGTTTATTCCATTCGGATTCGTGCCAATCAGCGAGTTGTCCCCGTTGTTGATCATCGTTACGGGAAAACCGCTCGCAATCCGCGTAATTCCAGAAAGCGTCCATCCCTGCGTAATGCGGCTGGAGGCGAGCATCTTGTCGATGGGAAGCTGATACTCGTAGCTGAATACGAAGTTCTGCCTCACGTCGAACGAAGATAGCCCATAGCTCAATGCTGGATTGAATGGATTCACTTCCTCGCCAATATTCGATGACTGATCGAGCGACTTGCCATACGTATATCCGGCGGAAAGCTCAAGCCGCCCGCTGGTATGACGAACGCTCAGCTCAAGCGCGTTATATTTGGCGTGGCCAATGTTCGATTGCAGCGCGTTGCTGCCGAAGTTCGACCCCAGCGGTTCGCGCGTGCCATTCACTTGTCCGCCGCCAATGGGATAGTAGACCGTGTCTTCGCCATTGGCTCCGCAGGTGAGCGTGCCTGGCATCACTTCGCTCACATCGCTCAGACTGAGGCAAAGCGCTGGGTCGCCGGAATTAGCTTCCACCAGAACCCGTTGCCGGTGACTGTCGTTGCCCACGTAGGTTGCACTGGCAACCGTCTTCGCTCCCACCTGCCTTTCGATCGAGAGCATCCACTCCTCGGTGAAAGGCGCGCGGTTGTGAATGTCGTACCCGGGAATGCCGCTGATAGGCACAAAGCTGCTCCAGTCAAACGTCGAGTCGGGGTTGCTGCGCGACGAGTTCAACGGCGCAAATGTGTAAGGGAAAGGTTGCCCGTAGCTCTGCCCGCTCGCGGCACTCACGAAGGGCGTAGCAAACAGAGGTGGAGCAGGGCTGGTGTAAGTCGTCCCATACGGTGCGTTGGCCGCCAGCACGCCAATCGATAGCGCGTCGATTGCCGTATAGAAATTGCCGTAGCTGGCGCGGATGCTGGTGGTTCCTGGAGCGCCAAGTATGCGCCCCAGCAGGCTGTCCGACGCCGCTTGCGGAGACCATGCGATGCCCACGCGCGGCGCAAAGCTCAGGTTGCCGATGGGCGCCAGTGTGTTGGCGACGCCAGGGTCTCCCGGATACAAGATGCCTGCTGGCGCGCCCGGAAACACCTCCGATTGAGCGCCCGCAATAAATGTAGAAATCTGGTTGTACTTCTCTGACCATGGCGCCACGCGATCCCAGCGCACACCGTAGTTAAGCGTAAGACCGGGACGAACGTGCCAGCTATCCTGGCCAAACGCGCCGACATATTTATTGCGCGCGAAGAACGGATTCAGCTGGCTCTGGTTGTACTGGCTCGGAACGCCAATCAGGAAGTCGGCGAAATCCACGCCGGTTTCCGTTCCTGAGAAAACAAAGTTCCCGTTGAACTGCGCAATCGCGTGCGCGTTCACCTGGTCCGCATGAAACTCCGCGCCAAATTTTAAGGTGTGATTGCCAAGCACTTTTGAGAACGTGTCAGCCACCTGGTATGTATTGTTGGTCTGGATCAGCTGATTGGCCGCCGCGCCCGTGGAATAGCCGTTGAAATTGAGATTCTCAACGCTCTGTCCTTTAGGATCGAGGGGCACAATGCTGGCAGAGCCATCGGCGTTTTCAAATCCCTGCGAAGCGAGGCTCACATTCTTGCCGCCCACCGGCTGTCCCAGGTTGGTGAAGTCGCGCACATAGCTGACGTGCAGCTCGTTTACCGCCGTAGCGCTCAAAGTCTTCGTGTCGCCAAGCGACAGCAGCTGCGCTTTCCCCGTTGTCAGCGCGTCGAAACCGGGAACGCTCGCCCCGCTCTGCGCCACCGGATAAGGATTATCCAGGGTGAAGCCGTCAATGAAGTAGTAAGCAGAAAACAGCCCGGCGCGCGTGTTGGCATCCAGGCGCAGTCCGGCCTTATCATCGCTTACCGTCTGGTTGTAAGCCGAGGTGGCAAAGCCGTTGGCGGTATTCGGTGCTGGAATGTATTGCAGCATCCGCTGCGCCGGAACAGACCAAGCACTCTGCGGGATCGCGGCGTTGGGAAAGACACACTCGGACGATGAAATGCAGTCATGCGAATAGGTATGGATAGTCGGGGTGTTATTGACGTAAGCAACATAATTCTCACCCTGCGTAAAGTAATAGGGCTCGCCCTGCGTGACCGCATAATTCAACGCCGGTGAAAGAACCGTAGTGGCCAGGTAAGGTCCGCTGACAGTCGTGGGAACGACACAAGGCTTATTTGTTGCCGGGTCAATGCACACTTGTCCGTTGGGAAGATTTGCGGTGGTGGTAAAGGATGCAGCCTGATCGGACAAATCGCCCGTCCGGTCCGCATTCGACGGTACGCTGATCTCGCCCGTATCAATGCCTTGCGTCTGCCGCGTCCCTTGATAGTCGGCGAAGAAAAACATCTTGTCGTGGTGTATCGGTCCACCGAGTGTGCCGCCAAACTGGTTCTGCCGAAACGCTCCCCGCGTGGGAGAAAAATAATTGCGCGCATCCCCATCCGTATTCCGCAAAAAGTCGAATACACCGCCATGGAAGCGATTGCTGCCGGACTTGGTGATCACACTGATTTGTCCGCCCGAAAATTCTCCATACTCCGCATCGAAGTTGCTGGTCACAATGCGGAACTCCGCAATCGCATCCAGGTTGGGAATGATAATCGTTCCGGCGTTCACATCCTCTTCCACATCGCTTCCGTTCACGCTGAAGTAGTTGGCAAACTCCCGCTGCCCGTTCACTGAAATCGTCCCTGGATTCAGTGTTCCTGAAGGAGCAAGAGTCGTCGCGCCCACATCCTGCACCGTGCTCGAAGTGATCGAGGTCGCCGGAGCCACACCCGGCTGCATGGAAAGCAAATCCGTAAAGCTGCGCCCATCGAGCGGAATGGCCGACATCTCAGTGCCGGTGATCACTTGCCCCAGTTGCGTCCCCACCGTCTCCACATGCAGCGTCTCGTCGCTCACGCTCACCGTCTCCGTGGTCTCGCCAACTTCAAGAGAAGCGTCCAGCGTCAAGGCCGCATTCGTATCCAGAACAATATCCTTCCGCTGATAGCTGCGAAATCCCGGCGCCTTCACATCCAGCTCATAGCGTCCCACCGGCAAAACGGGAAGCGTGTAATAGCCGCCGCCATCTGTGTGTGTCTTGTACTCGATATCGGTACTAACCTCGCGCACAGCAATGCTTGCGTTGGGAATCACCGCTCCCGACCGGTCTTTCACCGTGCCTGAGATACTTCCGCCAACACTGGCCCAACTCACAGTTGCCGAGAAAATCGCGAATATAAATAGCAGGATAGAATGCGCTCGTGCAAGACGCTTTACGACGTGCATCATCGACTCTTATCTCCCCAACCTCTTTGGCCGCCGCCTCACAAACAGGCCGCCGGCACACCCGTGGAAAACCGGAAACCCCGCGCGAGGCCGCCGGCACAAATCGAGTTCTTCTGTTGAATCCTTCGGGTGTGCAACCTATAGTGGAGGCAGTCCGCACCCTTCAGGGTCGTGGTTGCCAGGCCCTCGCGGTCTCCGCCAAGAGTTCTCCGCGAGGGTCTGGATTCGTTCAAGATGTACTGGTCTTATCCAGCCAAAAAGCTAATGACAATGGATTGCATTTCTTGAGGCATTTCGATATACGACCGAATCTGTCGTATATCGAATATACGACAGATTCGGTCCGAGTTCAAGATTACCGTGTTAAAAGTTGGTTTCAGCAGCAAATTCCCAGTTCCACGCGTCCCGTTCGCGCGTCCCGATATTGACTCCAAAGCCCAACGGGTTGAGGATAAGAGGCAGGCGAATGTTCTTCACGTTCCCCCTGTTCTTCCGTTTCACGGACCCCACCTCCGTTCTGTGCCCCCGATCACCCAGGATCATCCCCAGATCATCAAGGAGCGTTCCGATGCATGAACAAGCCACCACATACTCCGACCCTCTGATTCCCGCCCAACCCATCGCTCCCCGCGCCCAGGAATTTACCGACCGTGTGCATGGCCTGCTCGACGGCCAGTCCAAGGACGAAGCCACGGTCACAGAGGCCCTGCACGGCCTCGACGAGATGTTCGATCTGATAGCCGCGGGCATGTACTCAATAGCGTCCATGCTCGTCGGCGAAGGCGAAGACAGCATTCGCCTGGTTGAGACAGCCGTAGCCAACGCTGAAGTCTCTGCCTCGCACGACACGGCAGCGGCGCGCAAAGCCAGCCGCCGTGCGCTTTGTGCGGCAGCCCTCGACACCCTCGCCCGCCGCGACGCCAACAGCCTTGCCGCCCCTGAGGGTCTGGAACATGTTGCCACCTGCATCGACGACGACGAGTTGGATGCTGGCGGCATATCGGCGGAAGAACTGGAAAGCATGATCTCCGGCCCTGACCGCGATCGGGTCCGCAACTGGCTCGAAAGCCTGGCTACTGCCATGCGAACCATCTTTGTCCTGCGTGCCGTCGCCGGCTTCACCCCCACCGAAATTGCCGAACTTCTGCATGCTCACGGTGGCGCCAAAGCAGCGGCCTGGAGCGCCGACGCCGTCCGCGAGCTCTTCCGCCAGGGCCTGTGTTCCCTAGCCTCCCACGTCCTGCATGAGGCCCACCGCTAAGCTGCGACGGCAAAGGCAAGTCCTCTCGCGTGCGAGAGACCATCGCCAATGCACTCTCGTTCGCGTCGTCGTCGAGGCAATTCAGTCACAGGCTCGCCCGCATTGCCTCCCGGAGGGAGGATTCGAGAATAGCCCAGAGTGAAGTCCGCGGCAGGGGACGGAACCCTGGGTTCATCGCCGCCTAACGCCGGCGTCCCGGAGGGCCGCCGCGAAACATCCCACACCGCAGAAACGCAGTCCCGAAACACCCCGCTCTTCCCCAGCGTCCATTCGATACACTACTTTAAGAACCTTGCAGACATCTTTCCGCATCCACTAAGAGCAAACAATTTCAGGCAGAGCCGCTTTTTCAAGTGAGTCGAATAACTTTGATCTCGTCAAAAAATCAAAAGAAGGACTCGATCCTTCGCTGCACCATGTCTCTCGGCGTCGCGGCCAGCCTGTTTGCGCTGAGCGCGGCCGTTCTACCTGCTCAACAGTCGTCGCAGCAATCATTGCAGCAAGTGGTAGGGCAGGCTCTCACCCAGCCAACCGGGCCCACCGCGCAGAGCTTTCAAGGCAGCATCACTGTCGGCGAAGCAACCGGTCAGCCCATCGACCTCTCGCTGGACGACGCGATCCAGCGCGGCCTCAAAAACAATCTTGGAATCATTCTCAGCGGTACCCAGACCGCCTCCGCCCGCGGCCAGCGTCTCAGCCAGTTGCAATCCTTGCTGCCGGAAGTGGATGCCAGCTTCAAAGACACCGTCTCGCAAGTCGATCTGCCTGCCGAGGGCCTGCGCATCCCTGGATTTCCCACCATCATCGGCCCCTTCGGCTATCAGGATCTGCGCGGAACGCTGACCTGGTCGCTTATTAATGTTGCCTCGCTACGCAACTACCTTGCAGCGCAGCACAACTTCACTTCCGCTCAATTGAGCGCAGACGATGCGCGCGACATGGTCGTGCTCACCGTCGGCAATGCCTACCTGCTGGTTCTCGCCGATGAAAGCCAGGTCAGCAGCGTCGATGCCCAGGTAAACACATCCAAGGTCTCGCTCGATCAGGCAGTCGCCAATCACGACGCCGGCACCGCGCCCATGCTCGATCAGCTCCGCGCGCGCGTCGATTACCAGACTCTGCAGCAGCAGTTGATCGTCGCCAAAAACTCGCTGGAGAAAGACAAACTGGCGCTGGCCCGCACCATCGGCCTGCCCTTGGCGCAGTCTTTCAATCTCTCGGACAAGGCGCCGTACGCAGCCTTCGATCAGCTGGATGTAGCAGCCACCATTCAACAGGCCCACGCCAATCGCAAAGACCTCGCCGCCATGGTTGAGCAGGTCAAGGCCGCCGAGGATAAGCGCAAGGCAGCCACCGCTGACCGGCTTCCAACCCTCTCCTTCAGCGGCGACTATGGAGACATCGGCGTCAACATGCTTCACTCGCACGGCACCGGCGACGCCACCGGAACAGTGAGCGTGCCGCTCTTCGCTGAGTTCGCATTGCGCGGCGAGGCACAGGTGGCGCAATCTCAATTGGATGTGAGCAAAGCTCAATTGAGCGACAAGAACGCCCAGGTCGATGCCGACATTCGCGATGCGCT
>Ga0302326_10013706_pt1 | contig 17174 bp, 14 predicted proteins | sample Palsa_T0_3_FD_202264 | JGI IMG/M metagenome (GOLD analysis project Ga0302326, IMG submission 202264) | Peat permafrost microbial communities from Stordalen Mire near Abisko, Sweden - Palsa_T0_3 | ecosystem: Environmental > Terrestrial > Soil > Palsa > Peat permafrost | place: Sweden: Abisko... | reverse complement strand
GAACCCATGCTGATGCGCCAAGGCGGTTTCCGGTTTCTTAATCTGAGCTTCTGCTCCTCGTGCTGATTTCGGTGCGGCAGTGGTTTGCGTGGGGCAGGGCGCGGATTTTTGTTCGCCGTCGTGCGTAAAGGCTGTGGCAAGAAACCACACGCCCAAGCCCCGCGCGGGGCCAATCAACCGTCTCCCGTATCTGGGTGGCGGGGCGAATTACTGGGAAACGCGGTGGTGCAAGAAGGCGGGTATATCGCGCGCGCCCTGCGTCACGGCCACAATCTCTACGGGCCGGGGCGTAGCGCGACAGATTACGGGAGAGCGCCAACCGGCCAGAACAGAACCGGGTAAGCGGTCAGGTCCTCGCGCTTATGTCCTATGCCGGGCGTGTGACCAATGGCATCAGACGCATCGAACAGCTTGCCTATCCATCTGTCGGCGGCGTCAACATTATCCGCGGCGATATAGTCCCATATGACATCGAGATCGCGGTCGGCATCCTCGTTAAGAAATAACGCGTCACGCCTTGGCTTTCTGGTGCTGCTCGGATTTACGCTCGAGCCGGGCGCGGGCATCCGCCGGGGAGACATGCTGGCCCCCGTCAAGTGTGTCCAGACGGCGGCCAAGCTCCCGGCTGAACCCGGCGAGCTGGACAGAGCGCGCCTGGTCGTGCTCTTCAAGCAGCCGGAGCGCTTCTCTGACCACTTCGCTTGCAGAGTTGTAGCGGCCCGAGTCCAACTTTGGCGCTCACGAATTTCTCAAGCTCGGTAGTAAGAGAAACGTTCATGGTTATGCTCCCATTTCCTCACGTTAGCGCCGATGTCGCGCACTCGTTGGTTTATGTTTTGCGTTCTGTTTCGTACTTATGCCAAACCTGTTGTAATCGCTCTTCTTTTGTTGGCATGGAATATCCCCCTATAGCGATACTGGTACAACTTGGCCCCATCCATCAGCAATCGAACCCGGAAGCACAAATTGCCGCACCTTGACGAGATAACGAGCGAGATAATCGTACCTATTGAGACGGCGCTGCATCTGGCCCACTACTAAACCGGGATGCCGATTCAGGAGTCTCGCAAAAGCAATCACATCTTTTTCGTAATAGAAAGGGTGCTTGCGTACCAAGAACGACGATAGCCTTTCACTCGGTACACAGAAATCCGCCGCCGCCGCGTTTGCAATTCTTTCTTCCAGAGGGATTGCATCGCTGGTGGATGCGTTTTCACCCTCAAGATTGGCGTCGATCATTTCATCCTCGCGCCCATTGCCCTGAAGCACATGCTCGCACTCATGTCGAAGGACAAACCAAAAATTGTCGATCTTATCGCGGCGAGTAGTCATGCCGATCACTGGAGAATCCTCATCAAGCCAGAAACACACTCCGTCAATATCAGCGGTCGGCAATTTTTCCACAAGGATAAAACGAACGCCGCACTCCATGAGGATTCGCGGCACGCGCCGAATCTCATCGGGCGTATACAGCAAAGACTCGAACTCTGCTATCGCAGCACGCAGAGCTTTCTCCGAGTACAGGGGCACAGTGATAGACCGGGCAATCTGACGAACTCTGAATAACCATGCCAATTGAGCGGGTGGAATTTCCCTCTCTTCGTAGCTGCTTTTCTTGGCAGCATGTTCTCCGAAATAGGGGATGTCACTCGGCCCTTCGACACAGAAAAAACGAGCGAGTTGAGTTTCGATCATCGCAGCGTCAGAAAGTTCAATCCATCCACGCTTTATCATCTCGCGGACGGGGTAGGTAGTCTGCATATTACGACGCACGGCTATGCTCGGCTCAGGACTACGCGCCTGAGCCAAACCATAGGCCTGTTGTAGATTGGCGAAGAACTCCGCCGGAACGTCGAAAGCCTCTCCAAGCGCCTTTGCCATCTCCGGGCTTATGCCACGTTTGCCGCTCAGGAGCGGGTTTAGTGTTTGGTCGGTCGTTCCCAGAATGAAGGCGAGATCACGCTGCGACCAGCCCCGTTCCTCCATCTCTTCCTTGATATAAAAGCCAGGATGCTTCACCCAATTTGCACTTATCGTTGCCATAGGTAGCCCCCTGTCAGTGGTAATCCTCGACCCTCAAAATCTTGATCTTGTTCGGTTTGCACCCCGTTTCGATTAAGAAAACGACGCGCCATTGCTTGTTTAATCGGATTGATCTTTCCCCCTCTTGTCCTTTCAGCTTCTCGTAATGGAGACTCTTCCAATTTCTCAGCGTCCTTTCGTCTGGTGCCGCACGAAGCACGACCATCTTGTCGCGAAACGAGTTGATGACCGAAGCTGGCAGCTTGATTTCCGCCGCACGGTCGGTTTCGATAAGTGATAGGCTCTTTTCCCAAAACTCTATGTCCATGCACCATATCCGAGCTGCGAGGACCCAATAGAAGCGTAAACCACTGATAGCGGGTTGTCAATACCTACTTAACTACATTAGTTAAACTGAACTATATGCTTGACAAATGAGAAAAGTTCAGTTAGGCTGTTCTACATGAACCGTCTGACAGTTTCCGAACGCGCAAAGATTCTGGGAATGATGGTCGAGGGAAACAGCCTACGTTCCTGTGCGCGAATGGTCGATGTTTCCCTAAACACCGTCACGAAGCTGCTTGTCGATCTTGGTGCGGCCTGTGAGCAATTCCATGATGAGCACGTTAGAAACGTACGCGTGCGCCGTCTCCAGTGCGACGAAATTTGGTGCTTCGTGGGAGCGAAGGCCAAGAACGTGACGCTAGAGCAGAAGGCGCAGGGCTGGGGTGATACGTGGACGTGGACGGGACTGGATGCGGACACAAAGCTGTGCGTCAGCTATCTGGTAGGCGGACGGAGCGCGAACTGGGCAATGGAGTTCATGCTGGATTGTGCCGCTCGGATCAAGGGCCGCGTGCAGGTAACCACGGACGGCCACAAAGCTTATCTAGAAGCAGTCGAAACCGCGTTCGGCGCGGATTGCGATTACGCGATGCTCCAGAAGATTTACGGCGCACCGGCGGAGAACGACACGCGGTATTCTCCGGCAACGTGCATCGGTTGTGATATGAAGGTCGTTAGCGGCGATCCCGACCCAAAGCATGTGAGCACCAGCTATGTGGAACGGCACAACCTGAGCATGAGAATGGGAATGAGGCGCTTCACCAGACTCACCAACGCATTCTCGAAGAAAGTTCAGAACCACGAGGCGATGGTTGCGATCTACGCGGTACACTACAACTTCGCCAGAATCCACAAGACGCTGCGAATCACCCCCAGCATGGCCGCTGGCCTGAGTGACCACGTTTGGAGTCTTGAGGAAATCGTGATGATGGCTGACAGGTATGCACCCGCGCCTAAGCCACGCGGCCCGTACAAGAAAACTCCGCGTCTTTTCAGTAACGATTAGCATCTCACTGAATGTCTGTTCCTCCGTAGCTTAGTGGTAGAGTGCCGCCCTGTTTCTAGAGGACGGTGCAGTGCACATCGAGAGGTGTCGGTTCGAGTCCGACCGGAGGAGCCAGAAGATTATAAAGCCCGTCCTCGGTCAAGCCCGCCTCACGGCGAGTTTTGACTTTTTGGTGTAGGAGATTTCAAACTGAGGCACTACCTATCTTCCAAGTCGGTGTCAGTCCTGACCGGCTGGGTGAATGCGGAACACACGACGAAATCCGGCGCGAGCACCTAGCCAAGCTGCTTACCACATTTGGTTGGCGGACCTTTGGTGTCCGAGAACCTGGCGAAGCTTCTACGTGGTTGATGAAGTTGGCCCGCAGCACCGATCAGGGCTTTGTGCTCGTCCGGGAACTGATGGATGAACTCCACGAACGAATTATGCCCACTAGGGCTCTGGACGAATTTTCGCCTAATCGAAAGCTATCGGAGCCTCCACCAGTCATTTCCGCTTCCTCTGGCCAGGTCGTTGTCGCTGGGGCTGAAGCGTTTGCAAACATTAAAGACGCCAGCTGTTGGGTACGACGCAAAGTGATTAACCGCGAATTACTGCCGACAGCTGGCGAGGTTCACTTTTTTTGCCCTGTAAATTCGCTGACTACTTTGCCGGTCTCGTCGAGGAACTGCAGCATTGACTTCCCATTTGACTGAACGTCGAGCAAGATGCGTATTCTGCCGCTGGCGTCGCGAAGACTCAGACCCACTGACCCATCCGGAGCGCGGCCAAGGACTAGTCGTTTCACATCGTGCCGATGCGTCGTAAAAAAATCTCTCCATGAATCGTCCTGCTTGTCCGCGGGCAGTTTACCAATCCTCTCCGCTGCATTCCTCTTCTCCTCGATTGGGTAGTCCCCCTGATCCGCTATGGTGATACGCGAAAACTTGTCTTTTCCCTCCTGACCAGCATCCATGGCAAAGATCTGATTCTCCTCATATTGGTCGAGACTCAGATGTCCATGACTTTCTATTGTGCCGTCAGGGAGTTGGCTCGCTCCCCAAATCAGGCCGCCCTGTTCTGAGCCTTCCTCACTCATGAACAGCATTCCCGCGGCCTCCCGGCGATCCGGTCGGGGAGATTCCTTGCCATGAATCCACCCGCCAGGAAAATCGGCGCGGTTGGAGATGGTGAGCCGCACGGTTCCATCCGGCTCGACAATGTTGATGCGCCGTGCGGTGATAATGCCGAGGTTGGGATTTCGCATCATCGCGAAGCCGCACAGAACAGTGACCGCAAACATGAGCGTGAGCACTCCGGAATAGATGGCAAAGAAGCGAGGACTGGACATAGCGTTCATCGGAACCTCCCCAGTTGGAATCTCCCCCTTTACATCGAACCCAGTGGGAGTAGTCGCTCGGCGCAGAGCAAACACACGGTTGACAGATTAATCCCAAGCCAGCACTTGACAAGCAAATTCTCAGGCGGCCCTTTTTCGTCCCTCGGTTCACGGCGGACTTCCGAGTTGCCCGTCACAATTCGACGAGCAAGGATCCCCGCCCGCCAGAACGGAACTCACGTTAACGAGTACGGATCAGGGGGAATTCAAACCGCGAACGCCCAGCCGAGACTGCAGTTGCTTCCGGTAGCGCCGGCTCAACCGAAGTCTTGTTCCATTGTCGAGCAGCACGTCGAATTCGCCATTCTTGTTGAGCTTCAGACCGCGGACCCGATCGAGTTTGACGATGGTCGAACGGTGAATGCGGCAAAAGACGCCCTGATCCAACTCTTCATCGAGTTCCGACAAGCTGCGGCGTAAGAGGTGTGTCTTCCCGCCCACGTGCAAGCATGAGTAGTAGTCCGCGGCCTCGATCCAATCAATCTCAGAAATCTTCAGAAACGAGACTTGTCCGGCGCTCCTAACGGATAATCGCCCGATGGTTCGCAGCGGATTCCTACCATGCGCAATTCTCTCCTTAGCACGCCTTAGCGCTCGCTCGAATCGAGCGTTGTCGAACGGCTTCAAAAGGTAATCGAGCGCTCCTGACTCGAACGCTCGCAGCGCGTATTGATCGTAAGCCGTCACGAAGACGACTGCGGGAGGGAGATCTCCGCCCAACATCTCGAGGACATCAAATCCGTCGCATTCCGGCATCTGAACGTCGAGGAAAACCAAGTCCGGCTTCGTGTTGCGAATCTCTGCCAGCGCCTCCCTGCCAGATCCGCATTCAGTGACGATTTCAATCTCCGGATCACGCCGCAACAGCACGGTAAGATTGCTGCGGGCGAGTGGTTCATCATCCACAACCAGCGCGTGTATCTTCTTGGGACAATCTCCGGCGTACACAGATCAACCCTCCTTGAAAGGCGGGGAAACCACGAAGGGCAGGGAAACCAATACCTGCACACCGCCCCCCTCTTGATTCCGCATGCTCAACTCGCAGGCATCTCCGTATAGGCTTTGCAGACGGGTTCGCACATTCGAGATGCCGATTCCGGAGCCAGTCATTTCCCAGTCCGCGGCCAGACTGGGACCGTCGTTGCAAACGCTGAGAATCAGCATCCCATCGCAGCGCGACGCGGAGATCCGAATCGCTCCTCCATGCGCTCGTTTCGCAATGCCATGTTTGACCGCGTTTTCGACCAGGGGCTGCAGAATCAGGTTGAGAACCTGCGCTGGGTAAAGTTCCCTGGGGACATCCACGCTGAGCTGAAGGCGCTCCGCAAATCGCACCTTTTGAATGTCTAGATATTTTTGCGCGAACTCAAGTTCTTCTCCCAGTGGTACCTGTTGTCGGGGCGAGTCTTCCAAGACCCGGCGCAGAAAGTCGCTCAACCTCGCGATCATGCTCACCGCATCATCATTCCTTCCTTCGCGTACCAGCCCAGCCACGGCGTTCAACGTGTTAAACAGAAAGTGCGGCTCGATTTGCCGCCGAAGGGCATTTAGTTGGGCCTTCGCGAGCTGCTCGTTGAGTCGCGCTGCTTCGGCCTGCTGAAAAGCCCAGCGCACTCTGGACTCCAGCACATAGCTGACCGTGAGGATTGCAGAGTAGAGGACGAGGAACGTGAGAATCCCGTTGTAGAACTTGTCCAACCACAGTTGCATGAACGCTGGAGGCGGAGTACCGGCATAGGGGTTGAACAGCACTACGAGCCATGTCGTCCAAGCGGCGAAAATCAGTCCGATGGTGGCGCAGGCCGCAGCGTGTACGAGCCACGTCAAGGGTTTCGAATGCATCGGAGGGAATCGGTGCCCGAGGCGCATCACGAGTGTCGTCGCCAAAGCCCACGGCAGCCACGAAACCACCGTTGTCGCGAATAGGTACACCCAGGCGTGGTGCATGCCCTCCGCGCGCATGACGAGAACAGTCTGCGTCGCATCAATCAGCCCGAAGCCGAACCAAATCAATGCAATCCACAGCCCCCGCCGCGAACGAAACGGGATATAGTCCGCTTCCATGTGGAGATCGTATTCTACGTCTCAACCCGAACGGTCAAAAATGCAGCCAATCGCCGGACCCGTGCAGTAGGCGGTCTGGTCCTCTAATAATTTGCGACGGATACTGCTTGTATGCTCACTGAAGCGAAGATCGTGATGCAACTCGCGATGGTTTTATTTTCCTTGGCCGCCTTCCCACAAATCGCGGCAGCGCCGAGTTCGGGCCCGGAATATACGGGCGACGCACAGCTCAAGTTCCCCGAACACTATCGAGACTGGGTGTATCTGACCACCGGGTTTGACATGAGTTACAACCCGGCTCTGGGGATGGCCGACCACCATATGTTCGACAACGTCTTCGTGAATCCTGAGGCGTATAAAAGGTTTGTGGAAACGGGCACTTGGCCCAACAAGACCATGCTCGTGCTCGAAGCTCGTGGCGCCCAGGGGAAGGGCTCGATCAACCAGAAAGGCAACTACCAGGGCGCCGAAGTGATGGGCGTCGAGGTGCACGTGAAGGACGAAGCGCGCTTTCCGGACAAATGGGCCTTCTTTGGTTTTGATGACAGCAAAACCGCCAAAATGATTCCCGTGTCGGCTGACTGTTACAGTTGCCACGCGGCCCACGCGGCCGTGGACACGACGTTCGTCCAGTTCTATCCAACTCTGTTACCGATCGCCAGGAGTAAGGGCACACTCAGCGCCGCGTACCAGAAGGAGATTGGATCACCCGCACAGAAGTAGCCTTTTGATGTCGGACGATTGGCGAAATCCAGCCTCACCTAAACCGGTTTGAGTCGACCAGAATCCGGACTTCGGATCTCTCGGTTGCGAAGGCTCCGGCGATTATGGCAACGGAGCGGGTTCGCTCACTTCTTCAGATCCGCCGTAAAGTTCGTAACTACGGTGATGGATTGGCTGACCTGCTGTGAAACTCGGTCCAGCAGGATTTTCCCTCCGTCTGGCGTAACGTCGTAAAAGGGTTGCCCCAGAACGGTCCAGCGGCTGACGATGTTCTGAGGGGCGCCGAATTCGAGGGCGCCGCCTGCAGACCGGACCGGAACCGCGAGAAGAGTTTGGGTTCCGTCCAAATAGTAAAACTCTCTGCCGGCTTTGCCCCATAGCGGAAGGATTCCTCCGTTGGCCGAGACCTGCCACTTGCCTTGCCCGCCGCCAAAGGCGACCACATACACTTCGTTCACACCGGACTCACTCGACTGGTAGGCCAGCCAATGGCCGTCTGGGGAAAGTTGGCCATTGGAACCGCGGGGCAGCACCATTGACGCTTTGCGCTCTCCCTCGAGCGGCAAGACCCAGATCTGCCCTTGGCCTTCCGGGGTGCGCTGCGTATAGATCAAGGACTTGCCGTCGCTCGACCAACTGTTGGGCGCGATCTGCGCATCAGCGGTGACTAGAACCTCTTCGGCGCCGCTACCGTCGGAGCGCTTGCGGTAGAGGCCAAAAAGATCGCCGCGCCTGGACACGTAGGCGATCCACTTGCCATCGGGCGACCAGACTGGGAACGTGTTCGCGACCGGGCCAAAGGTCAGCCTAGTGCGAACCCCGCGCGCCAAATCGAGCACCCAGATGTCGTTCATACCGGCGTCGATCTGCAAAGCGATGCGATCTCCTTGTGGGGAGATCCGTGCGACTTGCAGGTTCGTGAGCTTCTCGGCTACCGTGCCGATCTGTTTCCCGTTGCGATCCATCCAGATCAGTTGCAAATCGCCGGAGCCGCCGCTGCCGAAGACCAGCAATCCATCGGCTGCCGCTGAGGCGTCCAGATGCCAGGTAGCGACGTCGCTCATCACTCCCTTGGCCACGCTCCGGGGCTCGCCGCTCAAGGTTCCATTGGCGGGGTCGAACGGCTGCGCCATCAACTGGTCGCCGCGCACGAACAAAAGATAACCATTGGCGTAAATGGCGTTTGATTGAGAATGGAATAGCGAACGATTTTCGCGGCCATCCAACGACGCATAATAGAGCGCGTTGTTCGCCGACTTGGAGGGCTCGTGATGAATCGCCAAATAGAGGAAGTGCTTTCCGTCGGGAAGAAAGACTGGCCAGCGATGCGAGGTGTGCTGAGCAGGATCGATCTTGGTGAGCGGAGTCGGAGTTCCGCCGCCGGCGCTAACACGCATGAGTGGCGTGGACACTCCGGGAGAGAAAATGATCACTCCGTCCGGTCCCCAACCGCCCCCGCGCCCGATCTGTGCGGCACAAACCGCCTGCACGGAGTCCCCATTGAGATCAATCGTCTTTAACTGGCCGTCGGCGAAAAATCCAAGAGAACGGCCGTCAGGCGACCAGAAGGGAAAGATCGCGCCATCGGTGCCTGGGAGCGAACGTGCGTCCAGCGAGTTCATTGAGCGAATCCAGAGCGCGGTCTTGCCGTCCAACCCTGTCGCTGCGAAGGCGATCGCTGCGCCGTCCGGGGAGAGGACAAGCGGTCCGGCAGCATCGCCGCTCAGATTGAGCGTGGTCTTGTCGGGAGGATTGATAACGGCGCGGATACTCTGTTCCGATGGATGGGAAGGGTGGAGGAAACTTCCAGCGATCAGCGCCAGCACGACGGCAATGACCATCGCAATCGTCCAACTGAGCCGCTCCCGCTTATTTGAAGGCGCTCGCGGCGAGGCATCCGCACCAGGCGATGATCGTTCCGCGGCAATCCATTGCAGTTCCAACTTGATGTCGTGCGCGGTCTGAAATCGCTCTTCTGGGCTCTTCTGCAGGCAGGTTGTCAGAACATGCTCGAAGGCGGGAGGCGTCGATGGTTTGATGGCGCTGATCGGTTCTGGGTCTTTCTCCAGAATGGACGACGCCAGCGAGATTTGGCTCTTCCCCTCAAAGGGCCGTCTCCCCGTTGCCATCTCGTAAAGAACAGTGCCGAATGCAAAAATGTCAGAACGGGCGTCGGCTTCCTTTCCCTCAATTTGTTCAGGTGACATGTACTGGATGGTGCCGATGATCGTGCCTGCGGTAGTAAGTGGGCTTAGCGGGCTTGGACCGCTCAGCGTGGCTGCCGCAGTGAACGAAGGCGCCGACGCCGATCCCGAGGCCGAAGTCTGGATCCCCAGCGGTTTCGCCAGCCCGAAGTCCATCAGCTTCGCGCCGCCCTGGGTCAGCATGATGTTCCCCGGCTTCAGGTCGCGATGAACAATCCCACTTCGATGCGCGACGGCTAGCGCTTCGGCCACGGCAATCCCGACTTTGAAGACCTCGTTCAGTGGCAGTGCACCTTTGCGAAGCCGTTCGGCCAGGGTTTCACCTTCGAGGAATTCCATCACCAGGTAATCGGTGCCATCCTGCGAGCCGATGTCATAGAGATGGCAGATGTGGGGATGGTTCAGCGAGGAAATGGCCCGGGCCTCCCGCTCCATGCGCTGTTTCAATTCCGGCGAGGATGAAAGATGCGAAGCGAGAACTTTAATCGCCACTTTACGATCCAAGCGGGTATCCGTAGCCAGGTATACTTCCCCCATTCCGCCGGCGCCGACCGGAGACTGGATTTCATAGGGGCCAAGTTTTGTGCCAGAGGTAAGGGTCATTCGGTGTCGCGCCATTATAGTCTGTAGAAAGGGCATCGAAGCGGGTTTGACGACTCGGATGGATTGTCGGCAGCGCTTCCCTAATCCGAGAAAGGTACCGTTTGCCCTCATCCGCTCGCAATGTCAAGATCCGCTAGCCACTACCGACTCTTTCTCAAAGCGACGTGGATTGCTAGGACACTCAATTTGCTTTACCGTATGATGCTATAAGCCTGCCTGATGGCTTCCTTGACGGCAGGCACGTGCAAGAGCCACGTTCTATCGAGGCCACACAAATCGAAGCCTGAGGTGGGCTTGGATTTCCCGAAGAGAACCGCGGCGGCTCCGCACAGCTGCGAGAAATACAAGTCCTTCTGGATTCCGCCTCGAAAACTATGGACTTCCTACTGAAATTTGAGCGGGACATCCGATGACGACGGAACACCGAGACGGAATGATTGCTCCCGGCACGAAGTTGGAACATTACCAAATCCTTTCTAGGCTGGGAGCTGGCGGGATGGGTGAAGTTTACCTTGCCCAGGACTTGCGGCTCGGTCGCAAGGTTGCGCTCAAAATGCTTCTTCCGGAACTGACTCTTGACGAGAGTGATTTGCGGCGTTTTGAGCACGAAGCGCGCGCGACTTCAGCGCTGAATCACCCCAACATCCTTACTATTTATGAATTCGGACAGGCTGAAGGGCTGCGTTTTATTGTTTCCGAGTATATCGAGGGTTTAACTCTTCGCGACAAAATGGCAAGCGGCAGGATGGAGCTGAGTACCGCGATTGACGTTGCCATCCAGATTGCCAGCGCTCTCGCTGCCGCTCATGCTTGTGGAATTGTTCATCGCGACATCAAGCCCGACAATGTGATTGTTCGAGCGGACGGAATCGTTAAAGTGCTCGATTTCGGAATCGCCAAGCTGGGCCATCGGGCGGGCGATCAGACGATTGGAAGAGGATTGACGGTGACATCCACGGCCAGCACACTGGGGATGGTCGTGGGCACGGCCAAGTACATGTCGCCGGAACAGGCTCGCGGAGTTGAAGTAGATGGACGCAGCGATATTTTCAGCCTGGGATCGGTAATGTATGAGATGGTCACCGGTAGGGCGGCGTTTGACGGTGTGACGGCAAGTGATGTGATGGCTGAGATTTTGAAAGTTGAGCCGCCGCCGGTAGAGTTTGTTCTGGACGTGCCGCAGGAAATCGAGCACATCATCGGCAAAGCGCTGCGCAAGGACCGCGAGACCCGGTTCCAGTCGGTGGGAGATCTTTTGATCGACCTACGGGACTTCAAGAAGGAGGCAGAGTTTCAAGCCAAGCTGCATAGGTCGACTGGGGGGCAAGCGGCGAGGACGGGATCGGGTAGCAGAACACCGGCGCGAGCCACTCATGCCCTCACCGGGGACGTGACATCTTCTCCGACAACATGGCCAAGAATCTGGCTGTGGCGACTGGCGGCATTGCTGGTTGCGATTGCTGCCATCGGCTACTTCTATGCCAGGAGATCGACTCCGCCCACTTCGGCGCGGCCGCGCAGCTTAGCAATTCTTCCATTCCGAAATCTTAAGCAGGATCCGGAAACCGATTTCCTCGGATTCTCGCTGGCGGATGCGATCATCACCAAACTTGGATATGTCAATGCTCTGACTATTCGTCCCTCATCCTCGATCGACAAGTACCGCAATCAGATCATCGACCCTAAGAAAGTTGCGGAGGACTTGGACGTAGATACGCTGCTTACGGGCAGCTTCATTAAAGACGGCGATGACCTGAGGATCACCGCCCAACTCATCGATGTAAAGCCAGACAAACTTCTGTGGCGAGAGGCCATCGATGTAAAGTACGACAAACTGCTGACGGTTCAAGACCGAGTGTCGCAGCAGATCATTAAGGAGTTGGAGCTGAACCTGTCGCCCAGAGAAGCTGAAAATCTCAAGCCCGAGAAAAAGATTAGTACCGCCGCTTACGAATACTATCTCCGCGGAATCGACCTCTACTCTCTGAATGAGTTTGCAGCGGCGATAAAAATGCTAGAGAAGTCTACGGCGATTGAACCGAACTATGCGCCCTCGTGGGCGCATCTGGGGAGAGCATACACGACCAATGCGTCACTTCAGTTCGGGGGGCGCGAGGACTACGGCAAAGCGCAGGTTGACTATGAGAAAGCGATTGCATTAAATCCCGCGCTCATCGAACCGCGAATCTACATGGCCAATCTGCTTACTGATACTGGGAGAGTAGAACAGGCCGTACCCTTGTTGCGATCGGTTCTGCAGGACAGTTCCAATAACGCTGAGGCGCACTGGGAGCTGGGTTATGCCTACCGGTTTGCCGGGATGTTGAAGGAATCGGTAGCGGAGTGCGAAAAAGCGCGTCAAATCGACCCTCTGGTCAAAATCAACAGCTCGGCGATGAACAGCTACCTTTACCTGGGCGAATATGAGAAATTTCTGCGTAGCCTGCCGGCTAACGATTCTGTTTACATCATCTTTTATCGAGGCTTTGGCGAATACTACCTAAACAATCACGACCAGGCTGCCCAGGAGTTTGATCGCGCCTTTGAAAAGGATCCTTCGTTGCTTCCGGCAAATGTAGGAAAAGCCCTCAGCTACTCAATCAGGCGCGACAATGCGGGCGGCTTAAGACTGCTACGGCAAACGGAAAGCAAGATCGAAGAGCGCGGCGTTAGCGACGCTGAGGGTATATACAAGGTCGCTCAAGCCTATGCGGTTTTGGGTGACAAGGTTTCCGCCTTGCACATGCTGCGTCTTAGCGTCGAGAACGGATTCTTTTGCTACACCTACTTCGCGCGCGATCCGTTGCTGCAAAATCTTCGCGCCGCACCAGAATTCCAGACACTGATGAGCCAGGCTCTGCATCGGCATCAGCAGTTTAAAAGCGCTTTTTTTTAAAACCTGTTGAGTGCGACTTAGAGCCCGCCTCTCCCGTTTAGTCGACAACCCTTACCTAAAACTTCATCGGGCAGGAACTTGAGAGCCGCGAAACGATGCAGGCGTGTGTCCTCGGCCTTGCAGACCACGCCCATACCCCCGCCGCCGAGCTTCTCGACAATACGGTAGTGGGAGATGGTCTGGCCGATCATTGGAAGATGGGTGGCTCTCGGGTCGATTCATCTTACGGAGGCGGCATCCGGCAGTCAACGAATACAGACGTGGGGAATCGAACCCCGAGCACTTGGCCTTGGAACGGGGTCGGGGCAGTTGCCGTACTCACATTGCGATTTGGAACAAGACGGAATCACTCCCGGTTGATCGGCGAACCTGCCCAGATTCCACGGACCGGGGCGCCGTGAGCGGAAATCCTATTTGAGCCCTTTCACCAAATAGAGCTCGGAAAGCAGGCGAGTATAGCTGTAAACGTAAGCTCGAGCGTCAGAGCTGAAATAAATGTGAGAGATGTCATGAAGTCCCGCTACGTCTGGTGGAGTTATTTCTCTGAAAAACTGCCTCTGTCCGGTCAGAATGTTCAAGCGGTAGACCTTGACCGGTGATTGTTTCCACTGGTACACGTACAACCAGCGCGGATCTGAGGTCCATGCGAAACCTTCGCCCACCTGCAAGCCAGGTATCGGGCGTGGCTGCCCACCGTCGATGGGATACAACCAGCGTCCACCACCAGCAAGACCGTTGCCGGCGATCAATTTGCCGTCTGGAGAGATCTTGCAGAAAATAACTCCTTCCGGAGTGAGAGGACGTGGCTTGCCGCCGTCTACATCTTGAGCGAAACACTGAACGGCATGCCCAGGCCGGTTTGCGGAGAAAACGATTTGCTTACCATCCGGCATCCAGTTAGCTCCGTACCAATACTTCTGAATGTCGCTTTGATCGATTTGCCTGACCGTGCCTGCTCCCATCGGCAACAGCAGAAGATGGGCATTGGAAACGATCGTGCTTGCCCATTTTCCATCGGGAGATAAACTGCCCGCCATCCCTGGGCCAAGTGGGATCGGGGACGATCCGCGCAGGTCCCGCACGGCGACGGTATAGTTTGGTCCAGACTCAATTCCTTCTTCATCGAAGAGCACAGTGTTGCCGTCACTCGAGATATCAGTGGGGACCGACCAGTCCCGCCACGAGATCTCCTTTTCTTTGTTGCCCGATTCTTTGTCACCCGGCGCGAGAGCCATCATTCCGACGCGTTGTTCATCGCGGGTTACAAGGACTCTGCCGTCGGAGGCGATATCCTCGAGCGTGACTCCTCCGGGCGCGCGGAAGACCAGACGCTGGTGACCCGATAGATCCACCGCATAGATGTGACGTTCGGTTCCAGCTTGGGCAGCCGAGAACCAGATCTCGGTTCCATCGCCCGACCATACCAAGCCCTCGACACTTCCCCAGTCTGCAGAGACAACCCTCTTGTGTCCCTCGAGATCAATAATCGAGACATCGCCCTTGTCGTCAGGATAGATCGGGTGGTCCAGGAATGCGACTTGATCTCTTTTGGGCGAAATCCGCGGATGGCTGATCCAGCCAGCGGTTTCATATAGAACATGGCCGAGCGGAAACTCAAGACGCTGTTTGCCGTTTACATTGCGAACGGCCGCTAAGGCCGCCCCGTCGCTAGACCAATCCGCCCAGTCGATATTTTCAGCGAGCTGACGTGGGGATCCGCCGGTGAGTGGAACCTGGCCAAGAGTTCCCCGGCCTGTAAGCAGGAAAATATCGTTGACGGGCTGCAGGACTGCCATTTCGCCGGAAGAGGAAACCGCAAGCAGCTGAGTGTCCGGTAATCCTAGGCTTCGCGTTCCGGAGATTTTCGGGTCGGTGGAGAATATTTCAGTTGGTGCGCCGTCCCAGGAGGCGGCATAAATCACGCTGTGACCATCCGGCGCAAACCTGGCTGAGTATACCGTGCCGCGACGAACGGTTAGCCGCTGAAAATCTGGCGGCTGCCATTTGGCAGTACGGTGGCCGAAAAAAACGCCGGTCCCGACGAGGATTCCGCAGATCACGACTGCGAGAAGCACCAGCAGCGTGCGCTTGAATGCCGATGCCACTCTGCTGGGTTGAACCCCGTTGATCGCCGGTAGCGGCGGATGCGTATCCACCGAAGCTTCGTCCAACCTGGCAACAAAGCGGTAACCACGACGTGGCACGGTCTCGATGAAGGAGGGATTTTCGGCTGAATCGCCCAGAGCAGCGCGGAGTTTGCCGACCGCGACGTTCACTGCGTGATCGAAATCTCCAAAACTGTCTTCCGGCCAGATACGGGACTGCAGTTCCTCGCGAGTGACCAGGTCTCCCGGGTGCTCCAGCAGAATTTGCAGTACTTTGAAGGGTTGGTCCTGGAGTTTGATGCGGCTTCCGGACTTGCGGACCTCTCCGGAGGGGAGATCGGCTTCAAACGCCCCAAAGCGTATCGTCCGGTTCCCGTTATTCACCGTGGCCTCCGCGTTCTTAGGAAAGTCTAGCATCGTTGGTCACCTTCTCTATCGACGCTGTGGAGGCTCATTGGTTTGTCGAATTCAGGTGGAGACTGTGGTCTCCACGTGTCTCCTGCGTGTCTCCTGAGCCGAGATTCACTGTGGATTTAAAAGATAGCTGTTGTGAATTGAGCTCGCGGAGCCTAATCCAATATACGTTCCAACGTGGGGCGGATTTGCGTCCGCAGTAGATCGTTTTATTTGCGAGAAAGGAAGGAACATGAAGGTTACGGGATGGAGGAAAACGGCTTTTGCGGGTCTCCTGTCAATCGCTGTCCTATCGAGCAGTGCGGCACCTCAAGACAAGCCTAAAGACCCCTCAGTACAATTAGCAACCGCTTCTACGCCGCGCGAGCGGCAGATCGAACTGGCCTTGAGCGCAGCCCCAACCGAGGTATCGAGTAAGGCCGCAGTTTATATTTTGGGGCCCAAGGGCTACGAGAAGGTTCGCGAAGGCACGAACGGGTTCAGTTGTTTGATTGAGCGGTCATTTGTAGGGACAACGCAAACTTCGTCCGCGCCGGCGTGCTTCGACGCCGAAGGCAGCCGAACTCTTATGCTCACTTACCTGCGCAAGGAAGAAATGCGGGCAGAGGGCAAGTCTGAGGCAGACATCAAGGATGACATCGCGAAGGGATTTGAGGAGGGCCGCTTCAAAGCGCCCGGGCCGGGTTTCCTTTACATGATGTCGAACGAAAACTATGTCTACGATGACCAGTCCAGGGAAAGCGGTATCGTGCCCCCACACTTGATGTTCTATGCCCCTTATAAGACCGCGAAAGACCTGGGATATGAATCGATATCGCCCACAATGGTCCCTCATCTCACGCAGCCCGGGAAGGCGGAGGGATTGATTGTCGTAGCCGCGAAAAAGCCGCCCCAGGATAGCTCCCCTGAGGACTCCCATAAGCACTAAGGGAGGGTTTGGCGGAGATGTGGCGAGCCGAATAAAACCGTTTGTGATAAAGACGCCTCGGATCATTCCGCCGGTCCGAGTCCGCGTGAAAACGTGAAAATGTGAAAACCTAACTTGCGGTTGGCCCGTCATCCGGGAGCCAAGCGCCAGGAAGGAATGCGGCACTGCGCGAAGCGGTTTATGATGCACGGGTCGGTTTATCCCGCTTTTTTGAGGAGCATTTGCATGCAACCGTACCGTGTTCGGTCGTTGGTATTTCTCGCCTCAGTCCTTGCGCTGGCCGCGTCCGCCGCGCTCGCCGAAGGAGCAATCCTGGTCACTGTGGACGCGACTAAAACTCAGCAGAAGCTGCTGCACACGCATTTGGTGATGCCCGTCAAGTCTGGGCCTCTAACGCTCTACTACCCGAAATGGATTCCCGGTGAGCACGGGCCGGATGGACCCATCGCAAGTGTCACCGGCCTCAAATTCGAGGCGGAAGGCAAG
>Ga0302326_10013704_pt1 | contig 17176 bp, 11 predicted proteins | sample Palsa_T0_3_FD_202264 | JGI IMG/M metagenome (GOLD analysis project Ga0302326, IMG submission 202264) | Peat permafrost microbial communities from Stordalen Mire near Abisko, Sweden - Palsa_T0_3 | ecosystem: Environmental > Terrestrial > Soil > Palsa > Peat permafrost | place: Sweden: Abisko... | reverse complement strand
CTTGCGGACCCCGAAATTGCTCGGCGGCGCAGTGATTTTTGAAAAATGAACCAAAAACGGGCAATCCCGCGTGCACAACAATTTTACTACTTGAAATTGCGATACCCCTTTGCACTATCTGCGCTGGTAGCCGAAGAAATCTCACCACCGGGCCGCCCTCGGACCCGGCTCACGCGCGACCGCCAACGCCAGCAAGCCCTTCGTACAATCAGCTCCCCCATCAACCAGCAACTGATCGCTGAACGCCTGAAGCTGTCGCGCACGACGGTCTCGCGCAGCCTTGCGAACCACCCCGCGATAAGCGCCGACACGAGGGCCCAGGTGCAGAGCCTCGCGGCGAAGATGGGCTACAAGGGCAATCCGACCCGCACCCTGCGCCGGTCGCGCCAGAGCAAGCCTCTGACGATCGGAATCCTGATCGGGGTTCCCGCGGAGAACGTGGCGATGGCGACGTTTCCGTTCATCCTGCAGGGCATCCGCGAGCGGGCGGGCATGGAGCACGTGTCCATCGACGTGTGCTTCGAGAACCCGGCGTCGTTCGAGCCCTCCGTCCGCCCGCACAACATCTTCCGCAACATCCGCGGCGGCGACTGGCGCGGGACGGTGCTCATCTACCCCTTTCCCGAGCACACGGTCGGCCTGATCGCCAGGAAGATCTCGGCCGTGGCCGTCCTCGAGTCCTACAGCGCACCGGGTATCGACACAATCGATACCGACGACTCGGTCGGCATCCTCGCCCTTGTCACCCAGCTCAGGAAGGCGGGGCACACCCGCATCGGCTTCCTCACCCTGGAATACCCCGTTGTCGGCCACTGGGCGACCCGCCGCTTCGGCGCCTACGTGGAGGCCCTGTTCTCCCTGGGCCTCCAGTTCCGGCCGGAATGGACCCTCAATGTCCACAAGGCGGGGCCGCACATCAAGACCGACGCGGCCATCACCGACCACGTGGTCCAGATCATGCGCGACGACAAGGTCACCGCCTGGGTGTGCGCGGCCGACCACCAGGCTTACCGGCTGATGCAGGAGATGGCCGCGCGCGGCATCCGCGTGCCGGACGACTGCTCGGTCACCGGATTCGACGGCCTGGAGCCCCCGCAGGGCCTGCGCCGCCTCGCCTCGATCCGCGTGCCGCACGAGGACATCGGCGCGGCGGCGGTCGCGCGGCTGCTGAGCCGGATCGTCCATCCCAATTCTCCCCGAAGAAAAATCCTGGTCGAGGGCCTGCTGGTCGAGGGGGAAACCGTCGGCCCCCCTGCGAAACGCTGAAACTGAAATCCCGCGCCGGTTGGTGCCCGGCGCTCCCGTCCCATGGTCCGCGCACCCCTGTCCTGTCTCGCCTTCCTTGCAGCCGCGATTGCCGGCCTGCGCGCAGCGCAGCCGCAGCTGGTCTGGAGCGATGAGTTCAACCAGGCGGCGGGGACGCAGCCGGATCCGTCGAAATGGAGCTACGACCTCGGCGTTGGCGACCCGCCGGGATGGGGCAACAACGAGCTGGAAACCTACACGGATTCGACCGCCAACGTGTTGATTGTGAGCGATCCGGCCGCGACCGACGGCAGGGCGCTCGCAATCAGGGCCCAGGACACAAACGGGAGCTACACGTCCGCGCGGATAAAGACCTCCGGAACCTTTACGTTCCAGTACGGCAGGCTCGAGGCCCGCGCGCGGGTGCCCAGCGGCGTCGGCTGCTGGCCCGCCTTCTGGGCCCTCGGCAGCAACAATCCCACCGTGGGCTGGCCGGCCTGCGGCGAGATCGACGTCATGGAATGGGTCGGCCAGACGCCGAGCCACATCAAGGGTTCGCTGCACGCGACGGGCTACTCGGGCGGCCAGAGCCTGAACGCCGACTGCGTCCTGCCGGGCAACTCGAGCTACAGCGACGGCTACCACGTATTCGCCGTCGACTGGTATCCCAATGAGATCGTCTTCTCGATGGATGGGACGGTGTACGAGGACCAGAAGGAGAGCGGCATTCCGGCCGGGTCCGCGTGGCCCTTCGTCCAGCCCTTCTTCATCATCCTCAATTTCGCGATCGGCGGAAACTGGCCCGGGCCGCCGGACGCCGACACGATCTTTCCCCAGGACTTCAGGATAGACTACGTGCGCGTCTACTCGCTGCCGACGACGCCCCCGGCCAGCCTGGTCTGGGCACCCACCTCCCCGACCGGAGTCATGGCCTATTCGCCGTCGTCCTCGCAGATCAGCGTCTCGTGGCAGGCGCCCGCGAGCACGTTTGGCGCCCCGCTTTCAGGGTACACGCTGCAGCGCGCGAGCGATGCCGCGTTCACGCAGAACCTCGCGTCCTGGAACCTCGGTCCGTCGCCCTCATACCTGGACAACACCGTTCAGGCCGGGACCACCTATCACTACAGGGTCTCCGCCGTGACCATGGACGGCGCCTCGGATCCATCCGGAGGCGCGCAGGCCGCGGCGTTGGCCGCGTCCTCCACGTCCAAGCTCATCGACATCTCGACGCGGGGCTTTGTCGGGAACGGCCCGAACGCCCTCGTCGCCGGTTTCGTGGTGGGTGGGCCAAGCCCCAAGACCGTGCTCGTCCGCGCCTCCGGCCCCGCGATCGCCGCGAGCCCGTTCAACGTGCCTGGAACGCTTCCCGATCCGCAACTGCAGGTCTATGCCGCGGGCACAGTCATCGCGAGCAACGCGGGATGGGGCGGAAACAGCACCATAACCGCGGCCGCCGCGAGCGTGGGCGCGTTCGCCTGGTCCGATCCGGCAAGCCTGGACTCGGCCCTCCTCATGACGTTGTCGCCGGGCGCCTACACGGTCGTCGTCTCGGGAACCGCGGGGGACACAGGCGTCGCGCTTCTGGAAGTGTACGACGTGCAGTAGCGGCGGTCCCCTTGCCGCATGGGAACGGGAGTTTCCGCGCGTTTCTTCAGTTTATTGTGAAAATGTTAACAGTTATGCGCACAATAATATGCACCGAATTCATTAGGAATAAATGAAATGTAATTGATTAAAATAAAAGCAATTACATATCCAATACCTAGCCTCTATTCAGGCCAATAACCTTTTTAGTTTAATCATTTAGTGCACACATTTTTCTTGCAACTTTTGGAAGGGGCTTCAGAAAAATCCGCCATACCTCGTTGCGACGGTCAGCCGCACGCCCCAACCCCCGGATTCAATGATTTTAACGCATCCAAGACCGGCATCCTCGCGGCGACATTTTTCCCGGGCCGCGCGCCTTCGCCGTCCCGCGGACAGCCCTGGACTGGGCTTGTCGTCGCAGACGAAGATCTACGAGAGGGCCCCAAAGACACCCAGCGGCCCGGAGGCTCCGGGCGCCCACCTCTCGATCGACATCCTTGTCGGGATTCCCGCCGGCGAGGTCGCGTCAGCGACCTTCCTCCGGATCCTGGAGGGGGTCCACGAGCGGGCGCAGGTTGAGGTCCGCGAACGCCCCGAGATCGGCAGCTTAAGGGTTTCCGTCCATCGCGAGGCTCCGGAAAATTTTCATCCCGAGGGCCGCCGGCAGGATCCGCCCGGGACCCTCCCCCCTCAAGGCGAGCACGGAACCATCTTCGTCTATCCCTTCGCAGCGTCCGCCGTCGAGCGGGTCTCTCGCAAGGATTTCACCGTGTCGGTGCTCGAGTGCTACAGCGGGCTCGGCGTCGACACCATCGACACGGACGACGATGAGGCCATCGCGCTGCTGGTCGGTCGGCTCACCGCGGCCGGGCACAGCCGCATCGGATTCCTCTCCTGGGATTACCCCGTCGGGGGGCACTGGGTGGAGCGCCGCTACAGCGGTTTCGCAAGGGGCCTGCGCGCGCGGGGACTGAGCGTGAACCGCGACTGGGTGCTGAATGCGGGCGAAGGTTTTACCAGGCTCGACCCGGCGCAGGTTTCCTCGGCCGTCGCCCTCAGGATCCGGGAGAGCGGGGTGACCGCCTGGGTTTGCGCCGCCGACCACCAGGCGTATTCCCTCATCCAGAGCTTGCAGGCCCTCGGGTTCCGCGTCCCCCGCGATTGCTCGGTCACCGGATTCGACGGACTCGAGCCGCCGCCCGGCCTTCCCCGAGTGGCGTCCGCCAGCGTGGCCCACGAGCACATCGGATCGTCTGCGATCACCCGAATGATCAACCGGATCATGTACCCCTCCTCCCCACCGAGAAAGATCCTCGTGGGGGCCCAGGCTGTCCCCGGCGAGACGATTGCCGCGCCAAGCCAACCCTGAGCACAGCAACCCCTGAATTTTCCCGGCTGCCCCGGCAGCACGCCCCAACTATGCGCCTTCCCTCGCCATTCCCCTTTCCGCGGAATTTCGTCTGGGGCGTCTCAGCGGCCGCGCCCCAGATCGAAGGGGCGTCCTTCGTCGACGGAAAAGGCGAATCGGTCTGGGACCGGTTTGCCCTGCGCCCGGGGGCCATCCTCAACGGCGACAAGCTCGATCCGGCCTGCGACCATTACAACCGCTACGAGCAGGACTTTGCCCTGATGCGCGAGCTGGGAATCCGGCACTACCGCCTCTCGCTCGCGTGGCCGCGGATTTTCCCCAACGGCGACGGAAGGCTGAACCAGCGCGGCCTCGATTTCTACGAGCGCCTGACCGACTCGATGCTCGGGCACGGCATCACGCCGTGGGTGACGATGTTTCACTGGGACCTGCCCCAGGCCCTCGAGGACCGCGGTGGCTGGCGGTCGCGCGTGGTGCCCAGGGCCTTCGCAACCTACGCCGACACGGTCGTCCGCACGCTCGGCGACCGCGTCAAGAACTGGATCACGGTCAATGAGATCCGGTGCTTCACCGTCCAGGCCTACGGGGGCACGGGCAAGGCCCCGGGCTTCAAGGAGAGCCGGGGCGTCATCAACCAGACGGTCCACAATGCGCTCCTCTGCCACGGGCACGGCGTGCGCGCCGTGCGCGAGCACGGCGGGCGCGGCGCGCGGTGCGGCCTGAGCGACAACTGCGAGACCGTGATCCCCGTCACCGAGACGCCGGCCGATGTCGCCGCCGCGCACGAGTGGTTTGCCGCGGCCAACCAGTCGATACTCGGGCCCATCTACAACGGGCGCTACAGCGAGGGCTACCTGCGCGCGTGCGGCGCCTCGCGCCCCAAGGTCGAGCGGGGCGACTTCTCCCTCATCAGCCAGCCCACGGATTTTCTCGGGCTCAACATCTACGCCGGGCTCTTCGTGCGCCGCGGCGCGGACGGCCGGCCGCAGCTGCTTTTCCCGTCGGCCAGCTATCCGCGCACCGACAGCGCGTGGCTTCACCTGGCGCCGCGCGCGCTCTACTGGGCCCCGCGCCTCGTCTCGGCGGTTTACGGCGTCAAGAATGTCTACGTCACCGAGAACGGATGCGGCTACGACGACGACGTGGTCAAGGGCGGCGAATGCCTCGACCTGCACCGCGTCGAGTACCTGCGCAGCTACCTCAAGGAGCTCCAGCGCGCGATCGCGGACGGCACTCCCGTCCGCGGGTACTTTGTCTGGTGCTTCCTCGACAACTTCGAGTGGACGGACGGCTACACGAGGCGCTTCGGGATCGTGCACACCAATTTCAAGACCCAGCGGCGCACTCCGAAGCTCAGCGCGCAATGGTACCGCGCGGTCATCGCCTCCAACCAGGTCCTCTGAGTCGGGCGATCCTCGCCCGCACGGTCACCGGGTGGCGACCCCGAGACGGTCGCCCATCCGGGCGTACGTCTCCGTGAATTGCGCGCTCTGTGCGACGATGTCCGCGTCAAAGATGATGCGGCCCTCGGAGAACAGCGTGATCACGCACGAGCCCCCGAAGGAGAACATGCCCTTCTCCTCGCCCTTCACGACCGCGCGGCCGGCCTGGAACACCTCCACGATGCTCCCCACGTTGGTGGCTCCCACCTCGATCATCGCCACGGTTCCGAACTCCGGGGCCTCTATCAGCGTCACGAACCGCTTGTTCCGCACAAGATAGAGTATGTTCCTGCGAAGGGCGATCGGGTTCACCGAGTAGAGGCTGCCGTCGATGAGTCGCGGCTCGGACGGGATGCCCGAAATGGGAAAATGGAAACGGTGGTAGTCGCTGGGGCAGAGCCGCGAGATGAGCATGGAGCCTCCCGCAAACCGCGCGGCGAGCTTCGTGTCGCCGAGGAGCTCCTCCAGGGTGAACTTCGAGCCCTTGACGTAAAATCCCTGCGCCCGGCCGATGTCGGGGAACGCAAGGTGGCGGCCGTCGGCAGGAAGGACCGCCACGCCGGCCCCCTGTGCGATCGGCCGGCGCTCGGGCTTGAGCGCACGGTGGAAGAACTCGTTGAAGGTCTTGAAGTCGAAGGGCGACTTCGCAAATTCGGTGGCATCGATGTCGTAGTCCGCCATGAACTTGAATATGAGCATGTTGCTTCTGGGGCGCTTCATCCTCGACCCATAGTATCGCGAGACGAGGTGCCGCCGGATCAACAGCCACACGGTGAACCGCCCTACCGGGTTGTCGTACGCGGCCCGAAGCCATCGCTCGCCGAAGACTTTTTCGGTCTTCGTCTTCCGGTCGTAGCGGTCGTAGTAGCGGATGGATTCGGGCTGCAAAGGGGCAGTTGCGATTTTCCCATTTTTCCCAGATTCTTCTGATCCGCCATGGAAAATTTCACTTATTTCAATCCCACGCGCATTCATTTCGGCAGGGGCCAGATCGCGGCAATCGACAAGGAGCTCCCGGCAGATGCAAGGGTCCTCCTCCTCGCAGGAAGCGGGAGCATCAAGTCAAACGGGGTCCATGCCCAGGTCCTCAAGGCGCTCGGCAGCCGGGTGCTGTTTGAGTTTTTCGGGGTCGAGGCGAATCCCGACTACGACACCCTCATGAAGGCGGTCGCCGTCGCCCGGCGCGAGAGGATCGACTGGATCCTCGCCGTCGGCGGCGGATCCGTCCTCGACGGCGCGAAGTTTGTCGCCGCCGCCATCCCCTACTCGGGCGATCCCTGGGAAATACTCGTGACCCGCGGCTCGAAGCTCGAGACGGCCCTTCCGATCGGCGCCGTGCTGACGCTTCCCGGCACGGGCTCCGAGGCGAATGGAGCCTCGGTCATCAGCCGGAGGTCGATCAAGGAGAAGCTCGCGTTCATCCACCCGCTGGCATTCCCGAGGTTCTCGATCCTTGATCCCGAGACCACGTTCACTCTTCCCGAACGCCAGATATCGAACGGGGTCGCCGACGCCTTCACGCACGTCATCGAGCAATACCTGACCTTCCCCGCCCATGCCGCAGTGCAGGACCGATTCGCCGAATCGGTGATGCGCGTCCTCATCGACGAGGGCCCGAAGTCGGTGGGAAACCCGAGGGATTACGACGCGCGCGCCAACGTCGTCTGGGCCGCGACCTGGGCCCTCAACGGCGCGATTGGCGCAGGCGTGCCGCAGGACTGGGCCAGCCACATGATCGGCCACGAGCTCACCGCCCTTCACGGCATCGACCACGCAAGGACTCTCGCGGTTGTCGTCCCGAGCCTCCTCAACATCCAGCGGGCCACGAAGGCCGCAAAACTCATCCAGTACGGCGAGCGCGTGTGGGGGATCCGGGAGGGCTCCGATGACGCCCGCATCGACGCCGCGATTCAGAAGACGCGCGGCTTCTATGAGTCCCTCGGGCTGCGCACGCGCCTCTCCGACTACAACGTGAGGGCGGAAACCGCCGCCGAGGTTGCCGGCCGCCTCAGGGCGCGCGGCGAACTCAAGCTCGGAGAGAAGGGCGACATCACGCCCGACGTCGTCGAGAAGATCCTGCGCCAGGCGGCCTAGCCTCCGGGGCCGCTCACGTTGATCACCGGATTCACCGTCGGCGCGGCATCCCAATACGCGTGGCGGGTGCGGTGCTCCTCGGGCTCGGGCTTCACGACGACGCCCAGGTGCATGACGGGATAGTTGTCCTTCGCGAGGAACCTCGGCCATTCCGGGACGCCCAGGCCGTTCGGGTTCCCCTTCTTGGCAAAGTTCGTCCAATAGGTCTCCACCGTCTCCGACAGCTTGAAATCCTCGGGCTGCCACGGCGCGAGGGGATTCGCGCCCGAGGCCCCGAAGACATAGGGGATCTCGCCGGCGTGGGGTGCGCCCACGTCGGCCGACGTCGCGGGCGCGCCGTTCACCATGGTGCCGGGCGCGATGGGAATGGCGCGGTCGAACTGGTACCTGTAGACGGGCTCGCCGGTCCTGGCCTGCATCTCGATCCAGTTCCAGGTCGAGGCCACGATGAACCGGTCCCCGGCGAGGTCGCCCTTGGACCTGACGGCCTCCTCGTCCGTGGCCGCGGGATAAAGCCTGAGCATCGCGTCGGCGAGTTCCTTGTATTCCGCGCGCACGGAATCGGAGAAGCTCTTGGCCGTGGGCCGCTTGCTCCCGAACACGGCGTAAACCCGCGACTCGTCGGCATTCCAGCCGGCGAGGAGCGGCACACGGGCCTGGCTTCCCTCGGCGTAGATGGCGTAGACATACTTGGGCAGCACGTTTCCGTCGACGACCACGTTGTCCTTCAGTCTCTTGTCCGCCAGCGCGGCCTTCAGCACCTCGGCGGCCGGCTTCGCCCGCAGCCCGGCGATCGATGCCGCGCCCATCAGCTTTGCGAAATCGGCGCCGTTCTGCTCGGCGACTTCCAGCGCCAGCACGGGGGCCGGGATACGGATCGTCCCCACCATCGCGCCGCTTTCCCCGATCGCCTTCTGGAACAGCCCGCGCGCCGTCGGCGTCGCCATCTGGACGCAGACCGACTCGGAACCGGCTGACTCCCCGAAGATCGTGACATTGCCCGGATTCCCGCCGAAGGCCGCGATGTTCCTCTGCACCCACCGGAGCGCCGCGGTCTGGTCCATGAGGCCGTAGTTGCCCGAGCCGCGGCCGGATTCCGCCGAGAGGTCGGGGTGGGAAAAGAAGCCGAAAACGCCGACCCGGTAGTTCATGCTGACAACCACGACGCCCTTGGTGGCGAGGTGGCCGCCGTCCTGGCGCGGCTCCGACGAGCCGCCGCTGTGGAATCCGCCGCCGTAGATCCATACCATGACGGGCAGCTTCTCCCCGCCGGATTTTGCGGGCGTCCACACGTTGAGATAAAGGCAGTCCTCGCTGGGCCCCGCGTCGCGGAACCTCATGTCCGAATAGAGCGAGCCCTGCATCGGCCTCGGCCCGAACTGGGTCGCCTGCCTCACGCCGTCCCAGGGCGTCACGGGCTGGGGCTCCCTCCAGCGCAGGTCGCCCACGGGGGGCGCCGCGAAGGGTATCCCGAGGAAGGCGCGCACGCCGGGCTCCGCCCCGGCCTTTCCCTCGACAATTCCCGAGTCAATCCTCACCTGGTTGTCCGCAAGGGCGCGCGTGCTGAGGGTCATGGCAGTGAGGAGAAGTATCTTTCCGGTGAGGCGCAGAGGTGATTCGATATCCATTTTGGAATTGCTCAATTGGGGGCCGGTCAGCACGGCCGTGAAAGGGGTTGCGGCGCGCGCCGCCACGGCTGGGACGCGGCGACCGCCCGACAAAACCGCAGGCACCCGGCGGTGTCAATCGCACGCCCTCGTCGCCGGGGCCCGTGTTGCGCTTGTCGGAGCGCTCGTCTTCACGTAGAGAGGATGGTCGTGCTCCGCCTCCGCATCCCCCTTTTTCTCGCTCTGGGGCTCCTGGGCCCGGCCTCCTCTTCATGGGCCGCCGGCCTCGTGTGGGAACGCGAGACGATCGAGGTCGCGGCGCAGTCCGGCCAGCGCGTCGTCCACGTCGAGTTCCCGTTTCAAAACGCCGGTGTCCGGGCCGTCACCATCGTCTCTGTCGAGACGAGCTGCCGCTGCACCTCCGCGGATTCCTCCAAGAAGGTCTACGGCCCCGGCGAGAGGGACGCGATCCGCGTCGACTTCGCGGTCGGCGCCAACGAGGGCGTCGTGGAGAAGACCGTGACCGTGACGACAGACGGCCCGGAGCCCAGCCCTTTCATCCTGACCCTGCGCGTCGCTATTCCCCGCCCCGCGACGCCCCGGTGAGCCCGGGCCGGTTCAGGAGACCACCCATTCCCCGTTCTTCACGGAGAATGTCACGGTCGAGCCCTCGGCGATCTCGCCGGAGATGAGCCCGCGCGCCAGGCGCGTCTCGATCTGGCGTTGGAGGTAGCGCCTGAGGGGCCGCGCGCCGAACACCGGGTCGTAGCCCTTCTCGGCGGCCCATTCCCGGGCCTTCTTGTCGAGAGCCACGGTCACGCGGCGCTCCGCAAGCCGCTTGTTCAGGTCGACGAGGAGCAGGTCCACGATCGACCCGATCTCCTCAAGCGTCAGCGGCTTGAACAGGATGGTCTCGTCTATCCTGTTGAGGAACTCCGGCCTGAACGACGTGCGAAGCTCGGCCATCACGCTCTCGCGGACGCTTTCCGGGATCGTGTCGCCGACGACGCCCTCGAGCAGGAAGCGCGAGCCGATGTTCGAGGTCATGATGACGATTGTGTTCTTGAAGTCCACGGTGCGGCCCTGCGCGTCCGTGATCCGACCGTCGTCAAGCACCTGCAGGAGCACGTTGAACACGTCGGGGTGCGCCTTCTCCACCTCGTCAAAAAGGACGACGGCATAGGGCTTGCGGCGAACGGCCTCCGTCAGCTGGCCGCCCTCGTCGTATCCCACGTAGCCCGGCGGGGCGCCTATCAGGCGCGAGACGGCGTGCTTCTCCATGTACTCCGACATGTCGATCCGGATCATGGCGGACTCGGTGTCGAAGAGCGTCTCGGCAAGGGCCTTGGCGAGCTCCGTCTTGCCGACTCCCGTGGGCCCGAGGAAGAGGAAGCTCCCGACGGGGCGCCGTGGGTCCTTGATCCCGCTGCGGGCGCGCAGGATCGCCTCCGTGACAAGCGTCACGGCCTCGTCCTGGCCGATCACGCGCTTGTGGAGGGAGTCCTCCAGCCGAAGGAGCTTCTCCCTGTCGCCCTCGAGGAGCCTCGTGACCGGGACCCCCGTCCACTTGGCGACGATCTCGGCGATCTCCTCGCCGGAGACCTCCTCCTTGAAGAGGGTCGTGGTCTTGCCGGACTTCTCGAGCTTCTTGAGCTCGGCCTCGAGCTGCGGGATCTTCCCGTGCCGGAGCTCGGCCACCTTGTTCAGGTCGTAGGCCCGCTCGGCCTTCTCCATCTCGAGGCGCGTCGCCTCGAGCTCCTCGCGCATCTTGCGGACGCGGTCGATGGCGGCCTTCTCCTTGTCCCATTGGAGCTTGAGACCGCTCGCCTTCTCGCGGACCCCGGCGAGCTCCTTGCGCAGGACCGACAACCTCTCCTTGCTGGCCTCGTCCTTCTCCTTCGCGAGGGCGGTGTCCTCGATCTCCAGCTGCAGGGCGCGCCTCGTGAGCTCGTCCAGCTCCTGCGGCATGGAGTCCATCTCGGTCCGGATCATCGCGCACGCCTCGTCCACGAGGTCGATCGCCTTGTCCGGCAGGAACCTGTCGGAGATGTAGCGGTTGGAGAGGACCACGGCGTTCACGAGCGCGTTGTCCTGGATCGTCACGCCATGGTGGAGCTCGAAGCGCTCCCTGAGCCCCCGCAGGATCGAGATCGCGTCCTCGACGCTCGGCTGCTCGACGACCACGGGCTGGAAGCGGCGCTCGAGGGCCGCGTCCTTCTCGATGTGCTTGCGGTACTCGTCGAGAGTCGTCGCCCCGATGCAGTGGAGCTCGCCGCGGGCGAGCATCGGCTTCAGGAGGTTGCCGGCGTCCATCGCGCCGTCGACCTTGCCTGCGCCCACGATCAGGTGCAGCTCGTCTATGAAGAGTATGACCTTGCCGTCCGACTGCTTGACCTCGTTCAGGACGGCCTTCAGGCGCTCCTCGAACTCGCCTCGGTACTTGGCACCCGCGACGAGCGCGCCCATGTCGAGCGCGAAGACGGTCGATTCCTTCAGCCCCTCGGGCACGTCCCCCCGCAGGATCCTCTGGGCGAGGCCCTCCACGATGGCGGTCTTGCCGACGCCCGGCTCACCGATCAGCACGGGGTTGTTCTTCGTCTTCCGGGAAAGGATGCGGATCGTGCGGCGGATCTCGTCGTCGCGGCCGATGACGGGGTCGAGCTTCCCCTTCCTCGCGCGGTCCACAAGGTCCACGCCGTACTTCTCGAGCGCCTGGTAGGTGGCCTCGGGGTTGTCGGTCGTGACCCTCTGGCTCCCGCGGACCTCCTTCAGCGCGGCCATCACCTTGGCGCGGTCGAGACCGAAGCTCTTGAAAAGCTTCTTCATGGCGTCCGGCCTGCCGATGTCGATGAGGGCCAGGAACAGGTGCTCCACGCTGACGAATTCGTCCTTGAGGGACTTCGCCTCCTTCTCGGCCCGCGAAAGGACGTCGTTCACCGCCTGCGTCACGTAGACCTTCGAGGTGTCGACGCTCCCGGTGACCTTGGGGATCCGCTCGAGCTCACGATCTACCGCCAGCTGGAGGGCGCTCGAGGAGAGGCCCATCTTGTCGATGAGTCCGGGAATGATGCCGTTCTCCTGGCCCAGGAGCGCCGACAGCAGGTGCCACGTGTCGACCTCGTTGTGGTTGAGGCGACGCGCGACCGCCTGGGCGTCCGTGACGGCCTGGCGGGACATCTGCGTGAGGTTGTTTGAGTCCATTTGGATTTCCTCCTGCATGGGATGCGCCAAGGCAGCGCAGTCGGGCTGCGAGGGGCGGTCCCATCCGGGGTGGGTCACTGACAGTCAATTCGGCACAGTGGTTACCGCCCCGAGGCTAAAAATGGCGCACCGGGCGCCACCGCAGGTTTTGGTTCACAGCAGGTCAAAAAGAGGGCACCCTTGACCGAACCCAACCCCCCGATGATGAAGGCTATCCCCACCGCCGCCCGAGCCGCCCTGCTCCTCCTCGCGTTTGCCCCCGTCTCCAGGGCCGAACCCGACAGCTACGCGCCCGGGCCCGATTCGAAGCCGCAGCCCGGCGTGCCCCAGGGCGAGCTGATCAAGTTCGATTTCGCGCGGTCGAAGGTGTTTCCCGGAACGACCCGCCACGTCACGGTCTACGTTCCCCAACAGTACGACCCCTCGAAGCCGGCCTGCGTCTACGTCGACCAGGACGGCGTCCAGTTCAGCGCCCCCACTGTCCTCGACAACCTGATCGCCCGGGGCGAACTGCCGGTCATCATCGGCGTATTCGTGACGCCGGGCGTGGTTCAGGCCCTCAACCCGGCGGCCGAGCTCAGCCGGTTCAACCGCAGCTTCGAGTATGACGGACTGGGCGACGCCTACGCGCGGCTCCTGCTGGATGAGGTGCTTCCCGAGGTGGAAAGGCAGGCGACGTCCGACGGGCGGGCGGTGCACCTCTCCCATTCCGGCAACGACCGGGCGATCGCGGGATCGAGCAGCGGCGCCATCGCCGCGTTCAATGCGGCATGGGAGCGCCCCGAGGCGTTCAGCCGGGTGATCAGCGCCATCGGGACCTACGTCGGGCTCCGGGGCGCCGACAGGTTCCCGATATTGATCCGAAAATACGAGCCGAAGCCGATACGGGTCTTCCTTCAGGACGGCTCAGGCGACCTCAATATCTACGCCGGCGACTGGTGGATGGCCAACCAGACGATGGAACGCGCGCTGGAATTCTCGGGGTATGAGGTGAATCACGCGTGGGGCGACGGGAGCCACAGCGGAAAGCAGATCACATCGATATTGCCCGACGCCTTGCGATGGGTCTGGAAGGACTGGCCGAAACCGGTGGGCAACGGCGCGACACATAACGGCGCCCTCAAGGCGCTGCTCCTGCCGGGCGAGGGATGGCAGGGCGGAAGCCAGGGCCCGACCGGCGCGGGAGGCCCGGCATTCGCCGCGGATGGGACGGTATTTGTGTCGGGCTTCCGCGGCGAGACGACTTCCCCCGATGGCACGCTGACTGATGCCGGCGGCCGCCCGGCAGATGCGCCCGTCATTCGATTCGGCCCTGACGGGCGTTATTACTCCGCCGACGAAGCAGGTATCACGGCCATGGGCCCCGACAGGAAGAGCGTTGTCGTCACCTCCGGCACGGCCGTCCGCGATTTCGTCGTGGCCCACAACGGATGCATCTATGCCACCGAATTCATGTCCGCAGGGGGGAAAAGCAACGTCTGGCTGGTGCGACCGAGCGGCGTGAAACAGCTGGTGGACACCGGCATCCTGTCAGCCTCCGGAATCACGCTCTCGCCCGACCAGTCGCTCCTCTATGTCGCCGATGGGGCTTCCCATTGGATCTACAGCTACCAGGTCCAGCCCGACGGGACACTCGCCGACAAGCAGCGCTACTACTGGCTGCACACCGCGGATTCCGAGGATCAGAGCCATGCCGGCGGCATGTGCTGCGACAAGGCGGGCTGGCTCTACGTCGCGACTGACCTGGGAATCCAGGTCTGCGACCAGGCGGGCCGCGTGAACGCGATCCTTCCCCTGCCGGGCGGCCGCGTCACGGGCGTCTGCTTCGGGGGCAGGAATTTCGACACGCTGTATGCGAGCTGCGCCGACACGACCTACTGGCGAAGGCTGAATGCCGTGGGCGCGAACCCCTGGGACGCGCCGAGCCTTCCCCCCGTTCCCAAGCTCTGAAATCCCCGGATGAATGAAGAACTCATCACGCTCCTCGGGCGGGACAACGTGCTCATCGAGCGGGAGGACCTCATCCCCTACTCCTTCGACGCGACCGCGGTTCTCAGGCAAACGCCCCGGGTGGTCGTTTTCCCGCGGACGGCCGCCGAGGTCTCTGGAGTGCTCAGGCTCGCGCGCAGGCACAAGGTTCCCGTCGTCCCGAGGGGAAGCGGCACGGGGCTCAGCGGGGGAAGCGTCCCTGCCCCCGGCTCGATTGTCCTCTGCCTCGTCAAGATGGACAGGATCGCGGAACTCGACGCACGGAATTTCACCGTGCGCGCCCAGGCAGGCGTGCTGACCCAGGCCATCTATGACGCCGCCGAATCAGCGGGCCTTTTCTATCCCCCCGACCCGGGCTCGATGAAGATTTCGACCATCGGGGGCAATGTCGCGGAAAACTCGGGGGGCCTGCGCGGCCTCAAATACGGCGTCACCCGCGACTATGTGATGGGGCTGGAGGTGGTCATGGCCGACGGCGAAGTTTGCACGCTCGGCAACAAGTGCGTGAAGGATGTCGCGGGCTACAGCCTGAAGGACCTGTTCATCGGCAGCGAGGGAACCCTCGGCGTCGTGACGGAGGTGCTGCTGAAGCTCCTCCCCAAGCCCGCCGCGAGGCAGACGCTACTGGCGACCTACTCCCGGATGGACGCCGCGGCCGAGACGGTTTCGGCCATCATCGAGGCGAAGATCGTCCCCTGCACCCTCGAATTCCTCGACTCGATGACCCTCCGCTGCGTCGAGGCGTACACGCACGCCGGCCTGCCCCTGGACGCAGAGGCGCTCCTCCTGATCGAGGTCGACGGGCACCCCGCCGCCGTCGCCGACGAGGCTGCAAGAATCCTCGATCTCTGCACCCGCAACGGCGCGACGTCGGTCAGGCTCGCCGCGGACGCCGCGGAGGCGACGCGGCTCGCGACCGCGCGCCGCAGCGCGTTCAGCGCGCTTGCCCGGGTCAAGCCGACCACGATCCTCGAGGACGCCACCGTCCCGCGGAGCGAGCTGGCGAGGATGATCCGCTTCATTCAGGAGACCGCGGCAAGGCACCGCCTCGACATCGCCACGTTCGGGCATTTCGGGGATGGCAACCTCCACCCCACCTTTCTCACCGACGAAAGGGACGCGGATGAGATGCTCCGGGTCGAGCTGGCGATGAGGGAGATATTTGCCCATGCGCTTTCCCTGGGGGGCACCATCACCGGCGAGCATGGCGTCGGGCTCGCGAAGAAGGCGTTCCTGCGGGAGCAGGTCGGCGACGCGAGCTACGCGCTCCTGAAGAGGGTCAAGAGGGCGCTCGATCCCGACAACCTCCTCAATCCCGGCAAGATCTTCGACCTGTGAGCCCGGAGCCAAGCCTTCTCAAGGCGCTGGACTATTCCGTCCTCCAGCAGTGCATCCACTGCGGCCTTTGCCTGCCGTCGTGCCCGACCTACCTGGAAACGGGCCGGCAGCGCAACTCGCCGAGGGGAAGGATCTCGCTCATGCGGGCGATCGCGGATGACGAGATGGGCGCGACGAAGGGCTTCGCCGACGAGATGTCGTACTGCCTGGGGTGCCTTGCCTGCACGACGGCATGCCCCGCGGGCGTCGACTACGGCACGCTGTTCGAGGTGGCTCGGGCCGAGGCCGAGCGCAGCGCCCCGTCGGTGCGTCCCCTGCGGTCGTTCATCCGGTACTTCACGCTGCGGTTCCTCCTCTTCAGGCCGCGGGCCCTTCGCCTCCAGGCACGCCTCCTGCGGCTCTACGAGGCGAGCGGGTTTCGAGGGAGGCTGCGCCGGTCGGGGATCTTCACCCTCCTTCCGAGGAGGATCGGCGAGCTGGAACGCCAGGCCCTTCCCATCCGGCGGCAGTTCTCGGACGAGATCATTGCAACCGTCGAGAAACCCCTGAGGGAGGCCGCGTACCGAGTCGCGATGCTGACGGGGTGCATCCAGGATATCGCCTTCTCGGAAGTGAACCGCGCGACGGTCGACGTGCTCCTGGCCAACGGCTGCCAGGTGGCGACCCCGAGGGCCCAGTCCTGCTGCGGCTCGCTTCATGTCCACAACGGCGACCTGGAAGCGGCCCGGGCGCTGGCGCGCCGGCAGCTCGACTCGATCGATCCGTCCCAGTACGACGCGATCATCTCAAACTCGGCAGGGTGCGGATCCCACCTGAAGCGGTACGGGCATTTCCTGGCGGACGAACCCGCCTATGCGGCGCGCGCGGCCGCGTGGTCGGCGAAGGTCCGGGACATTTCAGAGTGGCTGGTCGAGATCGGCTTTCGTGAGCCGGCGGCGCCGCCGTCGGGAGCCGTGCCCGTGGCCGTCACCTACCACGAGGCCTGCCACCTGTGCCACGGTCAGAAGATAACGCGGCAGCCGCGCGAGATCCTGAGGTCCGTGCCGGGCGTTGAGCTTCGCGAATGCGCCGAGGCGACGATGTGCTGCGGAAGCGCCGGCGTGTACTCGCTCACCCAGCCCCGGACCGCCACCTGGCTGAGGGACCGAAAAATCGGGCACCTCCGCTCCACCGGAGCCGCGGTCGTCGCGACCGCGAACCCCGGCTGCCAGTTGCAGCTTCAGCAGGGCTTTTCGACGGACGGCGCGTGCGCTCCACGCGTCGTTCACCCTGTGGTGCTGCTTGCTGAGGCGTATGCCCTGGAG
>Ga0302326_10013703_pt1 | contig 17176 bp, 20 predicted proteins | sample Palsa_T0_3_FD_202264 | JGI IMG/M metagenome (GOLD analysis project Ga0302326, IMG submission 202264) | Peat permafrost microbial communities from Stordalen Mire near Abisko, Sweden - Palsa_T0_3 | ecosystem: Environmental > Terrestrial > Soil > Palsa > Peat permafrost | place: Sweden: Abisko... | reverse complement strand
GGGGAAGGACACGGAGGTGACGCGCTCGGAGTTTCATTATCTGCAGCCGGGGATGACGGTGGCGCAGGCGGTGGCGCTGGCAGAGTCCTACGCGGACGGCGGGAGTTAGGAGCGGGCCAGTGGGCGGGGTGGGAGCCTAAACTGCTGAAAATTTAGAGAGTTGACAATTTTCGGGGTGAGGCGGAAGATTTTGCATTCCGCGGGGTGCAGGCGTGCGTATAGGTTAGTGAGCGCGTGCTGATGGCTATGGAAGCGGTGGAGTTTCGGAGATTGGTAGAGACACACCAACGGATGGTGTTCTCGCTGGCGCTGCGCGTGACGGGCGAGTATGGGACCGCGGAAGAAGTGGCGCAGGATGCGTTCCTGGAGCTGTATCGGGCGGTGGAGCGGCTGGAGAGCGAGGATCATGTGCGCTTCTGGTTGCGGAGGGTGACAGTGCATCGGGCGACGGACGCGCTGCGGCGGAGAGCGGTGAGGCCGGAGGCGGCGGCGGAGGAGTTTCTGGAAGAGGCGCACGGGCCGGAGGTTGCAGACGGCGCTGGGACCGGCAGCGGGATGAATGCGGCGGTGGTGGCGAGGTTGGAAGAGTTGTTGCAGGGGCTGCCGGAGGCGATGCGGGTGGCGGTGGTGTTGAGGTACCAGGAGGAGATGTCTCCTGACGAGATTGCGAAGCTGCTGGGACAACCGGTGGCGACGGTAAAGAGTCATCTGCAGCGCGGCTTGCAGTTGTTGAGACGGAAGGCCGCAGTGACGATGAAGGAGTATGTGCGATGAGTGAGCAGGAACGGATGGACGGGCCGGAGTTGGTTCCGGATCTGAAGCTGGCGGAGTTTGAGTTGCAGTTGGCGCGGGCGATGCGCCGCGTGGATGCGCCGGAAGGGTTTGCAGTGCGTGTGATGGATAGAGCGGCGAGTCCGGTCGAGGTCGAGCAGAAGGTATTGGTTATTCGGCCGCGGAGTGGGTTGTGGCGGTTGCAGGCGTGGATGGGCGGAGCACTTGCGGCGGTATTGGCGCTCGGGATGTATGGAGCGGAAGTGCTGCATCAGCGGCGCGAGCAGGCGAAAGCGGACCAGCAGTTTGCTGTGGCAATGCAGGCGACTGATCATGCGCTGACGCAGACGCGGGAACAGTTGCAGCGGGCGGGTTTGAAGTTAGGCGAGTAGGGTTTCGAGAGTTTTGAGATAGAGACGGAAGGAGCTGGACATGAAGATGGCGAGTGGATGGATTAGGGCAGGAGTCGTTGCGGCGATGATGGTCGCGGCGGCTGCTGGAGCGCAGACTACGGCGGAGGATGCTGCGCAGGCGGCGGATACGCAGGCGAAGGTTGCGGCGCAGCAGGCTGACGTGCAAGCGCAGGCGGCAAAGATTGAGGCTGATGTGCAGTCGCAGGTTGCAATGCAGCAGGCTGACGTGGCGGCGCAGATGGCGGTAGACCAGGCTGATGTGCAGTCGCAGGTTGCGAAGGCGCAGGAGGAGATCGCGCGCACGGCTCCGCAGTTGGCGAAGCTGGGTGCGCTGAATTCGGCTCAGATGGCGAAGATGCAGGCGCAGCTGGCACGGATGGCGCCGATGCAGGTAGAGATGCAGGCACGGCTGGCTCCGATGGAAGCGAAGTTGCAGATGTCGATGGTACCGCTGCAGGCGGCGATGCTGGCGCGGTCGGCGGTATGGCAGGCGCATATGATGACGCGTGGCTTGATGCTGCAGGACGGCATGGTGTCGGTGGGCGATCCGCAGGTGAAGGATGAGTTGTTTGCGGGGACGGAGAAATTTGCTGCTGGCGCGAGCGATGTGACGGATGTGAATCTGGGGCCGGACATGCTGGGGATGGTGAGTGGCAAGCACGGTGGCGACATGGCGCACAAGCTGAACTTCATGGTGGTGAAGACGTATGAGTATCCGAAGCCAGGCATGTACAACATGGCCGATGTGGATGCGTATCGGCAGAAGCTGAAGTCGGGAAACTGGAACTGCTTTATTCATACGCATGAGAGCAAGTCGGGTGAGTCGACCGACATTTGCAACCGGGCTCTGCCGAATGGAGAGGGCAACGAGATGGTAATCATTACGGTCGAGCCGCAGGAGTTGACGTTCATCCACATGAGCGGCAAAGGGACGATGGCGGACCTGGGCAAGATGGGCAGGGGCATGGGCGGGGTGGTGATCCCGGACCCGCCGGATCCTCCGACACCGCCTGCGCCACCGGCAGCTCCTCACCCGTAAGGCAGTGAGATTCGATGGATGATCGAGTGTGAAGACATCGCCCCTCTACAATGAGGGGCGATGTCTCTTTTGTTTAATGTGGGTACGACGAGCGCGAAGGGTGGACGGCGGGCGGAGCTGGTGCTGCCGCACGGGGTGGTGCAGACGCCGGTGTTTATGCCGGTGGGGACGGCGGCTACGGTGAAGGCGGTGCCTCAGAATGTGTTGGAGGAGATCAATGCTGAGATCATTTTGGCGAATACGTATCACCTGTACCTGCGGCCGGGGCATGAGCTGATTCGGCGGATGGGGGGCGTGCATCGGTTTATGAGTTGGGAGCGGCCGATGCTGACGGACTCGGGTGGGTTCCAGGTGTTTTCGTTGGCGAAGCTTCGCAAGATTACTGCGGATGGGGTGGAGTTTCGGTCGCATCTGGATGGGAGCAAGCATTTCTTTTCACCGGAGCACTCGATGGCCGTGCAGATTGCGCTGGGCGCCGATGTGATGATGGTGTTCGACGAGTGCGTGGAGACGCCGGCGAGTTGGGAGCGGACGCGGGATTCGATGGCGCTTACTCATGCTTGGGCGGAGCGTTCGAAGCAGTTTTGGGTGGAGCATCGTCATGAGGCGCCGTGGGCGCAGAGTGGTGAAAAGCTTGAGGGGAAGCACCAGGCGCTGTTTGGGATTGTGCAGGGTGGGATGTATGCGGACTTGCGGCGGGAGTCGGCACAGAGATTGGTTGAGATGGATCTGCCGGGATATGCGATTGGCGGGTTGGCGGTGGGCGAGCCTCGCGAGGTGACTCGGGAGATGATCGCGTTGACGCTAGAGCATCTGCCGAAGGATAAGCCGCGGTATGTGATGGGGGTGGGGTATCCGGATGAGATTGAAGAGTATGCGCGGATGGGCGTGGACATGATGGATTGTGTGCTGCCTACGCGGGCGGGGCGGCATGGGCTGGTGTTTGTGCGGGAGGATCCGAAAGATCGGCGAAGTGCGGTGGTGCGGTTGAATGTGAAGAAGCTGGAGAACGCGGAGGATCAGCGGCCGCTGGATGAGGGTTGTGGGTGCATGGTTTGTCAGAGGTATACGCGGGGGTATCTGCGGCATTTGGTGTCGAGTGGCGAGCAGTTGGGGGCTACGCTGAACTCGATTCATAATTTGGCGTTTTATTTGGAGACGATGGAGGGGGTGCGGGGGGATTTGGCGGAGGCTGTTAGTCCCAGGGGCTAAAGCCCAGGTTCGTTGCGGGGATTGATGTCCGGGCTGAAGCCCGGACCTATCTCAGGTGCAAGAGCAGGAGAAGAAGCAGATCCCTGCGGGATGACAGCCAGAAAAGCAAAGGCAGAGGCAAAAGCAAAAGCAAAGGCAAATGCAGGGATCTCTCCACTGCGCTTCGCTTCGGTCGAGATGACAAGCTTTATGTTCGGGTCGCTAACGGGACGTCGAGGGTGCTAGCTAGAGGGCGGCTAGTTTTTGGTTGACGGTGGCTAGCCATTTGTCGCGGGCGTCTGGGTCCATGGTGTTAATCGTGGCGATGGCGCGGGCATAGGCCTGGCGGGCGGCTTCCTTGTTGCCGGCGGCGGCTTGGGTGTCGCCTAGAACGATCTCTGGTTGGATGGCGTTGGGGGCCAGGGATTCTGCGAGGATGGCTTCGTTGAGGGCGGCGGCGTTGTTGTGCGCGTTGGCGAAGGCCCAGGCGTGGTCGACATGGGGAAGGGCGGCGGCGAGGGGTAGGGTGAAGCGGCCGTTGAAGACGAGGATGCCGTCCTGGATGAAGGCGGCGGGTTGCGTGTTCATGAGGGACTGGTAGGGGTTGAGGGCGGAGGAGCCGGACTCGAAGTAGTTGAGGTCGCCGGCGCTGATGAGGATGGGGCCGTCGGTGGCGGTGTCGATGGTGAGGGGGATGTTGGAAAGTTGGTTGAAGCCGAGGGAGTCGGGGGTGGGGATGTTTACGCACGGGATGCCGTAGTCGCTAGGGAGGACGAAGGGTGTGACGAAGTAAGCGAAGTAGCAGTGGGTGATGTGGTGGTCGCGAAGGTAGGCGGAGGTGGCGAGGAGTTGCTGGCCCCAGTCGGTGTTGGAGTCGGATAGATAGCGGTAGGTGTGGGTGGGACCTCCCCAGGCTTCGTTGGAGTAGGCGATGTAATTGGGAGAGACGTGGAGAGTGGTAGCTATCTGGAAGATGAGGAGTACGGCGACTGGGTAAATCCAGCGATGGTTGTGCTGGATGAGTGCGGAGAGGCCGGCGCCGGCGAGGACGCAGCAGAAGACCCAGACGGGGAGGATGTGGCGGGCACCGATGTTGAGGTGCGACGACATGGCGACGGTGAAGTAGAAAGCTGGGGGAGCGATGAGAAACCAGAGGGCTCGGGGATTGCGGAGATAGCCGCGAGCGATGGCGAAGACAGTGAGCGCGAGGGAGATGAGGAGGGCTAGTGTGGACTTGATGAGGAAGACGACGGGGAAGTAGTACCAGATGCCGTGCTGGTAGACGTGGCCGAAGAAGAAGCTGGGCATGTCGTTGGCCATCTTGCGGACGTCAGCGAGGCCGTAGAGATAGCTTTCGGGAAGGAGGTGAAAGCGGGCGGCGAAGAGGATGCCGCGGGCCTGGATGCCAGCGAGAGGGCCAACGTAGTCGGCTAGCGATGGCGAGAGGGTGAGGGGGGCGGGGCGGGCGGCGTAGCGGAACCCGTAGAAGGCCCAGAGGACGAAGACGCCAATGAACGTGATGACGGCGAGCGCGGCGATGTAGTGGAGCGCGGTGCGGGGGAGGGTGGTCTGGCTGGTGTCGCGGGGGCGGCGGGCGGAGAGGGCTCGGGCGGCTAGTTCGCCGGCGAGGAGGAGGACGAGCATGGGAGCGAGGAGGACGGTGGAGTGCTTGGCGGCGAGAGCGAGGCCTGCAGCGATGCCAACGACGACGAGGCGAGCGGGGGTGGGGCGTTGGACATATCGCCAGAGGGCGTAGATGGTGGCGAAGATGGTGCAGGAGGCGGCCATGTCGGTGGTGACGTAGGCGCCGAAGGCTAACAATGTGGGATCGAAACAGAAGAGCGTGAGAGCGATGAGGGCGGCGCGGACGTTGAACATTTCGCGGGTGGCGAAGAAGACGAGCAGCGCGGCGGCGATGGCGAAGAAGAGAGTTGGGAGGCGCGCGCGGAAGACGAGGGTTTCGGCGGAGTAGTGGTTGCCGTCGGCGGGACCGTTGTGGAAGAGGAGGTCGTGGCCGTCGAGATAGGCTTCGGATTTGAAGAAACGGTTCTGCAGGGGTGGGACTTTGAGATGAAGCGGGAGCAGCGGTAGTGTGGCGAGCTGCTTGACCATCGGCGGGTGCTCGGGATTGAGGCCGAAGTCGTGGGTCTTCCAGCTCTCGTAGCCGGCGAAGATGTGGTCGTCTTCATCCCAGGTGAGGGACTGGCCGTGGATGGCATGGATGATTTGCGCGGAGAGGATGAGGAGCAGAGAGAGGACCGCGGCGGTAATCCAGCGGTTGGTGCGAGGGGAGGTGGCTGCGGGTTTCGGCGTCATCATGCGATGCGGGAATGATATGTCAGCGGAGATAGAGTCGTCACGAATGGGGTTGGCCGAGTGGCAGGGCAGGGAGGATACTGGACGGCACGATGGCTCTCTATAAGGTGTGCGAATTAGGCGGGCTGCTATGGGCTGGGGTGCTTTTTGGGTTGCCGATGATTGCGGCGCAGCAGCCGACCGATCCTGATACGGGGACGGTTGCGGGAGAAGTGGTCTTTGGCGATACACAACTGCCGGCTCGGTTCGCAGGAGTGATTCTGCTGGGAATCCCGAGTGGGCCGGTGTCGACGCCGCAGACGCATGCCGATGCGGGGCAGGGAAAGACTGCAACGGATGTCTTCGGGAGTGAAGAGCGGGTACAGGTGGTGACGGATCTTGATGGCAACTATGTGGCGACCCACGTTGTGCCGGGGGATTATTACGTGCTCCCTGGGATGGTGGGCTATGTTGAGCCGGCGGCGACGGTGCAGGCGGCGATGGATGCAGGGGCGGATATGACGAAGCCAATTCCTGGTATCCCAATGGTGCATGTTACGGCGGGCGCAACGGCGCGGCAGAACCTCACGCTGGCACGCGGTGGGACGGTGTCGGGGCGTGTGCTGTGGGATGATGGCAGCCCGATACCGCATGCGGTGGTAGCTGTAGAGGCTGCCAAAGAAGGCGGCAAGAAGCTGCCACCACCGTTTGGCGCGCTGAACTGGGCGAGTGCGGTGATGGGCGGCGGCACGTTCTCAATCACCGATGACCTGGGACAGTACCGCACTGCGGGGTTGGCGCCAGGGAAGTATGTGGCCGTGGCTGTTGTCGTCCCGGCGGGGCAGAATTCGACGCACTCCGGCAAGACGACCATGGTTCATTCGGATGTGGGGCTAACTGCGTATGCACCGGAATCCTTTCGAAGGAGCGGCGCGAAGCTGATTGCGGTGAGCGCGGGGCAGGAACAAAGTGGCGAGGACATTACGATCAGCCTGACCGGGACTCACTCTGTGAGTGGGCGCGTGGTGGCGGCGGAAGATGGACACCGGTTGAGCTCCGGGACGGTGCAGCTGGAGGACACGAGCGATCCTCAGTTGAAGCGGTCGGCCCATGTGGATGCGAGTGGGAACTTCACCGTGCAGGTGGTTCCGTCGGGCACCTACCATCTGACGGTGTCTGGCGCATCGGATGCAGGGCAGAGCTACAAGGGAGGAGAACAGAGTGTGGCGGTAACGGATAGCGATCTGGTGGGCATCAGCGTAACGCTGCAGCCAGCGAAGAGTGCGCAGGGGAGCGGTTCTCCATAGGTCCGTGGAGGAGTGGGAACTGAGCGAAGTCTAGGCGGATTGCGGGTGGAGGATGGGGGCTACGAGGCGCTGGACGGTTGCGGCGATCTCTTCGGAGGGTGGGTGGTTGGGGGTTTGGACCCACTCGCGGGCGGCGCCGTAGATGGCCCAAGCGGCGGTGGCGGCCAGGAGTTCGGGGGAGGCTGTCGGCGGGGTTGGGCTATCGGGGGGGTGGTTGCGGATGCCGTCGAGGAGCATGCCCCGGACGACGGCGACGATGGCGGTCTCCATGTGCGGGGGGAGCTGGCTAGCGGAGGGGCAGTCGGTGAGGGCGTTTTGAGTGAGGGATTGGGCGAGGAAGTCGCAGACGCCGAGGATGATGCCGGTGATGGCGTTGGTGCAGGTGCCGTCGAATACAACGCCGCGCCCGGCGAGGAGGGCGTGGAAGCGGCCGGCGACCATGCACTCGAGGAGGGCGAATTTGTCGGGGTAGTGGGCGTAGAAGGTGGCGCGGTTGACGCCGGCAGCGTCGGTGATCTCCTGGACGGAGAGCTTGTCGAAGTCGCGGGTACGGAGAAGCTGGGCGAGGGCGTGCTGGAGGAGCTGGCGGGTGCGGCGGATGCGCGGGTCTTGGGATTCCTCAGAAGCAGGTGCGACGGTCGGGGGTTTGAGATTCGAAGATGTTGATTCCACAGGGGAAGACGCGGCGTCCGGGGTGGTTTCGGACGGGGTGATGGAGGCTGCGGAGATGGCGGTGGGGATTGCCATGGGATTCAGAGTACTAAAAATTCATGGTGCCGAGCTGATAAACGACAGATGTTGGATTTATCTTGAATCAACATCTGTTGTTTAGACATCAACTGTTGCAAAGGAGATTCACCCATGGCCACATTACTTCGTATTGATTCAAGCCCGATGGGGGCGGCGTCGGTTTCCCGCCACATGTCTGAGACGTTTGTAGAGAGCTGGAAGAAGGCGCATCCGGACGGGAAAGTTGTGACGCGCGACCTCACCAAGAGCGGTTTGGTATCGATTAACGCAGAGTGGGTGGCGGCGGCGTATACGCCGGCTGAGTCGCGGACGGCGGAGCAGAAGGCGGCGCTGGCGAAGTCGGACGAGTTGCTGGCGGAGGTTGACGCGGCCGATGAGCTGGCGATTGGCGTGCCGATGCACAACTTCAATATTCCGAGCCTGTTGAAGCTTTGGCTTGACCAGGTGGTTCGGGTGAACCGGGCGTTCAGCTATGCCGATGGCAAGCCGAAGGGATTGCTTGTCGGTAAGAAGGCAACGTTCCTGGTGGCGACGGGCGGAGCGTATGGGCCGGGGACCGGGATGGAGTCATTGAACTTTATTGAGCCTTATTTGAAGACGCTGTTTGGGTTTGTCGGGATCACGGATGTGTTGTTCCATACGGCGGGCGGAGCGGCGGCATTGAACTATGGAGCGAACCGGGAAGAGTTTCTGCAGCCGCATGATGAGGCGGTCGCTGCACTGGCTGCGGCACACGTCTAGTCGGCGGGAACGTTGGATCGGGCCGGGCAGGTAATTTTTCTTTCGAGAGGACGATGTTATGAGAATTGCTGGTTTGATTGCGCGGTATCTGCTGGGCCTGATCTTTGTGGTGTTTGGAGCCAACGGGTTCCTGCACTTTATTCCGATGCCGCCGCCGCCGGGTGTAGCTGGGCAGTTCATGGGCGCGCTGTTTGTGTCGCATGTGCTGGTGGTGATCTTTCTGCTGGAGCTCATTGGGGGGATCCTGCTGCTGGTAGGGCGGTATGTTCCGCTTGGGCTGGTGCTGCTGGGACCGGTGATTGTGAACATCGTATTGTTCCACGCGTTCATGGCACCGAGTGGATTGCCGCTGGCTACGGTGGTGGTGATCCTTTGGCTGCTGACGGCGTGGACGGTGCGGTCGGCGTTTGAGGGCATCTTCCGGTCGAAGGTGTAAGGGTTGTGTCGAGAAGTGGCGGGCCTCTGGAGGCTCCAGAGGCCCGCTGCTTTTGGTGTCGGGGAATGGTGGGTGGTAGGCTCACGCTGATGAGTCTTGATGGACAGATGGAGAAGTTGAGCGCGCTCTACGACGAGAAGAGCGATGGGGAGCTGCTGGATCTTTATGAGCAGCGTGGTGGGTTGACAGAGATAGCGCAGCAGGCGCTGCTGGGCGTGATGCGGCAGCGGAAGCTGGATACGGCTGGCGGCGCTGGCGCTGAGGTGATGGCTGAGGCTGGCGGCGACGAGGTTGAGGACCGTCTCCAATCGGATGAGGTGCTGGCGTATTTGTTTCATGATGCGTTTCAGGCGCGCGAGGCGATTCGGACGTTGACGGAGGCGGGGATCGAGCATCGGATGCTGGATTGGCATGTGGTGCATCCGGAGATGAAGCCGTATCCGAATGGATTGGATTTGGGGTTGGTGGTGGCGCAGTCGGATCTGCAGTCGACGCTTGCGGTGCTGAAGGAACAGCTGGGATTGTTTCCGGGGGCGGAGGGAGAGGATGCGCCCGAGGATGGCGATTCGATGGCGGTGTTGTCGATGTATGAGCGGGGCGAGGCGCTGGTCGCGGCACAGGCGTTGGGTGAAGCGAAGATGAGCTATTTGTGGCGTGATGGGAGCGAGCAGGGAAGTGATTTACCGGATAGGGAAACGGTGGCGATTGAGGTGAACTCGGCTGACGTGGAACGGGCCACGCAGGTTGTCGAGGATGCGCTGGCGCGGCGGTGATTGGATTCGAGATGGAGAGTCGATAGAGCGATATGGGATTGTTTGGGAAGAAGTTGAAGCAGGAACACAAGGTGATGTTGCAGGCGGAGCGGGCGGGAGGCAAGCTGCTACCGGAGTATCACCGCGCGACGCCGGAGTGTCCGCGGCCGGAGCGTTGGAGCATGTACGACTCGATGACTGCCGAGGCGGAGGTGTTAGAGTTTCTGCGCGCGCTGGTGACTACGGTGAAGCCGGAGCTGGTGGTGGAGACGGGATCGTTTCTCGGGGTGTCGACGCTATGGATTGCGGAAGGGATGAAGGCGAACGGATTTGGGAAGATCATCTCGTGTGAGTACGACCCGAAGGTGTTCGCGGCGGCGAAAGAGAAGATCGAGGCGCATGAGTTGGCGCCGTTCATTGAGTTGAGGAATGAGTCGTCGCTGGAGATGGTGGTGGAGGGGACGATTGATATTTTGTTTTCGGACTCGGATGTGGACATACGGGAGAGTGAGGTGCGGCGATTTCTGCCGCAGGTGCGGTCGACGGGGTTAGTGCTGATGCATGATGCGAGCTCGCACATGAAGACGGTGCGGGGTGCGGCGTTCAAGCTGGAGGCGGAGGGGTTGCTGTCGTGCGTATTTCTGCCGACACCGCGGGGGCTGGTGATTGCGCAGCGGCGCGAGGGCCGGGCGTAAGTCCTGCGCGGACGGCGAGCGTTGGGAGTGTGGGCCTCTAGCTTCGACACTTTTTTGGTTCCTGGTGGTAGAGGCATGGTGCCGATGGTATGCTCTGGACACTCGCGCGTGTAGAGCTGGTGGGCCCTGCTGACGAACCACACTCCCTGCAACGTAAAGGCGCGCTATGTCTTTGGCCGAATCGTCGGAGGTATGGGCGCATGATTCTGCTGCGCTCGTGGGGAAGGCGGCGCTGCGCAAGGCCAGTTGGCGGCTGATTCCGCTGCTGGGGGTGGGGTACGGCATTGCGTACATGGATCGGATCAACATCAGCTTTGCGTCGCTGCAGATGAATCGTGATCTGCACTTCAGCGCTACGGTGTATGGGTTTGGGGCGGGACTTTTCTTTCTGAGTTATGCGGCGTGCGAGGTGCCGTCGAATCTGTTGTTGCACCGGGTTGGGGCGCGGCGGTGGCTGGCGCGGATCATGCTGACGTGGGGACTGCTGGCGATGGGGATGATGTTTGTCCGGACGCCTGTGCAGTTTTACACGGTGCGATTTTTGCTGGGGATGGCGGAGGCGGGATTCTTTCCGGGGGTGATTTTCTATCTGTCGGAGTGGTTTCCGGCGCGGCTGCGGGCGAGAGTGATCAGCAGGTTTTATGTGGCGCTGCCGCTGTCGTCTACGATGATGGGCGCGGTGGCGGGACCGTTGCTGCACTTGCAGGGACGGCTGGGGCTGGCGGGGTGGCAGTGGCTATTTCTGGTGGAGGGGCTGCCGAGCGTGCTGTTCAGCGTGGTGCTGTGGCGGCTTCTGACGGACAAGCCGAAGGATGCGGCGTGGCTGAGTGCGGAGGAGCGAGAGTGGCTGGTGCGGGAGATGGCGAACCAGCCGGTGGATAGCGGGCATGGGGAAGATGTTGGGAAGGCGTTGCGGGATCCGCGGGTGTGGCAGGTGGGCGGGATCATGCTTTGCTACCTTACGACGACATATGCGTACCAACTGTCGGCGCCGGCAATTTTGCAGCGGGCGACGGGGTTGGGAGTGACGGAGGTGGGCTGGCTGGTGTCGGGTGCGGGACTGCTAGGAGCGGCGGCGATGCTGGGGAATGCGGCGCACTCGGACAGGACGGGGGAGCGGCGGTGGCACGTGGCGTTGCCGTTCCTGGTGATGGTGGTGGCGTTTGCGGTGAGTGGTTTGTTGCGAACACCGGTGGTGGTGGTAGCGGGACTTACGGTGGCTTCGGTGTGCAATGTGGGATTGCAGAGTCCGATGATTGCAGTGCCTGGATCGTTCCTGAAGGGTAGGTCGATGGCGGCAGGGATTGCGGCGATGAATACGGTGGGGATGATGGGAGGGTTTATCGGGCCATGGGCGATGGGGGTGGTGAAGGACCACACAGGGGAGTATCGGTTGGGGTTGGTGGCGCTGGTGGTGCCGAGTTTGGTGGGGGCGGCGTTGGTGCTGACGCTGCGGGTGAGGGCGAGGGTGCGGGCGGGGGTGGGGGAGGCGGCTGGGATTGTGGCGGAGGGGTCTTAGTTGTGAGTTCTCAGTTTTAGCTTTTAGCTTTTAGCTTTTAGCTTTTAGCACAGAGCAAAGGCGCTTGGGGTTGTATCGAGCGTGGCTCTCTTAAGCGATGAGGGAATGGGTTGTGCGGCGCCAGAAATAGCACATGGCGAAGGCTCCGCAGGTGAGGGCGATGAGTAGGCCCCACCAGAGGCCGGCGGCGCCTAGTTTTTCGTGAAAGCCGAGGAGGATGCCGAGAGGCATTCCGATTGCCCAGTAGGCGATGAGCTGCGTGATGAAGGGGGCGTGGGTGTTGCCGGCTCCGCGGAGGGCGCCGGTGGCGGTGATCTGGACGCCGTCGAAGAACTGGAAGCCAGCTGCGATGAGGAGAAGAGGGACCGCGGCGGCGATGACGCCGGGGTCGGGAGTGAAGAGGCGGGCGATCGCTGTGGGGATGGAGAGGAGAAGGACGGAAGCGCAGAGCATGAAGGCGGCGCCGGTGCCGATGCCGCTCCAGCCGGCGGCGATGACATTGGCGGTGGTGCCGAGGCCGATGCGCATGCGGCCGATGGCGTGGCCAACGCGGACGGAGGTGGCGGCTGAGATGGCGAAGGGCACCATGAAGGTGGTGCTGGCGCATTGGAGGGCGACTTCGTGGCCGGCGAGCGGGAGTCGGCCAAAGGTGGCGATGAGCGCGGTGACGAGGGCGAAGATGGCGATTTCGACGAAGATGGAGGCGCCGGCGGGGGCGCCGAGGAGGAAGAGGCGGCGGAGGTGTTGGTACTCGATACGGAGCCACGCGCGCTGGTGGAGGCTGGCGAGGAGGCCGTAGTGGTGGTTGCGGTCGGCGCGCCAGACGGCGAAGACCAGGACGGCCATGAGATAGAGGCGAGCGAAGCTGGTGGCCCAGGAAGAGCCGGTGACGCCGAAGGCCGGAATGCCGTAGCTGTGAGCGGCGATATTCCAGTGGTGGCCGAAGATCAGGAGCCAGTCCACACCCGCGTTGACGAGATTGGCGGAGATGAGCGCGAAGGCGATGGGGCGGCCGTGGTGGTGCGCCTGCAGGTAGCGGCGGAAGGTGAAGTAGAGCAGCAGGGGGAGGGTTCCGTAATTGAGGCCCTGCATGGCGGGGACAGCCTGGGCGAGGATGGCGCGGTCGACGGGTAGGCGGAAAAGAAGGACGGGCGTGAGGGCGAAGATGGCGATGAGGAGCGCGGAGAGAGCGAGGGCCATGACGAGGCCGTGGAGGAGCCAGCGATTGGCTTCCTGCTGCTCTTTGGCGCCGAGGGCCTGGGAGATGAGGGTGTCGAGGCCGAGGAGGACGCCGCCGACGCCGAAGCAGAAGGTGTTGAAGAGGACTTGCGCGAGGGCAGCGGCGCTCATGGCGAGAGCGGAGTTGGGCAGGTGGCCGAGCATGATGGTGTCGACCAGCGACATGGAGACCCAGCCGAGCTCGCCGGCGATGAGCGGCAGAGCCAGGTGGACGAGCGGTGGGAGCTCGCTGCGTATGTCGCTTAACTTGATGCGCATACGTAAGGGTATCGCGGGTCCTGCGCGGACGGCGAGGGTTAAGAGCGGGATCTTGCGTGGACTGCGAGGGCCTTGTGCGCAGGGCATGATCTTAGAGGGGGGGGATGAGGGCGCAGAGGAATGCTGCGGTGAGGACGAGCGTCCAGGTGGGAACCCTGGTGAAGAGGAGAAGCGCGAGGGCGGCGAGGGCGAAGAGGATGTCGGCGACGGAGTGGAGCGCGGTAGTGGCGAGGGGGCGGACAAGGGCGGCGAAGAGAACTCCGACGACGCTCGCATTGATTCCGCGAAGGGCAGAGCGAAGGGCGGGGCGGGTGCGGAGGGTGCTCCAAAAGGGGAGGATAGCGGTGATGAGGAGCAGGCCGGGAAGGAAGATGCCGATGAGGGCGGCGAGGCTGAAGAGCGCGGCGTGGTGCGTGGGAATGCCGATGGAGGCACCGAGGTATGCGGCGAAGGTGAAGAGTGGGCCGGGAACGGCCTGGGCTGCTCCGTAACCGGCGAGGAAGCTGGGCTGGGTGAGCCAGCCTGGGGAGGCGACTGCGGTTTCAAGCAAGGGAAGGACTACGTGGCCTCCACCGAAGACGAGCGCTCCGCTGCGATAGAAGGCGGCGATGAGAGGGACGAGGGTTGCGGCGCTGGTGCGGGCGGCCAGTTCGGAGGCGATGAGGAGGAGCAGGAAGAGAGTTGCGGCGATAAGGCCGGTGGTGCGGGAGACGGGAGAGGGTGGGGCTTCGAGGGATTGGGTGGCGTCTGGTGTGCGACAGACTAGAAGACCGGCGAAGAGGCCGGTGGCAATGGCGATGAAGGTGGCGAAGGGTGTGGGGAGGAAGAGCGTGATGGCGGCTGCGACGATCGCGATGGCGATGCGGGTGAGGTTGGGAGCGAGTGAGCGTTGCATCGAGACGACTGCCTGCGCGACGATGGCGACGGCGACAAGCTCGAGGCCATGCAGGGCTCGAAGAGCGAGGGTTCCGGTGAAGAGGGTATGGCCAAAGGCGAATGCGAACATGAGAAGCGCGGAGGGCAAGGTGAAGCCTAGCCACGCCGCGAGGCCGCCGGGAAGGCCGCCGCGCAGAAGGCCGAGGGCGAAGCCGGTCTGGCTGCTGGCGGGGCCGGGGAGTGACTGGGCGAGAGCGATGATTTCGGCGTAGGTTTCCTTGCTACACCACGCTCGTTTGTCGATGAGTTCGCGCTGGAAGTAGCCGAGGTGGGCGATGGGGCCGCCGAAGCTGGTGCAGCCGAGTCGTAGAAAGACGAAGAAGATCTCGGTCCAGGCGTGCTTGCGGCGCTGCGGGGGCATGGAGGGAGGGTACCGCAGGTGCGTGACGAGAAGACGAGGTGGGCTAACAGCCTTGCGTGCCGGTTGAGCCTTTGAATGGGCCGGTGATGTTGGACGTGATCCAGCCGCCGTAGAAGTCACCGGGTTGGGGGATGACACGTTCGCCGTCAACGGTGCATTCGTCGACGCGATTGGCGTAGAAGGCGACGTGGTTGCGCAGGTCGGCGTAGGCGGAGGAGGGCTGGACGTAGCTCCAGGCGGCGTCAAGGCTTACGGCACAGGGCGATTTCGACAGATTGAGGAGGGGATCGAGGGTGAGATCGACGGACCAGTAGGTGGCGAGGCCTTTGAACTCGCACACGGTGGCAGGGCGAGGAGAGGGCTTGAGGAGGTGCATGGCGATATTGGCGTGGGGAATGTAATAGACGGGCGGGTGGCTGGTCTCGAGAACACGCAGGGAGCGCGCAGTTTCGGCGAGGAGGATGCCGCAGTGGACGATGCGGATGTAGTTATGGACGAGCTCGAAACGGGGTGGGCTCGGGTAGTCCCATACGGACTCGGTGGCCGACGAGGTGATGGGTGTAACCATGACAGAACCTTTCAGAAGAGAAAATCCGGTCGTGCAACTTTTAAGGGTAGGCCTTCGCGATCGATTTGGGGAGGCTATGTGGAAGTAGACGAGGGTTTTGCGAAGGGATATTCAGAAAATATTCGATGCGACGGAGTATAGGGAGATGGGTGGTGGCTGGAGGCTAGCTGACCGGATAAGTGAATATCTGCGCGTCGGAATCGGCCGAAGGAAGCCCGATTTTCTTCCACTTTTCTTCCACGGAGGGGGGAGGACCGGGCGAAAACCCGCGATTTCCTTGACATCACCCCCTCATTCCGCGATGCTTAACCTTCAGGTGTGATTGGCTGGCTTTCGTGGGCGTGTGTCTGGACGTTTCCAGGTGCACCACACAGTTCCAGTGCTTGCTGAATGGGCGAGCGAAAAATCCCCAATTTCCTAAGGAAGACGCGACCGGCGAAGAGTTTCGTGCGTTCGGCGCGCAAGCAGGATGTGGCAGTGAACGTTTTGGGTATGGCAATGCTGGCTGGCAGCGGGGCGGGAATTTTCGGCCAGTTTGGCGGGATTCCGCTGCTGCTGTTGATGTTTGTCGCGATGTACTTTCTGCTGATAGCGCCGAACCAGCGGAAGCAGAAGACGTGGGCGGCGATGCTGGCGGCGCTGAAGCCGGGTGATCGCGTGACCACGAACGGCGGAATTCGCGGCGTGATTGTGAGCGTGAAGGACGATTTGCTGGTGGTCCGCACGGCTCCTGACGGCGTGAAGCTGGAGTTTGTGAAGAGCGCTGTGGCGGCGGTTACCACGGAAGAAGACAACAGCAAGGCGTAGTCGGCAGACGCCCGGGACGTACACACCCTCTCGATACAGGCATTGAAGGAAACAAGATAACAATGGGCAAGAATCTGGCCAGTAGAACAGGCTTTATCGTCGCAGTCCTTTTGATCTTCACGTATGGAATCTTTGGGATTCCTCATGGTGGGTTGAAGCAGTCGCTTGAGAACCGCATTAACCTGGGACTTGATCTCAAGGGTGGCACGCACCTGGTGCTGCAGGTGCATGTGGCGGAGGCCGTGAACTCGTCGACTGATCGCGATGTGCAGGCGCTAAATACGGCGCTGGCGGCGACGGGAGCGACGGCGGCGAAGCTGGATCCGGCGCATCCGGAGACGATTACAGTCTCGGGCGGATCGCCGACGCAGCAGAGCGCGATTCACGACGTCCTGACTGGCAATGAATACGCCGGCTATGACGTGTCGTCTGCGGGCAACGGCGGATACAAGATGACGCTGAAGCTAACGGAGATTCGGACGATTGAAGAGCGCGCGCTGGATACGTCGATTGACACGATCCGCGAGCGCGTCAACACGCTGGGCGTGAGCGAACCGGTGATCGAGAAGTATGGCCTGGGTGACAACGAGATCCTAGTGCAGTTGCCGGGCGTGTCCGATCCAGGCCGGGTGGAGAACATTATTCAGTCGACCGCGAAGCTTGAGATTCACGCGGTAGCAGGAACCTATGGCAGCATGGCCGAGGCGCAACAGGCGAATGCCGGCGGAATTCCTGCGGACTCGGTGCTGATGAAGGGATCGAATGGCGCGGGCGGGCCGGACGAATACTATCTGCTGAAGCGGCTGGCGATCGTGTCGGGTACGGACTTTCGGGATGCGCAACCCTCGACCGACGAGAACGGGCGGCCGGATATTACGTTTGACCTGACGACCGAGGCGGGTGAACGGTTCTATAAGTACACGGACGCGAACAAGGGCACGGGCCAGATGGCCATCGTACTGGATAACCAGGTGCGCGAGGTTGCGGGGATTGAAGGCGCGATTCGCGACCAGGGACGGATCACGGGCGGATTCACGCAGGACCAGGCGGCTGATCTTAGCCTGATGCTGCGCACGGGTTCGCTGCCGGCGTCGATTA
>Ga0302326_10013699_pt1 | contig 17178 bp, 15 predicted proteins | sample Palsa_T0_3_FD_202264 | JGI IMG/M metagenome (GOLD analysis project Ga0302326, IMG submission 202264) | Peat permafrost microbial communities from Stordalen Mire near Abisko, Sweden - Palsa_T0_3 | ecosystem: Environmental > Terrestrial > Soil > Palsa > Peat permafrost | place: Sweden: Abisko... | reverse complement strand
GATTTGATGCGCAAGAAAGTAACGGTGGTGGGCGGCGGGTTCGTGGGTTCGACTACGGCGCAGCGGGTGCTCGATTCCGGGCTGGCGGACGTGGTGCTCACCGATATTTTGGATGGACCTCCGGCCGGGAAGGCGCTGGACATGATGGAGTCTGCACCGATACTGCACTCAGATTCGCGAGCCACCGGAATTTCCACGGCGGCGGGAGATTATGGCGCCACGGCCAACAGCGACATCGTGGTCGTGACCGCGGGCTTTCCGCGCAAACCGGGCTGGAGCCGCGACGATTTGCTGAAAGCGAATTACGACATCGTGAAGGGCGTGATCGAGTCGGTGGTAAGACTTTCGCCGAGCGCGATCCTGGTAATCGTGACTAACCCGCTGGACGTGATGGCGCACGCGGCCTACAAAGTGAGCGGATTTTCGAAGAACCGGGTGATTGGAATGGCGGGGGTGCTGGACTCGGCGCGGATGAGCGCGTTCGTGGCGGCGGAGTTGGGCGTATCGGTGGAGAACGTGCATTCCTTCGTCCTGGGCGGCCACGGCGACGACATGGTGCCGCTGGCGCGGTATTCGACGGTGGCGGGAATTCCGATTACCGAGCTGATCCCGCAAGCGCGGCTGGATGCGATCATCGAGCGCACCCGCAAGGGCGGCGCGGAAATCGTCAACTTGCTGAAGACCGGTTCGGCGTACTACGCGCCGTCGGCGGCGGTGATGGAGATGGTGCGAGCGATTCTGCAGGATAAGAAGAAAATCCTGCCCTGCGCGGCGTATCTCGAGGGCGAGTACGGGATCTCCGGGCTGTTTGTGGGCGTGCCGGTGAAGCTGGGTGCGAGCGGAATCGAGCAAATCGTCGAAATCAAGCTGACCGCCGAGGAGAAGAAGGCCCTTGATAAGTCCGCCGCATCGGTGCGAGAGCTGGTAGGCGTGCTGGGGTTGTAGTCTGCTAAACTGGAATGCGTAACCTCTCAGAAGCAATGGCCCAGCATGGCAAAAATCAGGCCCCTTCCGGGGAGCCGGCGGCCAAGCCGACGGTTCGTCACCGCTTCACGCGCGACTTAGCGCGCGCGGAAAGCCTCGCGATGATGCTGGCCAACAGCCGCGCGGCGGATGTGGTGGAAGTCGCGGATTTGCTGGCCGGGATGTACATCGACAACTGGGAACGGCTCTCCTGCTACTGGAATGAAACCGACGAAGTGGAAGAATTCTTCCGGCAATTCTGCCGGCTGAGTCCCCCGCGCTGGCAGTACTGGCTGGGCAACTACGATGATTTGGTGCAAGCGAAGCGTGGGCCGAAATCGCGTTTGCGGCGGCTGTTCGGGTGGAAAGGGTCGCGGCGGCGGAGCGGAGGTCCAGCGAAACCGGCGATGAAAGCGGCGAAGGAGAAAGTGTTTCAGCTTTCTTCGGAGCTGGAGGCGGTGCTGAAAGACGCGGAGAAAATTGCGCCGTTTGGGGATAAGGTGGACGGGCGGGCGATTCCGATTTTGACTTCGGAGTGCGTGCTGTTTTGTATCGCGCGGAATTTGGACATCGAGATTGGGCGTAAATTGGCGGCTACCGGAATAGAAATGGGCGAATTGGAACGGGCGGCGCGATTTCCGAAACATCCTCCGCTGCATCAGCAGGGGGATTCGAAAAGTTAGAAGTTAGAGGCCGGAGGTTAGAAGTTAGAGGTTTGTTCTCGGCTGATTCGTTACATTTCAGGTTGTAGACTTTTGAGTTCGGAAATAAAAAGCGGGGCGGCCGACGATTTGCCGCCCCGCTTTTTTGTTGAAGGATAATTTGTTGATACTACTGCGGTGTGGTTTTCTTTCCGGTGCTTCCGGTTGCGCCTGGCGTGCCGGTGTGGTGAACCGGGGTTGCGGTATGGACCGGTTCGCCTACGATCACGGTGGTCTTGACCGCATCTAGCTTGGGGAAATTTTTGTCTAGATACGCTTTGCCTTCGTTGGTGATTTTGCCTTGGTCGGGCGATTCGCCGTAGCCGGGGTAGAGGCTCTTTACTACGTCCATTCCGTCGGTGACGTTGCCAAATGGAGCGAAGCCTTGGCTATCGAGGAAGGTGTTGTTTCCGTAGTTGATGAAGATTTGGGTGGTGCGGGTATTGGGGCCGGCGGTGGCGAAGGTAACCATGCCCGGCGTGTTGCTCTGGGTAACCTTATCGTCCTTGATCCTTGCGCCGCCCCAGACCGCGTTCACTTTGGGATCGGCGGACAAACCGAACTGGACCATGAAGCCGGGAACGATGCGGAAGAAACCCGCGTTGTTGAAGTAACCGTGCTTGCAAAGATTGTAGAAACGGTCGGCGCCGAGGGGCGCCCAAGCGCGCGTGACGTGCACGGTGAAATCGCCGTGGGTGGTGCTGAATTTTACGTCGTACGTTTCCGGAGCCTGCGCGTGCAGGGTGGCCGGATGCAGCAGAGAGCCTGAGTTGTTCACAGTGGATGTCCTTGGATGGGTAGCGGTGGCAGGCTTGGTCTGAGCCTTCATAGCCGTGTTTGGATCAGGCGTCTGCGCTGCCAGTGCTCCCGCGATGAGATGAAAAGCAACTGCACACACAAAAATGCGAATGGTGCGATGGTAAATGTTCAAGACTTCCCTCCCAGTCGTTGCGCGGTGGCTTGGACCTGCTCCATTACACGCAGTATATTGCCTCCGAGAATTTTCTGCAGATCCGAATCGGAATAACCCTTTTGCAGCAGCGCTTCGGTGATCTTGGGCAGCTGCGAACAATCTTCCATGCCGAAGGGCATGTTGGCGCCGTCGAAATCCGAACCCAAACCCACATGATCGGCGCCGACGAGCTTCACGGCGTGATCGATGTGTTCGATAATCTTCTCCCAGTCTACTCTGGGCAGCTTACCTTGCTTGACCATATCGTGCATGAATTTTTCGCCTTCGATCATCTTGCAGGCTTCGTTCTTGCCGCAGCGCTGCTCGAGGATGGCGTCGCGCTGCCGATCGAGCGCGGGATCGGCGAGATCGGCGTCGCGATATTGCTGGCTGAGGAAGCCAACGTGGTAGTTGACCTGGATCACTCCGCCTTTGGCGGCGAGGGCTTGAATCATGGCGTCGGTCATGTTGCGGGGCGCATCGCACAGCGCGCGGCAATCGGAATGGGAGGCAATCAGCGGAGCCTGGCTGACGGAGAGCGCGTCGTAAAAAGTTTTGTCCGCGACATGGGAAATGTCAACCATCATGCCGAGACGGTTCATTTCGCGGACTACGTCTTTGCCGAATGGGCTGAGGCCATTGTGCGCGGGCTTGTCGGTGGAGGAATCCGCCCACTCGTCGTTGACGCTGTGGGTGAGGGTCATGTAACGCACGCCTTCTTTCGCGAACTCGCGGAGATTGTCGAGGCTGTTGTTGATCATGTGGCCGCCCTCGACGCCGAGCAGGACGGCGATTTTGCCGGAGTCGTGGGCTTGGCGCACTTCGGCGGCGGTCCGGCAGAAAACCAGATCGGCGGAGTGGGTGCGGACCATTTCGTGGACGGCTTCGATTTGTTGGAGCGCGGCTTTGGTGGCTTTGGGGCCGCGGATGGAACCGGACATCCAGATGGAGAAGAAGATGCCGTTGAGGCCGCCTTCGCGCATGCGCGGGATGTCGATGTCGCCGTCTGGGTGGCGGATACCGATATCGAAGTGGGGATCGACGAGGCGCTGGGTGGTGTCATCGTGAGTGTCGATAACCAGCGAGCGGAAGTGCAGGTCGTGGGCGCGTTCTGAGATGGCGTCTCCTTGAACGGGGGCGATCCAGGTTGCGGGCGATACCAACAACGCTACCACAACCAGGAAAAACCAACGGACCACTGGACCTCCCGAGATTCTCTTGGGGCGTTCTGCCGTGAGCCTTCTCAACTTCAAGGAAAGTCAGAGGCGCAGAGAACCCAGGTGTAAAACCGACACTTGGGACACCCAGCCGCAACGGCGGCGGCGCAAGCCTAAACACCCACGTTAGCTGCTGCCGTGCAGCCAGCCGAAGACAGCGTGGCGGATTACTTGGCCGTTTACTGCGGCTATGGATTCGGTAAGCGGAATGCCTTTGGGACAGACCTTTACGCAGTTCTGGGCGTTGTCGCAATCTTCGATTCCACCGGGGCCCATTAACGCTTCTAGGCGTTCGCCGGCGTGCATGGCGCCGGTGGGGTGCATGTTGAACAGGCGGACTTGGCTGATGATGGCGGCGCCGACAAAATTAGTGTGCTCGTTGACCTTGGGGCAAATTTCCAGGCAATTGCCGCAACTGATGCAGCGGCTTAGCGGGTAGCCTACTTCTTGGATTTCGGGAGCCATGCGCGGGCCTTCGCCGAGGGGGTAGGTGCCGTCGATGGGAATCCAGCACTTGGTTTTCTTGAGGCTCTCGAACATTTGTGAGCGGTCAACTTGCAAGTCGCGGACTAGTGGAAATTTTTCTAGCGGCGCCAGCGAGATCGGCTTTTCTAGATTGTCGACTAGCGCGGAGCAGGCTTGGCGGGGCTTGCCGTTGATTAGCATGGCGCAGGCGCCGCAGACTTCTTCCAGGCAATTGGCTTCGTAGCTGATTGGCGCGACTTCGCGGCCGTCGCGGGTGATGGGTTTTTCGGCGATGTCGCGGAGGCAGGTGATTATGTTGAGCTGCGGGCGGTAACGAATTTCGAATTCTTCCCAGCGCGCGGGCTCGTCGGGGCGTAGCTGGCGCTTGATCTTGACGATGAAGGTGCTGTTGGTGGCCATGGCGCCTCGGTGAAACTTTTTAGCGCAACCTTTCGAGTACCGATCGATCTGTAGTGCGACCTCGAACTAAACTATTTCGCTTGGGTGTACTTTCGTTCGCGCAACGGGATTTGCGAGGTGTCTACGGCCTCGTAGGTTAGGCGGATGTTGCCGCCGTTGTAGCTGGCGCGGGTTGTTTTTAGCCAATTGGCGTCGTCGCGCTCCGGGAATTCGGGTTTGTAGTGGGCGCCGCGGGTTTCGTTGCGGGCCAGCGCGCCTAGGGTGATCACTTCGGCCAGGATCAGCATGTCGTGGAGTTCGCGGGCGAATTGCAGGGTTTGATTGGACCACTGGGTGCGATCGGCCAGATTGATTTTCTGGTAGCGATCGCGGAGGGTGCCCAGTTTTTCCAGGGTTTCTTTTAGTTTGGCGTTGTAGCGGATGACGGTGACGTTTTCGGTCATCGTCTCGCCCATCTCTTTCCAGATGGTGATGGGATTTTCGCTGCCCTGCTGGTGGAGCAGGCTGTCGTTGAATTCGCGCTGGCGCACGCGCTCGCGTTCGAAGATGCTTTCGTCGGTGGCGTCGCAACCTTTCTCGAGGTTGCGCGCGTATTTTACCGACGCTGGGCCGGCCAGCATGCCGCCGTAGATGCAGGAGACCAGCGAATTGGCGCCCAGACGATTGGCGCCGTGATATTGATACTCGCACTCGCCGGCGGCGTAGATGCCTGGGACGTTGGTGGCCTGCTTATCGTTGTCGACCCAGATTCCGCCCATGGTGTAGTGCATCGCCGGGAAAACTTTCATGGGATATATACGTGGATCGTAGCCGACGAATTTTTCGTAGATTTCCAGGATGCCTTCGAGCTTGCGGTCGAGGATTTCTTTGGGGATGTGGGTGACGTCGAGATATACGGCGGCTTCACCGGCCAAGCCTTGCTTCAACTCGAAAACAATTTTGTGGATGGCGCGGGTGGCGACGTCGCGCGGGACCAGGTTGCCGTATTTTGGATACCACTCTTCGAGGAAATAGAAGCGCTCGGATTCCGGAATTTGATTGGCGCCGCGCTTGTCGGTGGGATCTCTGGGAACCCAGACGCGTCCGCCTTCGCCGCGCGCGGATTCGCTCATGAGGCGGCACTTGTCTTCGCCGGGGATCGCGGTGGGATGGACCTGGATGAACTCGCCGTTAGCGTAGTCGACGCCTTGCTGGAAGAGCGCGGATTGGGCAGCGCCGGTACAGACTACAGAGTTGGTGGAGCGGCCGAAGATGGCGCCGATGCCGCCGGTGCAGAAAATGGCGGCGTCAGAACGGAAGGAGCGGACCTCCATGGTCTTGAGGTCCATGGCGCAAATGCCGCGGCAGATACCGGCGTCATCGAGGACCGCGGAGAGGAAGGTCCAGCCTTCGAATTTCTTGATGCGGCCTTCGGATTCAAAGCGGCGGACTTGTTCGTCGAGAGCGTAGAGCAATTGCTGGCCGGTGGTGGCGCCGGCAAAAGCGGTGCGGTGATAGAGGGTGCCGCCAAAACGGCGAAAATCGAGCAGGCCTTCCGGGGTGCGGTTGAACATCACGCCCATGCGGTCGAGAAGATCGATGATCGCGGGAGCTGTGTCGCACATGCCCTTGACCAGCGACTGATTGGCCAGAAAATCTCCGCCGTAGATGGTGTCGTCCAGATGCTTGTAGGTGGAGTCGCCTTCGCCTTTCAGATTCTTGGCCGCGTTGATCCCGCCCTGCGCGCACACCGAGTGGGAGCGCTTGACCGGGACGATGGAGAAAAGGTTGACCTCGACGTTCAGTTCGGCGACGCGAATCGCCGCCATCAGGCCGGCCAGACCGCCTCCCACGATGATAATTTTCGGATGGCTCATTGGACGTAGGACCCCAGCGGAAACCAGTTGTAGCGCAAGCCGATGACGATGCAAATTCCAACGAAGGTGAGCGCGACGCCTACCGCTCCGCCGAAGTAAGCGGCGACGCGTTGGGATCGCACAGTGACGGCGATGCCCCACTTGCAGGCAAAATTCCAGAGGCCGTTGCCGAGGTGGAAAGATGCGGCGGTGACGCCAATGATGTAGAAGGCGACGTAATAAGGATTGGTCATGACCTGGGCCATGTCCGCATAAGTGGTGCGGCCCTGACCGACGAAACGTTCGGAATAAACATGCCAGCCGATGAATACGAAGGCGACGATGCCGGACCAGCGCTGCAGGGTATACATCCAGTTGGACATCCATGGATGGGAGAAGGCATTGGATTTGCCATTCCACCAAATGTAGAGGCCGTAGATGCCATGGAAAAGGATAGGCAGCCAGAGCGCGGAGGCCTCAACGATCACCCGCCACGGAATGGCCTGGAGGGAGTGGGAGACTTCGTTATAGCTGCTGACGCTTACCAGAGCGTAGCTATTTGACCACAGGTGCTCGAGGAGAAAGGCTCCGATGGGGACCACGCCGCTAAGGGATTGCAGTTTATCGAGGATGTAACTGGCTTTGGAATCAGCCGGTAAGGAGGGCATGCAGGCTCCACTTCCCGATGTCAAACCCGAAGATTCTTCAACACTTACGTTTTCAGGTGATAGTTTATCACAGGGGATTTATCGCGCGAAATCTATTCTGAAAAAGGCCTAGCTGGAAGGAGCCCGTCAGTCATGCTGCGAGTGGTGACCTGCTTTGGAATGGTCCTTCGTCGCTTAGGGTTCTTCAACCTGAACACAGATATGTCCTTGCCGTTGTGCCCAGGGGTAGGAGAAGCATATGATCCGCAAGTTTGAAGTCCAATTCGGAGAGTCTGGGCAAGATCATTTCACTCTAGTAATGATGACCATGAAAAGCCTAGTTTGCGGGGGTATTCTTTTGTGTGCTTGTGGTGCACTGGCACAAACGCCGGCGTCGCTTCCGCAACTACCGTCTCCAACGAGGATTCTCCAAGACCAGAAGCAAGTTAACGCGGCCGCGTTCGGGCCAGGCAACCGCGTTACTTTTCAACAGACGCCTCCGGATTTTCAGCTGGACTCTTTCGACTTCAGCCCAGATGGTAAATGGACGTTTATGAGTTGGGAGTCGGGGAGGCTGGAAGCCCGAGAAAGCCAAACTCGTAAGCGCATTGCTCAGTTCACGCCGATATCCGGACCTGTGTTCGAGGCAGACTACAACGAGCAAACCAAGCAACTGCTAGTGACTGGCCAGCATGGTCGGATCCGGCTTGTAGATCCTCACTCTGTGAAGGTGCTGCGGGAGATTCACACGGAGATCGGGAAATTCAAGTATGACCTCCAGAAGGTGGTCATCGCCCATGACGGAAGCTGGCTTGCCTACGTCAATCAGGAAATGGGAAAGTACTTGATCTAAAAAGCGAACCGCCAAGGAGTCTGGCTGATTTAGGAGACGCGTACGATCTTGGTCTCACGCACGATGAGTCGGAACTGTGGTTGATGAATGGAAAAAACATCTTTGGCTTGGAGACGGGGGCCTGGAACACGATCGCTACAGCTCCGCTGCTCGACAGAGTCGGATCGACCGAGACTCCCACACTCGCTGTGGCTTCCGTTGAACGAAGTGCTGTGGCTTTTCTTCCTTCCCAAAGCGGACTGTTGCGTTATGAACTGAATACGATGACAGGCCGCAAGGTGACCGCGAACCGGGCCTACTCGGTTGCCCTAGACGCTGCTAGGAACGAAGTTCTGGTAAATGAACGGCAATCGCTTAGCTTGTACGGGGCCGATGGCTCACTGAATTGCCAATGGAAACAACATCCGTCTCAGAAACTGAAAGTGAGCGGAAATGGAGAGTGGCTGGGAAGCCTCAATTTTGGCAAAGTTGAACTCTGGTCGCTGGATTCTGTTGCAGGTTCCTGCCCAGGCCACAAGCCTTAGCTGTGGAGTGGGCGATCTTCATTGCATCGAGGGGATTTTGAACTGGTTCGAGCCCTCTGGGAGCGCGCAAGATTCGAGCCGCACCAGAAGCGGTAGGCCACGATAGACGTAACATCGCCCCGAGACCTCGATCGGTTTCGGGGGTTTGTTTTTCCCAGGGATTCACCACAGGACTTATCAGGCGGTGCGGGAAGCAACCGACCTATTTTCAGGTAGATACGGGAATCGATCGGATGTGCTCCGATAGGTCTCGTCGGTCCGAAGTGGACAGAATTCGGCCGGTGGGCGCGGGGAGGCGCTGGCGCAACTAGAATTTCGTGTGGGCGGGCGCGGAGGTGTTTGCAAGACCGCGTCACGGGGAAATTTAGAGCTTGTCGGTATTCCATTCTGGCTCACAATATAGTTTCAAAGAGGACCAATGCCGCTTGAGCTGACGACCGAAATCACACGGATCGCGCACCAAATCGTGCGCACTGGGCAGACCGACACTGAGTCGCTGACGAAGGCTGCGGCGCATATCAGCCGCAGTTTCGAAGTGAACCCGGCGGAGGTGGCGGTGTTTTCGCTGTCGAAGGACGGCAAACACCTGCGCTTCGTGGTTCCGGAGAAATTGCAGCAGGTGGGCAGCATACCGTTGACCAGCATGTCGTCGCTGGCGGCGCGGACGGCGCGAGAACGGCGGCCGGAAATCATCAATCATTTTTCGGTGGTGCCGCATGCGTCGGTATTCGAGGCCGTGAAACTGGACGATGCGCCGGGCGACCCGATTCAAAAGATCATGAGCGTACCGCTGATCTTCCAGAAAAAAGTGGTGGGCGTAATTCAGGTGAGCCGCAAGGCGCGGACGTCGCATGCCGCAGGACCGGATTTTACTCCGCAGGAATTGAAAGATTTGATCGCGGTGTCGGAGTTGTTGGCGCCGTGCGTTTCGTTGTGCTCGGAATAACCCGCCCAAATCGTTTTTCGCGTGTGAAAAGTTTGCTGCGCGAGTGTCAATATCGCGCGTCAACCACCGAAATTGATTGACACCCCCTTCCCTTCTTGTTAATTTTTTTCCGCAAGCATATTTTTCAGTTCGGTAGCGGAGGAATCGCAGTCCCGACCACTCCATGGCGTTCGTCGCGAAGAAGATCTTTCTAACCAAGGGAGTGGGCAAACACCGGGAGCGGCTATCGAGCTTCGAGCTTGCCCTGCGCAACGCGGGTATAGCGGCATGCAACATCGTTCGCGTGTCTTCGATTTTCCCACCGTATTGCAAACTGATTTCCCGCAGCGAAGGATTAAAGCATCTGAAGCCGGGGCAAGTGGCGTTCACGGTGATCAGCGAGAACCAGACGCGCGAGCCGCATCGCTTGATCGCGGCGGGGGTGGGGTTGGCGCTGCCTGGGGATAAGTCGATGTTTGGCTATCTTTCCGAGCATCATTCGTTTGGGGAGAGCGAGGAAATTGCAGGGGAGTATACCGAAGAGCTGGCGGCGGAGATGCTGGCTACTACGTTGAATGTGGAGTTCGATCCGGATTTGTCGTGGGATGAGAAGAAGGAAGTTTATCGGATTTCGAATAAGATTGTGCGGACTATGAATATTACGCAGTCGGCGGTGGGGGACAAGAGAGGGTTGTGGACTACGGTGTTGGCGGCGGCGATTTTGCTGGGTGATGACGACTAGATTTTCTGCTGTGATTTTCCTTCCTGTTTTTGAATCCTGGAGAAGATTGAAGGGTGGAGCGTTAGGTTGGGTTTGTTCCGACACGAGTGTCGGGGCCACGCGCGTGTTTTAGGGTGAACCACAAACGCTGCGGAAGAGTCGGCACCCTTGCGAGCGCTGAGGGTGTTGCTCGCGTTTTAACGCGAGTAGCGTTGGAGTTTGCGTTTCGGCTGACTGTTGTCGGAGGTACCGGGCATTATTTTTTGGTGGGTTTGCGGTCAAAGTAGCCTAGGCGGTCTAGGACGGCGCCTACTATTAGGGGCAGGGCTACGGTGGCGTCGTCGAAGACTTCGGCGAAGCGGCCGCCTTCTTCGGGGGGGACGAATTTTCCCCAGGAGACGGCTTCGGTGTAGGTGCTGCCGCTTAGGCCGCCCCAGTGGACTGGTTCGGGGCAGATGCGTAGGCCGTAGTTGTAGCGCTTTAGGGGCAACTTTTCGTAGCCGCGGCGGGCCAAAATTTCGGCGTAGACGCCGAATTGCTGGGCCCAGTTTCTGGGGACGCCGCCGCCCAGGGTGAAAATTCCCATGCGCTTGGTGGCTAGCATGGTGGAGGCGTAATGCTCGAAGTCTAGAAAGGGATCGAAACGCAGGGTGGGGCGGTTGGCGGCGCGGCGGATGCGTTGATGCAGAGCAAAATCGATGCCGATTTCGGAATCGGTGAATGCCGGGACGAAGACTGGGACGTTGTGCACCGCCGCGGATTTCAGAATTCCGCGGCCTTTGGAGTGCGTCAGCAGGTATTCGCCGATGCGGCGGTTGAGCTTCCAACTGCAGACGGTTTCCTCGGCATCCCATGCACCGAGAATGCCCTGGACCACTTCCTCGACGGCATCGAGATTGGTTTCCGGTTCGAGGGTATCGTAGACGCGGTTGTAGCCGGCTTCGAACAGGGTGCGGTCGTCCATTTTGGCGTCGTAACGAAAATGGGAGAGGCCGGTGGCTTCAACCAAGCCGTGAGCCATCAGCGCGCCGGTGGAAACGATGGCGCGGACGATTCCGGATTCGATGAGGTCGCAAAAAATGAGACCCATCTTGGCCACGGTGAGTGCGCCGGAAAGAGTCATGACCACGAAGCAATCTTTGTCGCGGGCCATGGCTTCGAGGACGTCAGCGGCATCACCTACCTGGCGGCCGGTGAAAGCGGTCTGGCCCATGGCGCGAACCAGAGCGTCAACGGTGCGGGCTTTGGAAAGATCGAGCGGGTAAACTGGCTGGAGATGATCGGCGACAGGATCGTGGAGGATGCGGCCGGTGGCTCCCTTTTTCTTTGCCATTCATGTCCCTCGCAGGTAATGTAAAGGCGGTTCGCGTTAGAGGCGGCGAGACGGCGCGCGAACAGTGATATTACAGGCAAGAGAATAATACAAGCGCACCGAAGTTACGCGAGAAATAGAAACGCGGGCGCGGCGAAAAATAAATCCAACCTTGGAATTCCGGTATGGCCCAAAACTCCTATTCGACGGCGGCTCCCGACAATTTCGGCGGTCTGCCGGAAGAAGATTCGAATTACGAAAAATCGCGGGCGGTGATTTTGCCGGTTCCCTTGGAGCGCACCACCAGCTACGAGCATGGGACGCGGAACGGTCCGGCGGCGATTATCGCGGCGAGCCGGAATGTGGAGCTGTACGACGAAGAGCTGGGGATGGAGAGTTACAAGAAATTTGGGATCGCGACGCTGCCGGCGATCGACACGCAGGAAGGTTCACTGGAAAAAGTTCTGGGCGAGCTGTACACCGCGGAGCTGGGATTGCTGGGGGATGGAAAATTTCCGGTGGCGCTGGGGGGCGAGCATTCACTGACTCCACCGCTGGTTTCCGCGGCGGCGCGAAAATTTCCCAACCTGAGCGTGCTGCAGGTCGACGCGCATGCGGATTTGCGGGAGAGCTACCACGGCAATCCGAGCAGCCATGCGTGCGCGATGCGGCGGGTGGTAGAGGTTTGTCCGGCGGTGCAGGTGGGGATACGTTCGCTTTCGGTGGAGGAAGCGGAGGCGATTCCGCGGTTGCGGACGAAAATCTATTGGGCTAAGGATATCGCGCGCGCGCCGATCGAGGCTTGGGCGCCGCGGGTGGTGGAGGATTTGACGGACGATGTGTACTTGACGATCGATCTGGATGGACTGGACCCGGCGTACGTGCCGGCAACGGGGACGCCGGAGCCAGGCGGGCTGGATTGGTATCAGGTGTTGGCGGTGGTGCGCGCGGTGGCGGCGCGCAAAAGGATTGTGGCGATGGATGTGGTGGAATTGTTGCCGCAGCCGGGCGATCACGCTTCGGATTTTCTGGCGGCGAAACTTGTTTATAAGTGTCTGGGTTATGTTTTTTGCGGAGTGAATGCTGCGAAGAAAGCTTAATCGCTAACCGCATTTAGGGGAACTATGAGCCAAGGAACTATCAATCAGCATACGGTCGAGGTCTTTATCAGTCACCCGGTGGTTTGGTGGATATTGATTGGATTGCTGGCGGGGTGGCTGGCGGGGGTGGTGACGCGAGGGCGGGGGTTTGGGTGTTTGGCGGATATTGTGATTGGGTTGGTGGGGGCGGTGATTGGCGGGTGGGTTTTCTCGCGGCTGGGGATTTCGGCGTGGGGATTTATTGGGAGTTTGGCGGCGGCTACGGTGGGGGCGGTGCTGCTGGTGGCGGTGGCGCGGCTTTTTTCTGGGAGGGATTGAACGTGGTTTTCAGGAGCTTGTGGAGACGGGAAAACATTTTAGGTTGGTGAGTTTTGGGACGTGGGATTGGGAGGGTAGGACTTTACGCCCACCCTTCGCAGAACCCGCGAAGAGTGGGGTGCCCGGAAAAGATAACGGCGTCGAACCGTAAACCGTGGGCCGAAAGTCAGAACACTTCGACAAGGATGACGCGTCGAACCGTAAACCCTCGTGACGGGTTACTGTGTACGGTGTGGTACCATGTAAGGGATTACAAAAGGAAAACTAGACCTCTTTGAGCAAACCTTCGCTGTGGGCAATTCCGTTGGGCGGGCTGGGCGAGTTTGGCATGAATATGATGGCCCTTCGCTACGCCGAAGATATATTGGTACTCGACGCCGGGCTGATGTTTCCAGATTCCGAGCTGCTGGGCGTCGACGTGGTGATCCCGGACACAACTTACCTGAAGCAGAACAAGCGCGCGGTGCGGGCGATCGTTCTGACGCACGCGCATGAAGACCACATCGGCGCGATCCCGTACATCCTGCGGGACCTGAACGTTCCCGTCTACGGCACGAAGTTCACGCTGGCGCTGGTGCGCAAGAAGCTCACCGAGCACGGTCTGCTGGACGGTGCGACGCTGCACGAAATTCCTTCGGGCGGGACATTCGAGGTGGGGCCGTTCAAGGTGGAGTTTATCCACGTCACGCACAGCACTATCGATTGCGTGGCGCTGGCGATCCGCACGCCGCTAGGAGTGATCATCCACACCGGCGACTGGAAGATGGATCACACGCCGGTGGATTCGAAGCCGTTCGACTTGCACGCGTTTGCGCGCTACGGACGGGAGGGAGTGCTGGCGCTATTTAGCGACAGCACCAACGTGGAACGGCCGGGGTATACGCCGTCGGAACGGGAAGTGCGGGTACGGATTGAAGAATTGTTCCGGGCGGCGCCGGAAAAAATCGTGGTGTCGTGCTTTGCGAGCTCGATCCACCGAATCCAGCAAGTGATCGACATCGCGCTGGAGACCGGGCGGAAAGTGGGATTCATCGGCCGGAGCATGGTCGACAACGTGGAAATCGCGCACGGGCTGGGGCAACTGCGAGTGCCGGACGGCAGCGTGGTGCGTCCGCAAGATGTGCGCACATTCGATCCGAAAAAGCTGGTGTTGCTGGCGAGCGGGAGCCAGGCGGAGCCGATGTCCGCGCTGTCGCGCATCGCGGTGGGCAATCACCGGCTGCTGGAGATAGCGGAAAACGATACGGTGATTCTGTCGTCGCGGATTATTCCGGGAAACGAGAAAGCCATCTTCCGGATGATCGACCACCTATTCCGGAGGCAGGTGCTGGTGTATTACGAAAGCGAGCGCACCGCGCCGATTCACGTCTCCGGGCACGCCAGCCAGGAGGAAATGAAGATCCTGCTGCAGCTGGTGCGGCCGAAACATTTTATTCCGGTGCACGGTGAGTACCGGCATTTGTTCCGCCATGCGGCGCTGGCGCAGCGCCTGGGCGTGGTGAGCGGCGAGATTTTCCTGCTGGAGAGCGGGCAACCGGTGGAATTCTAGCCGGACGGCACCGCGCACCGGCGCGATCCGGTAACCGCGGGACGGGTGCTAGTGGATTCGGGATCGCTGGAAGAAATCGAAGAAGTGGTGATCCGCGACCGGCAGAATTTGTCGGAAGACGGGGTGGTGGTGCCGATCATCGCGATCGACAAGCACACGGGAAAGCTAGAATCGCCTCCGGAGATCGTGACGCGCGGGTTCCTGCCGTCGGATGACGGCAACGATATCATCGTGAAGGCGCGCGAAGTGGTGATGAAGACGATCGAGGGATCGAACGCGGAAGAAAAAACGGATTGGACGGTGATGAAGGAAAAGATTCGCGTGGACCTGAAGCGCTACCTCAACCGGCAAACTGCCAAGCGGCCGCTGATTCTGCCGGTTATTCTGGAAATCTAGACTCCCATGCGGCCCGCTCTGCGTCCGTTCCGTCCGGAGGATTTTGGGACGCTGCTGACGATCGACAAGCTTTGCTATCCCCCTGACATTGCGTACTCGAGGCGCGAACTCACCGAGTACATGCAGCTTCCCGGCGCCGATTGCCTGCTGGCGGAAACGGCGGGAGCGATCATTGCGTTTTTGCTCACCGCGCATCGCGGCGCCGAGGGGCACATCATTACAATTGACGTCCTGGAAGCTTACCGGAGAACGGGTGTGGGCAGCCTGTTGCTGGATGCGGCGGAAAGAAGGCTGGCGGCACAGGGCGTAACGCGGGCGGTGCTGGAAACGGCAACCAACAACGACGCGGCCATTTCGTTCTGGGAGAAACACGGCTATCGTACGCGCGGAATTCTCAAGAATTATTACCCCGGACCGGTGGATGCTTACGCGATGACGAAATCGTTGCGCGATCCGCGCCAGAGGCTGAAGGGAAATTAAGGGCCGGGGCGTCGATTTCGTTGCTGTAGTACTTGCAGACACAGACGTTGAAAATGTTTATTTACTGCCGAATGGTAATTGCTATAGTCGTTTTGCTTTTGTGTTATCTCCCGATGGGCCTCGCGCGATAGCGCCCGCGCAACCCATTTGTATCGCGGTGCCTTCCCGAACTGCACCCAGGAGAATTGTGTGCGCGCGCTAACCCCTACATCGAATAAGCGATTGAACGAGCTGGTCGGCTTTGTCGGCGCTACGCTGGCGGCGTTGCTGGCGCTGAGTCTGGTGTCGTATTCCCCTCGCGACAATGCGTTTAACGTGGCCGGACCGGCGATTACGAATCACCCGGCGCGGAACTGGATTGGACCGGTGGGCGCGCATATCGCCGACTCGGCGTTCCAACTTTGCGGCTACGCGGCGTTTTTGTTTCCGATCGCGTTAATGCTGCTGGCGCTGCATTGGCTGCGCAGCCGGCCGATCGAAACGCCCGTGGCCAAGGTGTTTGGGACGGTGCTGATGTTTCTGGCGCTGCCGGCGGAGATGGCGCTGCTGGCGTTCCCTGAAGTGCGCGGCGCGCTGCCGCCGGGGGGATTGCTGGGTGCGCTGGGGTCCGGTGCGCTCCGCACCGCGCTGAATCCGGTGGGCGCGAACCTGGTGGGATCGGCGTGCTTGCTTACCGCGGTCTTCCTTACCACGCGATTTTCGTTTGCGACTACGGCATCGTGGATTAAGGCTCCCATGGCTGAGGATGGCGTGATTGGGCGGTGGGTGGAGAAGTGGTCAGACTACCGGGAGAGGCGCGAGGATACGCGGCTGCGGAAACAGGTGGATGCGATCAAGGTGGGTGGACGTCCGCCGGCGGCACCGCAGACGATTGCGCTGCGCAACGATCCGGCCGAGGAAGATGTGGATGAGGACGAGCTGGCCGGAATCTCGAAAACTCCGAGCCGGGCACCGACGGTGATCAAGTTCCATGAGCCGGAGAAAGCGGGCAAGCGCGGTACGTCGGCGAAAATCGTCGAGGGTAAAACGGCCTACAAGCTGCCGCCGATTTCGCTGCTGCGTCCCGCGGAGCGCGGGGAGCAGATGCAGGAGTCGGAGCTGAAGGAGTGCGCGCGGGCGATCGAGGAGAAGAGCGAGGAGTTCGACGTCAAGGGGCACATCACCCAGATCAATCCTGGTCCGGTGGTGACGACGTACGAATTCAAGCCGGAGGCGGGGATCAAGTACAGCCGTGTGACTGGTCTGGCGGATGATTTGTGCCTGGCTTTGAAAGCGGAATCACTGTTGATCGAGCGCATCCCGGGGAAATCCACGGTGGGAATCGAGGTGCCCAACCGGCATCGCGAGACGATCACGTTGCGGGAAGTGGTGGAGTCGCCGGAATTCAGCAACACGGCGACGAAGTTGGCGATTCCGTTGGGGAAGGATTTGATTGGGCGGTTGCGGGCTACCGATCTGGCGTTGATGCCGCACTTGCTGATTGCGGGGTCTACCGGAACGGGCAAAAGCGTATTCATCAATGCGCTGATCATGGGGATTTTGTTTAAGTCCACGCCGGACGAAGTGCGCATCGTGCTAGTGGATCCGAAGCGGCTGGAGCTGGGGCTGTATGAAGATATTCCGCACTTGTTCACGCCGGTGGTGACCGATCCGCGGGTGGCGGCGAACGTGCTGCGGAATGCGGTGCGGGAGATGGAGCGGCGGCTGAAGCTGCTGGCGCAGCGGTCGGTGCGGAACATCGATCAATATAACCGAACGTTTGAGAAAGGCGGATCGCTGTCGTTATTTCCGAGCGACGGG
>Ga0302326_10013697_pt1 | contig 17179 bp, 13 predicted proteins | sample Palsa_T0_3_FD_202264 | JGI IMG/M metagenome (GOLD analysis project Ga0302326, IMG submission 202264) | Peat permafrost microbial communities from Stordalen Mire near Abisko, Sweden - Palsa_T0_3 | ecosystem: Environmental > Terrestrial > Soil > Palsa > Peat permafrost | place: Sweden: Abisko... | reverse complement strand
GGGGCGCGTTCGCCCATGTGTAGGCAACCAGCACCAGGTTTTCGAGCCGGGCGTTGATGCTGTATTCATCCTGGGTATTGCCGGTGGCGATCGAAACAATCATGCTCTGGGTGTAATCGGCGGCCGTCGGGCTGATGATCGGCAGCAGCAACACGGCCATCGCCGTCACCAGGGTTACGAGAATCGCGCTGTAGGCCACGCGCTTGAGCTTCTCTTTTGCCGACCCTTTCCTGGTCAGCGCTTGAAGCATCATCAGCAGCGGCAAGCCGAAAAGAAGGGTTCGAGTCACCGAGATCAGGAGCGCGAAAAAACTCACCGCCGCCAGAATGCGGCGGCGGCTGGCCGTCTCCAGCGTCTGGCTCAGGAAGAAGCCCAGCGTTGCCACGTAGCCCAGATGAGTGGGCGTATTGAATGTCGCAAAGGGGCGTTGCGCCATGATCGAAACCGGTTCTTCAATGGTCACCTGATCGCAGAACTGAACAAAAAACGCCACCAGCGGACCGCCGGCGAAGATCCGCGCCAGCGTCATCTCCAGAACCGCCACGCCCAATAGAATCGCCATTGAAACGTAGACCGTATTGCGAAATGTTCGCAGCGAGACCTCGCAGTCCTGTTCCCGCACTAGCCAGTACACCAGGAGGAATTTGAGCGGACGCAGCAGGTCCAGGTAATCTTTCGCCGCCATGGAAACGCCTAGTTGAGCTGGAGCAATCAAGGCTGAAAGCAGGGTCGTGGCCATCAGCAGCGTCAGATAAACGCTGGCCGCATCCGGCCGGGGTACGCGGGAACCGAACACGAACCGGATGGCGAGAATGGCCGCGGCGGAAAATACCAGAAAATCGTCAAGGCGCACCGGAATATCGCCCGCGATCCGGAATGTTGGAGTAAAGAACACCGCGGCCAGGATGAAAACCAGCAGCCAGTTGACGCTGGCGGTCTTCTCGACTGCGGCCGCCCCAGGGAACCCCGGAGCGCACAGGTACCCGGCCTGCGGACTGGCGTTCATCGCGCCACTTCCAGACCATCGAGAACCGGGCATGTGCTGACGCCCGCGCCAGCCTTTGAAGGCGATGCGGTTTGGGGAGCCAGATATTGACGGCGCGCGCGCGCATAGATAAAGAGCGCTGCGGGAAGCCCCACGAATCCGGTTGCCGTCAGGTAGCTGATTGCCGCCCCGGCGATGCCGAGCCTGGAAGCGGTCATTGAAACCAGCAGCAGCGTCAACGCCGCGACGGCAAGCGATTGGCCCAGAAATGGCTCTCGCTTGAACGAGCGCAGCAAAGTACCCAGGCTCTGGACCACGCAGTTGGCGCCCGCGGCCAGCACCAGGATCGCGAACAGAAGCGGGGAAACCATGCGCGACGCCAGCCTTGGCGCCAGACCCGGCAGAAGCGCGGCCACCACGCAGGCCAAAACCGCAATCGCAAGGAAGACCGCCAGGGATTGGCCCAGCGTGCGCCGGAACAGCGTCTCCAGACCCTGGAATTGGCGCCGCGCGATCATCTCGCCGAATGGTGTCGCTTTGGTCGAGGTCCAGGCCAGGGCAAGAACCGTCATGTAGCCGGTAATGCTGACCGACATGCCGATCTTGCCGGCCTCCACCGGCCCGCGCATCATGAAGAGGATGGGGATGAACGCCTGGACAGTGAAATAAGAACACATCCAACTTACAGCGATGCGCCATTGGAACGGCCATACCTCGCTGGTCCAGTGGATTGCCGATTCGCGGACCGGATACTTGAGCAGCCCCCCCAGGAGACGGCTGCGGCCGGCCAGAAAGATAAGACCGATGCCGGTTTGGCCCGCAATCACCAGGGCAGGCGAATAAAGGCCGTGACCCAGCAGCAGGGCCAGCCAGGCCAGCGCCATGGATGCGAACGCCTGGCGCAGCCGCATCGAGGCCACCGCGCGCACCTGCCCGCACCCCTCCAGGAAGGAATAGAAGGGCGTGCACCACAGGCCCGCCATGGATGCGGCCACGGCGGCCAGCCACGGTCCCTGCCATGCAACCGGCGCGGCCGCACCCGCGGCATGGCGGGCAAAGAAAACAGCACCCAAAGGCGCCAGCACCAGCCCCATTGCAGCCGCGGCTACGGTATACCAGCGCAAACTGAGTTGCAGCGCGGAGGCTAGCCGTGCGTGGGCCACCGGATCTCCGTTCACGCTGTCCCCCGCGCGCATCTCCAGGTGAACGCATTCATGCGCGGCCAGCTGCTGCACGACAAACGAGAATCCCATCTCGAATACCAACTGAAGAGATACCAGGCTGAGCAGCGTGTAGTAATACCCCTGCTCCACCGGAGTCAGCAAGCGCGCGATCAGCAATACAGTCCCAGCGCTGCCCACAATGCACACGCCCCGCGCAAGAAAGGTGTAGGCAACGGCCCCATCCAGCCCCAATGCTCTCCACACCCTCATTTCCACACTCCGGCAATGACCTCTTCAAATGCCGTAAACCATGAGCCCGAGCGGCGGTGGGCGCGGAGGGATATGGCCATAACCTCGGCGGCCTCCACTGTCAGCAAGGCCAGCGGCAGAGCTCCCAACAAGGCTCCGAGTAAAACCCACAGCCGGTAAGGTGAAGGCCGGTCTGGAGTCACCGCTTGATCGACCACCTGGATCAGCGCTCCCTGCCGCGCCTCGTCCACGCGCGCCCCTTCATACTGGCGCGTCAGCAGGTCCTGAATCGTTTCCCGATACTTCACCTCGCGCAAGGCGCGCGTGTAATCCAGGCCCGCCTGCGTAACTGTGCCCTTGGGCGCAACCAGATCGCCCGTGCTTCGATCACTGTCCGCATCCATCGCGGCCAGCTGTCCCTCCATGCCCGTCAACTCCTGCTCGGCTCGCTGCAGATCCGGATTTTGGTCGGCGGCAAACTCGCGCATGCCCCTAATCTCTACCTGCTTGGCCGCAAGCTGGCCGCGCAACAACGATGCCGACGCGATCATGGCCCGGGCCTGGCTCTGAAGCTCGATGACCCCAGTACGCTGTTCGGTCTGCTTCATATCTTCTTCGGCGCGTGTCAGGTCCTCGTGCGCCGCGCTCAACTGCCGCTCGAAAAATAGCCTTCGCTGCGATGCCTCGGTGATGGCCAGTGTCGCGGTCAGGCGCCGGTACTCGTCCACCCAGCCGTTAGCCAACTCCGCCGCCCTTTCCGGATTTCCATCGGTCACCGAAAGGCGAATCAGGCCGTCCTTCAATCCGCTTTCGATCTTTGTTGCTTTCTCCCAGCGTTTGCGCGTCGTGGAAAGGTACCTGCGGCGATATGCCGCCTGCAGGTGAAAGCGCGCCGCCATCGCATCTTCCAGCGTGCGGCACTTCAACAGCGCAACCTGCTGATCGTTCGGATTCTTGATGCCCATGCCCCCGCTTCCCCCGGCAATGGCGCCCAGACTGCTCAGTTGCGCCATCATCGCCGCGCCGGTGGAGCCGCCCTGTTGCGGCGGCAGAAGCACGGTGGTAGCCGTGAAGCGGTCCGGCAATAGAAGAGAGACCACTACGCCCAACAATGCGATCGCAAGCACGGTGATCCCGGCCAGTTTCTTCCGTCTCCATGCCACCTGCAGCAGCGGCAATAATGAACGTTTGGGGGCCTGTGATGCGGGAGGGGCGAGTTCGATTTCCGCTGTTGGCACGCGATTCTTCCTCATGTATGACCAATGCTCGCCGGCGGGTTCACACTAAAGTGAACTGCCCTGTGGGTTGGCTGGTGAACTGCGCCCAGATTACCGGCACAAGGCGGTGGCGCGTATGGGGAAATTGTGAAAGATGCTGCGGCGAAACGATTGTGGGAAGAGACTCATGCAACTGTTCAATTTCGGGACATTGCCCCGCTGCCGCCGCGTTTTCTCCTTCTTCCATGCGATAAGCGGGGAAACAATGAGGGCATCTATGAGAAACCATTCATCTGCTCGCTCATGCCGCGGTCCCGTTGCCCTCCTCTCGGCCGCCGTCGCCGCCTTCCTCTTCCTTTCGTCATCTGCGCTGTATGCGCAGTGCTCCGATCAAGACGATGGAGATTCCCTTGGCTGTGCGGCTCCGCTGCCTGGCACCTCCACCAATGCGCAGGATTCCGCACCGGTCCTGAACGTTACCGAGGCGCCCAGACTAAGCGCGCCGAAGGCGGATACCTCCACCGAGGCCTCGGCCACCGGGAGCCTTTCTGGCGGCGCGGCCCACACCGAAGGCGGAATTGGCAATCCAGGCGGTCTGCATGGCGGCTTGCCGTCGCGCCCTGAAGCGCTCACCGAATTCCAGAAATTCGTGGCTGCCTCGACCGGTCAGACGCTGACGGTATACGGAGCCAACCTCTTCAGCGCGCTGCCGGCGTCGTTCGGCCCTCTCGATCACGGGCCCGCTCCCGGACAACTGATCATCGGCATAGACGACGAACTCCGCATCAGGATCTGGGGCCAGGTCAACTTCAGCGCCAATCTCCGCGTTAGCCGCGAAGGAGAGATCTACCTTCCCAAGATCGGCAACGTGCATGTGGCCGGTCTGCCGTTCTCCGCCGTCCCCGGCCATCTGCGCAGCGCCATGGAGCGGATCTATCGCAACTTCGAAATGAGCGTGGACATGGGTGAAATCCACTCCATTCAGATCTACGTCACCGGTCGCGCGCACAGGCCGGGGGAGTACACGGTCAGCGCGCTCAGCACGCTGGTCGACGCCGTATTCTCGAGCGGTGGCCCCTCGCCGGCGGGTTCCATGCGCCATATCCAGCTCAAGCGCGAAGGCAAGGTTGTCACGGACTTCGATCTCTATGCGCTGCTTGTAAATGGCGACAAGACCGGCGACGTACAACTCCAGCCCGGAGACGTGCTATACATTCCCGCCGCGGGGCCGCAGGTTGCGCTGCTGGGCAGCGTGCGCCAGGCCGGCATCTTCGAGCTCCGCGGCAAGGAGTCCATCGAACAACTGCTCGACGCCGCCGGCGGCAAGACGACGGTCGCATCCGGCGCCCGCCTGTCGGTGGAACGTATCGAGAACCACGCCCAGCGCCGCGCATTCGAGCTGACCGCCGACGCCGCGGGTCTGGCGACTCCACTGGCGGACGGCGACATTGTGCGCATCGATCCCATTGTTTCCAGTTATGAAGAGACGGTTACATTGAGGGGATCGGTGGCCAACCCCGGGCGCTTCCGCTGGCACGAGGGCATGCGCCTCAGCGAGCTCATGCCCGATCGCGACTCCCTGGTAACGCGCGGCTACTGGTGGCGCCGCACGCAGTTGGGGATCCCGGCGCCTGAACTCGTTGAGCCGGCAGCCAGCGCGGCTTCACAAAACGTTGCCGATAAGCCGGCTGCCGTCTCCAGTCCCGGAGCGCAAACCGATTGGAATTACGCCGTCGTAGAGCGCCTGGACACCTCCACGATGAATACTTCGCTGATCCCTTTCAACCTCGGTAAGCTGGTGCTCGATCGCGATTCGTCGCAGGATCTGGAACTCAAGCCGGGCGACGTCGTGACCATCTTCTCTCAGCAGGACATTCACCTTCCCATCGATGAGCAAACCAAATACGTGCGCCTGGAGGGGGAGTTTGTCCATGGGGGCATCTACAGCGTCTCTCCCGGCGAAACCCTGCGTTCCCTGGTCGCGCGCGCCGGGGGGCTCACCGCCAAGGCCTATCTCTATGGATCGGAGTTCACCCGCAAAAGCACGCAGCAGATCGAGCAGCAGCGCTTGAACGAGTATGTGGACCGGCTCGAGCATCAATTGGAACGCAACTCTATCGAAATGGCAGGCGCCGCCAGCGTTACCGGTCAGCTGGGCCAGGTCGCATCTGTAAACAGCGTTGTGGTCGCGCGGCTTCGCCAGGTGCGCGCCACCGGAAGAGTGGTTCTCAACCTGGGACCTCAAAGCTCAGGAGAGAGCTCGCTGCCCGATCTGCCCCTCGAGGACGGCGACCGGCTGGTAATCCCTTCCATGCCCGCGACTGTCCAGGTCATCGGCGCTGTCTTCAATCAGAATGCGTTCATTTATCGCGCGGATGCGCGCGCAGGCGATTATCTTCACCTCGCCGGCGGCCCCAGCCGCGAGGCCGATCGTGCACGGGCCTTTATTCTGCGCGCCGACGGCTCGGTAACTCCGCACCAGGCAAGCGGGCCGATCTTCGCTTCCTCCGAATTTGGCCATCAGCGCCTCTATCCCGGCGACACGATCGTGGTGCCTGAGAAGACCGTGCGCCCCTCGGCCATCAGCGAAATCATGGCCTGGGGTCAATTCGCTTCCGGAGTTTCGCTCAGCGCGCTTGTTGCCAATTCGCTCAAGTAAGCCGCACCGCTGACTGGAAACGGCCAGTATGCGGCGCAAAATCCAAATCATCGTCTCTGAGCAACTACTCATCTCTGGTGCATGGTAAACACCTGCGCCAGAGACACAGCCCCCCCGCCGAGAGCGCACAACAATATTTCTGTTCGAAACAAGCTTTAAAGTCGCCCTAAATATAGCCTTGCAAAACGAACTCATCGCAACCGGATACTTAGTAACTCCTCATGATAACTTCTTCATCGCCGTTCAGTTGCAGGAACCGTTCCTTTTCAGAATTCTCCTTCCTGCATTTCACTCGGCGACCCGCGCCAACAGGCCCAATCGAAGCGAAGATTCACTTGTAGGCGTCATCGCGGATGAGATGCAAGGTCCTTGAAGATCGAACCTGAGTCTCCAACCGGACTCATAGTTTTTCATGCGCGACGGGCCATGCCGGCAATCCGGATTTCAATCTTCTTGTCGAGGTTCGCTTTCATGCAGTTGTCCAGCCGAGTGTCTCAGTCAAGCACTGTTCCTGTTCCGCCATCCCTTCTTCCAGCATTTATCCCTCCAGTTTCCAACGATCGCGTTCGCGCGGTGTGGCTGCAAAACCCAACCGCAAGCCCCTGGAGCCTCTCTCGTTCCAAGCGGCTTATCGACTTTTTTGTTGCTCTTCTCGCCCTCGCATCCTTTGCGATTCCCATGCTGGCCATCGCCCTTTGCGTGCGGTTGTGGTCCAATGGACCGGCCCTGTTTGTGCAGGCCCGCGTCGGCCGCGGCGGGCGTCTCTTCGGAATCTACAAGTTTCGCAGCATGACAGTCGCCCGCCAACCAGGCCTTGGCCCCGGGCTCACACGGGATGGAGATCGGCGCATCACCCCACTGGGCCGCTGGTTGCGCAAGCTCAAGCTCGATGAACTTCCTCAACTCTATAACGTGCTGCGGGGAGATATGAGCCTGGTTGGTCCCCGGCCCAAGCTGCCGCAGTATGAAGTGATATTTAATATGCCGTATCGTCCCGGCATTACCGGCGCGGCGACTCTCGCATTCCGCCGCGAGGAAGAGATTCTCAGCCATGTTCACCCCGGAAGCCTGGACCAGTTTTATGACCTGCGCATCAAGCCGCTCAAAGCGCGCATCGACGCGCGTTATATGTGCCGCGCCACTCCTTGGTCCGACGTGCGAATGATCGCCGCAACGTTTGCCGCCTGCGTGGCTTCGGATCGCATTGGGGCCGCCAGGATGCGCACAGCTTCAACATGGGCTGCCGCCTCGCAAGAGCGAATGGCAAGTCAGGCGTCTTTTGCTGAGCCAGCGTAAGAGGACACAACGAACTCTTAAGGATCGGCAGGGCTCGCCCGTCGGATTCATTTCCAGCCAAGCGCGTTCCAAAATCGATCCGGCGCTACAAAGCCCTCTGAGGCTGCGACTCGTGTATACAGACCGAGACGATTTCTCCCTGTTCTTCCATCGCACCTCCCTGTGGGAAGCTCGAGCGCCCTGTGTGCCATCATAAAGAAGGCAAGCGAGACCTCAATGATAGCCACAGGCCGGAGAATGATTGAATGACCGGGATTGACCGCGGAGAGTTGCTCCAGCAATTCGCCAGCGACAACTATGCAGGCATCTGTCCCGAGGCTTGGCGCGCCTCCGAGGGCGCCAATCTCGGGCATGCAACAGCATACGGAGAAGATCCCTGGACCGCAAAAGCGTCCGATGCATTTCGCCGCCTCTTCGAGACCGACTGCGAGGTCTTCCTTGTCTTTAATGGAACCGCAGCTAATTCCCTGGCGCTGGCGTCTCTGTGCCAGTCCTATCACGGTGTCATCTGCTGCGATTCGGCACACGTCGAAACCGATGAATGCGGCGCGCCAGAGTTTTTCTCCAATGGCTCCAAGCTGCTGGTGGCGCAATGCGCGGACGGCAAACTCACTCCCGCGTCGATTCGAGACCTGGCCACCAAGCGTAACGATATCCATTACCCCAAGCCGCGCGTCGTCACCATCACCCAATCCACCGAGACCGGCCGCGTTTATACCGTGGACGAATTGCGCGCAATCTCCGATGAATGCAAAATTCACAACCTCTATCTGCACATGGATGGCGCCCGCTTTGCGAATGCCTGCGCAAGCCTCGGCTGTTCCCCGGCGGAGCTCACATGGAAGAGCGGCATCGATGTCCTCTGCTTCGGCGGCACAAAGAACGGCATGGCGGTCGGCGAAGCGGTCCTCTTCTTCGATCGCATCCTTGCGGCGGATTTCGATTATCGCTGCAAGCAGGCCGGCCAGTTGGCGTCGAAGATGCGCTTCCTGGCCGCGCCGTGGGTAGGAATGCTTGAAAGCGGAGCGTGGTTGCGCAACGCCGCGCACGCAAACAGTTGCGCCCGGCATTTCGCGGCGCAGGTTTCAGCTATTCCAGGTTTCCGGCTGGCCGCGCCCGTTGAAGCCAACGCGGTTTTTCTCGCGGCCTCGGACGAAATTCTCCATCTGGTTCAGGCGCGCGGCTGGAAGTTCTACACCTTCATCGGCGGCGCGGCCCGCTTCATGTTCTCCTGGGATGCCGACCTCGCCCGCGTCGATGCCCTCTGCAGCGACCTGAGGGAATGTGCGGCCCAGGCAAAAGGCTGACGGCAGCCAGAATACCTGGACACCGGCTTTCGCGCCGCCTCTCCCGCGCAGTGGGCTATGATATCCTCGGCTTTCCAATCGGAACAGCAAATGACGCACCACGCTAAAGGCCGCGGCGCGTCTTCCGCTGCGGCACAGGCAATGCCAGGCCGATGAGAACGGAGAAAAACGGTGAATCAGGCAGCTTTCAGAAAAAACGTTCAGGAGCTATTCAAGCAGCAGGAGAAGCTGCTCGCGCGCCGCAACGGCAAGTCGGCGGGCGGCAACGGTATTTTTGACCGCTACGAGTTTCCCGTCCTCACCGCCGCGCATGCCCCCATCCCCTGGCGCTACGACCTCGACCGAAAGGCCAATCCATTTCTCCTCGAGCGCATCGCCGTCAACGCCGCCTTCAACGCGGGCGCATTGTTCCATGAAGACAAGTATCTGGTTGTCGCGCGCGTTGAAGGAGCCGACCGCAAGTCCTTCTTTGCCGTCGCCGAAAGCCCCAATGGAATCGATAACTTCCGCTTCTGGAGCCATCCCGTTCTTCTCCCCGAAACCGCCGACACGGATACCAATGTCTACGATATGCGCCTGGTGAAGCATGAGGACGGCTGGATCTACGGCCTTTTCTGCACCGAGCGCAAAGACCCGAAGGCTCCGGCATGGGACACCTCTTCCGCCGTTGCGCAGTGCGGCATAGCCCGTACTCTCGACCTCAAGAATTGGGAGCGCCTGCCCGACCTCAAATCCGATTCGCCGCAGCAGCGCAACGTCGTTCTCCACCCTGAATTCATCGAAGGCAAGTACGCCTTCTACACCCGCCCCCAGGACGACTTCATCCAGGCCGGCAAGGGCGGCGGAATCGGATGGGCGCTGTCTTCGAGCATTGAGAACGCCGTCATTGGCAGCGAAGTCATCATCGACAACCGCGAGTATCACACCATCCAGGAAGTCAAGAACGGCCTCGGCCCCGCGCCGATAAAAACATCGAAGGGGTGGCTGCACCTGGCGCACGGCGTGCGTAACACCGCGGCCGGTCTTCGCTATGTGCTGTATCTCTTTCTTGCCGAACTGGAGCGGCCGTGGATTATCACCCACAAGCCGGCAGGCTACTTCATCGCTCCCCAGGGCGGCGAGCGCGTCGGCGACGTCTCCAACGTGGCCTTCAGCAATGGTTGGATCGAGCGCGGCAATGGCGATGTCTTTATCTACTACGCCTCATCCGACACGCGCCTTCACGTGGCCACCAGCACGGTTAGCAAGCTGCTTGACTACGTGCTCAACACGCCCGCCGATCCTTTGCGCAGCCGCGCCTGCGTTCAGCAGCGCTATGCCCTGATCGAGAGGAATATGGTCGCGCTGAAGGCCCTCAAGTTGCCAGTCCGCAAGCGCGTTGGAAAGAAATCCGCCGGGCGCTCGAAGCCGAAAAAGCGACAGCGTTGAATCCCGACGATTACCAGCGCATGGCGATACATTGAATTCATTTTTGCTTCTGGCCTTGCTGCTGGCGTGCTTGCTTCTCGGCCGCATGCTGCGCGCGCGCCTGTGTCCAGGTAAGCCGCTCCAGAACTCTACTTTTGCGTCGGAGAGTCGCTGTACTTGTTGCGAAGGACCCGGCGGTTGATATCGGGCCAGAACTCCCTGAACCAGAAAGCGCCTGCATCGATTCCGATGTCCAGGCCCCACCCAGATCCGGTGTTTCCGAGTGACCGCGCGGCAGAAGGGAAATAGAGATTCGAGATGCCCGCGGCTGCTCCGGCGCCGAAGACCTCGCTTACGTTGAAGGTTTCAGCTCCGGAGTTTGAGCGGGTAACGACGGCACGGCTGAGGGCATAACCCGTGCGCTTGAGGAATCCGCCGTGTCCGAGGGTATAGTAGCGGGAGTCTTCGCGGGTGAGGGTGGGAAAAATAAACTCAACCAGGTAGTTTTCGCTGGTTTGGTCGACTGCCGAATGCCAAAAGTAACGAGCGTAGCCGGCTGCTCCCTGATGAAACTCGGGCGTCGCGCGCTTGTCCATGTTGTAGGCGGCGATGACCGCGGGGACGAAGATCGAGGAGTAATCGAACGAATCCTGAGTGGCACTTATGAACTTTTCTTTGATGGTCTCAGGCGGCAGCTTTTCGTCGGCGCTGACGGCCCGAAAGTTGGGGACGATGCCCAGGATACGCTTGGTTTGTTTGCCCGTTGAATCCCCCTGCGCACTTTGCTCCGGCTGATTTTGTGGTGCAGGCCCACTGGCGCTGTGGGATTGCGCCGAAACGACGGGCGCCGGGCTGGCCGAGTCGAGTGCGGGAGAAGCCGTCGTCGAGGCTACGAGGATGACTGGGCGAGGATCGCCGGCTTCGGCCTGCTGAGCTGCCAGGCCGGCGCGGGCGCTGAGGCTGGCGGTCCGCGCAATGGCAGACAGTCCAAACAGTGAAAGGCGTCTGCAAAGTAAGTTCCGGAAGTGAGGTATCAAAGACATAGGAAAAATCTCTTGAAAGAGACAAATGCCACTGTTCATATTCATTCTGACTGTTTCGAGAAGCGTAAGGAGAGCCTGAATTTCACGGGACCAGCCATTCTGCACCGTCGGTCTCCTTTCGCGGCGGGCATGCATTACAGATGCTCTTCTTACGAGGAATGATTCGCGGCAAAATTGGCCGTGCGGCTACTTCTTAATCTCCTCCTGCTGTTCTTTCCGTTTTGCGGCAGCGTCCCGCGCCTGCGCATCGAGCCCATGGGTTGGATCCTTGTGGAAGAACCTTCGCGAAATATCCGGCCAGAACTCCTCGAGCTCTGCGCCGAACGCGCCCTCTAAGGTGACCGTGAAACCGGTTTCGATTGCCTGGCTGGCGTCGCTCTTGCTGTTGGGATAGTAGAGAGTGGAGACTTCGCCGGCGATCATGTTGCCCAGGACGTTGGAATAGTTGGGTTCCCACTTGTGGGTATTGTCGTGCTTGCAGATAAATGTGGTGGCTGCGGCATAAAGGAGACGGTGGCGGATGTTGCCGTGGCCGAGACGGTAGTAACGCGGGTCCTGGTGTAACAAGGAAGGCAAAACCGCGTTGCCGAGCGTGTTGCCGATGATGTTATCGCCGTAAGCGGCGGCGGCGCGTTCTGCGAATCCACCGGGGCCCCAGGGGAGGCCGGTGTCGGAGTCCTCGGCCTCGCCAAGGCCTGCAACGATGGTCGCGATACTGAAGGTATAGGGGTCGATAGCGGCACGGAATTGGAGCTTGAATTTCTCCGCGGAAGTGAGAGAGACGGCATCGCTGTGGTAGGTGACGTTGAACGCAGGCACGATTCCCGCCATCCGCTGATGTTCCTGCTCTTTGATCTGCTCCTCGGCTTTCTGGCGCTGGGCTTCCTGCGCGCTTGGCTGCTGCGCAGGGTTCTGCGAGCTGGAACTGCCCGGTGCGGCTGGGCTCTGGGCCGGCAGTTGCGAGCTCTGACTTTGCCCGCCTGGCGCCTGCCGCCCCGTGGATGCTGCCCCGTCAGCCGCGAACTGGGGCTGCGGCGCTTCCGGAAGCACGATGGCCGCGACTGCCAATCCGCCGGAGCCTGATTCCTGCGGAAAGAGATGAGCCGGCGACGCCACCAGGGCGATGCCGGTGATCAGTATTGCAGAGATAAAAGAAGAGCCTGAACGCATCCGTTCACCAGTGGTGGATTTGGCGCCATCTGCCCGATCCGCCTCGCCATGCGAGTCAAACTGGACCAAGCCAGGTGCCATAGACTGAGGGTAAATTATCTCTCCAGCGCGATGTTACCCACCGTGCGTCAAAGCCCGACGATTCACCGCGTATACACAGCTCTCTGCTGTTAGACGCAATTCTGCGCTTCAGGGACACAAAGAAATGCCCTTGGGGCAACTCCCGCATTGACGCGGAGCTGGAACGGGCTGGTGCAGACCCTAAGCAGCGCGGCGAACCGAATGCATTGTAGCGTCAAGATTCTTCGGCAAGAGTATGCGCCGCCGCCCGAACTGTAATCATCAGCGTCATTGGATTTGTGGGGGATGCCATGAATCCGAGCTTCTCGCAAAATCGCTTCGCGCCCTCGTTGAGCGAATGAACGAGAATTGCCCGAATGCCAGCAATTTCAGCGGCCTGGACAGTTCTGAGGACTGCATCCTTCAAAAGAGCCGAACCGATTCCGCGCCCTTGGAACTTGAGGTCGATGGCAAGCCGTCCAATCACCATCACAGGGATGGGGTTGGGCATATTCCGCCTCACGCTGCCAGGAACATCCCCGTGCGCCGCCGCACCCGCGGCCAACGCATAGTAGCCCACTACTTGGCGCCCGACGCAAACGACATAGGTCCGAGATGCGCCGCTCTCCTCATTGTGAAGCGCCCTGCGCTTGAGCCAGTCGTCAAGCTCCGGCTCGCCGCATTGGAATTGCGAAAGATCCTGAGCTGGGTTCAGTTTCTCTGGAGCGGAAAGTTCCCCAATCCCTACTTGTCCCACGGCGCCTTCGTCTTGAGCAAGCGAGTCAACCCTGGATTGTCTGTCGGCGGCGCATCCAGCAGGTCGATGAAACGCTGGAATGCCTCCTCGTCCAGATTGAAATAGCGCTGGTCGAGCAAGACGGATTCCGCCTCCCGGCAGGCCGCTTCCAGCATGAAATCGGATCGGTTGCGGCCTTGCGCCTCCGCCGCCCGGTCGATCAGCGCCTTCTGGTTGCGGGTGACGCGAAGATTGATGTTCTCCGTACGCAAGCTGTTCGATTCGGGGGCCGCGGTGCCCATGATTTTCGCCTCCTTTGTGATCACAATCAATGTACGCTGATGTGCGCACAATGTAAACACCTGATAGCCGATTGCAAAGTTTCAGATGCGAGTTCCGGAGCAACGGGGACCATATACAACATTCAATTAGGTGAATTCTCATTGGGAAACGACGGCAAGCTGTCTAACTTATCGCGCATATGCGCGTCAACCCGACTACTATCCAGCGGCTTTGTGGCTCCCGCCTCTTGGAATGCCTGCCCGCATGGAACCAGTTCGATCATGCTGTCAACCCAAACCATAGGGACGAGCACCGGGCTCACGTATTTTGCGCTCAATCGGACGCAGTAGTGTGCTCCCTCTTCGACGTTGAGCCGTAGCACAGTTTTCCCAGGCTCTTTGGACTTCCAGGGCACTGAAAACGTGTGCTGCCCAGTGGCAAGACGAAACCTCACGAAGTGGCCGGGACTGGCGTGCGCTAGCCGCTCTTTTCCATCAAAAAGCCAGCCTCCAAATGGAATTCTCCCCGCAGGCATTAGAGAGGCTTTAAGCTCATCCTTGAACGAAAAGGGGCATGAATAAAATGTGACAATGCCCGTTTGCGCAAGACAAGGAGGTGTGAAGACCGCCATCGTGACGAGAAACCGTCTTAGTGAATTCACCGAATATTCCTCAAGTTGAACAGGAAACCTGTAAGACTAGCGCGTATTGCAAAGACTATCAACTGACTTGAGGAGAATGAGAAGCTGGAACGAATGGCGAAGCCTTCGCGCGTTGCGGTTTGCATTGGGAACCGCAATCTTGCACTTTGGCCGGCGACGCTCTGAGCAAGTTTCTGCTCACGCCGCAAAATCAATAAATCCCCGCTGCGGGTCGGTGGAGATCAGCTTCACCGTCACTTTGTCGCCCACATCCAGCCCCTTGGCGCCCTGCACCAGCATTCCATCCACGTGCGGATCGAGGGTGCGGACAAAGGTGCCGTACTTGTTCACCCCGGTGACAATGGCAGGAAAGCTTTGGCCAATGCGCGGGCGCAGCACTACTGCGGCAATGCGCTTTTGCATATCGCGCTCCACTTTGCGGGCGTTGTCCTCCATCAGCGTGCAGTGGGTTGCAATGTCGTTCAAATCATTCTCGGAGTAAGGCTGCGGCGCTTTCGCAAGCAACGCCTTCATCAGCCGCCCCGTCACCATGTCGGGAAAGCGTCTGTTGGGAGCAGTGGAGTGCGTGTAGTCCTGCACCGCCAGGCCGAAGTGGCCGGGCGAAGGCTCGTTAGGCTTGATCAGCACATACTCGCCCGGCCCCATCAGCTTGATCACGGCCAGGGAGAGATCGGGAAAGTGGTCGGGGTCCTTCTGCTTCTGCGCCAGCAGGAAGTCGTTGAGAGCCTTCGAATCGGGCTGGACGGGCAGCGTTGAGCCCAGGCCCGCGGCAACTTCGACAATCCGGTCCCACCGCTTGGGGGTTCGCACGATGCGGCGGATGGAAGCCACGCCAGCCTGCTCGAAGGTGCGCGCAGCCACGCCGTTGGCCGCCACCATGAACTCCTCAATCAGCGACGTGGCTCGGTTCTTCTGCTGGCGAACAATGTCTACCGGCTGATCGCCTCGCAATTCGGGCCGCGTCTCAATGGTCTCAAGATCAAGCGCTCCGTGCTGGAAGCGGCCTCCCACCATGCGCTGCGCCGCCGCGTCCTGAAGCTTGAGCTGAGCGGCAAGATCGGCGCTTGCCGCCACTTTGGCCGGCGCCGGTCCCGTGCCTTCCAGCCACGCGCCCACGCCGTTATAGGCCAACTGCGCCCGGTTGCGCACCACCGCGGCGTAGACCTTGCCGTCCGAGGCGGTGCCCGACGCGTCCACGGAGAACTCGATGACGTGTGCCGCGCGGTCCTGGCTCTCATTCAGCGACGTGATCCCCTCCGACAGCTCCACCGGAAGCATGGGAAAAACCTTTACACCCGTATATACCGAAGTTGTTTCGCTGCGCGCATGTCCATCGATCACAGTACCCAAGTGCACGCGCGCGTCCACATCGGCAACGCCAACGAGCACGCGAATGCGCCCATCGGCCAACTGCTCGGCCCACTCAATCTGGTCCAGATCTTTTGACGTGTCGTTGTCGATCGACGACCAAAGCAAGCCGCTCAGGTCCTGAATACCCGGAACGCTTGGCGGCTCCGGATGGGCCTGAATCGCCGCCAATTCGGAATCCACTCCGGCAGGAAAATCGGGCTGAAATCCGTGTTCGATCATCGAGGCGTGCGCGGCGGCAACAAGATTGAACTGCTGAGGCTGGTTGGGTTGCATGAGAAATCAGGCTCCTTGAAACCGAAGAGCAAGGCTATCACGCCCGGCCGCTGCGGCGATGCCGAGCAGGAAGACGGTTAATGGATGGGCCGTTCAGCCTCGCAGCACCAATGATTTCTCTCAGTCCCTCAGTCTCCGGCCCTTAGCCCCGAGTCCCTAGTCCCTGCTTCTATTGAATGCCCAGGTCGGAGAGCACCTTTGGCTTGGCTTCATCCACCGCCAGCAGGTTGTGGCAGGCCGAGCAGTCCTGCGTAATGCTGGTCCCGTTCTTGGCCGCGTGGTCGCCGTCGTGGCAGCGGAAGCAGCCCGGATAACTCATGTGTCCGATGTGGTTCGGGTGCGTTCCCCAGGTCACCTTCATAAACGGAAACACGTTCTCGCTGTAGAGAGTCACAAGCTCCTCGCCCGCACTCTGAACAAGCGCAGCTTTTGCGGGCAGCACCTCGGGATGCTGCGTCCGATAAAAGGCCGTCAACTTCTGCGGAATCTGTGTGCCCGCTTCGGCTTCGCTCGAGTAGGGCGCATTCAGCAACGCCAGCCCTTCTTTGTGAACCCAGGGCAGCTCCGGCGAAACCGCTCCCTCGGCCATGGCCCGGTTCAGCGCATCTTCCGCGGTTACGAAGGTATGCGCCGCGCGGTTATGGCAATCGATGCAATCCATCACCCGCCGTTCGCCCTGGGGAACAGCGCCGCCCGCGGTGGAAGCCGTAAACACAGTCTCCGAACCATCCGCGTTCCGCCTCTGCACCCATGGAATCGTGGTCCGCGTAGGATCGGTCGCGATGTACTCGATGTGCCCCAAATGAACGCCGTGAATCCCGGTCAGATGCGAAAGCGAATCCTGTCCGCCAAGGTGCAGCACCACCACCGATTGCGTTTCGCTGTTTTTCTCGTCGTCGGCAAAGTTCGACTTCACCAGCAGCTTTTCGCCCACAAAACGCGCCGGCGTGTGGCAGCCCTCGCAGGTATACCGCGCCGGGCGCAGATTCTGCACTGGCGATGGAATGGGCGTCGGATAGCGATCGAATGAAACCTCAACAAGCTGCTTGGTGCCATTCACCTTGGCGGAAAAATACGCAGCCGCGCCCGACCCGATGTGGCATTCCACGCAGTCCACATGGGAGTGCGCTGAGATTTTATAGGCCGTGTACTCCGGGTGCATCACGTGGCACGACTGCCCGCAAAATTGCGGTGAATCCATGTACGCCGCACCCCGGTAACTGGCCATGGCCACAACCAGAAGGTTCACGATCGTCGCCACCAGCACGATGTCCAGCCCGTGACGGAATATCCGGTCGTT
>Ga0302326_10013695_pt1 | contig 17181 bp, 18 predicted proteins | sample Palsa_T0_3_FD_202264 | JGI IMG/M metagenome (GOLD analysis project Ga0302326, IMG submission 202264) | Peat permafrost microbial communities from Stordalen Mire near Abisko, Sweden - Palsa_T0_3 | ecosystem: Environmental > Terrestrial > Soil > Palsa > Peat permafrost | place: Sweden: Abisko... | reverse complement strand
TGACGCGCCAGGCTCACACCGAATCTACGCGCAACCCTCTTCAGCGAACCTGCTGATGTCGTGACTATCACTCGTTTGCGTGGTGCCGTGGGAATGGCCCGTCCAGGCCGGGACGCATCACCCCCCGCCGGCAGCAGGCATCCTTGCTCTGCCTGCAGCAACCGCCTTAACGCCTAATCCTGGGCGACCCGGCCGGTGTCAGCGGGCGTCAGCCTGCGAGGATTCCCGGCGCTTGCGGCGTCGCCGCTGGTCGCTTGCAATCCCTGTGGGTGCCGAGAAGGTCGTCCACGTCATGCGACCAGGCGATATTCATTGATCATGCCACCGAGGCAAGTGTGCCTTCGGATACGGTACTGCTCAAGGTCGACTGGTTCGGGTAGCGGTCTCAGCGGTGCAGCGGAGCGTCCAGTGACCGGTGCGGCCGGTGCTGATTGTGGTGGGTCTCGTACTGGCGCAGGATCCGCCGCAGATGGGCTTGGTTCCAGATGAGGGTCCGGTCGAGGAACTCGCGACGGCATCCGCCGATCCAGCGTTCGGCGATCGCGTTCATCCGAGGCGTCCGGACGTTGCAGAGCACGGTCCGGATCCCGGCATCGGCGAGGACGGCGTCGAACGCGGCGGTGTAGTTCGAGCCGCGGTCACGGATCATGAACTTGACCCTGTGCACCTGCTCGCCGAGGTCCATCATCAGGTTTCGGGCCTGCTGAGAGGTCCATTCCCCGGTGGGATGCAAAGTGACCCCGAGGATTCGGATGCGCCTGGTGGCGTGCTCGATCACGGCCAGGACATAGGCCTGGGTGCCGTCGAGCAGGTCGACCGTGAAGAAGTCGCACGCCAGGATCGCCTCGGCCTGGGAGTGCAGGAACTGCGGCCAGCCTGGCCCGGTCCGCCGCGGCGCAGGGCCGATCCCGGCATTCTTCAGGATTTCCCACACGGTCGAGGCCGCTATCTTTACGCCCAGGCCGGCTAGCTCGCCGTGGATCCTGCGGTACCCCCAGTCAGGGTTCTCGCGGGCCAGCCGCAGGACAAGGGCCCTGATGTTGCGGCGGGTGGCCGGCCTGCCGGTCTTGCCGGGGATGGACCTGGCGGCCCAGCGGCGGCGGACGATGTCGCGGTGCCAGCGCGCAATCGTGTCCGGGGTGACCAGCAGCCGCAGCCCCTGGCGCCGCGCTTTCGGTATCACGGCGAGCAGGATCGCAAGCAGCGCCCGCTCCGCCCAGTCCAAGCCCGGGCGGCGCGGCTGCCGCCGCTGCAGGACGGCGAGTTGGTGACGCAAGACCAAGATCTCAGCGCTCTTCCATGTCTCCTCACGCTGAGACAGCCGCAGGCACGAGACCATCCGCGTGATCAGGAGGAATACGAACCGCAGGCACATGACCGGTGATCATCACGGCCAGACGGCAGGCAGGGCAACTCTGCAGGTCACAGCTGCGGACGAGATTCTCGGCACGCACAGCGTTCGCCGCACCAGTCAGCGCCGTCGGCGGCGTGCTATCGGTGACTCGCTGTGGCAGTGATGGTGCACCGCGGCCGAGGAGCACGCTTCGCTTATCAGGCGTAACCTTCACAATGACAACGATGAGCCCATTGCAGCCTCTAATCCGGCATGCGCGGACCAACTGTTACGGCTTCGCGGGGGCGCGATCGTAGACGGGTACCCGGCGGTCGTGCACCCACCATGCGTCTGGGTCGGAGTGCTGCCAGACGACGCCGAGCGCGTCGACATAGTCGAGAAGCGGGAAGCGGTAGTCGGGCGATATCGCGCCGTGAGTGACTAAGTGGTCCTGTCCGGGCTTGTCGCCACGCAGAACGATCATGGCAGCCATATTGGGCTCCTCTACTGGGTTGTGTCTCCAAGATCAGGTTACAGCAGGTAGGAGAGAAAATATGAACACGCCATCGTGGTTGCGTCGAGACGCGGAAGGTGGTGTCACGGGACGCATCTACGCATGGTTAGCGCATGGCCTCGTAGAGCGATGACGCGAAGCCTTAGCCCCGCTCTGTCCGGTTTATGACCGAATCGGTCATGCCCGTCGAGGGCTGTCGGATCACAGGATAGGAACCATGACCTCATGATCGGCAAGAAGCCGGGATGTTCCCGCACACCTGGAAACCCGTCCGGTGCCCCCGGGACGGCCGGAGGCTGTGCCAAGGGAAGGCTCGCCAATTCCCGGAGTCCGGGGCTAGCAGGACACCAAGACCACGTACGACGCTGTAGAGCTCGCCGACTTCCAAGATCACGCCAGAATCCGCAGCCGTAATCATCGTCATAAAACCTGTCCCCTATACGCGTCTCAGCAATTGGGAAGGCGCGGCGTCACAGCCGTGCTGGGAGGGAAAACCATGACTTACCAGCAGCCGCCGGACGACCCGTATCAACAGCAGAGCCGCCCGTCGTTTACGCCGTACCAGCAAGGGCAGCCAGCCGGCACGCCACCCCGGGGACAGCAAAGACCCTACGGGCAAGCTCCGGAGCCGTATTACGGTCAGAGTGAGATCCGGCCCGCAGCTCAGGACCAGCGCGCCTACCCTTCGGGTCGGCAGAACTATCCTTCGCCGCCGCACCAGGTCGGCCGCCGGGGGCATCGCCAGGCTGGCGGGAAGCAGTACGCGCTCCGCGGTGCCGAGAGCTTCTGGTACGTACTGATGTGCATCCCGTTCGGCGCCGGCTACTTCGCCAAGGTATGGGCGAAGAAGGCGCTATGGGAGATCGTCGGCATGGTGCGGTCCGCTCCCGGCGAGCACGCGGCGGCGATCTGCCGAACCCTTTCCGGCGCTGCACCGTACGCGTCCGGGTTCTGACCGCCCTGCTGACTCTTGGGGACCTATGTCAAGTCAACGGGCCGGTGGCCCGATAGAGCCACCGGCGGGACCGCCACCAGAGTGGTACCTGGATCCGGGTGCATTGCAGGTACTGCGCTGGTGGGACGGCATTCAGTGGGGCCCGCAAACGCAGCCTCTGCCCGACAGGAGTGAACCCGCGGCGGCTGCGCCGGTGCGACCGTCGTCAGCGCCTGCCCTGTGGGCGTGGGCTGTCGCTACATCGCCCCTGGTGCTGCTAGGCATCACGGCGCTGGTGTCGGTGCTGACCACTCCTGGTTCCGGCGTTTCCCACTATCTGCTGGCCGGGGATGCGGGCACTGCCGTTATCTCTGTCGTCCCGGCTTTACGGGACGCTCGGTCGCTGAGGGCGTCCGGCGAGTCGGTCGATAGCGGGTTGGCCTGGTGGTGCCCTCCTGGTGGCGTGGGCATATCTCATCGCCCGGGCGGTGAAGCGGACTCGGAAGAGCGGCACCGACTGGAGGATCTTCGCTGCCGGGGTCATTGCCTGGTTGGTTACCGTGATCTCGGTCCCTGTCATCGGCAGCCTGGCTGCACAAGACATGATCGTCAACGGCACCGTGGAGGTCTCGGACAACCCGGCAGCAGGCATCTACCCACCGGTTCAAGCCGGTTCCCAGGTGACGGTCACGGACCCGCCAGGCCGTCGCCGTCCCGACCCCGGCTACCACCTCGGCGAACGTCTCGCCTTTATGCAGGTAAACCAGGACGAGCAGGGCCTGCTGCCCGGGGTTCAGCTTCCGCCACACCCTTCTCCGATAACCGACTACTGACCGGATCGCCTAGCCTTGAGATGGACTGCCAGGAAATGGCGAGCGCGAGGGATGATCTTATGGACGCTGGCATCCAGCGAAATATCGGTGCTGCTCTCGCAAGTCGGCATGCTCGGAGAGAAAAAGCTGACCGATTCGAAAATGCATGGAAAATCCTGACAGATAACGTTGACTCCCTGATCAGGGAAGCTGACGCGGCCAGCGCGCAGTTCGGCTCCCGCGGCGGGCTGACGTCGGACGAGCGGAAGATCGCTGAGGACCTGAATGCCGTGCTACGGGCCGCCGCCCTGCGCGATGTGCAGCACGAGATCTCCGCGCAAGCCGGGAATGTCACCGCGATAGGCAAGCGGATCCGCCGGTCCACCGTCAACATCGGCGTTATCGGCCAGACCCAGTCGGGGAAGAGCACGTTCCTGCGTACGATCACCAATATCGGCACTGACGTAATCCCAGCTGCGGATGACCTTAATCCCACCACGTCGGCGCGCAGTCGGTTCCGGAACGATCCGGGGCCTGCCCATGCGATTATCGAGCTGCTTAGCCGGGATGAATTCCTCGGCGAGGTCATCGGCCCGCTACACCTAGGGGCGCACTGTCCTGACCCGCCGCCCGCAACCCTGCGCGCGTTCGCCGATTACGATTACCAGCGCCTCCTGGCCTCCTCCCCGGACGGGAGTGCTCCCGCGCGGGGACCGGAAGAGCAAAGCCGCCTGAGACGACTGCGCGTGGCCCAGGACTCCCTGGCTGATTACGAGCAGCTCCTGGGAAGCCCGGATTTCCGCGTCGATAACCTGGCTGACCTGAACTCCTATGTCGCCTATTCAACCAAGGCTGCCCCCGAGCGGCGGCTGTACCACGCGGTACGCGACGTCAGGGTCTTCTGCCCCTTCCCCATGGTGGATGTCAGGAACCTGGAGCTGATAGACCTGCCCGGCATGGGCGAGGCCGGCCTGGAGATCGACCGCCGTTTCCTGGACGACCTCAAAAATGACGTCGACGTTCTCCTCCACCTGACCCGCCCCCGCGCGGGTGAAACGTTCTTTGACAGTGCCAAGAACATTTCGATCCTGGCGACCGCCAATGACGCCACAATGGGCGTCGAACGCGGCGACTTTACCTGCCTGGTGATCAACGAGGACACGAAGAAAGGAACTTCGGCCGAGATAGCCAACGTCATGCGGAAGGCGCGCGAATACGCCACCGACAACCACTATCAGCTGGTTAGCGGCGATGCCTCGAACGCTGACCAGGCCAGGGAAAAAATTCTCGGCCCGGTGCTGGGTAAGCTGGCGGACCGGCTCGCGGACATGGACGCGGCCGCCGCAACCGCGGTCACCGGCGATGCCCGCGTCGCCGCCGGTCTTGCCATCAAGGCGGCGGGCCAGCTCATCGCCGGGGCGAATCGCTGGCAGGTGTTCACCCCGTCCGAGGACGACCTTCTTCGTACCCGCGCCAAGGAGCTGCGCAACGCCATCGCCGCGGACCTACTGGACCTTGCGGGACGCTACCAGCAGGACGCACTCGACGGGAAACCCGTCGAGTGGCTTGAGCAGGGGATCCTGGCCGCCAGGCGGCAGCTTGACCTGTGGGCTGAGGCCCTGTTCACTGGGCCCGGCTGGCTGAGCCGGCTCAGGGGAGCCCGGGCGGGAGACCCGGGTGAGACCCCGGATGACTGGTGCACCGTGGTGCGCCAGCAGATCCGGCGGGAGTTCAGCCAGATCGACGGTTCCATGGACGGGGCCATCGGCCGGCTGCACCAGGAGATCGCCGCCATCTTGCGTGCCGGCTTGTCCGAAGGGGGCCTGGTGCCCGAAGACGACCAGCCGTTCCGCGTCCTGCTGGAGACGACGCGGAGCGGCGGACTCGGCCGGCTGCAGGCTGCGCTAGCGAACCTGGTCGCGTTCCGCGCCGGTTACGGGAACATCTTCCTGCGGGTCGGGGGCCCCGTCGTCGCGCAGATCACCTACGAGCACGCCTTGACCGCGGACGGCGACGCGTTGACCCCGGAGGACCGTGCGGAGGTAAAGAAAGCCGTGATCACGGCGGGCATTAAGGTAGCAGCCGGTGCGGCGGGACCGCACGGCGGGCTCAGCGCGTCGGCGGCGCTCGCGGAGATGGCCATCAAGGTGGTGCCGATCGTATGGGAGGCGCAGCTCACGGATCACTCGCCCGAGGGTTTCTCCCGGGCGCTTTCCCGCGCGTTCAGCCGGGCGGTGGACCTCATCTCGGCACGGATGCGGGCCGAAGCCTGCGAACTGACCGCGACGCTGGCCTTCCTCGTCAGCCAGTTCTACGACGACTTCTGCCGGACTCCGGAAGTGGAACGGGAGTACGCGCGGCTGTGCGCGCCGATCGCCAGCCAGCTATGGCCGGACGTGCTCGACGACAGTTCCACTCGGCTGGCCGACGGACTCGGCCGGCTGGTTGAGCATGCGGCCGCTACCGACACCGCCGCCCGCGAAGTCATCGCGGCCGCGTCGGCCCTCGCGGAGAGCAGGAGCGGACGGTGACCGAGTTCAAGCGAGAGGCCAGGTTCGCCCCCGGCCGGGACGCGCTTCCCTCGATGAGGATCAGCCTGCTGGGCGCGTCCAAGTCTGGCAAGTCCTGCTACATCCTCGGCATGTTCGCCGCGCTGGTCCGCGGCCAGGGATATCACCAGTACTCGCTCAGCACGGTCCACCACGAAGACGGCATCGCCATGCTCCAGGAACTGGAGGACCTAGGCGCGGGCAAGCCCCCGCTGGGGACGGACGAGCCCAGAACGCACGAGTTCACCTTACGCGGCGGACTACCAGGCCGCGGCCAGGCCGCAGGCGTCCAGACGGGCGTCATCGCGATCGACCTCACCGACTTTCGCGGCGGTGCGATCCGCGAGCAGCCGCTCGACGAGAACGACACGAAGCAGAACTATGACCAGCTGCGGCAGTCGGACAGCATTTTCGTGGTGCTGGACAGCGGCCATTTCCGTCAGCCGGTCACGCCGGCCCGGAAAAACGCTGTCATCCAGGAAACCTGGGCCAACCGGATCGGTGACCTCATCGGCTGGACGATCAGGGAACGGGAGGCACGCGGCCTGCCCGCGCCTTCTATCGCCGTCCTGCTGACCAAATGGGACTTCCTCAACGACCAGCGGGGCACCGCCGCCCGCGGGCTCGCGGACGTGTACCAGGACGTCCGGGCCCTGTTGCCCGTGGCGTTCGGGATCGGACTTGAGCAATACGTCTTCGGCGTCAGCATCGGTGAGTTCTCCGACCCCGAGGGCAACCCTCGCCAGGCTCACATAGGCCTGTCTGGCGTGGAGAACCCGCTCTTCTTCGCGGCCGGGTGCTTCCTTACCAGCCAGACGCAGTCGCTGCAGGGCGCGCGCGGACAGTTGGCGGCCGAGCGCACGGCGATCGACGCCCGGCTGGCCAAGCTCACCCGGTGGCCTGCGATTATCCAGCAGTACCTGCTGCAGCGCCCCATCGCAGAGCGCCGGGCCGAGCTCAAGGACAAGGACGACGTGATCGCCGCCCACGACCTGCGGGCGGCACAGGTCGCTGAGCACGAAAAGGTCTTGCGCGGCCTGGCCACCTGATGGAGAACGTACCCACCGCCGGCTGGGCCGCGGTCGTCTACGGCCGGACCGCGGCGGCCGATACCTACTGGCAGGCTGTCCCGGCCGGCGTCACCCAGACTGGGTGGCTGGCCCGGGTCGTGTACGCCGTCTTCGACAAGGGCCGTGAACTCGAGGAGCATCCTCGGTTCCTGCTGGCCCAGGAATCCAGGCGCCGCCTCGTCGGCGTCGCCTGCGCCGCCCGCGAACTTAGCGGCGAGCTGCACTCCGACGGCCTGCGCGAGCTGTTCTGCTTCGTCGGCTGGCTCACGGTCCTTCCCGCCGACGCCGCCCATGACACCGCCGCCGATGACGACGACCGCGCGACCGATGCCGACAAGGTCTGCCCGAACGGCCCTGAACTCGACGAGTTGGCGGACAGCTACGTACGGTGGGCGGGTCCCATCTACGCGGACATGATGACCTCCCGCTGGCACGAGCCTATGTCGGCCGCGCGCCGCGCGACCACCACACAGCCGGGACCGGCTCCCTGGTACGAGAGCGAGGACGGAGCGGCCAGCCTGGTCCCGTGCCCGGACACGGGATTGTGGCCGGCCGAGACGTGGCCGCTGCTGTGGTCGGCGGCGATGGCAACACCGGATCCGCTCACCTGCGTCGTCGGCTGGCAGCGGGCCGGCACCGCCCGCCGGAACGGGGTTACCCACCTCGGCGCGGCCAATGCCGCTCGCCGCGCCGCCCCCGTCGCCCCCCCGCGGAAACCACGTCCAGCCCCCGAGCCGGAGCCGCTGGTGCCGGGTTCGGCATCGCTCAAGCTGGCTCGCGCAGACACCGCAGACACCGCAGACACCGAGTTTGAGACGCTGCCCGTTGTCGCGGCGGCCGCCCCCGTATCGTTTCGGGCCAGGTTGCTGGTCCCGTTTACCTGGCCCCGGCGCCGCGTCGGCCTCCCGGCCTGGCCCGGGCTGCCTGCGTGGTGCCAGTTCCCCGGACGCCGGAGGAAACGGCCACGGGATCGCCAGCGCCGCTACTGATCTCTTCGTCTCTAGGCCGGGCGGGTTCCCGGCGTGCCGTCCGTTTGGTGTCCGCCCCCGTGTGGTCCGCAGCCCGCCGGGCGATGATGGCCACTGTGCGGGCAAGTGCTCTGCCTTCACAAGAGGAGCAGATCAGTAAGACTGCATGGGCTACTGGGGCCGGGTCCGGTCCAGTTCAGCCGGGGCAGGAGGTGTCCTTGTATGGGATCCGACGCTGTTGGTCGGACCGCAGGCCCAGGACGCTGTGCTCGATCGCTCCCGCCGGGGGCGCTGGGCAATCCGGTGGCATGGAAAGCCGCACCAGTTCGGCGCGCAGCCCGGCGGTTGGCTCATCGAAGACGATCGCGCAGAGCACCAGTTCGTGCACGACCCTGTTGAGGTCCGCCGACACCGCGCGGGCACCTCTGGCGCCGACGGCCGCACCGGAAATCCGCCAGCCGCCGTAGGCGGCGGGGGGAAAACATAGCCTCGAATATCCCGTTTTCGTCCGGCTACGGTGCAGAAACGCGACATGGTCCTCGATGAAGACGCCCACTCCTCGTCGATGTCCTGCGTCAGATAACCGCGCCTGATCAGGTCCCGGTGCCACTGAGACCACACGCGCCGCGGCAGCTTCGTCATGGGCACCGGGGCGATGAGCGGGGACAGTGTTCCCAGCGAAGCCCTGGTCACCCGCACGGTTCCGGTCACGCACTGATCGTTACGCACCCCGCATTTCACCGGGTTCCATGCGGGCGCTGTAACCGTCGTGACTTAGCGGGCTTTGGCTTGCCCTGGTCGCGTAGCTGCCTGAGTGTCTTGCGGCTGCCGTCTGGAGATATGATCTGCCAGAACTGCATGCCCTCGGTGCGCTTGCCGGTGACCGCGCGGGCGGCATCATCCGCTTTGCGGAACACGTCGCCAGTGGCGAGCTTGAGTTGCCCGTCAGGCTGGATGCGGGCCGTGATATCAGTGCCGCCAAGATTGGCGACAAGCGGGGTTCCCGGCCCAGGGCACCTTTGCGGATCATCATCTGAACGTCGGTGGGTCGGCCACCCGGCTTGCGTGGAGCTGCGGCGCGCTGCTCCCGAGATGCCGAGGGCTCGGCCGGAAGCGGGTCTTTGGTGTCGGTCTCAGGCCGGCTCGCTGTCATGCTCCAGGCGGGGTCCCGGCTGCCGGCCAACTCGCCGGTAACGAAGGTCACCGTCAACGGCAGGCCGGCCGTTCTGGGGTTTCCCTACGGTGGGGAGGGGACGACCCGGGACAGGTGGCTGATCTTCTCCGACGCCAAGGGCCATAAGGTCCTGGTCCAGGTGCCGGAGTCGCTGGATCTCACCACCGATCAGATCGTGCGGTTCGCGGAGGGAATCACGGTCACCAGTCAGGCGCAGCCCATAGGCGGTTGAGCGGTGCCGGGCAGAGTCTGGCAGCCAGAGGAACTTTGCGGCACGTCGCCGCCAGGGCGCGCGCCGCTTCGGGCGCGATGCGGAACGTCCGTCCGCAGGCCGCGCTAAAGCAGCGTTCTCATGGTTGACGACCGGTTGCTGCTCGACGTACAGCAGGTGATTCCCTTGCCTGAAGCCAGTGAGCTGACCATCCAGCTTCAGCGGAAGGCAACACAGGAGCGCGCGGTAAGTGGTGCCTTCCGCTGAAGCTGGACCCAGTACGTAATCACGGGCTCAGCCGGCGAGAGCGAGCCGCTCCGCAAGAGGCAAGCCATTCTGATCATGGTCACAACGCTGCGGGCCGCGGGCGTACCAGCCAGGGAGATAGCCAAGGCCATCCCGCCTTCCCGTTTCCTCCCGATAGACGGCACGCCCGCCGGGGAGGAACTAAGCGAGGCATTCTCCCTTGCCTACCCGAAGGGCGACCCAGGCCGCTGGTTCATGGAGAGCCCCATCCATGACGAGGGACGTACATGGTTCGTGACGAAGATTTGGGGCCGGAACACCGAGCCAGTCCTTGAACGCCTCGCAAAGCTGGCGCCAGAGCATTCTGGTATCAGGTACGAAGCGGTCCCGTAGTTCCGCCGTTACGAAGGGCATGTAGGCAGGGCGGTGTCCGGGAGGGACTTGAACCCACATGCCTGTGACCTGCGACGATGCACATCTGGCTGATGCTGGTGAATGACCATGCCCAGGTCAGAGAGTTGCATGTGTGTCCGAGGGGGGACTTGAACCCGGAAACCGGTGAGATCTCCCCGGATCGGGGAAATTCATATGGTTAGCGTATGGGATTGAGCGGGCGTGTTCAAGAATTTTGAGGCGTGTCATTGCGCCGAATCTTATTGTTTCTGCCCAGATATGATTTGTTCAGCGACAGCTTGCCGTCTGATGTCCATCAGTGCCTCGCTCGGTGTTCTAGCCTCATCACGGGTTCATCCCTGAGGCCGGGTCAGCAGAGGATATGGCGGCCGATCCGTACTAGGGCGGGGTCGAGCGGCAGGCCGCAGGTTGTGCAAGCCAGCCCGCGACGTTCGGTCCCGGGCAACGGCTGCGGCCCCGAAGTGGCCTGCTGTGTCGGCCGGGGGATCGGCCGGCAGCCGGGTGACCCGGCCGGTCGTGACTGCCTGCGGCTGGCCATCGCCGCCCGGGCTTGTTCAGCTTCGTTCCGAACGCGGGCGTGGGCAGCGCTGATCTCGCGGTGGATTGACTCCGGTATTACCAGGCCCTCGGCGGTGAGACCGATCGTGTTCAGATCCAGTTCCTCACGCACCAGATCGTCACCCACGCAGGGTGGCTCGTGCTGGGCAAAAAGATGCAGTTCCTCAGCTGCCCACCAGTGTGGGGGCCGGTCGTGCGCGGCGCCGAGAACGAGGTATGCGCGCTGCGCGCTGGGGTCGAGTTCCCATAGCGACTGCCTCTGGCTGGCGGCGATCCAGTGCGGCCGGATCCCGAATCGCCATAGCCAGACGTCGGTGATGCCCTGCCGCTGGTAGTCGGCGTGACGGACGGACCACTCCAGGTCGGTCAAGGGAGTGGCCTGCACTTCCAGTGCAACCTGCCGGCCAACGCGGAAACGGACACGCACGTCGGAACGGCGGGCCCGGTCGGGCGTGAGGCGTTCCACCGTCACGTCGATGACACCGGGCTGGCCGCGTGCCCAGTCAGCGAGCACGGCCTTCGCGGACAGGTGCCAGACTGACTCCGGGTGGTGCCCGCCCACTGGGGCCTGTCCTGGCGGGTGGGCGAAGTGTGGGCGGCGCGGGCCGCCTTGCCGACCGCGGACAACCAGAGGGACGCAGGTGCCGAGTCCGGCGTCGATACCGGCGTGGCACAGTGCGCAGACCAGAGTCCGGCGGCCAGAGTAGCCGCGGGCGCGCCAGTAATCCAGGTCTGGCTCACGCAGGTGGATTTCGCGGTCGGTCTCTAGGTCCAGACCGACAACGAGCAGATCATCTTGCACCATTGGCTCCTTCGTGCAGCCCTGGCGGGGAACTGCCAGAGACAGAACCGAGCACACCGAGAGGAACGCTCGGGCCAGCACGCCGCACTGAGAGCGAAGGAAGATTCGAGATGCAAGCTGATGATCAGATGAGTAAGTAAAAGCCCGCTAGATTCGCCTGATCCCTGAAGGGATAAAAGTCAATGTGACTAATGTGAAAGCGGGCCTAGAATGAGATTTCAGCGATCCGTCATTGTTTGTGTTTCTGGAGCTGAGTGCAGTCAGCGTTACTGGCACGCAAATTTTACCGTGCAAATCCGCTTGGCGGAAGTATCGCGTAACGTCCGAATAGTGTTGCGTTGCGAGCCGAGGCGACGCAGTTGCCCACGTGGCTGCACTGGCCTAAAACATGCCCAGGCCGTCAGCCAGCCGCTGGCCACGCCCAACTGGCAACACCGGCCTGGCAGCACGGCCGGTTTATCCGTACCGCGATGGTCAGGCGGCTTCGTGGCCGGGTTCGGTGAAGGCGAGACGCTGGTCGCCGAAGTCGGCGATGATCTCCAGGCGGCCGCCGAGGGCTTCGACGTAGGCGGCCAGGGTCCGCAGTTCAGTAGTGCCTGGCTTGGCGTGCTCGAGGGCGGACACGCGGCCCTGGGTGATACCCATCCGGTCGGCCACCTGGGCCTGGGTGATGCCGAGGCGGCGGCGCATCTCGGCGAGCCGGAAGGCGCGCTGCTCGGCCCGCAGCTGGTCCATCCCGGCGGCGATGGCGGCCTTTTCGGCGGAATCGGGGTAGAACTCGTCGAGGAATTCATCCCGGGTGTAGTGGTGGAACTCGCTGCTGCTCATCGGATGTCCTCGTGTTTCAGGTAGTCCTCGTACCGCTGCTCGGCCAGCGGGATTGCCTGCCGGTACCAGGCCTCCCATTTGCCGGCCTTATCTCCGGCTACCAGCAGGACCGCGTTCCGGCGGGGATCGAAGATATACAGGATGCGGATCTCGCTGCGCCCCGCGGAGCCGGGGCGCAGTTCTTTCAGGTTGCTCAGCCGGGAATGGTGGACGCGGTCGGCGAGCGGGCGGCCCAGCTCCGGCCCGGCTTCGAGCAGCATGCCGATGGCCTGCCCAACCTGGATCGCGCTGTCCCGGTCCTGCTTGCGCAAGTTATGCAGCCACGCCCGGACATCCGGTGCCATGACCAATGCATAGGGCATGGTGACTGCCTCCAGGAACGGTACATTACGCAAGCATAATATCATGTCAGCATGATATTTCGGCTGGCTGAGCCGCTGGCCGGTCCGTGCTGGCGCTTGGAGTGAGTGCGATCTTGCGCGGGTCGGGGAAGCCGAGGCCGGCGTAGCCGGGTGCGCGTTTGGCCAGCATGGCGGCGAGGACGCCAGTCCGCTCATCGAGGTAGTCGTGGACTTCAGCCGTGGTCTTGTTCTCATGTGAGCGCAGAATCCGGCCCACGTACTGTGTCAAGCTCCCTTATTCGCGACCGGTGCCGCGAGGAACAAGGTATCCAGAGCCGGGCAGTCGAAGCCTTCGCCAACGTACGGGCCGGTGGCCACGGCCAGAAGCGGCGGCCCTGCGGGCTGCGGTAGCAAGCGGGCCAGCGCCAACGCGCGGGTCTTGGCGCCCATCCCGCCGCGAAGAATGACCGGGTCGTGTCCGGCCTCGCGCAGCAGGTCGGCGATCTTTTCCAGGTGGCTGGTCCGGTTGGTGAGGACCAGGCAGTTGCGGTCCTTGCTGAGTGCGGCGAGGACGTCCGCAGTGATCTGCCGGGTGCGCGGCTCATCAGCGGCCAGGTGCCGGTAGATGGTTGTCATGCCGCCGGGGCGGGACGGGTCGGCGTCGCCGTCGTACCGGTACGCAGTCGGGTGGACGTACAAGACAGGGGCGGGCCGGCCGATGCCCAGCAGGGTGTCCTGGCCGGCCGGGTCGCGGGACAGCGCGATGGTGTGCCGGACCGGACCCACTTGCATGCCGATCAGGTCGTCGAGCTTGTCGCGGCGGTAAGGGGTGGCGGTCAGCCCGAGCCAGCGCCGTGCCGGGATCTGCTTGACTGCGTGCTCGAACGCGGCGGCCGGGACGTGATGGCATTCGTCGGCGACGATCAGGCCGTACCCGCCGGTCAGCTCAGGGACGTCGTCGCGACGGGACAGGGTCTGCAAGGTGACGACATCGACGGAGCCACGCAGCTTGGCCCGGCCACCGCCAAGCTGCCCGGCCTTGACGCCGAGGAACTCGGCGATCCTGGCCCGCCACTGGTCCGCGAGGGTCTTCCGGTCCACCAAGACGAGAGTGGAGACCTGATGCGCGGCGATGACCGCGCACGCCATCACGGTCTTGCCCGTTCCAGGCGGCGCGACCAGCACTCCCAGATCGTGCCCGGTCAAGACCTGGACGGCCGCCTGCTGCGGCCCGGTCAGCACAGCCGAGCAGGTCAATGCCTGCGGGGTGCCCACCGCTCGCTCATCGGTCAGGTCCAGCTTGCTGCCTGCCTGCACGGCGAGCTCGGTCACGGTCGTGAGCATGCCGCGCGGCACCGTCAGCCCGCCATCGACGGTCTCGTCGAAGAATTGCAAAAACCGGGGGATATCCCAGGTAGAGGCGCGCATCCGCTGCTTCTCGTAGAACTGCGGGTTATGCATCGAGGCAGCGTGCCGCAGTGACGCGGCGAGCGCGGGTGTCAGGTCGGCCAGCTCGACCCGGATGCTCGGGCCGAGCCGGGCCCGGACAGCAGTCGCCGCCTCCGGCCGGATCTTCGTGGAGACTGGCGCGGCAAGCCGGTTGACCTCCCGGCCGGCCGGGACTCGCCCGGCCTTGTCCGCGGCCCGAGTGACCTCCTTGGGTGTCATGCGGCCGAGCGTTGACAGGTAAGACCACTGATCCGGGTGCGGTTCGAGGTTCTCCGGGTTCAGGAACATCGTCGCGTTGCGGTCCCGGGCCGGCCGGAACAGCGGCAGCGCAATCAGGTTCCCGACACCGCCGGCCGGGAGCAGATCCTGAGACGGGAACAGCCGGTCATAACTGGCCAGGTTCACCTTCCCGCGGATCGCCATCGCCTCACGCAGCAGGCCGGTACCCAGTCGCCGCGCCGTCTCTGCGGGCACTGCCGCGGCGAAGAAAGTCCACGCGTGCATACCTACCCCGGAGCGCGACACCTCCAGCGCGACCGGCACCCCGAACCACCGTCCCGCCTTGACGTACATCAGCGCCTCGGTCAGCGCGTCCTGCCCGTCGAAGTCGGCGGCCAGCCACCAGCACCTGTCGCCGTCCAGCAGCGGGTAAACGCCGACGTGCGCATCGCCCTTCAGATGAGCAGTCAGCACATCGGCGGTCAGCGGCAGGTAGTCCCGTCTCTCATGCGGGATCCCGCGCTGCCATCCGCCGCGTACCGCCGGGAGCCAGCCCTTCCAGCCAGTGCGGGAGTTCGCGATCCGGGTGGCATAGATGTCGGTGCGCGCCGCGAACAGGGCCCGGAAGAACGCCACCTTCGCGTCATTGGGCGAGTCCTGATGGACCGGTCCCGGCGGCGCGTCGAAGAAGCCGGCCTGCGCCGGACCGGGCGGCGCGGCCTGCCGCGGGCTCAGCTCCAGCATCTTCAGCAGGCGCGCGTTCTCGGCTCGTAGCCGCGCCAGTTCCGCGGCCACGGCCGCGGGAATTTCAGTCACGCCCACACCCTATGCAGCCGCGGCCACGCAGCTCATGCCGGAATCCTGCACGACAGGCTGGCCACGCCCAGAGGCCATCCCGGCGCCGCCCGCTTGTCGGCTTGCTAGCGCCGGCCCTGCCCACGGGGTTGGACTTAGAGACAATTCAGGCCATTTGTGGTGCCTGACATCAGGTAGGTGCTGTGAGGTTCACCTGGGAGGTGGCCGCCATGACGGCAGTGCGCGAAGAGAAACAGGGGACTTCCGCGGCTGCGGGCGCGGGTGGCCTGGTGGCGTGGGCAGAGGAATCGGGACGCTGGCGGGCCGGGGGTCCGGCGCGGGGTGGCTTGCGGTTCGCGTTCTACGGGCGGGTGTCGACGGAGGACTGGCAGGACCCGGTGACCTCCAGGGCGCGGCAGCGAGAGCAGGCCAAGGCGCTGGTCCGCGGGTACGGGGTAGTCGTGGCGGAGTTCTTCGACGCCGGGCAGAGCCGTACGGTGGCGTGGGGTCGGCGTCCGGAAGCCGCCTCGCTGGTCGCCCTGCTGGCTGACCCGGGCCGGGGCTGGGACGCGATCGTGATCGGGGAGTATGAGCGCGCGTTCTACGGCAGCCAGTACGCGGCGATGGCGCCTCTGTTCGAGCACTACGGCGTCCAGTTGTGGATGCCAGAAGCGGGCGGCCGGGTCGATTACGCCTCCGAGCACGACGAGCACACGATGACGATCCTCGGGCTCTCATCGAAGCGGGAGGTCACCAGGACCAGCATCCGGGTCCGGACCGCGATGGCCGTTCAGGTGAGGGAGCAGGGCCGGTATCTCGGCGGCCGGCCGCCGTACGGGTACAGGCTGGGTGATGCCGGTCCGCACCCGAACAAGGCCCATGCAGCCTGGGGCCGCCGCGCCCGCCGCCTGGAACCCGATCCGGAAACCGCGCATATCGTCCGGTGGATCTTCGCCCGGCGGCTCGCCGGGCATTCGGTGGCGCGGATTGCCCGGGCGTTGAACGAGGCGGGCGTGCCCTGCCCGTCGGCGGCCGACCCCGGCCGGAACCAGCACCGCACGGCAGCGGGATGGACGCTGGGCACGGTCAGCACGATCTTGCAGAACCCGCGTTATACAGGCCGTCAGGTGTGGAACCGGCAGCGGACCGACCGCGAGCTAGCCAACCCGGCGGATGTGACCCTGGGGCACAAGAGCGTGCAGCGGTGGAACCTGCCCGACGGGTGGGTCATCTCCCGCAAGCCCGCCCACCCGGCCCTGGTCAGCGAAGCCGACTTCATCGCCGCCCAGCACATCCGCGCTGCCCGCGGCCCGGCGTCCAGCAGTGATCTCGTCGGCCCGCAGAAGCGTCAGTACCTGCTCAGCGGGTTGCTGACATGTGGCGCTTGCGGTAGGCGGATGGAATCGGCGTGGTCCAACGGCAAGCCCGCCTACCGGTGCCGCCACGGCCACACCACCGCCACCGCGCCCAGCCCAGCGTCGAAGAACGCCTACGTCCGCGAGGATCTCATCATGCCGCTCCTAGCCGCCCTGCACCTGCTGCTCACCGAGCCCGCCGGAAGCCAGCACAGGCGGCGCACCCGACGCGGAATCGACGTCCGGCACCACGCCGCCGCCGAGGACGTGGCCGGCTACCTGCGCGAGCAGCAGATAACGCTCACCTACGACCCCGCCGCCGGAACCCTGCACGCGGAAACCGGCGCTGCCGCCCAGACCATCACCCTGAAAGCAAGCTAACCGAGGCCTCAGCAGCCGAATCCCGGAAGGAGAAGTTCGAAGAAACACGCCGATCACCCGGCGCTGGCGGAAGCCTGCGCCCGGGCGACGTGCCCGCATGCCCGGAAATAGGAACCTATGGGGAATTACTGTGTCCGAGGGGGGACTTGAACCCCCATGCCCTTTACGGGCACTAGCACCTCAAGCTAGCGCGTCTGCCTATTCCGCCACCCGGACGCGCGATGCGGG
>Ga0302326_10013693_pt1 | contig 17182 bp, 12 predicted proteins | sample Palsa_T0_3_FD_202264 | JGI IMG/M metagenome (GOLD analysis project Ga0302326, IMG submission 202264) | Peat permafrost microbial communities from Stordalen Mire near Abisko, Sweden - Palsa_T0_3 | ecosystem: Environmental > Terrestrial > Soil > Palsa > Peat permafrost | place: Sweden: Abisko... | reverse complement strand
CCGCTTTCCGATGGCCCTGCCGATAAGCCGGCTGGTCGATGCCAGTACTGCGTTCGCGATCTCCTGGTCAGGGTCTGCGGTACTGGGGCTCTGATTGTCTACCAGCCAGTCTCGCCAGGGCGGGCCGGGCTCTGGCCCGCGCTGCCGAAGCTGCTCGGCTTGCTGCGCGGCGTTGTCCTGCATGCTGTCAAGCAGGTCGAACAACTCCTGGACTGTGCGCACCTCGGCCGTGCCGCCGCAACGCGGGCACACCGCCTGCTCCGCGGCGTGTCCCACCGCTCCATTCTGGCCACGCCGGCACGATGGGACAAGGCTCAGTCGCGGGAGGGGACCCGGCCAGTCTGCCGGTCCATGTGCAGATAGCGAACACGCCGCAGGGCTGAACCCGGCGGTGGGAAGCGAAGTTGCCGGGTACCGCGGAGCCGACGCCGGTGACGTCGTCATGGCCTGGGGTGGCGGTGAGTCCTTGCCGTCCGGGGCCACTGGCGGCGGCACGGCGTCGCTCAGGGTGACACGCCGCGCTGCGGGAGCGGCTGCCCCGGGCGAGGTTACCGGCGGTGCGCTAACTCAGGGTCCGGGGAAGTACCGCTTGAACTGGCGGGCGGCGGCGGGGTCGCTGACGGCGAGGCTGGGGTGGCCGGCGCCGATGCGGCCCATGATGAACAGCGCGACGGGCGAGTCGTCCCCGCGGATCTGGCATGCGCCCGGGCCGCCGAGAACCTCGGGTGCGACCGTCCAGGCGGTACCGTCGAAGGCGGCGCCGATCGTCGCGCCGTCCGCCATCAGCTGGTAAGCCACCGGCGCGTCGGGCACCGCCCCGGCGCTGCTGACCGGCGTCCCGGCCGCGAGTATCGGCAGCAGCCCGGGTGCCAGCCCCAGCAGCGCGCCGGCGACGTCCTGGCTCAGCGGCCCCTCGTCGCCGAGCGCCCACTCAAGGTCGTTGCGGTGGAAGCCGTACTCCAACGGCACGATCTGCAGCGCGACCGGTGCCGGGAGCAGGCCGAACGGAAGCGGTACCAGCCCGGCAAGCGCGGCGTCCGGAAGCTCCCCGAGCGCCCGCAGCAACCCCTCGCGGCCCGCCCGGAGCGCGGCCAGGACGTCCCCCGTCGCATGCTCCTTTGGAGCGTCGAGGCTGGCCAGCTCCGGCTGGCCGGCGGCGGCCCTGCGTAGCCCGTCGGCCTGGCCGCGGCTGGCTGCGACGAGATGGCGGGCCAGGCTGCGCACGGTCCACCCGTCGCACCGCACCGGCTGCTCCCAGCCTGGCTCGGTCAGCCGGTCGAGGTGGTCGAGTATCGCGCCGAAGTCACGGTCCGCTGCCTTGGTGGCCGTCCCGAGATCGAACATGACTCTGCTCCCTGGATAGTCCGGATCGGACTATCCAACGGTAGCACTATAGTCTGGTTCGGACTAGTGAGGACCCGGAAGGACGCCATGGCGAAGTTGTCGACGAGGTCGTACGCGGTGCTGGGCCTGCTGGCGATCCGCGACTGGACGACGTACGAGCTGGCGTGGCAGATGGAGCGCGGCGTCGGTGACATCTGGTCGGCGTCGCGCAGCATGGTGTTCGAGGAGCCCAAGCAGCTCCTGGCCCTCGGCCTGGCCCGCGCCAGCAAGGAGCAGGTCGGCCAGCGGACGCGCACCCGGTACGGGATCACGCCGCAGGGCAGCGCCGCGCTGCGAGGCTGGCTCGCCGAGCCGGGGGCACCGCCCGCCATGCAGTTCGAGGGACTGCTCAAGGTCCTGCTCGCCGACGCCAGCGACGGCTCGGCGGTGCTGCCCTCGCTGGCCGCGGCCAGCGAGTGGGCGCAGGCGCTGCGAGAGACGGGCCGCGGCGTCGCCGCCGAGTACGCCGCCGGAGACGGGCCTTTCCAGCAGCGCGCCCACCTGGTGTCGGTCTCCTTCGCGTTCCTGTGGGACTTCGCCGACCTGGTCGCGCGGTGGGCTAGCTGGGCCGAGAGCGAGGCCAGCAGCTGGCCGGACGGCTCCGGCGGCGAGGTGTTCCGCAGGGCACTCGCCGGACAGGCCGCCCTGCCCGGCACGACCGGCAGTCGAGCGAGTGCCGCAGCGCGAACGGGCACCGCAGCGCGAACGAGCACCGCAGGGTAAACAAGTACCGCAAGGCGAACGGGCAACCGCAGCGCGAACGAGCACCGCAGGGTAAACGAGTACGCAAGGCAACGGGCACCGCGCCGGGATGGTCGCCCGTGAGCGCGGGATCAGTAGGTCGCGAGGCTGCCGTCTTGGGTGATGGAGCCCGCTAGCGGGTGCACGGCGGGCTTGCCGTCGAGTCCGGCCTGCTGCATCGCCGGGCCGACGACCTCGCCGAAGGCGGCGAAGCTGGCCTCGTCCTGCCAGACGTCGACGACGGTGAACCCGCCGCTGGTGCGGTAGCAGAAGTGACCGAGCCGCATCGGCTGCTCGAGGATGGCGGTGCCGCCGGCCTCGACGACCTTGTGGTACTTCGCGATGTCCTGTCCGGGAAACTCGAAAACGGCGACGATGGGCATGGCTGCTCCTCTTGGCTAGATCTCCCGCGGGCCGGGCGATGCGTCCATGGTGTGCCCGCCTGCGGCGTGCCCGCATGGGTGCCGTGCCCCCATCCTAGGGAGGTGCGGTCACGGGTTCCTTGCCCGGCCGGCGGGGGAGTTCCTGGCGTGGTCGGCGGGGGAGTTCCTGGCGTGGTCGGCGGGGGAGTTCCTGGCGTGGTCGGCGGGGGAGTTCCTGGCGTGGTCGGCGGGGAGGTTCCTGGCGTGGTCGGCGGGGGAGTTCCTGGCGTGGTCGGCGGGGGAGTTCCTGGCGTGGTCGGCGGGGGAGTTCCTGGCGTGGTCGGCGGGGGAGTTCCTGGCGTGGTCGGCGGGGAGGTTCCTGGCGTGGTCGGCGGGGAGGTTCCTGGCGCGGTCGATGAGCGAACTGCGGTTCTCCGCGCCGAGCTTGGCGAGCAGGCTCGCGACGTGCTTCTCGACCGTCCGCGGCGAGAGGTAGAGGCGGGCCGCGATGTCCTTGTTCGCCAGCCGCTCGGCCACGAGCCCGAGCACCTCGGCCTCCCGGGCGGTGACCCCCAGGCGCAGCAGGCCGCCGGACAGCGACCGGTCGGCCCCCCGCCGCCGCGGGACGCTGGCGCCAGCCTGCCTAAGCAGGCCGCGGCAGGCCGCCGCGATGCGATCCTGGCCGCCGGAGACGAACACTGCCTCGGCCTCCCGTAGCCAGCTGACTGGCTCGCCCCACTGGTCCCGGAGGGCGGCCTCGGCCAGCAGCCGCAGCCCGATCGCCCGGAACAGCGGATGACGGCGGGCCGGCGCCTCGGCCGCGGCGAAGGCGACTGCGGCGTCGTGCTCGTTATGACGCAAGCCGGCCATCGCGGCCTGGCCGTAGCCCAGCCAAAGGCCGGACCAGCCGGCCCCTGGCGTGGCGGTGGCCCGGGCGGCGGCAAGGTCGGCGTCGGTCGCGGTGCCTTCGGCCGCGAGCGTCAGCAGCAGCGGGCCGCGTGCGGTGTCGAGTACCGCGGCGGGCGGCTGGGTCCGGATGGCGCGGCGGAAGGCCGCGACCGCCTCCGCGCGCTCCTCGCGGACCAGGGCGCATTGCCCCCTTCCGACCCCCCACCTGAACGCGGAGAGGTCCGGGTCGTCCGGTGCGAGCTCCTCGGACCTGCGCAGCAGCTGGCCGAGGGCGTCCTTGAGGCCGCGGAGCCCGGCCGCGGCGGCCTCGACCGCGAGCGCCGCGGCGACCAGCGGAGCCATGCCGAGCTGGCCGGCCTCGGCCTGCGCCCGCCGGGCGGTCTCCGTGGCGGCATCGAGCTCGCCGCGCATCGCATGCAGGCTGGCCAGGTTGACCGAGATGCCGGCCGAGACGTCGAGCGCCCCGCCGGCCAGGGCCGCCTCCTGAGCACGTCGCAGGCGGCTTCCGTCGGCGGCGGCCAGCATCTCCACGGTGCCCAGCTCGTTCAGTGCCCGCAGCCGCCAGCCAGCCAGCCCGTGCGCGTCGGCGACCGCCAGAGCCCGGCGCAGGGACTGCGCAGCGTCCTCGAGCCGCCGAGTGCGGGCGCATCTGGAGATGACGTCGAGCGCCTCGCAGACCAGTTCCGGCTGGCCCGCTCGCTCCGCCTGCGCCACCGCCTGGTGGGCCATGTGCTCGGCTTCGATACGCCGCTCGCCGCCGCCCTGCGCCAGCGCCAGCCGCGCGCCCAGCACCAGCTCGCAGGCGTCAGGTGCCGCGCCGGCGAGGGCAGCCGAGAGCTCAGACAGCTGCCGGCCGGCCTGCGCCAGCCGCCCGGCGGCGAGGCAGCACCGCGCCATCAGCTGGCGGATCTCGCGCTCGGGCCCGGGCCGGTGAGCCGCGTCGTCGAGCAGTCGCCCGCCCAGGGCCAGTGCCTTGTCGACGGGACCGTGCGTGCTCAGGTGCCGGAGCAGGCCAAGCTCCGTCTCCCGGCGCATCTCCGGGCCGGGAGCGGCAGCCACCGCGTGCTGCCAAGCGCTCAGCGCGGACGCCGGGGCGCCCGCGGCCGCGGCAGCGATCGCGGCCCTTCGCCAGGCCCGGCTCGATCGTGCCCGGTCGCCTGCCTCGGCCCACAGCCCGGCTGCCCGGGACGCGGCCTCGGGTTCCGCCTCGGCGTCCAGGACCGCCGCGGCGCGGGCGACGACCGCGGCGCGCTCGGCCGGGCTGCCGGCCAGCACGGCGTCGCGGGTGAGTTCGTGGCGGAACGCGACGACCCCGGACACCCTCCGGGTAAGCAGCTGCACCCGGACGGCGTTCTCGATAGCCTCGCTCACGGTCATCAGCGGCATGCGGCACAGCGCGGACAGGCGCTTCGCGTCGACGTCACCGCCCAGCAGGGCTGCGGCGGCGACTACGCCCCGGTGAGCGGCGGGCAGCCGCTGCAGACGCTGGCGGATCATCCGGCCGAACCGGGTCGTCCCGCCCGGGCCCTCGTCGAGGAGGTCCTCGACGAGCAGCGGGAGGCCGCCGGCCGCCTGTTCCAGCATGTCCATCACGGCGGCCGAGGGCACTGCGGCAAGGCAGGCCGCGGCCATCTCGGCGACGTGCTCCGCAGCCAGCGGCGCCAGGTCCACCTGCACGGTCCGGGACGTGAGCGCCGCCAGGGCGCCACGCCCGTCGCCGTCGCCGGCAGGCCCGTCGCCGGCACTGGCAGGCCCGTCGCCGGCACTGGCAGGCCCGTCGCCGGCACTGGCAGGACCCTCGCCGGTGCGGGCAGTGGCAATGACGCAGACCGGCGACTCGGCGGCATGGTCCGCGAGGTATTCGCACACCGCCAGGGTCTCCGCGTCGGCCCAGTGCATGTCCTCAAGTACGAGAGCCAGCCCGCTGCCGCCGGCCAGCCAGGACAAGACCCGGACGACGGACTCGCCGATCACCGCTGGCGACTCGCTCAGCGCGACCCCGGCCGCCGTTCTCCAGTGCGGCACGAACCTGGCGATGGCCGGCAGATAAGGGCGCAGCGAAGCGTGCGCGGGCGGCGGCGTCTCGCGCAGCGCGGAGAGCAGCGCCTCGGCGACCGGGCGGTACGGGGTCAGCGTGTCCGCCGGAGAGCAACGACCGGTCAGCACCATCATCCCGGCGGCCGCGGCGAGACCGGCGGCTTCCGCGACCAGCCGCGACTTACCGACCCCGGCCTCGCCAGTCACCGTGACCCAGCCGCCCGCGCCCGCTCTCGCGGCGCCGACCTGCTCGGTCAGCGCCGCGAGCTCGCGATCACGACCGACCACGATGGGGCACCGCACCCCGTCAGCTTCTCACGCATCCCCCGATCGGGCGCTGATCGCGCTGATGACCGTTCTCTGGCTCCGCTCGACGAGTCCTGCCGGCCCGGCCAGGCGATCGCGGTTGCCGCGGCGACGTCCGCCTCCCGTAGCAGATCGGCCAGGCAAAAATAGGGAAATGTATTAGCAAAATAGTTAAAAAGATTACTATTTGGGGGCCCACGAATACCTGCCAGCGCGGGGCGCACGGAATCACGAGTGCTCCGTGGAAGGAGGATCTTCATGATCCGACGTATGTCCAGGCTTGCCGCCGTCGTCGTCGCGGCAGGCGCACTCGCAGCCGCCGGGCTATCTACGGCAGCAAGTGCCAGCACGCATCCGAAGAGTGCGGCAGCCACGAAAGCGGCGGCGGCGAAGGCCGCGCTCAAGGGCGTCCACACCGCGATCCACCCCGGCAAGACCGCGATCCACCCCGGCAAGGACGTCAAGGGCGCGACCTCGGAGGACTCGACCAACTGGTCCGGGTATGCCGACACTGGCACGAACTTCAACAAGGTGACCAGTTCGTGGACCCAGCCCAAGATCACCTGCCCGACCGATGAGCTGCAGCTCGCCGCGTTCTGGGTCGGCATTGACGGCTGGGGGAGCGGCACGGTCGAGCAGGATGGCACGCTGGCCGAGTGCTACGAGGGCACCGCGTATTACTACACGTGGTGGGAGATGTACCCGCAAGTTGACATCGAGACCGTGGGCGACACCGTTAAGCCCGGCGACACCATCGACGCATCGGTGGTGCTCGCCTCGAGCGGCAAGTACACGCTGAAGGTCACCGACACCACCACCTCAGGCAACAACCTCAGCACCGTTCAGACCTGCGCGTCCGGGTGCGAGAACACGAGTGACGAGGTCATCGGTGAGGCACCCGGCGGCGAGCGGGGCGAGTTCCCGCTGCCGGACTTCGCGCCGTGGACGCCCGGCTCCATCGTCTTCGCGACCACATCCAAGACCGGCGACGTCAGCACGTTCACGCCGACCTACAAGATCACGATGATCGGTGACGACAATTACGCGCTGGCCACCCCCTCCGCGCTGTCCTCGGGCAACAAGTTCACCGACACCTGGGACAACAGCTTCGGCCCGATGCGGTAGCCCGACGAGAACTGATCATTACGGCGACGGTCGCCGGCGGCTGGCTCAGCGGTCGCCGGCGGCTGCCCAGAAGAGGCCTGCCTGCAGGCCCAGCTTCGTCAGGACGTCCAGGCAGTGTGCCTGATAGTAGAGGTCCCCTGCCTCCCGTGCCCTGGGCCAGCCCGCACAGATGCGCTGCGCGGCGGTCACCTCTCCGGCCGCTTGCAGGGCGACGGCCAGGTCAATGCGGGACGCCCGGACGAGGACGCCCGAGATGGCCGCCGGGTCGATCTGGCATGCCTGCCGTGCCCACTGCACGGCGTTCCTGGCGTCTCCGGCTGGCTGAGCAGCCGGTACCTGGCCTCTCCGGCGCGAAGCCGTGCACGCTTCCCGGCACCACGCCGGCCGCAGCCTGCGCCACGCCGGTACCCTACGGCAGGAATCGGCCAGGAATAGTAAAGCATAAGTAAAGCGCAGGTCTAGCATGTCCCAAGTACCGAAGTTACAGTGGGCAACTGAGGACGTGGAGTCGCCCGCAAGGGAGGGTCACCGTGCGAAGCGCATGGAGCCGGTTAACAGCAATTTCAGCGCTGGGGACGCTGCTCGTCGGAGCGCTCGTCCTTCCTGCCGCGCAAGCCGCCGAGACCTCGGCCCACGGTGGCTCCGCGCAGCTGGCCACGCTGATGCGGGCCGGGGTGGCCGGGCGGAGCCGCATCTCTCCGGAAGCCCTGCTGCGCCACTCGACAAGGGCTCAGTCCCGGTCGACGGGCGCTAGGTCCCGGTCCGGTCGGCCGGCGGCCGGCCGGCAGCCTGCCTCCCAGCAGCCACCGGGGTCTGACCTGGGTGCGCCGCTGCCGCTCGGCACCCTCCCGCTCGGAACCTACGTGACGAACCAGTTCGAGAAGGACGGCATCCTCTTCTCCGGCCAGTCGCCGTTCATCACCAACGACGGGGCCAGCAACGTCAACCCGACCATATCCGGCTCCCCGCTCTTCCAGGGAACCGTTGTCGGCACTTTCGTCAAGCCCGGGACGACGACCCCCGAAACCGTCAACGACTTCTCCGTCGTGGTCGGTTATATCGACAACCCCGGCTCGACCCAGATGACCGTGTACGACAAGAAGGGCAAGCAGCTCGGCGTCCTGATCGCCGCGCAGCAGGGCTTCAACCAGCTGCTCAGCACGTTCCCCGGTGCCGCCTCGTTCAGCGTGTCATCGGTCGCCGACGAGCCAGCCGGCTGGGAGATGAACACCATCCAGCTCGGCCCCATCAACACGACCTACGTCGCGCTGGGCGACTCGTACTCCTCCGGCGAGGGCACTGATGACTTCCCCTGGTCTCAGGCGCAGGGCACGCAGTGCGACACCGGCCCGGAAGCATGGCCGGTGCAGATGGCAGCTGCGCAGAACACGAATTCGTCAGGCTCCTCGACCCTCAACATCGACCAGGACACGCTGGTCGCCTGCCAGGGTGAGACGACTTCCGATCTGAACGTGCCGGTCAACGGCGAGGCCAGGTCCGAACTCGGCCAGCTCACCGACTTTGTCAGCGACGACGGGCCGCCGGATCTCGTCACCATCACGATCGGCGGTAACGACCTCGGGTTCTCCGACTTTCTCAGGGCCTGCTTCCTGGGCGGGACCGAGGTGTGCCTGCATACGGCGGACGCACTCGATCAGCGGGTGACTAACGGTGCTGTTGGCCTGATAGCCACGCTGGCGAGCACGTACTCGACCGTGAAGGCCGACGCGGGCGACGGGACGCAGGTGGTCGTCGCCGGCTACCCGAATCTGTTCCCCCAGCCAGGCGGGCTCGGCACCGCTCTCAGCGTCACCTACCACTGCCCCTGGCTCAGGGAAACCGCCTCCTTCCTCCCGGGAGTCATTCCGGTCTCGCCGTTCCTCAACACGCTGCTCGGCACGATCTCCGACGCCCAGGCCGCGATCAACGACGACATGGCGGTAGCCGCCGCCGAGGCGGGCGTGCCGTTCATCCCGATCCCGTACAGCCTGCGCGGTCATGAGCTGTGTACCGCGACCCCGTACATCAACCCGCTCGGCCTCATCGGCGGCATTACCGGCGACCGCAACCTCGGTCATCCCAACGTCGCCGGATCGGCCGCGATCGCCGCCGCCGTCGGCTCTCAGCTCGGCCTGGCCACCACCGGCGGCGGGGGCGGGGGCGGCGGTGACGGCCCCGAGCGCGTCGCCGGCCGGCCGGCCGGCAGCCACCGCTCTGGCGGCACTCATCGCGCCGCCGGGCCGCCGCACCACGGGGTCCGGCCTGCTGACTCCGGACCACTCAGTTTCTCCGGCGGCCAGCTGGCCGACGGTACCGTCGGGAGTGACTACATTGACTACCTCGTCGCTACCGGCGGGACCGGCGCCGACACCTGGGCGATCACCAGCGGCAGCCTGCCACCGGGGCTCAGCCTCGACCAGAATGCCGGGACGATCACCGGCACGCCCACAGCGTCCGGCACCTACACCTTTACGGCTCAGGCAACCGACTCCTCCACCCCGACTCCGCAGACCGCCAGCTCCCCGGTCTCGATCACGGTCGACGCCGCCAGTCCGCTGACCGTGCCGACCACCGCGCTCAGCGACGCCACCGTCGGCCAGCCGTACCTGTCCGGGCTGGGCGCGACCGGCGGCCTCGGCGCGGTGAGCTGGGCCATTACGGCGGGTGCGCTGCCCGCCGGGCTCCACCTGAACGCGGCAACCGGGCAGCTCACCGGAACGCCGGCGGCCACTGCCGCGGGGACCTCTTCCTTCACCGTGCGGGCGACGGACAGCTCGTCGCCTGCCGAGGTGGCCACGGCCGGCGAGTCGATCACCGTCCATCCCACGTCCGATCCCTTGACGGTCACCACCAGTGCGCTGCCCGCGGTCACCGCCGGCCAGGACTATGCCGGCCAGCTCGCCTCGACCGGTGGCGTGGGCCCGGTCCAGTGGGCAGTGGATTCGGGATCACTCCCGCCGGGTGTCTCGCTCGATGCGGCCACCGGGGTGCTGAGCGGTACGCCTACCGGGTCCGGCACGTTCGACTTCACCGCCCAGGTCACCGACGCCACCGCCCCGGTGTCGCAGACGGCGAGCGCTGATCTGTCGATCACGATCAACGCGCCGCCGCCGCTGAGCATTGCCACCACCGCTGCCTTCGACGGCACCGAGGGGTCGTACTACTCATCGACGTTGCAGGCCACCGGCGGGGTCGGGTCCTACCAGTGGTCCGTCAGCTCGGGCAGCTTGCCGGCCGGCCTCAGCCTGGATCCGGCCAGCGGGCAGATGAACGGGGTCCCCAACGGGACGGGGGACTCCTCGTTCAGCGTGACGGTCAGTGATGCCGCGGGTACCACGGCGACGCGCGCCTACTCGGTCACGATCGCTCAGGTAACCCTGGACGTCTCCACCGTGCTGGCCCCTGCGACGGTCGGAAGCTACTACGCCGGAAACGTGAGCACGTCCGGCGGGCAGGCGCCGTACGGGTGGAGCCTCGTCTCCGGGACGCTGCCGAACGGGCTCTCCTTCGACGCCTCGACCGGAGCGATTGTCGGGACTCCGCAGCAGAGCGGCACCTTCGGCCTGCAGGTGGCCGTGACCGACAGCTCCGCACCGTCCCAGCAGGTCACCGTCAGCCTCACGCTGACCGTTGCCGCTGCCCCGCCGCTGCAGGTTTCCGGCCGGGCGCCTGTGCACGGCGTCGTCGGCGCGGCTTACACGACAGGAATCGGCTTCTCCGGCGGCCAGGGCCCCTACTCCTGGACGGTAACGGCCGGTGCGCTTCCGCCAGGGCTGGTCCTCGACCCGGGCAGCGGGATGATCCTGGGCACGCCGACCGCGGCGGGCGCGTACCCGGTGACGGTCCAGGTGACCGATTCGAGCAGTCCTGCCGCCGAGACGGCATCGGGGTCGTTCACCATCACCGTCGCCAGTCCGGCCGTGCTGGCGGTAGCCTCGGCGACCCTGCCGGGGGCGACCGAGGGCACCAGCTATTCGACTTACCTCCAGGCAACCGGAGGTGTCGCACCCTACAGCTGGACCGTGCTGTCGGGTTCCCTGCCGACGGGCCTGCTGCTCTACCCGTACACCGGGCTGATCGTGGGCACGCCCACCGGCCACGGCAGCAAGGGGCTCACGGTAGAGGTGACCGATTCGGCGTCGGCCACGGCCAAGCGGTTTATCAAGCTCACGGTGGACAAGAGCTCGCCGCTGGCCGTCCTGACCACCAGCCTGGACGACGCCACCCAGGGGTCCTCGTACTCCCAGACGCTCACCGCCTCCGGCGGTGTCGCTCCTTACGACTGGACCGTGCTGCACGGCAAGCTGCCCGCCGGCCTCCAGCTCGGCGCGACCGGCGAGATCGTGGGCATGCCGACCGGCTTCGGCTCGTCCACCTTCACGGTCAAGGCCACGGATCAGTCGACGCCGATGCAGGCTGCGGCCACCCAGCAGCTGTCCATCGACGTCGAGGCGGTCCCGGTGTCCCCGCCGTCGTTCACCGAGGACAGCCCGTACTCCCCGGCGGGGGTCGGTTCCTCCTACGGCTACCAGTTCGAAGCCTCGGGCAACCCGGCTCCCACCTTCTCGGTCACCTCGGGCCGGCTGCCGTCAGGCTTGCGGCTCGCCAAGGACGGCGTCATCTCGGGTACGCCGGCCCACGCGGGGACCTACACCTTCGAAGTCACCGCCACCAACGGCCGGACACCCGACGCGGTGACCCCGGCCCTCGACATCACGGTGGTACCCGCCCCGGTCATCAATTCCTTCACCCCGGCCGAGGCTGTCCCTGGCACGCAGGTGGTGATCACCGGCAGGAACCTGGAGAACGCGTCCTACGTCATCTTCACCGGCAGCTTCGCCACCATCACGTCGGACACCCCTGACCGGATCGTGACCTCGGTTCCCGAGTACGCCGGGAGCGGCCCCATCTACGTCTACACACCCGGCGGGACGGCGGTCTCCGGCTCGTCGTTCACCGTCGACCCGCCCCCGGCTCCGGCCATCACGTCGATCAGCCCGACCTCCGGCAGCGCCGGCAGCACGCTGACCATCACCGGGACCGGCCTGCAGTTCGCCTACGACGTGGAGTTCGGCGGCGGCGTCTACGCGGGTTCCTTCGACAGCGATACGGCCACGGTCCTCAAGCTGCCGGTACCGGAAGGCGTCGCCGCCGGGACGGTAACCGTCTTCACCGACGGCGGATCGGCGACGAGCACGCAGACGTTCACCCCGACCGGATAGCAGCGGCCGGTAACCCGGCGATGATCCGGGCGAGCTGCCGGGCCTGGCGGCGGCGGACGTGCATGTTGCCGTAGATGCTGCGGTCCAGCCCGAAGAACCACAGGCCAGGATGCCCAGGCGAGGACGCGGCGCCGGCGAACGGCGGCACGCCGAACCTGTCCAGCGCCACCAGGTGGCCTGCCATCGACTCCAGCCCAGGGCGGTAGCCGGTCGCGCAGATCACGAGGTCGGGCGCGCAGGTGCTGCCGTCGGTGAAGCGGACCTGCGGGCCGTCGAACCGGTCGATGCCGGGTCTCATCACGATCCGGCCCGCCCTCAGGGCCGCGGCGAAGCCGTCGTCGACCGCAACGGTGACGCCCTCGGCGGCCGCCCGGCTGAAGGCGCCAAGCCCCGACCGCGGGTAGCCCAGCCGGCCGAGGTCCCCGAACGCCAGCCGCTGCAAGGCCCGCAGATTGGCGTCCTGGACGCGCAGCGGCAGGTACCGGGCGGCCACGCTGACCGGGTGCATCGGGACGCCGCCGTAGCGCAGCGGCGTGATGTTCATGCCCGAGCGCGCCGACAGCCACAGCCGCCCGGCGTCGCCTCGCGCCAGGTGATTCAGCAGGTCCACGCCAGAGTTCCCCGGGCCCACCACGAGCACGTCCCGGCCGACCGCCGCGGCGAGGTGCCGGAACTGCGCGGCGTGCAGGAGCGTGCCGGGAAAGCCGTCCGTCCCCTCCCAGCGGGGCATGACCGGCTCGGCGTCCGGCCCGGTGGCGATCACCACGTGCGCCGCGGTGATCCTGGCGCCGCCCAGGTCAAGCGCCCACCCCGAACCACCCCGGTCGGCCCGGTCGACCCGGCCGACCGCCGTACCGAGCCGCAGCCGCATGCCCGCGGCGCAGTCCTGCAGGTAGGCCACGTAGTCGTCACGGGCCGGGAACGGCCCGAACCGGCGTGGGATGCGCGTCCCGGGCTGATGCGAGAACATCCGGTGGGTGTTGAGGTGAAGCTGGTCGTGCCGCGCCCGCCACGACGCGGCCACCTCGCCCGCCCGGTCGATGACCAGCGGATCGATACCCGCCCGGCGGATCGCCCAGGCGGCGGCGAGCCCGGCGGGCCCGGCGCCGACGACAGCCACGTGCTCGTCCACGCTGCGAGCCTGGGACAGCGCGGCACCGACGTCAAGGCCCGCCGCGCACGCGGCGTACTGTCCGGCCATGGACACCGACATCGCGACCGCCACGGCCGCCGAGCTCACCCAGGCGATCCGGGACCGGCAGATCTCCAGCCGTGAGCTGCTGGACGACCTGCTCGCCAGGGCGCGGCAGCTCAATCCGGCGCTGAACGCGATCGTGGCCTGGGACGTCGACCGCGCCCGCGCCGCCGCGGCGGCGGCCGACGAGGCCAGCGCCAGGGGCGAGGCGGCCGGCCCGCTGCACGGGCTGCCGATGACCGTGAAGGACGTGTTCGAGACCGAGGGCCTGGTCACCACCTCTGGTGCCACGGAGCTGGCCCAGCACGTGCCGCAGGCCGACGCGGTCGCGGTCGCCAGGCTGAAGGCGGCCGGCGCGATCGTCTTCGGCAAGTCCAACACGCCGACGTACGCTGGGGACTGGCAGACCTACAACGAGGTCTACGGACGGACGAACAACCCGTGGGACGCCAGCCGCACGGCGGGCGGGTCGTCCGGCGGCGCGGCCGCAGCGGTCGCCGCCGGGATGACCCCACTCGAGCTCGGCAGCGACATCGGCGGATCGATCCGCAACCCGGCGCACTACAACGGCGTGTACGGGCACAAGCCGTCCTGGGGCATCGTGCCCGTCCGCGGTCACATCCCGGGCCCGCCCGGCAGCCTGGTCCAGGTGGACGTCGGCGTCGCCGGGCCGATCGCGCGCAGCGTCGCCGACCTTCGGACGGCCCTGGGCGTGGTGGCGGGCCCTTTGCCGCAGGACGCGGCCGGCTGGCGCCTCGAGCTCGACCCGGGACTCGGCCTGGGCGACGTCGGCGAGCTGCGGGTCGCGACGGTGTTCGGCGAGGGCACGGACGTCGTGCCGGTGGCCGGCGACGTCCGGGCGAACCTGGACTCGTTCGCCGCCAGGCTGGCCGCCGCGGGCGCGCGGGTGGACGCCGTCGCGCTGCCGGTGCCGCTGGCCGAGGGGTTCAGGGCCTGGCGGGACCTCACCTTGCCAATCTTTGGCCTCGGGCTGCCGGAAAAGGAGTACGCCGAGCTCGCGGGCCTGGAGAACGTCCCTGGTGACGACCCGGACCTGGTGATCGGGAGGACGATGGCCAGCCGGTTCCGGTCGTGGATGCGCGCCGCCGAGCTCCGCGAGCGCCAGCGCGCGGCCTGGGCGCGGTTCTTCGAGCGCTACGACGTCGTGCTCGCGCCGGTGATGCCGACGGCGGCGTTCCCGCACGACACCGATCGCCCGGTGGCCGAGCGGCTGCTCGACGTCGACGGTGTCGCGGTGCCGCACTTCCTCGCCGCCGCCTGGTGCGGGGCGATCGGGGCAGCCCTGCTGCCGGTGGTGACGCTGCCGACCGGCCCGAACCAGGCGGGCCTGCCGGTAGGCGTCCAGCTGATCGGGCCGTTCCTGTCGGACCTGCGGCTGCTGCGGATCGCCGAGATCCTGGACGCGGCGGCCGGCCCCGGCTTCGTCCCGCCGCCGGCCGGCTGAGGCCGGGGGCCGGCCGCGGCTCGCATCGTCTTCGTGCCCTGACGCTGGCCAGGCCGGTTTCCGCCGGGATCCGCTGACCGGGCTGGTCAGCCTGGCTGGGTGTAGGTGATGTTCAGGCCGAGAAGGTGGTGGTTCCGCTCGGGCAGACGCCGGCCGAGTAGGCGTACTTGCCCATGTTGGCCACGGCGTCCGCGCTCGGGATGGGCTCGGAACCCTCGACGTCAGTCGACCTCGATGTAGACGGTGCCGTCCTGCACCCTGGCCGGGTAGGTGCGGACGTCGACGAGGACGGGGGCGCCCAGTGCCTTGCCGCTGGTGTAGTCGAAGCGGCCGTTGTGCTTGGGGCACTCGATCGTGTCGCCCATGACCAGCCCGTCGCAGAGCAGCGTGCGCTCGTGCGTGCAGTGGCCGTCCGTGGCGTAGTAGAGGTCGTCCGCCGAACGGTAGATCGCGTAGGCATTCCCGCCGTGGGTGAAGGGCACCACGTCCTCGGCGTCGATGCCGGCGGCCGCGCAGGCGGCGATCCACTGGCCCATCGGATGTCTCCTCGCTGCGGGTCGCGCTCAGGCGGCGGTCAGGCGGCGGTCGCGCTGGCCAGCGGCAGGCCGCGGCCGTCGTTCGCGGGCGCTGGCTCGTTGAACGGCGCGGCGCCGGGCGGCAGCTCGCGGCGCACGTAGTGCTCCTGATCCTTGAGCTGGCGCAGGATCGCCGGGATGATCTCCCGGTAGGCGGCCCACAGCGACGGGTAGACGGGCGCGCAGTCGTGCTTGATCTCCTCGTGCAGCTCGGCGAGGCGGTGGTAGGGGACCATCGGGAACATGTGGTGCTCGACGTGGTAGTTCATGTTCCAGTACAGGAACCGGTGGACCACGTTCATCTTCACCGTCCGGGTGTTGAGCCGGTGGTCGAGCACGTTCTCGCCCAGGCCGGCGTGCTGCGTGAGGCCGTAGACCGGCAGCATGAACGCGCCGTAGAAGCGCGGTCCGCCGATCAGCACGACGGGCAGCCAGGACCGCAGCCCGATCGCCGAGGCGATGACGGCGGCATAGATCACCAGGTCGATCCGCGCGGTCCGGTAGACCTTGCGGCGTTCGGACTCCGGGACGTAGTCGGCCTCGTCGGCGGTGAGCCGCCCGGCCGCGTGCAGGAACATCAGCTTGAAGGCCATCGGCACGTCGACCAGGCCGGCCAGGTTCGCCAGCAGCCTGGCTAGCCGCGCCGGGCGCATCGCCGCGATCTCGGGGTCCCGCCCGACGACCAGCGTGTCGGTGTGGTGGCGGGCGTGGCTCCACCGCCAGGTGGTCGGGTCGCGCATGATCATGAAGGAGGCGAGCTGGTACAGGCCCTCGTCAAGCCAGCGCGTCTTGAACGCCGTGCCGTGCCCGGCCTCGTGCCAGCGGGAATCCGACGACGAGCCGTACAGCACGCCGTAGGCCAGGAAGAACGGCACTGCCCACCAGGTGCCCCAGAAGGCGATGCCGAGACCGGCGAATGTGACCATCAGGCCGAGCCAGATCACGGTGTCCCGGATGGCCGGGCCGTCAGAGCGCCGCATCAGCTCCTTCATCCGCTTGCGCGGCACCGCGCTGCGGAACCAGTCGGCGCCGGCCAGGCCAGCATCGACGGCGGCCTGGTTCTCCCGCCCGGCGAGGCTGTACCGCGCCAACCGTTCCCTGCCCATTTCCGACCACCTCTCCGCGCGGAATGCCCCGGTCAGCCCTCAACCGGGCCGGCAGGCGAGGCGACCCTTCCCATGGTAGATCGTCGCGGTCACCCGCTGGTAGATCGTCGCGGTCAGGCGGAGTAGTATCCGCCCCGGCGAAGTTGCACAACCCGGTAGCCTCGCTGGCCGGCCAGCTTGCGCAGGTGGCGTACGCCGCTCAGGCCTGCGATCACGACGGCTGCCGCAGCCGCCAGGATCGACGCGCCGAACAGCGCGAGCCCGCCCACGATGTGTCCCAGCAGCATCATGACGACGCCGGCGAGCAGCGCCACCGGCACCGCCGCCACGAGCAGCACGGCGAGGAGCACGGCGGCGATCACCGCCTTCGCCCGCCAGCCCATCGTCCGGGCCGTGTACCAGACCGCCATGTCGCTTCCCCTTCATCAGTCCAGCCCTAAACTCAAGATATGTCGTGTTAGCGGCGGGCGCAACACGGCCGCGTCCCGGAACGAAGGCGCATCCCCGCCTGGCCGCGCCTGGTCCCGGACCTCGTCCGCCGGGGACCAGGGCACGGTACCGCCGCTGCGCCAGTACTGACCATCGGGCCTGGAGAGGAACTCCGCGTCGAGGAGATACCGCCGTAGCGTCGCATGGTCGTCGTATATGGCGCCGAGAAACAAGCGGACACGGCGGCTCGCTAGGCCGCTGTCCTGGCTCGCGTCGGCGGGCACGCCGCGCGGGTGGTCCGTCCCGGACCGGGCTTGATTTTGGTAC
>Ga0302326_10013692_pt1 | contig 17184 bp, 10 predicted proteins | sample Palsa_T0_3_FD_202264 | JGI IMG/M metagenome (GOLD analysis project Ga0302326, IMG submission 202264) | Peat permafrost microbial communities from Stordalen Mire near Abisko, Sweden - Palsa_T0_3 | ecosystem: Environmental > Terrestrial > Soil > Palsa > Peat permafrost | place: Sweden: Abisko... | reverse complement strand
CGACGCGCCCGATGTGATCGAGCGGCAAAGGGAAATGGCCGGCGAACGCCCGGCTTTCGATTCGAACGCCCCTCCGCCGCCTCCCAATCTTGTCGGCCGCCCGCTCACGGTGCGCGTCACGGTACGTGATCCGCAAGGTGGGACGTTTCAGCGTTCGACGATTATCGAGCTTACCGGGACAAAGTCTCCCTATTGGACCCGATTTGTCGAATGAGCCTGCGGCTCACGAACCGCTTGCGAATGTGAACGGCCCGTATAGCCACACAATCCAGATCGCGAACGACAGCGGGACACCGAAAGGGATGTGTTTGGACAGTTCCGCACGGCCCCGAAAGATTGCGGCGAACGCGACCCAGACAATCCCGCCGATGCTTGCGAGCAGAAGAACGGAAGGCAGCGGCTCGAGCCCGAGCCATGCGCCGGCCGCAGCGGCCAGCTTTGCGTCGCCCAAGCCCATTCCATCGCGTCTGCGAATGCGCCTGTAGGACCACGCAACAGACCACAATGCGACATACGCGATTGCCCCGGCGACGGCGTGATCGAGCACGCGTTCGGCTGGAAGAAACGCGGCCGCCAGAAGGCCCGCGGCGGCAAGCGGAAGCGTGAGGAGATCAGGGAGACGGAATTGCAGCGTGTCGACAACGGCGAGAACGAGAAGACCCCACGCAAGACAGAGCGAAAGCAGGAATGCCGTCTCCCCGAACACGACGTGGAATGTCCATACGGCAATTGCACCGCAAGCCGCCATTGCCGCGACAAGAGGTATCGCGCGGTTTGCGAACGCGCCGATCGCCCACGCGGCGAGCCAGCCGGCGCCAATGGCGTAGACGACGATGACTGCGATGGTTTGCCAATCGGGCCGCATGAGAAACCTCTCCCGGACTTCCTATCACAGTCGCGACGAAGCGGGTTATAAGCGTCGCGGAAAAAGCGGGGTGGACCATGCGTGCGGCAAAAATTGGGGCGCTCGCCATCGTTTTCGTTCTGATTGCCGGCGTGGCGGCGATCATCGTATCAGACAGGCTCGCTCAGCCGGCGCCGCCTGATCCTGCCGGGCTCATCGCCCGGGCGGCGCGCTATCACGTGCGCATCAGGCGCGATGAATTCGGCGTGCCCCACGTGCGGGGCCACACGGACGCGGACACGGCGTTCGGGCTGGGCTTTGCACATTCCGAGGACGATTTCGCGACCATACAGGATGTCGCGTTCGCCTGCCGGGGACAACTCGCAGCAACAGAGGGACTGAAGTCCGCTACCACCGACTATCTGGTTCATCTCTTCCGCGTGTGGGAAACGATTGACGCGCGCTACGAGCGCGATCTGCCGGCCGATGTCCGCGCTGTGGTCGAGGCTTACGCGGACGGTGTGAACTACTATGCGGCACTTCATCCCGACAAGGTGAAGCCCGGGCTGTTGCCGTTGACGGGCAAGGACATTGTTGCCGGGTTCGTTTTCAAGACGCCGTTTTTCTACGGGCTCGACAACACTCTTCGCGATCTTGTCACGCCGGCGGTGAACGAGCCGGAGGTGGGCTCGAATGGCGTTGCCGTAGCACCCTCGCGTTCGGCCGATGGCGCCACCCGCCTGCTCGTCAATTCGCACCAGCCCTATGCCGGGCCCGTGGCATGGTACGAGGCGGTGCTCGAAAGCGACGAAGGGTGGCATGTGGCCGGCGGCTTTTTTCCTGGCTCGCCGTTCATGCTCCACGGGCACAATGCGCATTTGGGTTGGGCCAATACCGTGAACGCGCCCGACCTTGCCGATGTCTATCGGCTGACGATCAACCCCGCAAACGATAACCAATATCTGCTCGACGGCAGGTGGCGTAATTTCGAGAAGTCCGATGCCGCCATACGGGTGAAGATATTCGGACCGCTCGTCTGGACCGTTCATCGCGATGTACTCTACTCCGCGCATGGTCCGGTCCTGAAGACAGATCACGGCGTCTTTGCCGTCCGCTATGCCGGCATGAACGAAGTCCGCCAGGTCACGCAGTATTTCCGGCTCAATAGGGCGCACGATCTTGCCGAGTGGCGCGCCGCCATGGCCCTGCAGGCGCTGCCGAGCGTCAATTACGTCTATGCCGACGAGAAAGGAAACATCGGCTATATCTACAACGGCCAGTTTCCGCTGAGGAAAGAAGGCTTCGACTGGAAGCATATCCTGCCGGGCGATCGTTCGGACCTGATCTGGCATCGCTATCTGCCGTTCGACAAAATTCCCCAGCTGTGGAATCCAAAATCGGGATTCGTTTTCAACTCGAACAATACGCCGTTTCAGGCCACGGCACCCGCAGACGACCTGAAGCCACGTGATTTCTCGCCGACGCTGGGCATTCAGACGAACATGACCAATCGCGCGTATCGCGCGCTCGAAACCTTCGGCGCAGATAGGGCAATCACCGCCGAGGCTTTCCGCAAGTACAAATTCGATATCGCTTACAGTCCCCACTCGGGCGTCGCGAAAATGATTGCGCAGGTCTGCGCCGTCGATGCGCACGGAGATACGGACCTGCGCGCCGCGCAATCGGTCCTGTCGCATTGGGACCGGCGCACAAACGTTGCAAGCCGCGGCGCGGCCCTCGCAGTTCTGATGGCCGAGCCGGTGATCCACGCCAGGGAGGAAGGTCTTGCCACCGTCGCACCGCTCGATTCGTTACGCGCAGCCATAAGGACCTTGAAGGAACATTTCGGCCGGATCGATCCCGAGTGGGGTCAGCTCAACCGCATTCGGCGCGGCACGGTCGATCTTGCCATCGACGGCGGGCCCGATACCTATCGCGCCGTCTATGGCGAGCCACAACCCGACGGCACGCTCACTGCGGCAGGCGGCGACACATTCATCATGTTTGTGACATGGGACAAAGATGGCAGATTGTCTTCGCAAAGTGTCCACCAATTCGGCTCGGCGACGCTGGACGCGACTTCACCCCACTACGCCGACCAGACGCCGCTTTTTGCGAAGATGCAGACCAAGCCCGTTCTGTTCACCGAAGACGAACTCAAAAATCACATCGAAGAAGACTATCGGCCGGGCGATCGCAGGAAATATGCGCAATGAGATGCCAAGACTGAACCGTGCTCACTGGCGTCATGGAGTTCTGCCGCAGAAGGATGGCCACCGGGAGCGCTGCGACCCAGGCGCATTGCGGAGCCTTGCCGACCAGACGGCAGCCTTCGTCAGATTGGATCAAATACGCGGGGCATTTGCATTGGATGCGGGCCATTCGGCGAACGATTGCTTTACGGAAACAGCCTAAGACCTTCACTTGACGGCAACGGGCGTTGGGACGGGAGGGCGCCGCGTCCCGAGCCGGGTCAGCGACAGGTGCGCCAGGTGATACGGTCGGCTATGGTGGCAACAGAGGCTCCAGACGGAATCCCGCTGGAGCTGAAGCCGTTGGTGTCACTCTACGGCAGGAGCCGTCGGATATCCCTCAGAGTCGAGCGACTGCCGGACAGAGCTCGGCTCTCACGCGGTCGCAACAACGGCGACCGTTCCTGGTCGCTCATGCGCGACGATCTCGACGACCTGCGCTATCTGCCGCCCGAAGGAATGAAAGTCGGCCACACGCTGGCGATACGCATCATAAATCTCGACACCGACGACGGGGCGACGCTCGCAATTCTCGATTTTCCGGTCTCCGCAGTGACTGCGGCGCCGAAGCGGGCCACGGAAGCAGTGGCACCAGGAGATGACACGTCCGAGCTTCTGCACCTGCGCGACGAATGCACGAGGGCGAAGGAAGCGCTCGGCAATCGCGAGCGGGAACTCACACAGATCCGGCAGGCGCTGGAAATTTCTCGCAGCGAGACGCTGGGGCAGGGCAACGCGCTGGCAGAGGCGCGCGTGGCTTGGCAGGCGGAGCTGGACGACAGACTTGCGCAAGCTCATGCCGAGACGACCAGGAAACTTGAGGTCGGTCGCGCGGCGTGGATGTCGGAGTTGAATTCGCGCATCGAAGAATCCCGTGCCCGCTGGCAGCGCGAAGCCGAGTCAGCACTTACGCGGGCAAAAGAGGCGTGGAGAACGGAGGAAGCGGCCAGGCTCTCTCAGGCGGAGGTGCAATGGCGCGAGCAAGCGGCGCAATCGCTTGCGGAGGCGCGAGCACAAGTCAGCCGTACAGAATCGGCGCTGGCGCGAGCCGAAGCCGAATCAGCGCGAATGTCCGGCGACGGCGTCGCACTGCGGCGATTGCGGGAAGAACTGGCGGAAGCGAATGCATCACTCGGGGCGCGAGTGCGAGAGTTGGCCGAAGCGCGAAAACTGCTGGAAACGACCCGCGCAGAATTGTTGAAGGAGAAATCGGGTTACGCCGCCGCGCGGGCAACCTGGCAGGCGGAGATGGACCGGGGTCTTGCCGACATTCGTGCCGAAGTTGCCGCCAATCGAAATGTCCCCGATCTCGAGAATCGCGTCGAGGACCGTATCGACGAGGCCCGCGAGCAGTGGCGGAAGGAAACCGAAGAGTCGCTTTCAAGGGCAAAAGAAGCCTGGAAGGCCGACGAAGCCGTGCGCCTCGCGCGCGCCGAGGCGCAGTGGCGCGACAGGTCGGCGCGATCGCTTGCCGAGTCCGCAGAGAGAGCCGAAAAGGCGGAAGGAGCATTGGCCCGGGCCCACGCGCATGCTCTTCACGAGACCAACGACACCATCGAGCTTCGACACGTCAGAGAAGAGCTTTCGGAGATGCACGCCGTACTGGCGGACCGCGAAGCAAGGCTCTCGCAGGTACGGCTGGAGACCAAGCGCGCCCGTGAGCGCTGGAAAGCCGAATCCGATGTCGCGCTGAAGAACGCACACGAAGCGTGGAAGGCGGAAGAGGCATATCGAATCTCGGTCGCGCGCGGAGACTGGCAGCGCGATTTGCGTGTGGTGCGCGATGAGGAAGATGCCGTCAACGAGGCGCAGTCCCGCAGCACGCGACGTCTTGTGCTTGACGGCTTGCTTGCCGCCGTTCTCGCTGTCGCGGTGGTTGTTCTGTATCCGATCATTGCGCCGATGCTGTCGCAGCAATTGCCGGGAGTATTCCCGCAGGCTACGGGGGAAGCGACCATCGCCGCTCAACCAGTCCATCAGGTCCCGCTGCCGCCCGTGGCGCCACCGCCTCCGCCGCAGCATGTCGAAGTTGCAATCCACGGAGCAAATGTCCGTGCCATTCCGTCGGCAACGGGCGCGATCGTTGCCACGCTTGCTCGCGGAACCAAGGTCGCGCTGCTTCAACAACACGGCAACTGGGTACGCGTTGAAATCGCCGACGGCCATCGGACGCAACAGGGCTGGGTGTACGATTCCTATCTGAAGGACGCGTCCGGCTCTTGAACGGCCGCCGCTCGCTCACCACGCATCGATCCAGGGCAGTTTCTTGCCGGAGCGCTTTGCTGGCGCGGGAACTGATCGCAACCCCGACATGATCCAGCGGCGGGTCTCCGCCGGGTCGATCACTTCGTCGAATTCGAATAATGTCGCGGCGGACAGAGCCTTCCCGCGTTCATAGGAACGCGCGACCATCTCGTCGAACCTGGCTTTTCGTTCGGCGGGATCCTGGATTGCCGCCAGTTCGTTGCGATAGCCGAGCTTTACGGCTCCTTCCAGACCCATGCCACCGAATTCGCCCGTCGGCCAGGAGATCGTGAAGAACGGCGCAACAAAGCTCGCGCCGGCCATGCCCTGCGCGCCAAGGCCGTAGCCCTTCCGCAAAATCACGGTGAAGAGCGGAACGGAGACGTTCGATCCGATCACGAACAGGCGGCTGTTGTGGCGCACGAGTGCCGTCTTTTCCGCTTCCGGTCCCACCATGTTCCCCGGCGTATCGCATAGCATGAGAATGGGGATGTCGAAGCCGTCGCACAGCTGCATGAAGCGCGCGGCCTTGTCGGAGCCGTCACGATCGATCGCGCCACCCAGGTGTTTTGGATTGTTCGCGATGATGCCGATGGGCCTGCCTTCGATCCGCGCAAAGGCCGTGACCATGCCGGAGCCGAATTGCGCGCGCAGTTCCAGCACGGAGTCGGTGTCGGCGAGCATGTCGATGACATTGCGGACGTCGTACACGCGCAGGCGGTTTTCCGGGATGGCGCGGCGCAGCAATCGCTGATCCACGCAGGTCCAGCCGGAAACGGCGCCTTGAAAATACGACAGGTATTTTTTCGCGACGCGTACGCCCTCGGCCTCATCGGGCACGACGATGTCAATCACGCCATTCGGCGCCTGCACGGAGACAGGGCCCACTTCGTCAGGATGAAATACCCCAAGGCCGCCGCCTTCGATCATCGCCGGGCCGCCCATGCCGATGGAGGAATTCTCGGTCGCGATGATGACATCGCAGCAGCCGAGCAGCGCCGCATTGCCGGCGAAGCACCGCCCGGAATTGATTCCGACCAGCGGCACCAGGCCCGAGAGCTTGGCATACATCCAGAAGGTCGTCGTATTGAGCCCGCCCGCGCTCATCGCGTCCGTGTCGCCGGGCCGGCCTCCGCCACCTTCCGTGAAAAACACGATCGGCAATCGCCACTTCTCGGCGATGTGCAGCATGCGGTCCTTTTTCTGGTGATTGCGCAGTCCCTGCGTGCCCGCGAGTACGGTGTAGTCGTATGACATGGCAACGACGCGTGCCTGTTCGTCGGGGTACATGTGACCGTTGACGCGGCCAAGACCCATGACGAGGCCGTCGCCGGGCGTACGCGCAATGAGTTCATCCATCGTATTGCGCCGCAGCCGCCCCGCGACCACCAGCGAAGCATATTCGACGAAGGAATCCGGATCGCACAGGTCAGCGATGTTCTCGCGCGCCGTGCGCTGTCCCGTTTTTCGCCGCTTCTCGACCGCGTCGGGACGCGCGGTATCCGCCGTCGTATGGCGGCGCTTGAAGAGGTCGGCGAGATCCGGGCGAATTTCGTCCAGATCGATTGCCTCTTCAGCCGCCACCATGTCGCTGTCGACGTCTGCTTCTGAGATGAACGCAAGAATGGCGTCCTCGAAAATCGTGTCGCCGGGCGAAACCGCAAGCTCGCGAAGGACGCCGCTGACATTCGCTTCGATCACATGCTCCATCTTCATGGCTTCCATCACGAGCACGGGCTCGCCGGCACGCACGGTGTCGCCGACGCCGACGGCGACGCTGACGATTGTTCCCTGCAGGGGTGCGCGCAAAGCCGTTGCGCCGACGGGCGCCTCCGCCTCGGCGGCACCCTGTGACGACGCCCCCGTCCGTTTGCCGTGGTCGAGAACGGCGAGGGGGTCGACTGCATCCACCTTTACCCCGGCGCGTGACGCCGCGCGCTGCGGTTCGTGGAACAAACGCGGATGGGATTCATCCGTGCCGGGCAAGAGCTCCGCGATGTGCTCGTCGATGAATCGCGTGTGCATCGCTCCGCCGGCGAACGCCGGATGGCGCATCACATTCTGCAGAAAGGTAATGTTTGTCGGTGCTCCCGTGATCTTGAATTCGCACAGCGCGCGATAGGCTTTCGCCACCGCGTCGCTCAATGCGTCTGTCGGGCTGTGCACGATGAGCTTTGCCAGAAGCGAATCGTAGCGCACGCTCGTCTGATAGCCCTGATAGCCGAACCCATCGACGCGAACGCCGCGTCCCGATGGCGGCTCGTACACGGCCAATGTGCCGCCAGCTGGTCGCGCGGTTCCGTCCGATGCCATGGTCTCAAGATTGATGCGCATCTGCAGCGCCGTCCCGCGGGGCGCCGGTACGTCCTTTTGGGAAAGCCGCAGTGCCTTCAGGCTTTGCCCGGAGGCGATGGCCAGCTGGATGCGCACGAGGTCGAGGCCAGTGACTTCGTCCGTCACCGTGTGCTCGACCTGAAGTCGTGGATTCGCCTCGATAAAGGCAAAGCGATCGTCACCACCCGCGTCGACGAGGAATTCGATCGTTCCGAGGTTCTTGTAACGAGACGAGCTACCAAGCGCGACAGCCGCTTCAAACAGGCGATGGCGAAGCTTTTCCGGCAGCGCGCGCGCCGGAGCGATTTCCACGATCTTCTGCCGCTGCCGCTGGACGGAGCACTCGCGGTCCCACAGATGAGACACCTCGCCCGTTCCGTCGCCGACGATTTGCACTTCGACGTGACGGGCGCGCGGGAAGAACTCCTCGGCGTAGAGAGCGCCATCCCCGAACGCCGACAGCGCTTCCGACCGGCAGCGCTCGAATGCACCAGCAATTTCGGACGCGGAGCCGACAACGCGTATGCCGCGCCCTCCGCCTCCGGCGACTGCCTTCAGCATGATGGCGCCGCCGGGCCCGAGACTTGCCAGAAATGCAGATACATCGCCGGGCTCGATGCCCGCGGGGGTACCCCTGAGGATCGGAACGCCTGCGCTCTCGGCCAGCGCGCGGGCTTCGACCTTGTCACCGAACAGTGCCAGCGTATCGGCACCTGGTCCAACGAAGGTAATCCCGGCGTCATTGCATGCGCGCGCAAACGCGGCATTCTCGCTCAGGAAGCCATAGCCGGGATGGATCGCGTCGCAGCCTGTCTCGCGTGCAACCTTCACGATCTGAATCGCGTCGAGATACGCGCCGACGCCGGTACCCCGAAGACCCCGGGCTTCGTCGGTCTTGCGCGTGTGCAGCGACAACGCATCGTCCTCGGCAAAAACCGAGACGGTGTCGATGCCCATCTCCGCCGCCGTCCTCGCGACGCGGATCGCGATTTCCCCCCGGTTGGCGATCAGAAGCTTTTTCAGCATGGTCCCTCGACATCGATATCCGTTCGGTCCCTTGTCGAATTGACGCTCACCCCCGTCAAGCCTGCCCGCTGTTTTGAGGCCGGAACGGCCAATCGGTATTTGGCCAGGCCGCCCTCGACCCCCTCGCCAAAGGTCTGCCGTCGCGGGATAGTATGGACAGATCGGCCGCGACTGAGCAGGCCCACGACGAGTTGAAAACCAGTACGGGTGGAAAAACATGCCTTGGAATTACGGCGATCTGCTCGACGCCGTCGCGGAGGCCGTGCGTCCTGACGCACCGGCATTCGTTCACGACGACCGTCGCATCGAATGGAGAGCCGCGTCGCGGCGGATGAACAATCTCGCGCGGGCCTTCATCGCGCGCGGCGCCCGGCCCGGCGACAAGCTCGCATTCTATCTGCGCAACGGCATCGCCTACATCGAGGCCACAGGCGCAAGCTTTCGGGCGAGGCTCGTGCATGTGAATGTCAATTACCGCTACAAGCCCGACGAAGTCCGGTACATCCTCGACAATTCGGACGCACAGGCGCTGATCTACGGCACGGAGTTCCGCGATTGCGTGGAGAGCATCCGCGGTCAGCTCCCGAAAATAGGCACTTACATCGAAGTCACGGACAATTGCTCGCCGGCACCGTTCGCCGAGGACTACGAGGTTCTCGCCGAAGACGGCGAAGGCGCACGTCTCGACATCAGGCGTTCTCCGGACGACATGCTGTTTATCTACACAGGCGGCACCACCGGCATGCCCAAGGGCGTTATGTGGCGCCATGGCGATCTTTCAACCATCTGGCACACGCGTCTGGATCGCACGCCGGGTGCGCTGCCACACGGCTCGATGGCGGAATTCACGGGCGCATTGCGCGCGGCAGGGCAGGGGCCGGTTGTCCTGCCCGCGTGCCCGCTGATGCATGGCACGGGGTTTGTGTCCGCCTATGTCGCCATGTTGAGCGGCGGCTGTGTGGTAACCGTCGACAGCCACCATTTCGATCCGCATCTTGTATGGTCGTCCGTCGAGAAGAATCGCGTTCAAAGTGTTGCCATCGTCGGCGATCCGTTCGCTCGTCCGCTGCTGGCCGCGCTCGATGAGGCGCCGGGACGCTACGATCTGTCGAGCATGCTCGCCATGAGTTCCTCCGGCGCCATGTGGACGACCGAGAACAAGCGCGGTCTCATCCGCCACATCCCGCAACTCATCATTACCGATCATTTTTCGTCCACCGAAGCGATGGGCATGGGAAGCTCCGTGATGACGAAAGACGGCGAGGCGCAGACGGCCGCGTTCACGCTGCTTGAGGACGCGATTGTCGTCGACGAGAACGACAAGCCGATTCCTGCCGGCAGCGGCAAGGCCGGGCTGGTCGCGCTCGGTGGGCCCATGTGCATGGGTTACTACAAGGATCCCGAAAAGACGGCGCGTACCTTTCGCACCATCGGCAATGTGCGCCGTTCGATTCCGGGCGATTGGGCGCGTGTGGAGGCAGACGGCACGATTACGCTGCTGGGGCGCGGAAGCAACTGCATCAACACGGCCGGCGAGAAGGTGTTTCCGGAGGAAGTTGAAGAGGTGCTGAAGACACATCCCGCCGTCGAAGACGCGCTCGTGCTGGGCGTACCGGACGAAAAATGGGGACAGGCCGTCACCGGTGTCGTGAAGCTTGCCAGCGGAGCTCCGTTCGACGAAGTCTCCTTGCGCGAACACGTGCGCGCCTTTCTTGCAGGCTACAAGACGCCAAAGCGAATCCTGGCCGCAACGACAGTGAATCTGCGCGCACCTAACGGCAAAGCGGACTACAAGGCCGCGTCCGAATTCGCACGCTCCGAGCTCGGTATCGGAGCGTGATCGGGAATCCATAACGGAGGCTCTCCCCATGAAATTCACCTGGTTCAACCTCATGCCGTGGCCCTATCTGCCGGACGATTTCCGCGAGAAGAACCGTTCGGTCTGGGTGGATATCGACCAGAAGCTGTTCGATCCCGTGAAGAGCCACGAGGTCTACAACACCTATCTCGATCTTCTCGAATACGCCGACACGCTCGGCTTTGACGGCGTGGGCTGCAACGAACATCACCAGAACGGCTATGGGCTGATGCCGTCGCCGAATCTCATCGCCGCGGCCCTGACACGGCGCACGAAAAACGCGGCAATCGTCGTGCTCGGAAATTCCATCGCGCTCTACAATCCGCCCGTACGCGTGGCCGAAGAATTCGCGATGCTGGATTGCATCTCTGGCGGCAGGCTGGTCGCCGGATTTCCCGTGGGCACGTCGATGGATACGAACTACTGCTATGGCCAGATTCCAAGTCTCACCCGCGAGAAATATCAGGAGGCGCACGACCTGATCATGCGCGCCTGGCACGAACGCGAGCCCTTTGCGTTCAATGGCCGGTACAACAAGCTGCGCCACGTCAATATCTGGCCGCGGCCGATCCAGCAACCGAACCCGCCCGTTCACATACCGGGCGGAGGATCGATAGAGACGTATGATTTCTGTATCGACAACACCTATTCCTACTCATACCTCTCGTTCACCGGCTACATCCGCGCCAAGGCGCTGATGCAGGGGTACTGGGACCGCGTCGCGGCGCGCAATACGCCGGACCAATCCCCCTATCGGGCAGGTTTTGCGCAGACGATTTGCGTTGCCGATACGGATGCGGAAGCACAGCGCCTCTACGAGAAGCACGTGCTTTATTTCTACAATCGCTGCCTGCACGTTTATCCCGGGTTCGCCGACGCCCCCGGCTATCGAACGATCAAGACGATTCAGTCCGGCGCACTATCGCAGTACGCGCCGCCGAAGGGTTTCGATACTCTGACCTGGAAGGATCTCACCGAAGGCGGTCACGTGATAGCCGGCAGCCCCGAGACCGTGCGCCAGCGCATGGAAGAGCTGATCAAGGGCCTCAATGTCGGAAACATCTTCGGCCTGTTCCACGTCGGCAACATGACAAAGGAAAAATGCATGTATTCCTCGAAGCTCTTCGCCGAGAAGGTCATGCCGAAATTGCGCAACATGTTTCCCGATCACGCGAACGACGATCGCTTCTGGTGCAAGCCGGTCGCCAATCGCGCGAAACCCGGAAGCCTGCCGCAGGAGCGCGAAGTTCCCGCGCTCGCCGGCGCGCAGTAGGGGAGACGGACAATGGACATCAAGACCGTCGAAACGCCTCACGTTCCCGTTCGCTACCTCGAAGGCGGCAGCGGTCAACCGCTCGTCTTCCTGCACGGCGCCGGCGGCGCGACGGCTGTTGACCCGTTCCTCGCGACGCTTGCAGGCAAGTACCACGTCTATGCGCCGCTGCTGCCGGGCTATGGCGACTCCCGGGAATGTCCGGAATTGCGCGACATGCTCGATTTCACGCTTCACACCTGGGACGTGATCGAGGCTTTGGGTCTGAAGGACCCGATCCTTGTCGGCCATTCCATGGGCGGCATGATCGCCGCCGAGATGGCGGCTGTCGCGCCGCATGACGTCTCGCGGCTGGGGCTGATTGCACCAGCCGGGCTGTGGCTCGACAACCACCCCATCCCGGACATGTTTTCGACCATGCCGTACGAATATCCGAAGCTGCTGTTCCACAATATCGAGCAGGGCACGGCATTGCTCACGGCGGGTGTGGCGCTCGACGATCCGGAGTGGCTGAAGGGGTTTCTCGTCACCAACGCACGCCAACTCGGCATGGCGGGACGGATTCTTTTTCCGATTCCGGAACGCGGGCTCTTGGGCAGGCTCTATCGGATAAAGGCGAAGACGGTGCTCGTCTGGGGCGACAGCGACAGGCTGATCGTTCCCGCCTATGCACACGCCTTCAAGAAGGCCATTCGCGGCGCGGAGTTGGTCGCAATACCGGAAGCCGGCCACATGGTGACGATCGAGAAGCCCGAACAGGTCTTGAGCGCGCTGGCACGATTGGGAACGTAGTTACGACTGTAACGCCTTCGTGGGCGCCCGTGTGAAACTGATGCGGCAGTGCAAACCGTCCGTCTCATAGTCGATGCTGACGGCGCCGGTGTTTTCGCGCGCCGTGACCGCCTTGATCATGCGCATGCCGAAGCCTTCGCGGTTGGGCTTCAGGGGTGGTGGGCCGCCGCGTTCCTTCCAGTCGAACACGATGTGCTCGCCATCCGGACCCGGTTCCGATGTCCAGAACAGCGACACCTTGCCGGGCGGCGTCGACAACGCGCCGTACTTGATCGCATTCGTCGCGAGCTCGTGGACGGCAAGGGCCAGGCCGCCGCCGAACTGTTCGGACAATTGCAGTTCCGGCCCTTCGATGACGAAGCGTGACATCGGTTCCGAGAGGAAAGGCGCGAGCGTTGCACGAATGACGGCATTCGCTTCGATGGCGCCTTGCTGACCTGCCAGCAGCATATCGCTCGCGGCCGTCAGCGCGTGAATGCGTCCGGAAAAGCGCGTCAGGAAATCGTCGACACCCGGATCGGTGCCCGGCCTGGGCGCGGAGTATTTGGCCAGCGCTTCGACGATCGCCATCAGATTCTTCAGGCGGTGGCGCAACTCGCTGACGACGATTTCCCGCCGGTCGGATTCAAGCTTTCGTTCGTGAATGTCGTCGAGGGTGCCGATCCATTCGCGGATCGCGCCATCGGGCTCGAGCACCGGAATTGTCCTCAACCGATGCCAGCGCCAATTCCCGCTGGTCCCTTCGCGAATCCGCAATTCCACCACAAACGATTTTCCCTCGTTCGGCAGTCCGTGCAGCGGAAATTGGCGGCGGTCCTCGGGATGGATGGCGGCAAGCCAGCCGAGGCCGCTATATTCGTCCCATGGCATGCCCGTCAAAGCCGTCCAGCGCGGATGGTGCTCTGTCGGCCGCCCCCTTTTGTCCATGACGAAGGCAAACCCCTGAGACGCGTCGACCAGCTTCAGCAGTCTGTCACGGTCCAGCAACATCGCGCGGGCGAATGCTGCGATGGCGACCTGTATCGCACCCGAAGCGGCAAAGATCACGATTGCCGGATCGGTTCCGGCCAGTTGTAGGCGTCTTAGCCACCACACGAAGGCTGTGCTGGCGATACTCGCCGCAAGACCGTATTGCCAGCCTGCGAACAGGGCGCAGAACAGGATGACGGGAAAGAATATTGCGGCGGAGAGGCCGATTCCGTAGGTGCTGAGAGTAAATCTGAGCGCGCAGGCAACGCCGACGGCGACCGCCGTGACGGCAACCTTTGTTGCGGCGCCTGTACCAAAGCGGGAACGTGGAAACGGTTCGACGCGAGTCCCGAGCAGGACCCGGCCAAGCGTCTCTCTCGCGTCGCGAAGACTCTCCTTGAACGTCAGAAACCCAGCCCTCCCTTCTGCAACCATAGGTCCATAGTTGCAGCGCACGCGCAACAACATCCGACACGGGAGCAGGCGTCGTCGGCCTGCAAGTGCGTCTTGACAGCGCTCGGACGCCGCCGGACCCTCGCGCCCAGATTGCTACGGAGGTCTCACATGTTCGATTTGGTCATTCGCGGCGGCACCGTCGCCGACGGCCGTGGCGGCGCTCTCTACGAGGCCGACGTTGCTGTAACAGATGGAAAGATCGTTGAAGTCGGACGCGCGGCGGGGCGGGGGCGCGAGGAGATTGACGCGCGCGGTCAGCTGGTGACGCCGGGGTTTGTGGATATTCACACGCATTACGACGGCCAGGCGACATGGGACTCCAGTCTTGCGCCCTCGAGCTGGCATGGCGTGACAACGGCCGTCATGGGCAATTGCGGGGTCGGATTCGCACCCGTGCGGACGAAAGACCATGACCAACTCATCGAGTTGATGGAAGGCGTCGAGGACATACCGGGGGCGGCATTGGACGAGGGGCTGCCATGGAATTGGGAATCGTTCGGACAGTATCTCGACGCGGTGGAGAGCCGTCCGCACGATATCGATGTCGCAGCCCAGCTGCCGCATGGCGCGCTTCGTGTCTATGTCATGGGCGAACGCGGCGCGAAACTTGAAGCGGCGACGGAAAGCGACATCGCCGAGATGCGCAGTCTGGCCGCGGACGCGATGCGCGCCGGCGCGCTCGGCTTCACCACCTCGCGTACGCTCAATCATCGCACCGTGAAGGGCGATCCTACACCGTCGCTGCGCGCGACTGCGGCCGAGCTGCAGGGAATCGCGCAAGGCCTCGCCGATGCCGGCAGCGGCGTCATCGAACTCATATCCGACTTCGACTCACCGGATCTCGATACCGAATTCGCGATGATCCGCAGTCTGGTGGCAACATCGGGGCGCCCGCTGTCGCTGTCGCTTGCGCAGGCGGGCCGTTCGCCGGACGGCTGGCGGGAGATTCTCTCGCGCATCGAAGGTGCGGCGCGCGAAGGCTTGCCGATCCGCGCGCAGGTCGCGCCGCGGCCCATCGGCCTTCTGCTGGGGTTGCAGGGCACGCTGAACCCTTTTGTGGCGCATGAATCGTTCGCCGCCATCAAAAACAAATCGCTCGCGGAGAAAGTCGCGGTGATGCGCGACTCTTCGTTTCGCACCCGGCTGCTGGCCGAAACCGATGCGCGCCAGTCCCATCCGCTGGCGCGCCGCGTCATGGCGTTCGAACAGATTTTTCCGCTCGGCGATCCGCCGAACTACGAGCCTCCGAAGGAAACGGCGATTGCCGCAATAGCCGCGCGCACCGGCAGGCCGGCGCAGGAGGTCGCCTACGACATGCTGCTCGAAGACGACGGCCGGAATTTCCTTTTCATGCCGTTCGCCAACTATGCGAATTTCAACCTCGATGCCTGCGGCGAGATGATCGCGCATGCGGATTGCGTGATGGGTCTGGGCGATGGCGGCGCGCATGTCGGGATCATTTCCGACGCAAGCTACCCTACGTATCTGCTGACGCATTGGGGCCGCGACCGAGCCAGAGGCCGTTTCGATCTCGGTTTCCTGGTGAAGCGGCAGACGTTGGACACCGCGGCGGCGGTGGGACTTGCGGACCGCGGCGTTCTGGCGCCCGGTATGAAGGCCGACATCAACGTGATCGATTTCGACCGTCTGCGCATAAAGCGTCCTGTCATGGCGTTCGATCTGCCCGCCGGCGGCAAGCGACTTCTCCAGGGCGCCAGCGGTTACGTGGCAACGATCGTCTCGGGCGAGATCGTGTACACGGGCGGCGAAGCGACTGGTGCGCTGCCTGGCAAGCTCGTGCGCGGTCCCCAGCAACCAAACTGATTTTCCCGGGATATCATGACGACCGAATACAAAATCGAAGGCACCGTCGCGCCCGGGTTCGAATCCGCGCGCGTGGCATTTGCGGAGAATTTTGCGCGCGAAGGCGACTACCAGGAAGTCGGCGCATCGTTTGCCGCGTTCCATCGCGGACATTGCGTCGTTGATTTGTGGGGCGGTTTCGCGGATCGCGCGCGCACCAAGCCGTGGACGCAAGGCACGCTCGCCAATGTGTGGTCGAGCACGAAGGGTATTTCGGCTGTTGCCGCGGCCATCGCTGTCGAGCGCGGCGCGTTTCGTTACGAAGACAAGGTGGCCGCGCACTGGCGGGAATTCGCTGCGAACGGCAAGGCGGAGATCACCATCGCGCAACTGCTGTCGCATCAGGCGGGTCTGCCGGGATTCGTTGAGCTCACGTCTGCACCGGACCAATGCGACTTCGATGGCTGCGTCTGCAAACTCGCGCGGCAGGCACCCGCTTGGGAACCCGGAACGGCGACGTCCTATCACGCGATGACCTATGGCTGGCTCATCGGCGAAGTGGTCCGACGCGCGACAGGCAAATCCATCGGCCGCTTTGTCGCCGAAACAATCGCGAAACCGCTTGATGCCGATCTCTTCATCGGCCTGCCCGAGAGCGCGGAGAGCCGCGTTGCGGAAATGATTCCTCCGAAACAGCTCATCGACATGGCAAGCCTGCCGCTTCCGGATGCCGCCCGCATGGCGATTTCCAATCCGGTGCAGGATCCCGAGATTCCCAACACTCGCGCGTGGCGCGCGGCGGAGGTTCCGGCCGCGAACGGACAGGCAAGCGCGATGGGCCTTGCACGGCTTTACGCGGCGCTCGTGAACGGCGGCACGCTCGACGGGGCGAAGCTGCTGTCAACGGAAACCATCGCGCGCATGACGACGCCGGTGACGTCAAACGGGCGCACGGACATGTTCCTGCAATTCGTCGATTGCTGGGGTATGGGCATGGCGATCAACACACCGGGAATCTACGGACCCAATCCGCGCGCATACGGACACAGCGGTTGGGGCGGATCGTTCGGCTGCGCCGATCCGCAAGCGGGGGTTTCCATCGGCTATGTCTGCAACCAGATGGGCCCCAACCTCGTGGGCGATCCGCGCACGGAAGGCCTGTGCAAGGCGGTGCTGGAGAGTGCTGCGCATTAGACGAAGTTCTTTCCTGGGAGCGGGGGCCCCCCCCGACGCGTAGGTTTGGGCCCCCGCCCCGCGGCGGTCGGGAAAATAGGTCGCACAAAAATGCGGACGCGGGCGGTCCCGCGGCCACTATCAAAAAGCCACAAAAATG
>Ga0302326_10013691_pt1 | contig 17184 bp, 12 predicted proteins | sample Palsa_T0_3_FD_202264 | JGI IMG/M metagenome (GOLD analysis project Ga0302326, IMG submission 202264) | Peat permafrost microbial communities from Stordalen Mire near Abisko, Sweden - Palsa_T0_3 | ecosystem: Environmental > Terrestrial > Soil > Palsa > Peat permafrost | place: Sweden: Abisko... | reverse complement strand
TTCTCCAGCCAATGATGCAAAGGCACCAATCCCGCCCCAAGGACGATCTTGATCAATAGGACCTTCCAGGGCTCCTCCGCCGTCCATTGCTGGATAGGCTTATCCGCCAGCAGAATAACAAACTCAAATAGGAAAATAAAGGACATAAAACCCAGGGCCCGGATCAGCGAAAGAGGCACTGCCAGCCGGCCCAGCATAACCAACCCTATGAACAACACCACCAACCCCATCGTAAGACCCATGTATTGCACATTGTGCCGGTGCTCGACCCGCTCCACCTCCTCCCGGGCCAACCGGTCCCGCCGCCGGTTGTCATTGTCCACCTCCAGCTTCAGCAGCTCCGTCGCCCGCGTTTGGGTGCGTATACTATCCCGCACACCATTTGAATAGGTCTCATAAAAAAGCGCGTTCTTATAGTCCCCCATTTTTCCATACAGCCCCTTCAGCGAGTCCCCGATCGCCTCTTCATATTCCAACCCCTGGATGACACCCGCCCGGTCAAGCGCCTTCTCATAATAATGAATAGCCGCAGGATAAGCCTTGACAAGCTGATAGTAACGGCCAAAATAAATATAGAAATTGCATTGTATCTCGGGATTCGCGTTTCGCTCAAGCTCCGGCTCCGCCCTGCGGAAATAATACAATGCACTGTCGTAGTCGCCCCGCTCGGTCATGGCCATCCCATAGATCTCCCCCACAAAAAATTGCGCTCCGATACTGTCCAGAAAATTCAGGATATCCCGGTGAGCTTCGATATAGCTCAACCCCTTCGAGAATTCGTTGCTCTGGGTATACATGTTGAAGACGCGGAAATAGCTGTTGAACTTCATGAACCCCATATGCAGGCTGTCCGCCAAACGAAAAGAACGCTCATAAAAACGGATAGCGATGTCGTTTTGCTTGTTTTGCACGTAGCGCTCACCGATCCTGTCATTGTCCAACAGCATACTTATGCCATCCCCGAGCCGGCCATCCAGCTCAAACGCCTTCATCCCGTAGTCCACCGCCTTGGGATATTCATGGATAGAAGCATAAAATCGCTCCATAGATTGATAGGCATCCCGGAGCAACCCATCTTTTCCATCTGATTCCGCCAGGTTCATGCCAGCCATAAAATGCTGCAGTGCCAACAACATCTCATTCATGTTCAGGTAGGCCTCACCCAATGACAAATAGGCCCTGATCCTGGCTGTATCATTGTCCGTATTGTTCGCCAGGGCCATGGCCTCGTTGCTATAGGTCAACGCCTTGGCATTATTACCCCTATTAACCCAGATCGTCGACAACTGACAATAACTGTCCACAAGCAACCGCTCCAGCCCGTTTTCCCGTGCGACCTGTTCTGCCCGCTCCGTCAACTTCAACGCTTGTTCCAAATTATCCGACAAACCGGAAATATTCATGTACCGCAGCCCGTTATACAGGTAAGCGCTTGTGATCAGCCAACGGTCCCGACTCATCTCCGCCACCGAAATAGCCTCGTCTCCATAGGCACGCGACTGCCCGGGATCGACAGCCGTAGCTTGTGACAATTGCAGCAAAAGATCCATTTTGTCATGGGCCGTTTTCGCTTCCGCCAATCGGGATCGCAAACTATCGGTAAAATTGTGGATGTCCTGCGAAGAAGCCCTCAGGCCACACAGCAAAACAAAAAAGAAGAATAAGGCCGGTAAAAAAAAACGCAGTGGCGACATAAACAGTTTTTAGGATAACTGCCTAAAGATACCAACCAATCTCAATAAGACAATTGATCGATGCAACGCACCCATTTCGCTGTCTGACTCCTTAATTTCGGGTGGGGATCAGCAGCTCCCGGATGTCCACATCCAGGGCCAGGGCAATGTCCCTTAAAAGCCTCAAAGTTGGCTGAAATTCATTGTTACAAATCCTCGTAACGCTATTGGGCGCTATTCCAACTCTGATCGCCAATTCTTTATGCGATATATCTTTTTCAGCTAAGACAGCCTTGATCCTGTTGATTTTAGTCTTTTTTTCCATTTTCTCCGGCGGTTTGAGGGGCAAGACAATTTAGGCTATTTCTTGTATAACTAATACGCAAAAGCGAAGATAAACTTCTGTAATTCAATGCCTTCGAAATTTAAGCGATACATTATTAGTATCTTTAAATATGCACACCGTATCATAAAATAATTTTGACGTATCTTATGCCTGGCGATAAAATTTCGGTTGGCACCGGCATTTTATTTTACATAATGTATCCGCAACCCCCGGATGCCCTGCCCCTGTGACCAGAGTCATACCCTGCAAAAAGCCAGCCCACCACTCCGAGACTTACAGAATTACAACCTTTTTTTAACAAGACCGCTTCTAATATGCAGTCACACAAATCTACTCTCAACGCCCATACACCGGAGATAAAAGAAGACTCCGCCAAATCTATCCCCCGAAATCGGTCGCGCCCTCCACGCTCTTCATGACCCCCCGAAACCCCTACCCCCAATACACCGGGTATCGCCCCCCGACATCTACTCCCCCAAATAAATCTCCCCCCAAAACGGCCGCCTCCGCAACCCACAAATAATATTTTTTTAAAACAAGAATTTAAATGTTATTTTGACAGGAATTCGAATCGCCATATGGGAAAAGAAAATTTCGTTATTGGAGTAGACTTCGGCACCGACTCTGTTCGTTCACTCCTCGTAAACGCTGCTGACGGCAGCGAAATAGCCTCAGCCGTTTTTCAATATCCGCGCTGGAAGGACAGCCTTTATTGCAATCCCACCCACAACCAATTCCGCCAACACCCCCTCGACTACATCGAAGGGCTCGAGTCCACCATCATCAGCTGCCTCCGCCAGGCCGGCCCCGCCGCCGCCCAGGCCGTCAGAGCCATTTCCATAGACACCACAGGGTCGACACCGGTCGCCGTGGACGCATCAGGAACCCCCCTGGGCCTCCTCCCCTCCTTCCGGGATAACCCAAACGCCCTCTTCGTCCTCTGGAAGGACCATACAGCGGTCAAAGAGGCGGCAGCCATCAATGCCCACGCCGCCACCTTTGACATCAATTACCTCCAATACGTCGGCGGCGTCTACTCCTCCGAATGGTTCTGGGCCAAACTCCTGCACATCCTTCGCTCGGATGAGGCCGTTAGAAAAGCCTGCTATTCCTGGGTGGAGCATTGCGACTGGATACCCTTCCTGCTCACCGGCGGCACACAGGCAGCACAACTCAAACGCGGAGTATGCGCCGCGGGCCACAAAGCCCTCTGGGCAGCCGCCTACGGCGGCCTCCCCCCCGATAATTTCTTCGCCAGCCTCGACCCCCTATTAAAAGGCTTCAGCAACCGCCTCTTCACGGATACCTATACCGCCGACCAACCCGCCGGCCACCTCTCCTCCGAATGGGCCCAACGACTGGGGCTTTCTACATCGACCATCGTCGGTATCGGCGCCTTCGACGCCCACATGGGAGCAGTCGGCGGCCAGATCGAAGCCTACCACCTCAGCAAGGTCATGGGCACTTCTACCTGCGATATGCTCGTAGCCCCATTGAACGAGGTCGGCGACCGCCTGGTACGAGGCATCTGCGGCCAGGTTCCCGGCTCCGTCATCCCCGGCATGATGGGCATGGAGGCCGGACAGTCGGCCTTCGGCGACGCCTATGCCTGGTTCCGCGACCTCATAGCATGGCCGCTAAAACAATTGCCGCAAAACCCCCTCAGTCCCGATCAGCTCGCCGCCTCCATCGACAAGATCATACCCGAGCTCAGCCGGCAGGCTGCCACCCTAACCCCGGAGCCCCAAAGCGAAACAGCACTCGACTGGTTCAACGGTCGCCGCACCCCCGATGCCAACCAACTGCTAAAAGGCGCCATCACCAACCTCAGCCTCGGCAGCGACGCTCCACGCATCTTTCGCGCCATCATCGAGTCCACCTGCTTCGGCGCAAAAATGATCGTCGACCGCTTCATCAGCGAAGGTATCCCCATCAAAGGCCTCATCGGCCTGGGAGGCGTAGCAAAAAAATCACCCTTCATCATGCAAATGATGGCAGATATAATGAACATGCCTTTGCGCATCCACGCCTCCGAACAAACTTGCGCCCTCGGCGCAGCTATGTTCGCCGCCACTGCCGCAGGCCTATACCCCAAATGCGAGGACGCCATGGCCGCCATCGGCCAGGGCTTCGAAGCCACCTATAAACCCGACCCGGCAAACATCGCAGTCTATACCCAACGATTCCAACAATACAAACAACTCGGACAATTTATCGAAACCGAGCAGAGAAAATTGAGCCCACCATGAGCAAATACACCGATATCCAGGAAGCAGCCTGCGCAGCCAACAAACAACTCCCAAAATTGGGACTCGTCCTCTTCACCTTCGGCAACGTCAGCGCCGCCGATCGTGAGCTCGGCGTATTCGCCATCAAACCCAGTGGCGTACCCTACAACGAACTCACCCCGGAAAAAATGGTGATCGTCGACTTCGAAGGAAAAACCGTCAAAGGGAAACTCCGCCCCTCCTCCGATACCCTCACCCACGCAGTCCTATATAAACACTGGACCGATATCGGCGGCATCGCCCACACCCACTCCACCTACGCCACCGCCTGGGCCCAGGCCAGCCGCGATATCCCCATCTTCGGAACCACCCATGCCGACCACAACACCGTCGATATCCCCTGCGCCCCACCCATGAACGACGACATGATCCAGGGCGACTATGAATTCCAGACCGGCTTCCAGATCATGAACGCCTTTCGCGATAAAGGCCTCTCCTACCAGGAAGTCGAAATGATCCTCGTAGGCAACCACGCCCCCTTCACCTGGGGCAAAACACCGGAAAAAGCCGTCTACAACAGCGCCGTCCTCGAATCAGTGGCCCAAATGGCCTGCCTGACCGAACAGATCCGCGCCAACGCACCCAGACTAAAAGACTCCCTCATAAAAAAACACTACGAACGCAAGCACGGCCCTAATTCCTACTACGGCCAATAAGCGGACCACAGGTCCGCTGGCCAAAGGCCCATCATAAACCGTGGATCGGGGATGGGAAAAATTTCGCCAAATCCCATCCACGATCCACCAAACCCAACCAAAAATATTTATGGACTTAAAAACATTCGAGGTCTGGTTCGTCACCGGTAGCCAACACCTCTACGGAGAAGAAACACTACAACAGGTAGCGGCCCATTCCCAAACCATCGCCAGGTCCCTCAACGACGCCCCGCAAATCCCCGTCAGGATCGTTTATCGCCCCACCGTGAAAACTCCTGAAGAGATCTACCATACCTGCGTCGAAGCCAATAACACCCCCCATTGCATCGGCATCATCGCCTGGATGCATACCTTCTCCCCCGCGAAAATGTGGATCGGCGGATTACGCATCCTCCATAAACCCCTGCTCCACCTGCACACCCAGTTCAATAGGGATATCCCCTGGAACGAGATCGACATGGATTTCATGAACCTCAACCAAAGTGCACACGGCGACAGGGAATTCGGCTTCATCATGAGCCGCATGCGCCTCGATCGCAAGGTGGTCACCGGCCACTGGCAGGACCCGCACACCCTGGACCGGTTGAACGCCTGGGCCCGCGCCGCCGCCGGCTGGCACGACTGGCAAGGCGCCCGCTTCGTCCGCTTCGGCGACAATATGCGCCAGGTAGCCGTCACCGAAGGCGATAAAGTAGAAGCCGAACTCCGCTTCGGCTATTCCGTCAACACCCACGGCATCGGCGACCTCGTCGACACGATCAAAAGTATCGACGACCATTCAATCGACAGCCTCGTAGGGGAATACGCAGACAAATACCGCCTCGACAGCACCCTCCGCAAGGGAGCCATCCTCCACACCTCCCTCCGCGAAGCCGCCAGGATCGAACTCGGCCTCAAAACCTTCCTCATTGAAGGCCGCTTCAAAGGCTTCACCGATACCTTCGAAGACCTCCACGGCATGGTACAACTGCCGGGTATCGCCGCCCAACGCCTGATGGCCGACGGCTTTGGCTTCGGCGGCGAAGGCGACTGGAAGACCGCTGCACTCGTCCGCGCCATGAAAACAATGGGCAGCGGCCTGCCCGGCGGCAATTCCTTCATGGAAGACTATACCTACCATTTCGAACCCGGCAACAACATGGTCCTCGGCGCCCATATGCTCGAGATCTGCGAATCCATCGCCGATGGCCCCATCTCCTGCGAGATCCACCCCCTGGGCATCGGCGGAAAAGCAAACCCCGTGCGGCTCGTCTTCAACTCCGCCGCAGGCCCGGCCATCAACGCCTCCATCATCGACATGGGCAGCCGCTTCCGCCTCATCGTAAATGAAGTCCAGGCAGTGGCCCCAACCCACCCCCTGCCAAAACTGCCCGTAGCCCGCGTCCTCTGGAAACCCTACCCGGATATGAACACGGGCTGCACAGCCTGGATCCTCGCCGGCGGCGCCCACCACACCTGCTATAGCCAAAACCTGAAGGCAGAACACCTCCGCGACTTCGCCGACATGGCCGGCATCGAATTCGCCCTGATCGGAAAAAATACCGAGCTCCACCAATTTCGCAACGAACTTCGCTGGAATGAAGCCTACTATCAATTAAAATAAGCCCCCACCCAAAACGATTGCCCAATGAATAAAAACCTCGTCTTCTCTGACTACCTCGTCTTCGTTATCTACTTCGTCGTAGTAGCTTCATACGGCATCTGGATCTACCAACGGAAAAAGAAAACTACCACCGATACCAAAGACTTCTTCCTCGCCGAAGGCACCCTCACCTGGTGGGCCATCGGAGCTTCCCTCATCGCCTCCAATATCTCTGCTGAACAATTCATCGGCATGAGCGGTGACGGCTTCTTCGCCGGGATAGCCGTGGCCGCCTACGAATGGATCGCCGCCATAGCCCTCATCATCATCGCCGTATGGTTCATCCCCATCTACCTGAAGAATAAGATCTATACCATGCCGCAGTTCCTGAAGACCCGGTACAATGAGACCGTGGCCCTCATCATGGCCATCTTCTGGCTGCTGCTCTACATCTTCGTCAACCTGACCTCCATCCTCTACCTCGGCGCCGTCGCCATCAACGGCCTCGTCGGCGGCGAATACCTCCATACCATCATGATAGCCCTGGCCATCTTCGCCCTCCTCATCACCCTCGGCGGCATGAAGGTCATCGGCTTCACGGACGTCATACAAGTGGGCGTGCTCATCATCGGCGGCCTGGCAACATCCTATCTCGCCCTCACCGTCGTCTCCGAAAGCTTCGGCCTCGGCACAAACGCCCTGAACGGCTTCACCGCCCTGCTCAAAGATGCCCCCGAACACTTCCGCATGATCTTCCACAAACCAAACCCCGCCTCCTCTCAACTCGACATCGACAAATATCTCGTCCTGCCCGGCATCGCCATGTACGCCGCCGGCCAATGGATCGTCAACCTCAACTACTGGGGCTGTAACCAATATATAACCCAACGCGCCCTCGGCGCCAATCTTCAAACAGCCCGCACAGGCATCCTATTCGCAGGCTTCCTCAAACTCCTCATGCCAGTCATCGTCATGCTGCCCGGCATCGCCGCCTTCGTACTCTATAAACACGGCCACCTCAACCTCGAAGGCGGCAGCAAGGACTACGCCTACTCAGCCGTCCTCGGCTTCCTCCCCGCCGGACTAAAAGGCCTATCCATCGCCGCCCTCACCGCCGCCATCGTCTCCTCCCTCGCCGGTAAGGTCAACAGCATCTCTACCATTTTCACCCTCGACATCTACAAGAAATATTTCAATAAAGACGCAGACGAACAAAAAATGGTCTGGACCGGACGTCTCGTCGTCGTACTCGCCATGTTCGTAGGTATCGTCTTTACCTGGAAAGACCTGCTCGGCATCGGCGGCAAAGGCGGCTTCACCTTCATCCAGCAATACACCGGCTTCATCAGCCCCGGCGTCCTGGCCATGTTCCTCCTCGGCATGTTCTGGAAAAGAACAACCGGCGCCGCCGCAATAGCCGGCCTCATTACCGGCTTCGTACTCTGCGTTTTCTTCAATATCTACGCCCCCGAAACCCTGGGACACCAGACCTGGTTCTACACCGCCTACCCTACTCATATCTCACAGAACGGCGTCCTTACTACAGTCTGGCAGATCCCATTTCTCATTTGCATGGGCCTCGCCTTCCTGTTCACCATGATCGTGATGATCAGTATCAGCCTCGGCGGCCCGGCCATAAACGCCAAGGCATTCCAGCTCGACAAAGAAATGTTCAAAGTAAAACCCGCCACAATGACCCTGATCGTCATTACACTGGCCCTGCTGATGGCACTATATGTAAAATTTTGGTGAAAAGTCTTACTTTCACCGACATATTTAAATATATAACTACATGAATCGTTATCCGGGGGAAGCCCGCATCCTCGTAGCCGTGGACTGTATCATCTTCGGATTCGACGGAACAGACATCAAACTCCTACTCGTCCAACGCGGACTCAAACCCGAAAAAGGTAAATGGAGCCTCATGGGCGGATTCCTCCAACCACAGGAAAGCCTCGAACAAGCTTCCAATCGCATCCTCAAAAAACTCACCGGCCTCGAAGGCGTCTACCTGGAACAACTAAAAGCCTTCGGCGAACCCGATCGCGACCCCGTCGAAAGAACCCTTAGCATAGCCTATTTCGCCCTCATAGACATCCATCAATACGAAAAACAACTCAGCACCGAATACCACCCGGAATGGGTCCACCTCCACAAAATGCCCGAACTTATCTTCGACCACAAACGAATGGTGGAGATCGCCAAAAAACAGCTCCGCTACAAAGCCGCCCTGCACCCCATCCTCTTCGAACTGCTACCCGCCAAATTCACCATCCCCCAACTGCAAAATCTCTACGAAGGCATCTACGACGCGACCTTCGACAACCGCAACTTCAGCCGAAAAGTACTCTCGACCGAACTCCTGATCAAGCAAAAGGAAAAGGACAAAGCCAACTCAAAAAAAGGCGCCTTCTACTACAAATTGGACAAAAGGAAGTACAAAGCCAATTTCCAGGCTTTCCTGAATTTTATACCCAATCCGGATAAATTACTGCTGTAAAACGACGGGTAAAGAACCCCATTTACCGACAAAAAACTTACGCAATCGATGCCGGAAACTGATTTCTAATGCGTAGCATGTACGCAAAGAGCATATTTTTGCATTAAGCCCGGAATAAGTATGATGGAAGGTTTGCAATATTCCATTAGAATGGTAATTTTGACGGTTATCTGACCTTACCAAATCCCGCCTGCCATACACCTTTTTAGTTTTGAATGGTCACAAAAGTCGTGACGCGAGGGGAATGTCTATTCCCCTCTCTTTTTTAGTAAAATCCTCCGCCAGGAGGCGGAGGATTAATCTTTACTTCCCCATCACTATGTTTATAAGAATCTCTTTCTACCATAATGTTATAAAACAGAACCCACTCGCCCTAGACATAAATATGCACAGGCGGTGAATATCGGGATCAACCCCTAATCCACACGGCCCGCCCACTCCCCTCACCCCCTGATATGATACGCCTTTGGCTGTACAAAAGCCCTGATCCCCTGGTAGGACAACGTCATCCCCAGGCCCGAATGCTTTCTCCCCGACCAGGGCAGCCCGGCACTTACCCGGTCACAACAGTTCCAATAAACCGTGCCCGTATTCAAACTCCGCATCACCATATCCGCCCGCTCAAAATCCTTGCTATAAACTGCCGCTGTCAACCCATATTCCGTATCCGCCATAAGCGCCACGGCCTCCGCATCATCCTTCACCCGCTGTATACCCACCACCGGCCCAAAAGACTCCTCCTTCATCAGCTTCATCCCATGATCCACATCCACCAGCACCGCCGGCTCGATAAAGTACCCCTTCCGGGCCACCCGGCCACCTCCATACAAAAGCCTGGCTCCCTTCCCTACCGCGTCATTGATCTGTTCCGTCAGGAACTCCAGCTGCCCCGGCCGGCTTAAAGGGCCCAGTTCCGTAGCCGCATCCATCGGATCACCCACTACCATCTTCCGCACCTGCTCCGCATAAGACCGCACAAAAGCATCATATACACCCTCCTGTACATAGATCCGCTCCACCGCACAACAGCTCTGGCCATTATTATAAACCACCCCTTCCAGCGCGGCAGCCGCCACTTTTTCAATGTCCTCCACATCATCCATCACGTACAGGGGATCCTTCCCCCCCAATTCCAGCTGGCATGGCACCAGCTTCGACGCCACCCGCTCCGCAATCAGCCGCCCCGTCCGATAACTACCCGTAAAAAAATACCCGTTCAACGGTAGCTGCAGCAGCCATTCCCCAGCCGCACCCTTGCCTGCCACCAATTGAAACACATCCGCCGGAACACCAGCCCCATGCAAAAGCCGCTGTATATGTAAACCCGTAAGCGTGGCATATTCCGAAGGCTTGTACAACACCCCATTCCCCCCCAGCAAAGCCGGCACAAAGACATTTATTCCCACTAAATACGGATAGTTCCAGGCCGAAATATTGCCGATGATACCAAGCGGCTCATACACGATCTTCTCCCGCGTGACCCCTTCACTCACCACCCATTCCTCCGACAGCCATCTCGCCGCATGATCCAGCATCCACCGTATCCTGCTCCTCGCCCCGTTCAGCTCATTGTACGACTGCTGCAACGGCTTGCCGCTCTCCGCGGTCAGGGTCTCCGCCAACACTGCCTTCTCCGCTTCCAATGCAGCATAAAAACCTTCCAAAAACCCGATCCGCTCCTCTACACCCAGGGCCGCCCACTTCGGCTGACCTACCCTTAAACGAGCATACTTCTCCCTGATCGTACCTTCCGTATCCACCTCCACTTGCGCAATAACTTCTTCCGTAGCCGGATTAATGATCTCCATGATTCTTTTTTATTTCATTGATAAACTTGTCCCTGATCGCCCGGTAAAGGAACGCATCCGGAAAACCATGCACATACATCCGCTCCGGATGCCATTGCACCGCCAGCATAAAAGACCGTCCCGCCGGCTCCGCCCATTCAATCCCTTCGATGGTGCCATCTTCCGCCCTGCAGTTGATCCGTAGTCCCTCACCCAATAGCCCAATGGCCTGGTGATGGGCACTGTTCACCGTTCCTGCCACGATCTCATCCAACAAACTACCCCGTTCCATCACCACCCGATGTTGCTTGTCCTCCGGCGTATTTTGATGTGTTGCGTCTCCCTGCTCCCCAAGATCCTGTACCAGCGTCCCACCCTTCACTACATTGATGAGTTGCAAACCCCTGCAGACACCCAACACCGGCAATTCCCTCTCCCAGGCCGTCTTCAGCATCCGCACCTCAAAAGCATCCCGCTCCGGCTTCCACCCCTTGTTCTCCCTGTATTCCAGGGCGCCGCCATAAAGCTCAGGATGAATGTCCACCCCACCCGATAAAACAAGCGCATCACAATCCGGGAATTCCCCATACTCCAGCTTGACCACTTCGATATCCTCCCCGTCCCGCAACCACCGGACATAATTCTCGTGTTTCCAGTCGGTGCCCGTATAAGTCAACCCAACTCTCATAACGCTTCTGTATACAATAAATGAAAGTCTTCCCTGCTCACCGGCTTCGGATTATTCGGATGCGCAAAATCCGCGATCGCCAGATCAGCAAGTGTCTCAATATGCTCTTCCCTCACCCCCGCATCACGCAACCTCACCGGCAGTCCCAGCTCCCCATTCAGCGCAAACAAACGCTCCACAACCGCCTCGCCATTCTCCCGCTCAAGCCCCATCGCCCGCGCGATCTTCCTGAACTTATCCTCACACCCACTGATATTCCACCGCATCCCATAGGGCAGGTTCACCGCATTCGCCAGGCCATGATGCGTATCCAACAAAGAAGACATCGGATGCGCCAGCGAATGCACTACCCCTAGACCTTTCTGAAAGGCCACCGCCCCCATCAGCGAGGCGATCATCATCTTGCTCCTCGATTCCAGATCTGGCCTCAACACCGCCTGCGCGATAGACCCATTTATTAATTCAACGCCCTCCAGCGCGATGCCCTCACACATCGGATGATACATTTTGGCCAGAAAAGCCTCCAGGTTATGCGTCAGCGCATCCATCCCCGTCGCCGCCGTCACAAAAGCCGGCAACTCCATCGTCAGCAATGGATCGGCATAGACCATCTTTGCCAGCAGTTTCGGACTAAACAATATTCGCTTCCTATGCGTTTCATCCTCCGATATGATCGCGCTCCGCCCCACCTCACTCCCCGTTCCACTCGTCGTCGGCACGGTCACGAAATATGGCACATCCCCCGTCACATAAATATCCCCGCCAATCAGATCGTCATAGTCGAACAGATCGCGGCGATGATGGACCCGCAACACAATTGCCCGCGCCACATCCATCGCGGCTCCGCCTCCGATACCGATGATCGAATCCCGGTCCGTAGCAGCAAACGCATCCCCGCCTTTCAACACATCAGACTTCACCGGATTCTTATGCATGTCCGAAAACACTTCTACAGAAAAACCCCGCGCCTCAAGCTGCCGCCGGATATCATGGAAAAAATCCAATTTTGCAACCATCGGGTCCGTCACCAGCAAAGGCCTGGTCAACCCTACCGACGCCAGATGATCCGGCAATTCCTTGATCACCCCCGCGCCAAACCGGATCGTCGTTGGAAAATTATACTGCCTTACTACCGTAAAATCCATCATAAAGTTATTTTCCGCCCCCGGGGCCCGGCCCAAAAAGGCGTGGTTGATTTTTATTTTTTAAATGATCTCTAAATATCTTTTAAGCTCCCAATCCGTCACCACCTGCCCAAACTGACGCCATTCCCACTCCCGCGTGCGGATAAAATGCTCGGTAAAAGCCTCCCCAAAAAGCTCCTTCGCCAACGGGCTCTGCCGCATGGCTTGCGTCGCCTCCCACAAATTACGCGGCAATACGCCATGACTTTTATCCGCATAACCATTGCCCTTCGTCGCAGGCGTGGTCAGCTTCAGCCCCTGCCGGACCCCATACAACCCCGAAGCCAGACAGGCCGCCATCGCCAAATAAGGATTAGAGTCGGAACCGACAACCCGCGTCTCCAGCCGCGTAGAACCAACCCCGCCGGGCAAGGCCCGCAACGCCACCGTCCTGTTGTCTATCGCCCAGGTCAGCGTGGTAGGCGCCCAGGCACCCTCCACCAACCGCTTATAACTGTTCACCGTCGGCGCCACCATCGGCAGGATATGCGGGAGACAGTAAAGCTGCCCCGCAATATAACTCTCCATGATGGCACTCACCCCGGTTCCGCCTTCATCATAAAAAAGATTGCGTCCCCCGTCGGCCGTCCAAAGGCTTTGATGCACATGACCACTGCAACCCGGAAGACTCTCGCTGACCTTCGCCATAAACGTAGGCAGCACCCCATGCCGATGCGCAATCTCCTTAACGCCCGTCTTGAAGAGAACCGCCCGGTCTGCCGCCTCCAACACATCCGAATACAGAATGGCCGCCTCATAAACCCCCGGTCCCGTCTCCGTGTGCAACCCCTCCAGCGGAACCCCAAAACGCTTCAGCAGATCAAAAAGATCGTTGAAGTAAGCACTCCCCTGCGAAGCCCGCAATATCGAATAACCAAACATACCCTTGGTGATCGGCTTCAGATCGGTAACCGACCAATGGCCTGCCGAAGCAGGTCCCACAAAATTAAACCATTCGAACTCTTGGGAAAAAAACGCACTATAGCCCTCCTTCTCCGCCTGCCGGATCACCCGCTTGAGCAAACCCCGCGGACAAATATCCAACTCCTTGAAATCCCCCAAAAAGAAGGGAATATCACTCTCCCAGGGCACCCGCCTGAACGTCCCGGGGTCGATCACCGCCAACGCATCGGGATACCCCGTATGCCAGCCCGTGAAAGCTCCATTGTCATAGGCACGATCCTCCGCATCCCAGCCAAAGACCACGTCGCAAAAGCCAAAACCTTTCTCTGCAATAGCGACCAATTTGTCGAAGGCTATCACCTTTCCCCTCAATATACCGTCGATATCCGTAACGGCCAGCTTGACCTTCTCGGTATGCTCCTCCGCCAGCTGCCGCAGCAGCTCAGGAAGCAATAGATTGTTGCGCATCCAACTTGGGTTTAACAAAAAAATGAAACCAAATATAGCTCAGTACAAGTAGTGAAAAATAAATCACAGATAATTTAATATTCAGGCTGACCAGTGCAATCAAACAAACCGCGGCGATCACCAGCGCCACAATGGGAAACACCGGATACATCGGCACCCGAAAAGGCCGCTCCAGACCCGGTTCCTTCTTTCGCAACACCAGCACCGTGATCATAGACAACAAATAGAGCGTCAACGCACCAAGTACCGAGATCGTAATGATCTCATCCGTTCTACCCGACACAAGCGCAATGATCCCTATCCCCATATTCACCAACAACGCATTCGCCGGCGTCCCGCGACGAACATGAACACGACCCAGCGCCGCCGGCAGATAACGCACCCGGCCAAACTCCAGCGTGGCGCGGCCTGCCGCAAGGATCAGCCCGTGAAAAGAAGCGACCAGGCCCATCAACCCGATCGTGATAAGCAAATGATAGGCCCACCCTGCTCCCATACCTGGTATCCTCGACAACGCCAACGGCAGCGGCTTATCCGAAGTATCGTGTACCCCCGGTGACGGATAAACGATGGCCTCCCACCCCGCAACGCCTACGGAACTTAGAAACACCAGCACACACAACACGATCAGCGTAAACAGCGCAAAGCCAAAACCCAGCAACACCGTTCGCTGCGGCCGGATCGCTTCCTCCGCCACATTGGCCACACCTTCCAGTCCCAAAAAAAACCACACGGCAAACGGTATCGCCGCCCACACCCCCATCCAGCCATGCGGGAATGCATTCCGCTCCATGTTCGCCCACCTGAAGTGCGGCAGCGTAACCCCCGAAAAGATCAGCAGCTCGACAACAGCCAGCACAGTCACCACGAGTTCAAACCTCGCCGCAGCCTTCACCCCATAAATATTCAACGCCGTGAAAAGCAGGTACGCCGCAATGGCAATCGCCTGCACCGGGATACCCGGAAAAAAGATATTAAAATACGCCCCGATCGCAGCCGCGATCGCCGGAGGCGCAAAAAGGAACTCAACAAGTTGCGCCACACCCGCCACAAAACCAAGATCCCTGTTCAACCCCCGCGTGGCATAGTCAAAGACACCTCCCGCCCGCGGGATCGCACAGGCCAGCTCCGTATAGGAGAAAGTAAACGTAATGTACAACAGTATCGCACCGGCCGTCGCAATGGCCAGCCCCGCCGTGCCGCCTTCCGCCAGTCCAAGATTCCAGCCGAAATACATCCCGGAAATGACATATCCCACACCCAGACCCCATAACATCCAGGGACCCAGCGTGCGGGATAGTACAGTGTTTTGGTTCATCCTTAAAGATAAGGACGAACAGTATCAATACCAACGGTAAAACCACCACATAAAGACGGCGGAACTGGCCCCCGTGGAGCCGCTGACCAATAACCCGTCATTGCCGGTGATCCTCAGCGGCAGCGCATAACCCGTAAACAGCGGAAGCTGCGACAGTTTCAAACTCACCGGGATCCTCCCCAGCGTATGGCCCGCCGCGATGGTAACTACCGAATCGATCGTATACAGGCTTTGAGGCATCATGGTAAAATTCACAGTGTCCGCCGCCCCATTCCAGGTCGTGATCTCCTGGAAACCCGTGATCTGGGTAGTATCGATGCTCACCGTGATCGTATAAGCCTGGTTCAAAGGCTGCGGTGCGGCGATCACCAACCCGACAGCCGTGTCGATATCGGTCTCCAGCGACGTGCCGCTGCTATCATATTGAAAAGGCCCATAATGCCCATTGGCAGGACTCCACCCAAATTCGATGATGGGCTGCGTATGACTGACATCCAAATAGGGCGTACTCTTCAGACAACTGCTGAATGCCACAGTAGCCAGCATACCGATGATAAACAAATTACTCAGTTTCATATCTTGAATAGTTTCATGTTGTTAATAATGCCGCTCCGACGAACGGCGCCCCCTCTCTACTGCCAGAAAATTGGCGTATAAAGATCAGCCGCGGTCTGGTTCTGAGCATTTACATTGACAGGATTCTGCGTGTACTCGGTTTCCGGATATAACAACCTCACTGGGAACGCCGCGCCCGGCGCACCATAGGATGGTACCGCTATAAAAGGAAAACCCGTCCTGCGGTAATCATTATACGCTTCCAGCCCGTCCAGACAACACTCCGAAATCCATTTCTGATACATGATGGTCTGTAGCGGATTCGTCGACAGGGAAAAATTCACCATGCCATTGCCGGACCCGGACATATACGCATCCGCCGAAGCCGTCGCATTGGGAAAACCCAGAAAATTGAACGAGGCTTCCACCCCTTGCTTGTACAACGCCGCCGCACTACCGTTCAGCAACCCACGCTGCACCGCTTCGGCCTGCATAAAGAAAGACTGCGAAGCAGAGATCAGCAAGCCGGGCTGGGCCGCACTTTTCAACAGACCCGGACCATAGGCACTCGCACTGCCGGCATTATAAAATGTATTGTTGCCAAATTGTTCTCCCACATAGAGACTATCCCCATTCTTGGCATAGAAATACCCCAACCTTGGATCGTTGATCGAATCCAGAAAATTGAGCATCACGGTACTGGCACTGAAAGAAGCATTGTTCTGCGAACCAGGCCCGTAAGCAGCCCAAAAAGGGTTGGTCTTCGTCGGCAAATTGGTAAACCCTGGCTGCACCAACGCATCCGCCGTCAGAAACCCGCCCCCCTGGTTTACGATATTGGCCATCTCCGTGGTCACATACGACTGATCCCCATTCGGCACCTGCCGCAGCAGGATACGCAGCTTAATGGTATTGGCGAATTGTATCCAAAGACCCTTATCCCCCTTGAAAAGCACATCCGACGCATCGTCGGCAGTAGACTGCGATGCACTGATGACACTGATAGCCGTATCCAATTGCGGGATCAGATCCCTATAGATCGTGATCGCCGAATCATAACCCGGTGTCAGCGTCAACAACGGATTTTCCGCCTGCGAATAAGGCATATTGCCATATTGATCCACCAGATCCTGGAACAGCATGCTCCGCAACGCCCGGGCGGCGCCTGGCAAAATGGACCCCTTCGTGCTGTTCGCCATTACAAAATTAAGGTCGTAGATGTTATGGTAAAGCGAG
>Ga0302326_10013690_pt1 | contig 17185 bp, 17 predicted proteins | sample Palsa_T0_3_FD_202264 | JGI IMG/M metagenome (GOLD analysis project Ga0302326, IMG submission 202264) | Peat permafrost microbial communities from Stordalen Mire near Abisko, Sweden - Palsa_T0_3 | ecosystem: Environmental > Terrestrial > Soil > Palsa > Peat permafrost | place: Sweden: Abisko... | reverse complement strand
GCCGGCCAACATCACTGCGCTCGCCAACGACGTGGGAACGGAAAATATATTTCTTCGCCAGTTGATCGCTCACGCGCGCCCCGAAGATGTGGCCATCGCGATCTCCACCAGCGGCGGATCGAAGAACATCATTGTGGCGCTGGAAGAGGCGCGCAAACGCAATCTATTGACGGTTGCTCTGTTAGGCTATGACGGCGGCGAGATTTTGCGCCGGGGCCTCGCGGACTTTCCCGTGGTGGTTCAGTCCGACTACATTCCGCGCATTCAGGAAGTGCAGGCATCCATTTACCACGTCATTCGAGAGCTGCTGGAGGCCGATCGCCATGCCCAGGATTGAGCTCTACGGAAGCGCCGGATGCCCGTTCACGCAGGAAATGCGCGAATGGCTGGAGTGGCATAGAAAGGAATTCGACGAGTACGATGTCGAAGCGGATCCGGACGCCCTCGCGCGTCTGAGCGATGCTACCGGCGGCCAGCTCACCGTACCTGTGCTGATTGAAGACGGCAAGGTAACGAAAGTCGGCTGGCAGGGGCGCGGCTGCGTTGTTAGTGCGGGGCCGAATCAAGGTGGCGATTCATGACCATCGCGCGCACGGTCCGGGTACATGGCATGGTGCAAGGCGTTGGCTTTCGTCCATTCGTTTTTCGCCTGGCGCGCGCCAACTCGCTCGCTGGATGGGTGCTGAACGAGCCGCACGGCGTGGACATTCATCTGGAAGGCGCCGAGCCGGCGCTTCAGGCATTTCTCAACGATCTCGAAAAGCGAGCCCCCGCTGCCGCGCGCATCACCGCAGTGGAGGTAGGCGCCACTGAGCAAACTGGCCTCGACGATTTCACTATTCGCGAGAGTCGGACTTCCGGGCGCCCGACGGTTCGTATCTCGCCGGATCTTCCCGTGTGCGCCGACTGTCTCGCGGAGCTGTTCGATCCCTGCAATCCCCGCTTCGGTTATCCCTACATCAACTGCACCAACTGCGGCCCGCGCTACACCGTGATCGAGAGCCTTCCGTACGACCGCGCGAATACGACCATGAAGCATTGGCCGATGGATGCTCTGTGCTCGGTTCAATACAGCGAGCCCCTTGACCGCCGCTTCCACGCCCAGCCGATCGCGTGTCCCGTCTGCGGACCGCAATATCATATGGAACCTTCGGTGCCGCTGGCGATCGAGACGACCGCCCAACTGCTCCGGGACGGACGCATCGTCGCCGTCAAAGGCATTGGCGGTTACCATCTCGCCTGTGACGCGATGAACGCTGCAGCCGTTCACGCCTTGCGCGAGCGCAAATTCCGCAAAGAGAAACCGTTCGCCGTAATGGTGCGCGACATCGAGATCGCGCGCCGCCTGGCCGACATCTCGTCCGAATCCGAAGCGCTGCTTACTTCCGTTGCTCGCCCCATAGTGCTCGTGCCGGCGAAGGTCGAACTGCTGGGAGTAGCGCCTGGCAATTCTGAAGTGGGCCTGCTGTTGCCGTACGCTCCGCTGCATCATCTGCTGTTCGCGGCCGGCGCGCCCGACATCCTGGTTATGACCAGCGCCAATCGATCCAGCGAGCCCATCGCCTATGAAGACGACGACGCGCGGAGCCAACTCTCGGGAATCGCCGATGCGTTTCTCATTGGCGAGCGGCCCATCGCACGACGCGTGGACGATTCGGTCGCGCGAGCGGGGGTTTTCGGACCAGTGATCCTGCGCCGATCCCGCGGCTACGCGCCTGGCGCGGCAGCAAGGCTGCCAATCGAGCGTCCGCTGCTGGCCGTTGGCGCCGACCTGAAGAACACCGTCACTCTCGTTGTGGATGGGCAGGCCTTCGTCAGCCAGCACATCGGAGACCTGGACCATTACGCAGCGCTGCAGTCCTTCGAGCAAACCATTCGCGATCTTGTCTCCATGTACGAAGTCTCCTGGGACGATCTGCTGGTGGTTCACGACCTCCATCCCCAATACGCTTCCACCGTTCACGCGCAGGGATTGCCATCGCCCGAAAAGCTCGCCGTCCAACATCATCGCGCCCACATCGCGTCCGTGCTCGCGGAAAAAGAAGCTTGGGAAGAGCGCGTCATCGGTGTAAGTTTTGATGGAACCGGCTATGGCGACGACGGCTCCATTTGGGGCGGCGAGTTTTTCGCCGGCAGTATGATCGAAGGCTTTCGCCGGGTGATGCACCTGCGCACGGCCGCGCTGCCCGGTGGCGATGCGTCGGCCCGCTATCCCGTGCAGTGCGCCGCCGGCTTCCTATCGCAGATCGATGCACTCCCCGCGCTGGCCGAGCCGCCGTTCCGCTTCCCGCGCCGTTACCAGGACGCTTTGCAGTTGATCGACAAAAAGATCCGAACGTTCGAGACTACCTCGGTGGGCCGGCTCTTCGACGCCGCCGCTGCGTTGCTCGGCTTCACACGCGAGATCAGTTTCGAGGGCCAGGCTGCCATGTGGCTGGAACAACTCGCGCGAACCGCATTCACCTCAGACGCCTACCCGTTCCCGATCGATGCCAACACGCTGGACTTTCGCCCGTTGCTCTCGGCCGTGGCCCAGGATCGCCTCCACGGCAAAGAACCCGCCGCCATCGCTCGCGCCTTCCAGCGAGGCGTCGCAGTGGGATTATGCGCGGCGCTCAGGATGCTCTGCGAAAACCACGGTGTTTGTACTATCGCGCTCTCCGGCGGCGTCTTCCAAAATGAGATGTTGCTGCATGACACAAAGGCGATCCTCGAGCCCGATGCCATTCGGATCTGGACCAACGCCGCGGCCCCGCCCAACGACGGCGGCATCAGCCTGGGGCAGGCGGCGATGGCCGCGTTCGAAGGAGTACCCCATGCATGAACTCTCCATCGCAATGGGCATTTTAGAAATCACCGAGGAAGAATCGGAGCGGCGTGGAGGCGTTCACGTCGACGCCATTCATTTGCGGCTGGGACCCCTTTCCGGTGTCGCCAAGGAGGCACTTCTCTCCGCATGGCAACTGGCCTCCGAACAAACCGAATTCGAAAGTTCGCGCCTGGTGATCGAAGAAGTCCCCATCGCCGTCTTCTGTTCCAGGTGTCAGGCCGAGCGGCCGGTACAATCCGTCCAACACATGTGCTGCGCGGAATGCGACACGCCATCTATGGAAGTGCTCCACGGCCGCGAACTGCTGGTCTCCGCACTGGAGCTGGCCGAATGAGCGCCCAACCGATAATCCAGCCTCGCATCGTCGAGGTCCGCCACAATATACTGAAGCGCAACGACGAACTGGCTCATGATCTGCGCCGGCGCTTTCAGGAGGCCGGAGTATTCGTGGTCAGCCTGGTCTCGAGCCCCGGCTCTGGCAAGACTGCTTTCCTGGAGAAGACCCTCACGCTGCTCAAACAGCGTCAATACCGGCCCGCGGCGCTGGTTGGCGATCTGGCCACCGATAACGACGCCGCGAGACTCGCTCGCAGTCAGGCTCCAGTGAAACAAATCACCACAGGCACGCTCTGCCATCTCGAGGCGGCCATGATCGACAAGGCGCTCGAAGATTGGCGCCTGGACGAATTGGATTTCCTGTTTATCGAGAACGTCGGCAATCTGGTGTGCCCTTCGTCTTACGACTTGGGCGAGGATCTTCGGCTGGTGCTGCTTTCCGTAACTGAAGGGGAGGACAAGCCGCTGAAGTATCCGACCATCTTCAATAGCTCGGATGTCGCGGTGGTGACGAAACTAGATTTGGCCGACGCGGTGGAGTTCGACTGGAATGCCGCGAACGCTAACATCCAAGCCGTTCGCCCGGGCATGCCAGTGCTTCGCGTTTCGTCCAAAACCGGGGAAGGTATGGACGAATGGCTGGCCACGTTACCCTACCGAGCCGCGACCAAACGAAGCGGTTAACTAGGCTCTTCGCCCTTGCGCGAGAAGCACAACTCCACCGATAAGCGCGATAGCTCCCGCAATAGGCGGCACCGGCACAGTGTGGCTCTTATCGCGCGTGGCGTGGATCGGCCCGACGTCGACCACCTTTTGGCGTGTTGTATAAGTGAAACCACCCCAAGCCAGACCCGCCAGGCCCAGCACAATCAGCACGATTCCTACTACTTGATTCATAACTGTGAGATGCGTTCCAGGCAGATTTGTGACAGATTGGGAAGGCGATGAAGTACTACCGGCAGTTGGCGGATGGGATCGTGATCGCCCAGGCGCACCCCGAGCACGCCCGACAACTCGAAGAATTGCAGCGCATCTGCTTCCCCACGCTAGCCGAGGAGCAGCGCTTCAGACGGGTGCATTTCCTGAAGCACATGGAGTTGTTTGGCGACGGCCAGTTCGTGGCTTTGGATGGAGATAAAGTGGTTGGCGCGACGTCCACAGTGCGCCTGGACTTTGACTTTAACCATGTGGACCACACCTTCGCCGACATCATTCAGGGGGGGTGGTTGACATCGCACCAGCCCGATGGCGCCTGGCTCTATGGCGCCGATTTAAGCGTCCGGCCGGAATATCGCGGACGCGGTCTGGCCGGCGCGCTCTATGCCGCGCGGCAGGAACTAGTGTGGAGGCTGAAGCTCAAAGGCCAGGTCACTGCTGGAATGATCCCCGGTTATGGCCCGTTGAAAGACACCATGACGGCCGAGAAATATTACGAGAGCGTGCTCGCCGGCCGCCTCCGCGACCCAACGCTTTCCATGCAGATGAACGTGGGCTTCGAGCCGCGCGGCCTGCTGGCCAATTATCTCGACGATCCAGTTTGCGATAACTATAGCGTTCTACTTGTTCTGGATTCCGAAAAAAGCGTACGCGGTGCACAAAGAGAGCAACTCATGTCTTATATCCAACTCAATACTGAAATCCCGGGGCCCAAGGCGAAGCAGATGCTGGCACGCCGTGCCGCTGCCATTCCTTCCGGCTTGGGACGCGCCACCGATGTGGTTGTGGAACGCGCGGAAGGCGCGCTGGTTTTTGACGTCGACGGCAACACGCTCATCGATATGGCGGGCGGCATCGGAATGCTGGCCGTGGGCCATTCACCCGCGCCCGTGGTCGACGCCATTCAAAAACAGGCTGAGAAGTTCATTCATCCTTGCGCGCTGGTGACCACGTACGAGCCTTACGTTGCTCTCGCGGAGCTGCTCAATGAAATCACGCCGGGTGCATTCCCGAAGAAAACGCTGCTCGCGAACAGCGGGGCCGAGGCCGTGGAGAATTCCGTGAAGCTGGCGCGCAAATATACGGGACGATCCACCGTAATCTGCTTCGAAGGCGCCTATCACGGCCGAACGTTGCTCACTCTGAGCCTCACCAGCAAGTACGGGCTCTTCAAATCCGGCTTCGGCCCGTTCGCTCCCGAGATCGTGCGGCTCCCCATCCCGAACCTCTATCGAACCCCAGCAGGCATGAGCGAAGACGAGTACGTCGACTTCGGCATCCAGCAGCTGGAGCAGGCCATGGTCACGCAAGTGGAACCCTCCGCGGTGGCTGCCATCATCATCGAACCGGTGCAGGGCGAGGCTGGCTTCTTGCCTGTGGCGCCGCGCTTTCTCCAGCGCATTCGCGAGTTGTGCGATCAGCATGGCATCGTCATGATTGCCGACGAAGTGCAGTGCGGATGCGGAAGAACCGGCCGCCTTTTCGCCGTCGAGCATTACGGCATTGTTCCCGACATCATTGTGTCGGCCAAATCGCTGGGCGCTGGAATGCCGATCGGCGCTGTCACCGGCCGGGCCGAAATCATGGATTCCGCGCATCTGGGGGGCATCGGCAGCACCTACGGTGGCAGTCCCATGGTGTGCGTGGCCGCGCTCGAAGCGCTGCGAATGATTCGCCAGCCCGAATTTCTCGCCCACGCGAACCACCTGGGGGATGTGCTGCGCGAAGTTCTGCTGAGTTGGAAACGGCGCTATCCCATCGTTGGCGATGTGCGAGGGCTGGGCCCGATGATGCTCGTCGAACTCGTATCGGATCTCGAAACGAAAGCCCCGCTGCGTCCCGACGATACGCTCGCCATCATTCGCCAGGCCGTTTCCAGGGGCGTTGTGCTTATCCGGGCCGGCGTCTATAGCAACTGCATTCGCTTCCTTCCGCCGCTCAACATGCCGGAGGATATTCTGCGCGAAGCATTGCAAGCCGTGGGCGACTCCATCGCGTTCGTGGCCCAGGAGAAGTTCGCAGCTGCCGGTTCACACGCACGTTAATGGACTCGCTGCTGTTCAACGGCAACGTCCTCACGATGGAACCCGCGGCGCGCGTGAGCGCGGTCGCCTTTCGTGATGGCCGCATCGCGGTCGTTGGCGATACAAAGACGCTGTTGGCGCAGGCCGGCACACAAACCGCTCGCTACGATCTCGAGGGCCGCACCGTCGTTCCCGGATTCATCGACGCGCACGCTCATATCTGGAAAATCGGGCACCTGTTGACCTCGATGCTCGACCTGCGGCGCGTCTCGAGCATTCAGGATCTTTGTGCCGCAGTGCTCGAACGCGACAGCAAGCTTCCGCAGGGCGAGTGGCTGCAAGGACGCGGGTTCAATGAAGCTGCGCTGGCCGAGCGCCGCAAGCCCAATCGCTACGATCTGGATAAAGCCGTTCCCGGCCGGCCCGTGGTGCTGACGCGCACTTGTGGGCACATCTTCGTCGCCAACAGCGCCGCGCTCAAGCTGGCTGGGATCACGGCGCAAACTCAGCCGCCCGTGGGTGGCGTCATCGAACGCGATGAACGCGGCGAACCGACTGGGATCCTGCACGAGACGGCCATGGGATTGATCACCCGCGTCATGCCGCCACCTACCGCCGTGGACTTCGCGAACATGATTCGCGCGGCGCTGCAGCACCAGCTCTCCTTGGGGATCACCTCGTCCGCCGATTGTGGCGTGACTCCGGAATTGCTGGACGTCTACCTCGATCTCGACCGCCAGGGCGCGCTGCCCGCGCGCGTGTTAGTCATGCCGCTGCGCCGCGTGGATGGAAGAAAAGATCCCGTGCCGCTGCCGAAGAAGCACGTGTCGGACCGGCTGCGCGTGGATACGGTCAAGTTCCTCGCCGATGGAGGCCTCAGTGGCGCCACCGCGGCCTTGAGCGTCCGTTATCGTCATTCGGACACCAAGGGAACGCTGCGTTTCGAACGGGAAGATTTGCGCGCGCTGTGCCAGGAATCACACGATCAGGGATGGCGCATCGCGACGCACGCCATCGGCGACGTGGCCATCGATCAGGTTCTGGATATCTATGAAGGTCTGGGCCCGCACCCCGGAGGCTTTGCGCACCGCATCGAACATTTTGGGCTGCCGGACACGGCCCAATTGAAAAGAGCGGCAGCCATCGGCGTGATCTCCGTTCCGCAAACCATCTTCATCCGCGAGCTCGGCCGCAACTTTCTGGAATTTGTGCCCGATCAGTTCCTGCCGCGCACTTACCCGATTCGAGCCATGCTGGATGCCGGGCTCACCGTCGCGTTATCGTCCGACGCGCCGGTAGTGGAGGACGACAATCCCCTGGCGGGCATGAGCGCCGCCATCACGCGCCGCTCAAAGGAGGGCGTGGCTATTGCGCCGGAACAATCCATCACCGCGCACGAAGCCTTGTACCGCTATACCATATCCGGTGCCATTGCATCGGGCGACTCAGCCAATCGCGGCAGCATCAGCCCGGGGAAATGGGCCGACGTAGCTGTGCTTTCCTCGGACCCGCTGACCACCGATCCCGAGGCGCTGCTGGACATTCAAGTTGACATGACCTTTGTTGCGGGGAACAAGGTGTACCAGAGATGACTTTCACGTATCGGCAGTTGATTGGCGGCCAGTGGCAGGATGCTTCGAATTCCGGAACGTGGGATGTCCTCAATCCCGCCACCGAAGAACTGGTTCGAACCGTGCCGTTCGGCGATGGCGTGGATTGCCGCCTGGCGATCGATGCCGCCGCGGCTGCTTTTCCCGCGTGGTCCCGCAGTACGGCGTACGAACGCGCAGGCGCGCTGAAACGAGCGTCTGAGTTGATGCGCGAACATAACGAGGTGCTGGCGCAAACCACCGTGCTTGAAAGCGGCAAGCCCTTGCTGCAAGCCAGAGGTGAGTGGAAGGTGGCCGCGGATCTATTCGAGTGGTTCGCCGAAGAGGCCAAACGCGCCTATGGCCGCTGGGTGCCCGCTCGCGATGCAGCCCGCCGCCAGTTGGTGATCAAACAGCCGGTAGGCGTGGTTGGCATCATCACAGCTTGGAATTTTCCCGCCTACAACGTTGCGCGGGCCGGTGCGGCGGCCTTGGCCGCGGGATGCACCATCGTAGTGCGGCCGTCCGAATACACGCCGCTCACCGCGATGGAGATGGCGAGCATCCTGCGGGAAGCCGGCCTCGCCGGCGGGACCGTCAACTTGATTAATGGCGAACCGGAGAGCATGGGTCAGGAAATGCTACGCCATCCGGCCTGCGCAAAGATTCACTTCACCGGCAGCCAGCGCGTGGGACGCATCCTGATGGACGGCGCTTCCAAGACCATTACCAGGCTGTCGCTCGAACTCGGCGGCAACGCTCCCGTTTTGATATTCCCGGACGCCGACCTGGAGCGAGTAGCGGCCGGCGCGGTGACGGCCAAATTTCGCAACGCCGGCCAGGTCTGCATTTCGCCGCAGCGCTTTTATGTGCACGCTTCGCGCGCCGAAATGTTTTCCGAACTCATCGCCGGGCACGTCGCCAAACTGCGCGTGGGTGAAGGATTGAACGCGGAAACCAATGTCGGTCCTCTGATCAATGCACGGCAGCGGGATCGTGTGGAAGCGCTGGTGGCCGGGGCGCGGGACTCGGGTGCCACCGTCCTGACGGGCGGAAAACGGCCTTCCGGCCGGCCTCGTGGATATTTTTTCGAACCCACCGTGCTTACCAACCCGGGCGCGGACTCGCCACTGTTCGAACATGAGATCTTTGGTCCCGTCCTTCCCATTGCTTCCTTCGATGACGCTGAGCAGGCCATCGCGCAAGCCAACAGCACGTCTTACGGCTTAGCCGCGTATGTCTGGACCAAAGATCTTCGCGCCGCAATCCAGACCGCCGAGCGCCTGGAATTCGGCATGATCGGCGTGAACGACTGGGCTCCGCAAAGCACCGAAGTTCCGTTCACGGGCTGGAAGCAGAGCGGCATCGGCCGTGAATCCGGCGCCGAGGGCCTGGACGAATATCTGGAAACCAAGACCATCGCGCTCGGCGGCTTCGAGTAGGTTGTAATATGCTAGGAACCAATGGCAACCAAGAAAAAGGCTGAGCAAGAGACGCCTCCACCTGAGCAAGCCGGGCAACCGAAGGCTCCAAAAGCGAAGCCTGCAAAAGAGAAGGCGGCCGCGAAAGAGAAGCCCGCGCCCGAAGAAGCGCCGGCCGGCGAAGAGATTCTGCAAAAAGCCGCAAAGGCGATCGGTTCGGCCATCGGCACGCTCGCCGTAAAGACCGGCATGGCGCACGCTGAACCGCAAGTGTCGAAGAAGATCCCTAAGCTTGTGAAGAAAAACAAGCAGCGATTGCCGCGCAAGGCCAAGAAGCTGGCGAAGAAGCAGCAGTTGGCTGGCCGCGGCTAATCTTCCGGAGGTGGCTATGGCGCACGTTTCATTGAAGGTAAACGGTAAAGCTCTTGCGGTCGACGTCGATCCTGAGTGCCCGCTCTTGTACGTTCTGCGCGACAACGCCGGATTAAACAATCCACGCTTTGGATGCGGATTGGGGCAGTGCGGCGCGTGTACCGTGCTGGTGAATCAGGTTCCGGTGCGATCGTGCATGCTGCCGGTTTCTCGCGCCGGCGGGAAAGAGATTGTCACGCTGGAGGGGCTGGGGACGCCCGAGCATCCTCACCCGGTGCAAAAGGCGTTTATCGATGCGCAGGCGTTCCAGTGCGGCTATTGCCTCAACGGCTGGGTGCTGGCCACCAAGGCGCTGCTCGATAAACATCCGCACCCCACCAACGATCAAGTAGCCAACGCGTTCGAAGGGTTGATATGCCGTTGCGGCAGCCATGCGCAGATCGCGGCCGCCGTACGGTTGGCGGAGCGAGCGTAACTATGACATCCTCTACCGGCGCATCGCGGCGTGGGTTTCTCAAAGTCAGCGGCGGGCTCCTGATTGGATTCAGCCTCTCCGATTCTCACGTAGTTCCTCAACTGATCGCTGCGGAAACATCCGCTAATCCCGCGCCTGGGCGTTTGGACGCTTGGCTGCGTGTCACTCCAGACGGCAATATCCGCGTTTTTACCGGCAAGGTGGATATTGGGATGGGCGTGCAAACCGCGCTCAATCAGATTGTCGCGGACGAGTTGGACGTCGCCTTCGAACGAATTCAGCTTGTCATGGGCGATACCGCCGAGACTCCCGATCAAGGCGGCGTAGGCGGCAGCACGTCCATTTCGGCCGGCGGTAAACCCTTGCGAAATGCGGCCGCGACCGCACGCTTCATGCTGCTGCAACTGGCTTCGGCGAAACTTGGAGTGCAGCCCGGGCAGCTTCAGGTGAAAGATGGCGTGGTGAGCCTGACGGCCGATTCGTCCAAGAGCATCTCCTATGCCGCTCTGGCCGGCGGGACCGATCTGAACGAGGCTCTGCGTGTTTCCGGAGGGGGTTTCGCGCTCAACGTGGAAGGCCGTGGGAAACCGAAGGATCCGGCCACCTACAGCATCGTCGGGCAGTCGGTTCCGCGCATCGATTTGGCCCCCAAGATTCTGGGGCGCGCCACTTACTCCACCGATGTTCGCGTTCCAGGAATGCTGCACGGCCGCGTGATCCGGCCAGCGGGTGCTGGGGCTGCGCTGGTAAGCATCGACGAGAGTTCGGTGAAGCAGATTCCCGGTTACGTGAAGACATTCACCAAGGGAAATTTCGTCGGCGTGGTTGCCGAAAATGAGTGGGCCGCCATTCGCGCCGCGAAGGAGCTCAAGGTAAACTGGAGCGCTCCCGCAGCTGCGTTTCCCGACGACGTGTATCGCCACATGCGATCGGCGCAACCGAAAGCAACTCGCGAACAGCCCGCGCGTGGCGATGCCCCGGCGGCGCTTGCGAGCGCGGCGAAGAAAGTGGAAGCGAGTTATGAATGGCCGTTCCAGGCGCACGCAACCATGGGCCCCGGATGCGCCGTGGCGGATGTTCGCGCCGCTGGCGTAACCACCGTTTGGAGCGGAGCGCAGAAGCCGCACGCGCTTCAAAAAGGTCTGGCCGAAATGTTGGGTCTGCCCGACGATCGCGTGCGAGTGATTTGGGTGGAAGGTTCCGGTTCCTATGGGCGCGCGGGCGACGAGGATGTGGCCGCCGACGCCGCATTACTTTCGCAGGCCATCGGCAAACCGGTGCGCGTGCAATGGTTGCGCGCGGACATGACGGCCTGGGGCGGCAAAGGACCGGCGGTGATTGTGGATCTTGCGGCCGGCCTGGACGCGCACGGCACAGTGACGGCATTGCAACTGACCTCGCGCGCCTTTTCTGGAACCGAGATTCTTCCGCAGCCCAATAGCGCCGGCAACATGCTGGCTGCGCAGTTGATTGGGACGCCGAATACGACGGGCGGAGACGAATACGTGGGGTGGGGCGGCGATAGCTACTCGTATAACTTCCCCAATGTCCGATCCGTTGGACACATCATCGCGCCCTTGTATGTGTCGTCCTCTCCCATGCGCACCACGCATCTGCGCGATCCCAACGGACCCGCGGGAACTTTCGCGGGCGAATCCTTCATGGACGAACTCGCCGCGGACGCGGGTGTCGATCCGATCGAATTTCGGCTACGGTATATCGATGATCCTCGCGCCAAGGCTGCTCTGGAAACGGTTGCGAACAAAGCCAAGTGGCAACCTAGACCATCGGCGAAGCGGCACCGCGCTTCCGGAAACTTACTATCGGGCCGCGGCGTAGCTCTGGCGCTGCGCGGTGGAACCATTGTCGCGACCATCGCAGAAGTGGAAGTGAACCGCCTCAGCGGCCAGGTTCGCGTCAAGCGGCTGGTGTGCGCGCACGATTGCGGCCTCATCGTGAATCCGGATGCGCTGCGCGGAACCATTCAAGCCAATCTGGTTCAATCCATGGGCCGGGCGTTGAAGGAAGAAGTGACGTTCGACCGCAGCAACGTGACCAGCGTGGATTGGAATACCTATCCAGTGGCGCGCTGGGCGGACGTTCCCGAGATTGAGATCGTGTTGTTGAATCATCCTGAGAGCGCGCCCACGGGCGCCGGCGAACCATCCTCCCGTCCCACGGCTGCGGCTATCAACAATGCGATCTTCGATGCCACTGGCGTGCGAATTCGCCGCGTACCGTTCACTCCGGCGCGGATCAAGGCGGCGCTTGCATAGCCGGCGCGCGCTGTTCATCGCTCCGTTCACGCTGGCCGGCCTGGTCGCATTATTTGCGTGCCGTGAGGACGAAGAACCTGTTGCCGGCACCGGCGAGGAGGTTACGATCGTCGAATTCAATGACGCCGGCATGAAGCTAGGTGCCGCGCGCGTCGCGAAAATAGTTCGCAGCAACGCCGAGTGGCGAAAGCTGCTGAACGCGGAACAATTCTATGTCACTCGCCAGCAAGGTACCGATACCGCGTTTTCTGGGACCTATTATCAGATGCACGCAGCGGGGCTTTTTCGCTGCATCTGCTGCGGTGACGCACTCTTCAGTTCCGACACGAAATTCGATTCTGAAACGGGCTGGCCCAGTTTTTGGGCGCCCATCGCTCAGGAAAACGTGCGCACGCGCACCGATATGAGCATGTTCATTAAGCGAACCGAAGTCCACTGCACGCGCTGCGACTCGCATCTCGGCCACGTGTTCAACGATGGCCCGGAGCCGACCTACTTGCGTTACTGCATGAATGAATCATCGCTGCGCTTCGTCCCCCACACATCATGAAAACACTATTTCTGTCGCTGTTATTCGCTTGGTCATGCGCGTTATCTGCCGCGGCCACTGTCGACGGTATTCAAATTAACTCCGCCTCCGCCGGCAAAGGCCCCAAGACCGTGATCCTGGTGCACGGCTGGACGTGCGATGAAACAACCTGGAGCGAACAGGTTCCCGTACTTTCGAAAAAATATCGCGTGCTCACCTTGGACCTGCCTGGCCACGGCAAGAGCGGATCGCCCGCCGATGGCAAGCTTTCGATGGACCTGTTTGCCCGGGCCGTGGAAGCCGTGCGTGCGGAAGCGAAGGCGGATCGCGTGGTTCTGGTGGGACACAGCATGGGAACGCCGGTCATCCTGCAATATGCGCGGTTGTATCCGCAACACGTCGCTGCGCTGGTATTCGTGGATGGACTGGTAACGCTGAACGTGGGCGGCGGCCGCGCTCCCGACCCCAAACAGATGTCCGGGCCGGACGGGCGGAAGAATCGCGAGGCCATGATCCGAGGAATGTTTTCCGCGTCCACCACGCCCGCCAATCAGACCAAGATCCTCGACATGATGCTGGCTGCTCCGGAATCCACGGCCTTGGGCGCCATGAACGCAACCTTCGATCCCGCCAACTGGAAGGGCGACGTATTCAGCATGCCCATCTTGGGGATCTATGCCGAAAAGTCCGCACTGAACAATCCGGCGTATATGCAAGATCATTTCCCCAAGTTTGAATATCAAGAAGTGACGGGCTCGGGTCATTTTGTAATGCTGGACAAGCCCGAGGAATTCAACGCGCTCCTGCTGGCGTTCCTGAGTCGGCAAAAATTTTAGATGAAGATCCGCATCAAGAAGCTTCATCCCGACGCCACGCTTCCCAGCTACGCGCACGGCCCCGACGAAGACGCCGCCATGGACCTCCGCGCGCTCGAGCGGACCGTCCTCATCCCAGGTTCCGCGCAAGCCGTCGCCACCGGCATCGCCATTGAGCTGCCTCGCGGACATGAAGCCCAGGTACGACCGCGCAGCGGGTTGGCCCTCAAGCACTCCATCACGGTGAATTTCGGGACGATCGATCCCGGATACCGCGGAGAAATCCGCGTTGTCATGTTCAATCTGGGGCTCAACGATTACATCATCGAGCAGGGCGATCGCATCGCGCAGCTCATCGTGGCGCCTTATGACGCCGTGGAGTGGGAGGAGGGCGGCGATTTGACCGATTCAGCGCGCGGCGCTGGCGGATTCGGTTCATCGGGCAGATAGACCCGCTCGCTCAGGTCCGAGCCCTGGATCCGAAAGCGCTACGATAAAGTTAGGTCTTTATGTTGATCCGTAAATCTGCCGATCTCCGCTATTCCGACGTTACGCCCCAGCCGACGTACCTCAACCGGCGCCGCTTCCTTGCAGGATCCATCGCGCTCGGTGCGTTCGGCGGACTGGCGGGAACGGCTCGCGCCGGCAAAATTGAGGACTTCAAGAAAACCTCTTACAACGCCGGTGACGAAAAAGTCACGCCCCTCGAAGCCATCACGCACTACAACAATTTCTACGAGTTCGGCACCGATAAAGAAGACCCGTCCAAGAACGCTGGCAATTTCCGCACTTCGCCCTGGACGCTCAAGGTGGAAGGCGCGGTGGCCAAGCCCCTCACCTTCGACCACGACGGTCTCATGAAGATCGCGCCGCTCGAAGAACGGATCTACCGGCATCGCTGCGTCGAAGCGTGGTCCATTGTGGTTCCCTGGATTGGCTTTCCGCTGAACGCGCTTCTCAAGCAAGCGGAGCCCACGTCCAAGGCCAAATACGTAGCTTTTGAGAGCTACTACGATCCCAAGCAGATGCCGCTCGCGCGCTGGGGCGGTATCCAATTCCCTTACGTCGAGGGCTTGCGCCTGGACGAAGCCATGCACCCGCTTACGCTGCTGGCCGTTGGATTGTACGGGGACGCGCTGCCCAATCAGGACGGCGCGCCCATCCGCCTGGTGGTGCCTTGGAAGTACGGCTTCAAGAGTGCCAAGTCGCTGGTCAAGATTCGCCTGGTTGAAAAGCAGCCGCCCACCACCTGGAATCTCTCGGCGTCCAATGAATACGGCTTCTATTCCAATGTCAATCCGCAAGTGGACCATCCGCGCTGGAGCCAGGCAAAGGAACGCCGCTTGGGCGAATTGTTTAGACGGAATACCCTGATGTTCAACGGCTATAGCGAGGTCGCCAGCCTCTACGCCGGCATGGACCTTCGCAAGAATTTCTAAATCCGCTTTGAGCAAGCTTGTCGGCAGGATTCTTGGCAGCCGCTGGACCAAGGTCGCGATCTTCGCCCTTTGCCTGGTTCCGATCTTGTTGCTCGCGCGGCCGCTGTGGATGCTGGCCACCACCGGCTATTCGGCCGATCTGACCGCCAATCCTATCGAATACATCACGCACTACACCGGCACTTGGACCATCCGCTTCCTGCTCATCACGCTATCCGTTACGCCCTTGCGCAAGATCTTCAACCAGCCTAAGCTGGCGCGCTACCGCCGCATGCTGGGCCTGTTCGCCTTCTTCTACGTCTGCCTGCATTTTCTGACCTGGTTCGTGTTGGACAAATTTTTCAGCTTTTCCGAGATGTGGGCCGACATCCTCAAACGGCGCTACATCACGGTCGGGATGCTGGGTTTCGCGATGCTGCTGCCGTTGGCCGTCACGTCCACCGCGGGCTGGGTGCGCCGTCTCGGATTCGTGAGATGGCAGCGCTTGCACCGGCTCATTTACTTTGCCGCGCTGGCCGGCGTCATTCACTACTATTGGCTGGTGAAATCCGATGTCCGGCTGCCGTTACTGTACGGCGCCATATTGGCCGTTCTCATGTTGTACCGGTTCTTTATCTGGAAACAACCACCGCCCAAACGCGCGCCGATACCAACGCACAAACCCGTGGCTACCACTCCGCGTACGGCGTCCCTTCCAGACTCGTGAGATCCGATCCGCTGCGGATGTCGAAGATGCCCGGCTGGCTCTGGTTCACGGTGTTCCCCTGGTCCTCCATGATCAGCTTCCATGACTCGTTGTTGCCCGTGATCGGATCGATCGGCACCTGCCGCAGATAGCCGTCCGATACCAGGTCCTGCAACGTTTGCGGCGCCTTTTGCTTGTCGTAGGTGTATTCGTCGATCACCGTGCGCAGGGTGAACAGATTGTTCTTCAGCACGCTTTCCTTGGAGCGCTGGATCGATCGGGTGTAGATCGGCAGCGCGATCGACATCAACACCGCGATCACCGCCATCACGATCATCAGCTCGATGAGCGTGAAGCCGAAGCGGCGGCGCGTGGACCCCGGGGCTGCCTTCAGCACCGCCTCACCATTCCGCATACGACGTTCCATCGCGCGCCTTGTCCATGCTCTTGGTATAGACGTCGAACACGTTCTGCCCGCCCCAGGATTGCGACGTTGGATCGTCGCGGTCGCTTCGCAGGCCCCATTCATAGGAGTTCGTCATGGGGTCCTTGGGAATGCGGCGCAGATACTTCATCTTCTTGTCCACCGACCCGGTTGCTTTGATTCCGTCCACCAGTTGCTGCAGGCTCTCGGGATAGTTATCCGAATCCAGCTTGGCCGGCCCGATCTTCTGGGCGTCCATGTCGTCCTTGAATTTGTCGATGGCGTTGCGGATCTGCACCAGCGCGCGTTCCAGGTCCCGCTCCTTATCGCGCTGCACCTTATAGCGCGCCAGCGGAACCGCCATGCTGGTCAGCACCATCATGATGGTGAACGCGACAATCAGCTCCACTAACGTCAGCCCGCGTTGTCGCCCGCGTTTCATGCTTCCGGTCACGGCTCCTTATTGCACCGTAACCGCAACCACGGGAGCCTGCAGCGCTATCGGCTCCTGTTTTGAATTCTTCACCGCCGCCTCTGTGATGGTCACGTTCGTGATGCCCTTTCCCACCGCCGTAAACGTGAACTGGAGCAGCGGACCATTGCCGTTCACTCCGCCGGCGCCCGCCACGCGATTCACGTCGATACTGGCATCGCCCGTATCATTGCGAATATCCAGGCTGGGCGCGGTGATCTTGCCGTCTTGCGTTAGCAGCGCCCCAGGCGTAATCATCTCCAGCCGCAATACCTTCGGATCCCAGCGCAACTTCACGGGAACGCTCGCCACATCCGCCAGGTTCTGCGCTTGCAGAGTGAGCACCACCTGGTTGCTCAACTGCGCCTGCACCTTGGCCGGGTTGAACAAAATGCCGGCCGCTCCGCCCGGCGCTCCCGGCGTAACCACCAGAGGCGTCCCTGGAGGAGGTGTTGCCACCGGAGACGTCGCCGGCGGCGCGCCCCCCCGCGGAACCGCTACGGGAACCACCGCGGGCGCTTGTTCCACGCGCGGCGCACAGGTGAGCGTCACCCTGTGATAC
>Ga0302326_10013687_pt1 | contig 17188 bp, 16 predicted proteins | sample Palsa_T0_3_FD_202264 | JGI IMG/M metagenome (GOLD analysis project Ga0302326, IMG submission 202264) | Peat permafrost microbial communities from Stordalen Mire near Abisko, Sweden - Palsa_T0_3 | ecosystem: Environmental > Terrestrial > Soil > Palsa > Peat permafrost | place: Sweden: Abisko... | reverse complement strand
CGGACATTTTCGCGGAGCGGCTGTTGCGTGTCAATTCGGCTGCCGCGAAAACTTCTGCCGTGGCAACGGCAACCGGGGGCGCGACGACAACGAACCACGTCGGCGGCAGGCTTACCGACTCGAGCAGCTCGCCGATGCCCCGCGCGAAGGCCGGCGTACCGAAGATGAAAAACGGCACGTCGGCGCCGAGCTGCAGTGCCAGTTCCATCAGGGCCCTTCGCGAGAGCCCAAGCTGCCACAAGCGGTTGAGCCCGAGCAAGACCGTTGCCGCGTCGGAGCTGCCCCCGCCGAGTCCTCCGCCGACCGGAATTTGCTTGTCGATGTCGATGTCGATACCGCGCGCGATGCCGCAGGCGCGCTGCACGAGCCGCGCCGCGCGCACGGCGAGGTCGTCGCCGGCCGCTACGCCAGCGGGCCCGCGCGTACGGACGATCTCTGCGTCGTCGCGCACGCTGAGCGTCACCCGATCGCCGCGATCGATTGGCACGAGCAGGGTTTCGAGCAGGTGATAGCCGTCGTCCCTGCGGCCGGTCACATGCAGGAACAGGTTGATCTTCGCCGGTGCCGGCAGGGTCCATGCGTGGGACGAACTCATGGCCTGCTCATTGCCATTGATCGATGGCGATGCGTAACTCGACATCGGGATAGGTCAGCACCATTCGCGAAGGTCGCTGACCGAACTCGGTCGTCTGCGCATAGGCCTGGTAGACGATCATCCAGCCATCCTGGCGGAGCACCGCCGCCCGACCGTCTTCGCCCGTCTCGATACTGAACGCCGCATCCGCACGCGGGAGCCCTTGAATCCAGAACGAGAGTCCCTGCACAGGCAGCGGCCAGCCGAGCCCCTGCTGCGTCAGTGTGCTCCAGTCGGCTGCCGTCGACACGCGGCCATCCGCGGCCTGCAGTCGAACCTCGGACGCGTCGCCCGAGAGCACGGCAACGGTTTGCCCGAGCGGCGATGCAAGCGCCAGCTCGTCGCGCTCGTCGGCGTGCCGCCAGCGAAAGCTCGCTGACAACGCGTCGCTGCCGTGACGCATGGAAAGACGCCCGTCGACCTCAAACGAGGCGAGCACCGGCGGCGGTGCCGTTGCCTGCGTGCGCTCAAGCGCAGTCGGAACGCATCCGCCAAGCAAGGCCACGATAGCCAGCGCTTGCGCGGCTCCGGCGATGCGCGCGATCGTCTGCGAGGCGGCGCCGCGGAACGCGCGCATCACGCCCCGTGACGCTCAGGGCGCCAGGCGGTGAACGGTGTCGAGCAATACGGGGTTGTCCGGCGTTTCCTTAAGCTGCGACTGCCAGACTTCTTGCGCGTGATCGCGTTCGCCCTTGACCCAGAGCACTTCGCCCAAGTGCGCCGCGATCTCCGGATCGGGGCGTTCGGCCAGGGCGCGGCGCAAGAATTTCTCCGATTCGCTCAGATTCCCGAGACGGAAATGGGCCCAGCCCATGCTGTCGAGGATAAACGGGTCCGACGGTGCGAGCGCGTGCGCCTGCTCGATGAGTTTCAAGCCTTCGACTGCGCGCTGCGTACGATCGACCAAGGTGTAGCCAAGTGCATTCAAGGCCTGGGCATTGTCGGGCTTGAGCTCGATCACGCGCTTCAGGCGCGACTCGACCTCGTCGAGTCGATCGAGCTTCTCTGCGACCATCGCGGCATCGTAGAGCAGGTCGGCCGAATCGGGGTCGTCCGCCAGCGCGTCATTGAGCAGCGCGTACGCGCTCTTGAAGTCGCCTGCATCCTCGAGCAGCTGTGCCTCGGCTTGCTTGAGTTCGATCTCCTGGTCGCGCCCGTCGGGTTCCAGCCCGCCGAGATACTGCCGCGCGGCCTCCATATGGCCCTGCTTGCCCATGATCGCGGCGATACGAAGCTTGGCGAGCCAGGCGCGATCACCGACGGTGACTTCACGATAGCGCGCAATCGCCTCGTCGTAATGCTTCGTTTCCTCCGCAATCTCACCCAGGTAGAAGGTAACCGCACCCGGTTCGCCAAAACCCACCTTTTTCAGATCGTCGAACAGCCGCTCGGCATTCGTGTAATCCTTCATCTGCAACGAAATCGCCGCGACGGCGTATTCGAGTTCGCGGTCGGCGGGTTCCGCGTCGAGCTGTTTTTGAAACACTGCTCTGGCGTCGGCATAGCGCTCTTGCTCGATATACAGCTGTGCGAGTGCGCTTGCCCCTGCGCGCGAACTCGGGACATCAACCAGGAAAGCTTTCAGATAGGCGATCGCGCTCTCGCTCGAGCTCTTGGCCAGGATATCGGCTTTCACCAGTACCGCACGTTCCCAGCCGGGCCGCAGCTCCAACGCCCGGTCGACGGCGCGCGTTGCCACGGCCAGGATTTCCACGTCGGTAAGTCCGGTGTTATAGCCTGCAACCGCGACTGCAAGATGAGCCTCGGGCACGCCGGGATAGGGTTTGGCGAGGTCGCTGACAAGCCGGTACACGGCGACTTTGTCCGGTTGCGCCGAAAGGGCGCGATTGAGCTGCAGAAATGCATCGCCTAGCGTCTTGCCATTCGCCGATGCATCGGCGAGCAAGCGCTCCAGATCGCCTTTGAGGTCGCCGCTCGCGCCCGGCTGCCCGAGCATCGTGACCATCTGCCGGGCTCGATCCGAACTCGGGTCGAGCTGCTGCCAGAGCTGCGCCGCGTCCACCGCGATGGCGCGTTGTCGCGCGAACAGCGCAATCTCCGTCGCACGGCGGGCGAGGGTCGCATCCTGGGCTTCACGCGCTGCCTCAAAATAGGCCCGTGCTGCCAGCGCGGGTTCGCCGCGCTGAAGGGCGATGTCGCCGACGAGGATCTTGTACATGACCTCCGCCTGCTGTTCTGCCGAAAGCGCGGGCGCCGTGCTCTCCGGCGCCGTGGTTTCCGGCGCGGGCTGTGCCGCTGCCGGCCGCGGTCCGAGGGTGATTAGGGCCAGCGCCAGAAACGCGGCCAGGATGCTACGCACTTCAGTGGGGATACGCACGTTGCCAATCGCTTTCTAAAGGTCCCGGAGAAGCGGGGTGGAATCACCGCGCGGGAGACCGATTATCTTAGGGTATAGTCGGCACGGCCACAAACCCGTCTGTGCATGTCCCATGCCCGAGCTCCCTGAAGTCGAAACGACACGCCGCGGTGTCGCCCCGCACGTGGAGCGGCAAAAAGTGACCGCCGTGAGGGTATACGACCGCCGCTTGCGCTGGCCGGTTCCAATGGATCTGTCGCGTCGGCTGGTCGGACGAACGGTCGACCGCGTCGATCGCCGGAGCAAGTATCTGCTGTTTCGCCTCGGCGCGGATACCCTGATCGTGCACATGGGTATGACCGGAAGCCTGCGCGTTTTCACCGCGCCTCCCCCGAAACAGGTGCACGACCATGTCGAACTCGAATTCGACAATGGGATCGTGTTGCGCTACCGGGACCCGCGGCGATTCGGCGCAATGCTCTGGTCCGCCGGTTCATCGCCAACGCATCCCCTGCTGGCCAAACTCGGCGTCGAGCCTTTTTCCGCGCAGTTCAATGGCGATTATCTCTACCGGGCTACGCGCAACCGCCGAGCCGCGATCAAGCTCGCGCTGATGGACAGCCACCTGGTAGTGGGGGTCGGGAACATCTACGCCAACGAAGCCCTGTTCCGGGCCGGCATCCGCCCGCGTCGCGCGGCCAACCGCGTCACCCGAACGCAGCTGGTGCGTCTGGTCGATTCGGTCCGCAGCACCTTGAGCGAGGCCATCGCCAAGGGCGGCAGCACGCTGCGCGATTATGTCGACAGCCGCGGCGAGCCTGGCACGTACCAGCTCGACTATTACGTTTATGGCCGGGCGCAGGAGCCCTGCCGCGTCTGCGGCACGCCAATTCGCTCGATTCGCCAGGGCGGACGGGCAAGTTCCTATTGCCCGCATTGCCAGCGTTAGGCTGCGGCAAAGCGTCCTTGGGGCGCTAGGCCCTTGTTTTGGCGCGATTTATGCTAGAGTCGTTAACGACGGCTGAAGGCTGGCCCCATGGGAAGGTGGGGAAATGATCCAATCGAGAGAGCTCGCCGCGCGGTTCGAGGCCTATAGCGACTGGCGTAGGCGGTTGTCGGCCGGAATTTCCGGCCTGCACGAATGGTTGTCGCAGCAGGATCTGGCTGACGCCCAGGCCGACCTCAAGATCCAACATCTGCTCGAGCGCCTGCACCAGGACAAGTTGGTGGTGGCATTTGTTGCCGAGTTCTCGCGCGGCAAGTCGGAACTCATCAATGCGATTTTCTTCGCCGACTTTGGCCAGCGCCTCCTGCCGTCCTCCGCCGGGCGCACGACGATGTGCCCGACCGAACTGCTCTACGACCCGACGCGGCCGCCATCGATCCGTCTGCTGCCCATCGAGACGCGCATCCGCGATGGCTCCGTGGCGGAATTCAAGAATTACGCCGACGAATGGGTCACCCTGGCGCTCGACCTTTCCTCGGCCGACAAGATGAGCCACGTGCTCTCCCAGGTGTCGCAGACCAAGCGCATCCCGATCGCCCTGGCGCGCAAATACGGCCTCTACGATGACGCGGACGTGCTCGCGCCGATGTCGGCGGCGGACGAAGGGGCGATCGACATTCCTGCGTGGCGCCACGCGGTCATCAACTTCCCGCATCCGTTGTTGCAGCAAGGGTTGGTCATTCTCGACACGCCCGGCTTGAACGCGATCGGCACCGAGCCGGAGCTCACGCTCAACCTGTTGCCCAACGCGCACGCGATCCTGTTCATCCTGGCGGCAGATGCCGGTGTTACGCGAACCGATATCGACGTGTGGCAGAACCACCTGGTCGGCGTCGAGCCTGCGACCAAGGAGGGTAGGCTCGTGGTCTTGAACAAGATCGACGGGCTATGGGACGAGTTGAGGAGCGCGGCCGAGATTGAGGCAGAGATCGCGCGCCAGGTCAAAACCTCGGCCCAGCTACTCGCTATCCCGCCCGCCCAGGTCTTCGCCGTCTCCGCGCAGAAGGCCCTGTTGGCAAAGGTCAACGGCGACGATTCCTTGCTCGGAAAGAGCCGGCTGCCGCAACTCGAGCAAGCGCTGTCGAAGGAGTTGATTCCGGCCAAACGCGATATCGTTGGCACGGCGACGCGCACCGAGATTCGCACGCTTGCCGCATCCGTGCGCTCGATTCTTGACGCCCGCAGCGCCGGCATCCAGGAGCAGCTTGGCGAGCTGCGCGGCCTGCGCGGCAAGAATCAAGACGTTGTCGAGCACATGATGGACCGCATCAAACAGGAGAAGGATTTGTTCGAGCGCGGGATGCAGCGCTATACGGCGCTGCGAACGGTGTTCACGCAGCAGACAACTGCACTCTACGAATCGATCGGTCTGCAGACGCTGCGTGAAACCGCAGGCGAAACGCGCATGCGCATCGAGGCCAGCCCGTTCACCAAGGGTGTTCGAGGGGCAATGAGCGACTTCTTTGCTGCAATTCGCGGCAACGTCGAGCGCAGTGCGCAAAGGACCATCGAGATCCACGACATGATGGAAGCGATGTACACGCGCTTCGCCAAGGAACACGGCCTCGAGCCGTTTAGCCCGCCGCCGTTCTCCATGCTCAAGTATCAGAAGGAGATCGACCGGCTAGAGCGCGCCTACAACGTCCATTTCAACACCCTGTGGAACATGGTGAGCAAAGCGAAGTTTACGTTGATGAAGCGATTCTTCGAGACCATCGCGATCCGCGTCAAGCATGTCTACGATATTGCGAATCGCGACCTGGAGTCGTGGCTCAAAGCGGTGATGGCACCGCTGGAAACGCAGGTTCGCGAGCATCATCTGCAGCTGCGGCGAAGGCTGGAGAGCGTCAAGCGCATCCATCGCGCCAGCGACGAGCTTGAGGATCGCATCGCCGAGCTCGAGCATGCCGAGGGGGCCGTCCGGGGCCAGATCGATGCGCTCGGGCGCGAAATCGCCGCAATCGACGCCGTGATCGAACAGCCCGAGCTTCTCCCTCTGGCCGCAAACGCCTGAGGCGCCAGCTAGCGCGTGGCCGCGGCGGCTTTGGCCGCCATCAAGCCTTCATACTTCGCACGCAGCTGCCCCGGCGTTTCCACCCGATCCGGGTCGACCGGGATGCAATCGACCGGGCACACCTCGACGCACTGCGGGCGCTCGAAGTGGCCGACGCATTCGGTGCACTTGGCGGGATCGATGACGTAGATCTCGATGCCCTGGGAAATCGCATCATTGGGACATTCCGGCTCGCAAACATCGCAGTTGATGCATTCGTCGGTGATGATCAGAGCCACCGCGACGACTCACCCGGCTCGCGCGGCCGGCGGGCGTCCGGCGAACTTGGTCGCCAGGCGCGCGGCGACCGGCGGGCTCACGAAGTTGCTGACGTCGCCGCCGAAGCGGGCGATTTCTCTTACGATTGTCGAGGACATGAACAGGTATTCTTCGGCCGGAGTCAGGAATAGCGTTTCGACTTCCGGGTAGAGGTTCCGGTTCATTCCCGCCATCTGAAATTCGTATTCGAAGTCCGATACTGCGCGCAATCCGCGCAGAACGACGGTCGCGCCGACGGAGTGCACAAATTCCATGAGCAGGCCGGAGAAACCCATGACGCGAACGTTGGCGAACCCGGCAAAGACCTCGCGCGCCATCGCGACCCGCTCGGCGGCGGTGAACAGGGGGCCCTTGCTCTCGCTGGCGGCGACGCCGACGATAATTTCGCCGAATAGCCCGGAGGCCCGGCGCACCACGTCTTCGTGCCCCCGCGTGAACGGGTCGAACGTTCCCGGATAGACTACTTTGAGCATGGTGTTCAGCTTTTGCCCGCGTGGCGCAGCAGATGATAATGCACCTGCCCTGCTTTGTCGCTTCGCCAGAGCGCCAAGCCCGGCGGGGCGTCGATCGGTGCTGGCCCCTCGACGTAGATCAGTCCATTTTGCGCGAGTCGTGCCGTAGCGGCGGGAAGCAGCCGCGCCCAGTCATCGGCGGCAAATGGCGGATCGAGAAAGATGACATCGTAACGACGTGCGTCGCGCGTCATGAAGCTCTGTGCCTCGGCGCAGTGCGTCTCAAGCGCACGCGTTCCGAGCTTTTCCGCCGTCGCGACGAGCGCGCGCACGAGCGTGAGGTCGCGATCGATCGCGACCGCGAGCGACGCCCCGCGCGACAGGGCTTCGAAGGACAGTGCGCCGCTGCCGGCGAACGGGTCCAGCGTGGTGCGGCCGGTAAGGTCCTGGCCGAGCCAGTTGAACAACGTTTCGCGCACGCGATCCGGCGTTGGACGAAGCGTCGGAAGGTCGGGAAACTGCAGCCTGCGACCGCGCCATTGGCCGCCGATGATGCGAATTGCGTTGGCGGCCATGGACGGGACGAGCCAGCAAGGCAGGACGGTAGAATTATATCGTTGGCAAGCCTTCCCGATGCTCGACCTATTCAAACGCAAACCCGACGCGGATAGCCGCTCCTGGAGTGAACGGCTGCGCGCAAGCTTGGCCGCGTCGCGCGAGCGCCTGACGCGACCGCTTGCGGCACTGGTCGGCCGCAGTGCGCTGGGCGATGCCGACCTGGAGGCGCTTGAATCGGCCCTGCTCATGGCCGACGTCGGCATGCCGGCGACCGAGCAGCTGCTCGCTGATCTGCGCTTGCGCTGGAAACGCGCCGACACAGGCGCCGATCCGAGCGTGCTGCTCAAGGCCTCGCTAACCGCGTTGCTCCTTCCTTTAGAGCGGCCGCTCGTGATTGGACCGGAGCGCCCGTTCGTCATCATGCTCGCCGGGGTCAACGGCGTGGGCAAGACGACCTCGATTGGCAAGCTCGCGAAATGGTTGCAGGGCCAGGGCCTGTCGGTGCTGCTTGCCGCCGGCGATACGTTTCGTGCCGCCGCGCGGGAGCAACTCCAAGTCTGGGGCGAGCGCAACGGCGTGCAGGTCATCGCCCAGCAGGGGGGGGACCCGGCAGCGGTGATGTTCGATGCAATCGCCGCAGCCCGGGCCCGGGGCATCGACGTCGTGCTCGCCGACACCGCTGGCCGCCTGCCGACACAGGGGCACCTGATGGACGAACTCAAGAAGATTCGCCGCGTCCTAGGTAAGGCCCAGGTCGGCGCCCCGCACGAGACCCTGCTCGTGATCGACGCCAATACCGGGCAAAACACGCTCGCCCAGGTGCAGGCCTTCGACGCAGCCCTTGCGCTCACCGGCCTCATCGTGACCAAGCTGGACGGCACGGCGAAAGGCGGTGTCGTGGCCGCGATCGCCGCGACGAAGCCAGTGCCACTGCGCTTCATCGGCGTGGGGGAAGGGATCGAGGACCTGCGTCCTTTTCGCGCCTCGGAGTTCGCGGAGGCCCTGCTGGGCTAGCCCGCCGAAGGGCCTATTAGCGAATACTCACTCTCTCAGAAAGCCCTGATAGAGCTGGTGCGCCAGAGGTTGCCTGCGGGGAACTTACCGCGCCCTTAGCACTCTTAATACTCGAGTGCTAAAATACCTTTCAAGCGCTCCAGAGGAGATTAAATCGATGGCGAGCACTACCACTATGCTGGCGTTTCCAACCCCGGCTTCATTGGGGAGCGTCGATCACTACATTCAGGCAGTCAATCGCTTTCCGCTGCTGACTGCGGAACAGGAAGTTGAACTGGGTCGCCGCTTGCGCGATAGCAACGATCTCGATGCCGCGCGGCAGATGGTGCTGTCGCACCTGCGGCTCGTGGTCGCGATCAGCCGCAACTATCTGGGTTACGGGCTGCCCCAAGCCGACCTCATCCAGGAAGGCAATGTCGGGCTGATGAAAGCGGTGCGCCGTTTCGATCCCGAGCGCGGTGTGCGACTGGTCTCGTTTGCGCTGCACTGGATCAGGGCCGAAATCCACGAATATGTCCTGCGCAACTGGCGCCTGGTCAAAGTCGCAACGACCAAGGCGCAGCGCAAGCTGTTCTTCAATTTGCGCAGCATGAAGACCGGGCCCGGTGCGCTCACGCGCAAGGAGGCAACGGCGATCGCCAAGGACCTCGGCGTGAAGCCTGAAGAAGTCTTCGAGATGGAGACACGCCTGTCGGGCAAGGATGTTGCGCTCGACCCGCAACCCGGCGACGAGGGCGAAATGCTCACGCCGATCGCCTATCTAACAGACACCGAGGCCGAGCCGGCGCAGATTCTCGAGCGCCTCGAGTCGGCGCAGAATCGCAGTGACGGGCTGCGTGCGGCGCTTTCCAAGCTCGACAGCCGCAGCCGTGACGTCATCGAAGCGCGGTGGCTGCGCGAGGACGACAAAGCGACGCTGCAGCAGCTCGCTGACCAGTACGGCGTATCGGCGGAACGGATCCGGCAGATCGAAAGCAAGGCCTTGAAGATCATGCGCGGCCAAATGGGCGGCCTGTAATGCCGCAAACCTCGCAAACGGCAACGCCGGCCTCGCGCCGGCGTTTTTTTGTTCGCGCTGCGCGTGCGGGGGCCGACCCGTTCAGCTGGCGACCTCGTCCGTGCGGCGCGAGAAGCGGATGTTGAGCTGCTTGAGCTTGCGATACAGGTGGGTCCGCTCAAGGCCTGCCCGCTCGGCAACCCGGCTCATGTTGCTCTGTTCCTTGCCGAGCAGCTGCTCGAAATAGATCCGTTCGAACGCTTCGCGCGCCTCACGCAGGGGCAGCTCGAAGAAGCGAGCGGTGAGCTCGGGCGCGACCGCGGCCGGGGGCAGCAGCGCGCTGTCGCCTAAAAGCCTGCGCACGTGGTCGGCCGTAATCTCGCCGTTTACGGTCAGTGCGAGGTTGGCGATGACGCTGTGCAGATGATCCAGGTTGCCCGGCCAGTATGCGGCCGCAAGCGCCACCACCGCGCCAGCGTGCAGCGTCGCCTGCGTGCGTTGGCTCGACGATATTTCACGCCAGAACCGCTCGACCAGCGCGGGAATATCCTCGCGCCGCTCGCGCAACGGGGGCAGCATGACCGCGCCCGCCGAGAGAGTCGCCAGCAACGCCGGGTCGAAGCGGCCGTCGGCAGCGAGGTTGCCTAGCTGTTCACTGCTGCTGCACACGAGCTGGGTGTTGTGCTTCTCCAGCTTGGGAAGCAGAAAGGCGAGTCCCTTCTGCTCTCCTCGGGAGTAGCTGCCGATCTCGCCGCAGTAGAGCAGCCCGTCGCGTGCTTCCTCGAGCAGCTGCAGCGGATTAGCTATCAGCCGAATGCCGCCCTGCAATGAGATGAATGGCGTGTCGGGCACGTGCACTGCGCGGGCGACCAGCTCGTGCCCGGTACCGGCCTCGCCAATGATGAGGATCGGCCGCGCGGCACGCAGCAGCTGTTCGATCGCCCGCTCGGCTTCAATCACCGGCGTACTCGTTCCCAGCCCGGTGAGGGCGATGCGGCGGGGACCTTGCCCGGGGCCGGTCTTGAGCGCGCGCGTCACCGTCGCCAGAAGCTTCTGCAGGCCGACCGGTTTTTCGAGAAAGTCGAAGGCCCCGATCTTGGTCGCCTCGACGGCCGTCTCGATCGTTCCGTGACCTGACATCATCACCACGGGCATCGTGAGCTGGCCCCCTGCGGCCCACTCGCGCAGCAGCGTAACGCCGTCGGTATCCGGCATCCAGATGTCGAGCAAAACCAGCGCGGGTTGGCTGCGCGCACGGTAGCTTCGCGCTTCGCCCGCATTCTCGGCGAGGCTCACGCGGTAACCTTCGTCCTGCAGGATTTCGGACAGCAGTTCGCGGATGCCGACCTCGTCGTCGACAATCAGGATCTCCTTCGGCTGCGGCATCACGTCTCGCTCCCTTCCCGCGGAAAGTGCAGGGTTACCCGCGCGCCCCGCGGCCGGCGGTTCTCGATCGTGACCCGGCCACGATGCTCGTCGACGATCTTCTTCACAATCGCGAGTCCCAGGCCCGTACCCTTGGCCTTGGTGGTCACGTACGGCTCGAACGCGCGGCGCATCATGTCCTCGGGAAACCCGCTGCCCGCGTCGGCAACCGAAAGGTTCAGCTCGCTGCCTCGCGCCTCGACGGTAAATTCGTACACCGGCTCGGCGATGTCCGCCTGTGCGTCGATCGCATTCTGAATCAGGTTATGGAACACTTGGCGCAGACGGGTCGGCTCACCCTGGATGACGGCGCCCTGCTCGGAGAGCTTCAGCGACACGTGGGGCCGCAGATTTTCGTACAAGGCGAGCACATCAAGCAAGAGGGCGTTGACGTCCACCGATTGCATCTTGCCCGGGCCGGCTTGCCGGGCATAGATCGCGAAGTCGTCGACCATGTGCTTCATCGCCGTCACCTGCCCGACGATCGTCTGCGTTCCGCGCAGGAGCGCTTCCTCGTCGGCACCTTCGAGCTTGCCTGCAAGCTTGACCGCCAGGCGCTCGGCGGAGAGCTGGATCGGAGTCAGCGGATTTTTTATCTCGTGCGCAAGCCTGCGCGCAACTTCGGCCCATGCCGCGTCGCGCTGTGCCTGCACGAGCTCTGACACGTCGTCAAACACCACCACGCAGCCCGGAGCGGGTTCGCCGGGAAGCCCGGACCCACGCATCAACAGCACGCGCGTCTGGTTGGACACCGCGACCTCGGCCTGCCTCTGCCACTGCCCGTCGCGCCCGCTGCGAAATCCGTCGGTGATGAGGTCTGCGAACGCGGAGAGCGCCGGTATCCGGCGCCCCCAGTCGGCAAGCGGTACCCCCATCAGATCGGCCAGAGGCTGTTGCAGAATCACCGCCGCGCTGGGATTGGCCGTACGCAAACGGAACGCATTGTCAAATGCGAGCACCCCTGCGGACAGATTGGCGAGCACGCTCTCGAGATAGGCTCGGGTGGTTTCGATCGCACTGCGATTTTCCTTTTCCTTCTGCTGCGCTTCGGCGAGCTGTGCCGTCATGTTGTTGAACGAATCGGTAAGCACGCCCAACTCGTCGCGGCTTTGCACCGGGTGGCGCCGGCTGAAATCACCCTGTGCGACGGCGCGCGTTCCTTCGGCGAGCAATCCCAGCGGCCGGCTGAACTGCTCGGAAAGGACAACGGCCAACCCCAGCGCCGACAACAGCGCCAGCAGCAGGGTCAGGGTGAGGGTCAGTGTATACAGTTGCTTCAAAGCCTGCCGTGAAAACGAGATCTCCTGGTAATCGCGATAGCCCGCTTGGACCTTGTCAGCCTCCAGTTGCAATTGCTTGGGAACCGGCTCGACGACTTGCAGCACGCGCACCGGCTCCAAAGGGTCGGAGCTGTTGACTGGAACGACAACGCGCAGCATCAGGCCCTGGTCGCCCATCTGCTCGATCACCGAATAGGACTGTTGCAACCGCGCTCGCCGCAGCGCCTGCGCCGGCGGTGGTTCCGGTGTGAGCATCGACCCGGACACCCCTGCGACCGCCAACACGCCACCGGAGGACGAGAACAGTGCGGCCTCGTAGATGCCCGCCTGCTCGGTGGCGCGATTCAGCCGCGAGGACATACTCCCGGGTTCGGTCTCCTGCAGCGTCAGCGCGAGTTGCGTTGCCTTGTTCGTCGTCTCATTGAGGAGGTAGTCGAGGGCACTACGGGCGAGATTGAGTCCGCCCTCGAGCGCACGGTCGACGCGCACGTCAAACCATGATTCGATGCTCTTGCCGATGAATTGCACCGAAACCCCGTACAGCAGCGCCCCGGGCAGTACCGCAACCAGGGCGAACAGCAGCACGAGGCGCATCGCCAGGCGTGAACCGAACACGCCCGCCTTGAGGTTTTTTCGCAGGCGCAGCAACTGATAGCCGACGAGTCCGGTCAGCACGGCCAGCATCGTGCCGTTGACGGCAAGCAGGAGGTTGTAGCTGCGCGCAAAGAGCGCGCTGTTGGCGCTTGCCGTCGCGAGCAGAAACAGAAAGATGACGCCCAGGCACGCGCAGACGAGAAGGACGTAGCGCATCGCACGCGGCGAGAGGGTGCCGCTCATGGGACAAAGCTCCAGCGGTACCACTCCGATTGCAACGACCAGTCATGCGAGGCGAGCGCGTTGATCTGGAAAGGCTTGGGCAGCTGGGTGACGTCAAGGCGCAGCCGCACCGCGGCGTCATAGCGCGCGCCCTTGGCGAGTGCGTCGATCGGGACCACCGGTCGCGATACCACGCGCGAGAGAAGGTGCTCGACTTCCTCGAGCGATTCGAATTGCTGCCCGAGCAGTCCCGTTGCGACGCGATACTGTCGCGTCAACGGCGAGTAGCTGATGCGGTATTGGACCGACTCGGAGACGACCTTTTCATCCAGCCAATACCAGCGCGGCCGCGTTACCTCGAATTCGAGCACGAAGTACAACGACACGCCTTTCTGCAACGCCTCCTCGAGGGTGGGGTTGAAGGCGACGTCGAACTGGGCGTTGAGCACATAGTTCTCGTCCTCGGGACGAAGCTCCGCCGCCTTGACGACGATCGTGTCCCCATGCGCGGCCGGCGCGAACTGAAGCCAGAGGGACGCGGTAAGGCACAACAGGCCGAGGAGTCGGTTCGTTGACGACATGCCACGAGCGGCGGCGAGCCGCACGATCCGGGTAGAGATTAGCTTTTCTGCAGGAGGGCGTAGAAAAACCCGTCGTGATTGTGCTCTGCGTCGCCCTCTGCTGGCAAGAGTTGCCCGTCCGCACTAACCTGTGCGGACGACAGTTGCAGGGCCAAGCGTGTCGCATCCGGATGCCGGGCGAGGAAATCCTCGCTCTGCGCCGCGTTCTCAGCCCGGAATATGGAGCAGGTCGAATAAAGCATCCTGCCACCGCTCGCGAGCATCATCCACAATGCGTCGAGCAGCCGGCGTTGCTGCGCAACGAAACCGTCGACATCACTCTCGCGGCGCAGCCACTTGATATCGGGGTGACGGCGCACGACACCGGATGCCGTGCACGGCACATCCGCGAGAATGCGATCGAACGGGTCGCCATTCCACCATCCTCCGGGATCGGCCGCATCGCCGGCGATGAGCCGCGCCGAGAGGCCGAGTCGCTCAAGGTTCTCGGCCACGCGCGCGAGTCGCTCCGCACCGATGTCCACCGCGGTCAGGTCGAGCGTGGCCAGCTCGGCCAGATGAGTGGTCTTGCCACCCGGTGCAGCACAGGCGTCCAGCACGCGCATGCCGTCGTGCGCGTCGAGCAGGGGCGCGGCGAGCTGTGCGCCAGCATCCTGGACCGAGAACCATCCCTCCCCATAACCCGGCAAATCGGTCACCGGGCGCGGTCTCTCGAGCACCACGCCGGCGGCGCCCACGCGTATGGCCGCCATATCCGAAGCCGCCAGCGCGGCGATATAGGCGTCCGGGGTGATGCGTCGAACGTTGACGCGCAGGCAAAGCGGTGGGCGCGCATTGCCTGCATCGAGCACCTCCTCCCAGCGCGCAGGCTGCTCCGAGCGGACGCGATCGATCCACCATGGTAGATAGGAAAAGCGCGCTTCCGGCGCCGTGAGCGCGGCGAGCACCGTCTCCCGCCGGCGGAGGAAATTGCGCAACACCGCGTTGACCAGACCTTTTGCCGAGGTCCGGCGGAGCCGGGTCGTGGCGCGCACGGCACAGTCGACCACGGCATGGGTCGGTGCTTGGGTATGAAGCAGTTGATACAGTGCGACCCACAGCAATGCCTCGACGTTCGCATCGGCGAACGGTCGATCAGCGAGGTGCTGCACGATCGCGCGGACTTGACCGAGGAAACGCAGGGTGCCGTAGGAAAGCTCGTGCACCAGCGCCCGGTCGCCCGCCGATATATCCGGCACGGCCGCGAGTGCCGCCCCCAGCGTCGAACCCGCGAGGACGCGCCGAACTGTCTTCGCGGCGATGCGCTGCGCTCGCTCCATCGCAGGGGCTTAGCGGCCTACGCCGCCATCGCGAGCAAACGGTGGATGCGCTCCGCTGTCGGCAGGTAGGTACTGAACATACCGGCGATACCGCTGCGCGAGAGCGGATTGATGATCATCAGGTGCGCCGTGGACGGATGCATCTTGGCCGTTTCGAGCGGCAGGCCCTGTGCATTTCCTAGTTGGCGGCTGCAGCAACTCATTCAACCGCACCACCCCATCGGGTCCCCGTCGCCACGGGGTGCCCGGCGAGAAAAGCCGCCGCGGGCAATCTCCGGCCGCCAGCGCGCTGCAACATCGTCACCGTGAGCGTGCCGTCACCGCAGGCGATGGTGATGCCGGTGGCGGCGGCACGAACAACCGTTCCCGGTGCGCCGAAATGCCCCGGCCCCGCTATCGCCTGCCACAGCTTGACGCTCTCGCCCCCGAGCGTAGCCTGCGCACCGGGCACCGGATTGAAAGCCCGGATCCGGCGGTCGATCGCAGCGGCGTCTTGCCGCCAGTCGACGAGCGCCTCGCCGCGGTCGATCTTCGCGGCGTAGGTCACGCCCGTTTCCGGTTGCGGCGCCGCTGGTAGATTTCCTTCGCGCTGCAAGCGCTGCAATGCCTCCACCACCGCCGCGCCCCCGACACGGGCAAGCTTGTCGTGCAGACTGCCTGCGGTCTCGCGCGCAGCGATGGGCACCGGGTGGCCCGCGATGATGGGACCGGTGTCGAGGCCTTCGTCCATGCGCATGATCGTGACGCCCGTTTCGTGGTCGCCGGCAAGCACGGCACGCTCAATCGGTGCCGCGCCGCGCCAGCGTGGCAGGAGCGATGCGTGGATGTTGATGCAGCCGTGGCGCGGCCAATCGAGGAGGGGCTTGGGCAGAATCAACCCATAGGCGGCGACGACGAGCACATCGAGCGGGACGGCGACGATGCGCTCGCGCGTGGCCTGGTCCTTTAGGCTCACCGGCTGCAGTAACGGTATGCCACGCGCGGCGGCAACGGCCCTGACCGGCCCTGGTTCAACCTTCATGCCGCGGCCGCGTGGCCGGTCGGGGCGGGTGAGTGCAAGGGTGACGCCCAGGCCGGCGTCGAGGATCGCCTCGAGGGCCGCTGCGGCGAACGCGGGTGTTCCCGCGAACCCGATGTGCATCACTCCGCCCGACTCTACCCTGCGATGCGCTGCTTTTTCCCCATCCTCGTCGCGAGCCTGGCGCGCTTGAGCGGCGAGAGGTAGTCGACGAATACCTTGCCGATGAGGTGATCCATCTCGTGCTGGATGCAGACGGCGAGCATGCCATCGGTCGCGAGTTCGAACGGCCGCCCATTTTCGTCTTGCGCCCGGACGGTGATTCTGGCGGCCCGCCGGACCTTGTCGTAGTAACCGGGCACCGACAGGCAGCCCTCCTCGCCCTCCGCCTCGCCTTCGGCGGAGATGATCTCCGGATTGATGAAAACCCTGAGTCCGTTCCGAGCCTCGGTCGCGTCGATCACCACCACGCGCTTGGCCACATTGACCTGTGGCGCCGCAAGTCCTACCCCGGGCGCCGCATACATGGTTTCGGCCATGTCGCGCACCAATTTGCGGATGTCTGCAGTCACCACGGGCACCCGCGCCGCAATCTTTCTCAGCCGTGGGTCGGGGTACTCAAGGATGTCGAGGAGCATAATTGCTTGCAAAATGCAGGTTCGGGATGCAGAATCACGCCTAAGCCCTTATTTTGCGGCGGTTTAGGACGTTAGCAAGCTCAACCGTTCGTTGCGGAGAGGCGTCATGCGCGCGAAGTCTATCACAGCGTCGTTGCTGCTTTCGGCGTTCATGCTGTCGCTTCTGCTCGCGTCCGGGATGCTGCGCGCGCAGGAAATCGAGCTCCAGGATAACCCGCCGGATCGCTATACCGTGCAGAAGGGCGACACCCTGTGGGGTATCGCCGGCAAGTTTTTGAAGCAGCCCTGGCGCTGGCCCGATGTCTGGCGCATGAACCGCGATCAGATCAAAAATCCGCATTGGATCTATCCGGGCGATGTCATCGTCCTCGATCGCAGCGGCGGTGAAGTACACCTGTCGCTGGAGTCGAGCAACGGGAATCGCCTTGAGCCCAGGATACGGGTAGAGGCGCTCGAGGCTACTGCCATTCCGAGCATTCCTCCGGGCGATGTCGAGCCATATCTCACCCGCCCGCTGGTTACCGGCAAGGAAGGTCTCGTCGGCGCCGCGTCGTTTGTCGCTGGGCGCGACTCACGGGTCGTGCGGGGCGCCGGCGATTATCTCTACGCTGTCGGTATTGACGAGAAGGCCGGCAACCTCTGGTTTATCTACCGCCCCGGTGTCGTGCTGCGCTCGTATGGCAGCGGCGAGGTACTGGGCTACGAGCAACGCTTTCTCGGTACCGCCACCGTGCAGCGATTCGGCCCGGTCAGCACCATGCTGATCTCCACGGCACGGGAGGACATCCTTCTGGGAGATCT
>Ga0302326_10013683_pt1 | contig 17189 bp, 16 predicted proteins | sample Palsa_T0_3_FD_202264 | JGI IMG/M metagenome (GOLD analysis project Ga0302326, IMG submission 202264) | Peat permafrost microbial communities from Stordalen Mire near Abisko, Sweden - Palsa_T0_3 | ecosystem: Environmental > Terrestrial > Soil > Palsa > Peat permafrost | place: Sweden: Abisko... | reverse complement strand
ACGGCGACTGCGACGACGCCCGTGACTTCTTCGCGAAGTCGGGCGTCGACCTGCGGGCAACGCCGCACCGCCGGTGATATAAGGAGACGCTCAATGATGCCCGGTCAATATCCTCAGCGTCCGCCGGGCGGCTATGGCGGCGGGCCTCCGGGATATCCGCCCTATCCGCCGCCAATGCCGCAGCAGATGTTCGCGCCACCACCGCAGAACGATGGCAAGGCAATCGCGTCGCTCGTGCTCGGCATTCTCAGCCTCGTCGGATGTTTCGGTGCGCTCGCGGGGATCCCCGCCGTGATCCTCGGCTTCCTCGCGAAGCGGGACATCGCGCGGTCGCAGGGCGCGATTGGTGGGGACGGGCTTGCACTTGGCGGCATCATCACGGGGGGGCTGAGCACGGTCCTCTCCATCGGCCTCTTCATCTTCTACGTCGCGGTGATTGGCGCTGCCGTCGCGAGCACGCCGACCTACACGCCCACGTACACGCCGCCGTACACCCCCTACACCGTCCCCACACCGACGGTCACGACGCCGCCCGCTCCCACAGGGCTGAAGGCGATGCCGTACACGGGGCTCGTGAAGGTGGTCGACTTGAAGACCGGGGGCGGCTCACTCCGTACGCAGATCGCGCTCGAGCTCGGCGCCGCGAAGGACGACAGCGACAAGATGCTCGTCATCACCGCATCACGGAGCTGCCACGCCTGCGACGAGGTCTTCCGCGCCTTCGCCAACTACACGCTTCAGAAGGCTCTTCGAAGCGTCCGCGTGGTGCGCGTCGACGTCGACAGCTTCCCCACGGAGCTCACGGCGCTCGGCCTCGACAAGGGTGGGCAGCCGTGGTTCTTCCGCTTCGATGATTCGATGAAGGTCGTCGACGCCATCAGCGCCGACGAGTGGGACGACAACGACGCGTACAACATGGCTCCCGTGCTCAAGAGCTTCATGGAGGGAAAGTACAAGAAGCGCGCACTCGGTGACGCCGGCGTCTCTGCCAAGAAGCCCACGTTGTCCGATCCGTTTTGAATGGGATTTAGAGCCCGACCACGTCCTTGTGACGGCGGATGACGTACCTGAGCTCGAGGGTCGCGCGGCCGCGCGCCGCGAGCTCGACGTGCCAGCGAACGAAGCCGTCTTTGTCGGGCGTCACGCGTGGCGTCGTCTTCTTCTCGTCGAAGTGGACCTCGACCTTCTCGATCTCGGAGACCGGGACGCGCTCGGTCACGTCTATCGTGCGCGGTCGGTCGTCGAGGTTCGAGAGGTGGACGCGAACGCGGTGCGATCGGCCGATGTAGCTCGACGGGAGTAAGCCCGGCTCTTCGTCCACCGTCTCGACCTCGCGGCGGAGGCGCACGTGGGGATCGGGGCCGAAGCCGAGCTCGAACCGCTCGCCGGGTGCGATGAGCGCGATCTTCGTGCGGCCGACGAAGCCGCTCTCACGGACGAGATCGACCGGGCCCGCGAGGAGGGGCGCCGCACCCGCGTTGGTCTGCTCCGAACGCACGAGCACGGCCTGCGCGAGCTCGGGGTACGAGACGAGCGATGGCTTCGCGTCGGTCTGCATCGAGAGCGATGGAACGCGATGCGGGCGGCCGTCACTCGGGACGCTCGCACGCGCCTTGGCGACGAGCACCCTCACCTCGCCGCCGTCGTCGATGCCCGGCACACGCGGCGGAGGGGCGCCTCCGAGGCCGGTATGCTGGATCGTCTCGTCGCGCCGCTCGACGCGAACGACTTCGCTACGCCGTTGCGCCATGAGCTCGTCGTCGTCGAGCGTCGGGGGCTTCTGCCCGAGCGACGGGCGCTCGGTCGAGAACTTGAGCGTCGCCGACGTCCAGTCCTCGCCGGTGTTCTGCCAGACGCACGCGTCGGTCGTGACGGTGAGGCGCTCGGCGAGCGTCGCCGTGTGCTGCGGCCTCCAGCAGGCGCCCGGCACGAGGTACTCGACGACGAGATCCGCCTTCTCGGCGGTCGTCGTGCTCAGCGTCATCTCGATGGACGCGACGACGCGGACTTCTTTGTGCCCGGCTTGGGCGAGGCGTGTACGAAGGCGCGCGATCGTCTTGTCGAGCTCACGTTGTGCGCGCTGGGCCACGACGGCCTCTTCGTACGCAGCGCGCTCGCGCTCCTCGAACATGCGTGCCGCCCGCTCGGCAGCCGGAGCATCGGCTATCCCCCTTGCCGCGTCCTCCGCGAGCTCCTCGAGGACGCGACGTTGCGCCTCGTGAAGGAGGTTGATGGACGCTTGCAAGCGCTTGAGGTTGGCGGCCCCGAGCTCGCTCGAGCGCATCCGCTCCTCGAGCTCCCGCACCAGCGCTGCGTGGGCGTCCATGGGCTCCGTCGAGACCTTGCGGCGAATCACCCTCACCTCGCCCACCGTGACGCCGCTGCTCGCGCGCACGCGAAGCGTCTTGTCGGCGATCACCGGCGCCACGTCGTCGATGCGCGCGCGTGTGATGCCTGACGGAAGCTCGATCACCCCGCGGCGCTGAACATGGGCGCGATCCTCGGTCACCGTGACGGTGTCGATGGGCGCCGGTACGAGCACGGAGGTCATGACTCCCTCCGATTGCCGCCGACGAGCTCGAGCTTCGATGCGATCTTGATCGTGTACCGCGCAGACAGCGTGCGCGTCGCGCCGGGCTCGAGCGGGACCTTCCATACGTAACCGCCGCGCAGCGACTGCTCCTGGTCCCACTTCTCCCATGACGGCTCGACTGCGCCGACATCGACCTTCACCTCGGCGTCGTCCTTGCGCACGACGGGCACCCGCTCTCGGACCTCGACGGTGACCGGGCGCGGGAGGAGATTGCGCAGCTCGACGCTCACGCGGTGGCCGAGAGCGAGCGAGCCACCCAGCAACCCTGCCGTCTCTTCTTGAAAGGTCGTCGTGCGCGCGATCTTGATCGCGGGCTCGACGCCGAGACCAAGCTCGACGCGGCCGCGCGGTGGCGCGGGCGGCATGCGCGTCGTCATGCGGTACATGGCCTCGCCGTCGTCCTTTCCCTGCGCTGTGCTCTCGTAGACATCGAGGGGTCCGGCGAGGAGCGCCGCATCGATCGGGCTCGAGATGTCGAGCACCCGATAGACTTGCGGCGCTTCGCGTGGTGCAGCGACGTAACGAAGCTTGGTCTCCGCGTCCCAGTCGGCGACGGGAACTGCGTGGAACGTTCCGTCCGACGCGACGTCGCATGGGAGCGCCGTTTCGTAGGCATAGTCGTACGCGTCGTCGGTTCGAGCGAGCTCGTACCCGGGCGGGAGGGCGCTCTCGTCGACCTTGGCCCGGTTGAACGCGACGTGGATGGCAGCGGCGACGTCGATGCGTACTGCGTGCGCGAGCGCCTCCACGTACACGCTGGCTTGGGCGACGAGGGTGAGCTCACCACGCGATACGTCGCTCGGAGCGCGCATGCGAAGGCGGCTGTACGCAAGCGACTCCGTCGCGAGACTCCAGTCGGGCTCGGGCTCCGCTGCGGCTTCGGCGGGCATCTCTATGTCGTCGAACGCCCCTCCCTCCGACTCTTCTAGCGCTGCTTTTTGCGGTGCCGCCGCTCTCTCTCGCAACGCACTTCCGAGCGCCGCGATCGGCGCGGCCAGCAATGCGACGGGTCCAGCCCCTTTCGAGGTGGCCCGCGATGGCGACGACATCGGCATAGACATTGGCATCGGCATCGGCCGCGCCGCGGGGGGCGCGTGTGGTGCCATTCCACCACCCATGGGTGGCCCGCTGAATGCGGCGACGGATTTGCGCACGGGTGTCGTTTCTTCCTCGCGCACCACTTCCGCCTTCGGGACGGGCGGTTCGGTCGGAGGGCCCGCGATGCGGTCGTAGTCGGCATAAAGGGCGTGGGCACCTTCGGGTGGCTCGCGGTAGCCAGCCTTCTTGGCGTGCGGCTGCGCTCGACCGATGCGGGCCTTGGCGAGCTCCGGGAGCTCGACCCACGCGCCTGATTCCGCGGTCGACAACCGGAGCTTCACGCCGCGCCAATCCTCACCCGAGCGCTGCGCGACGAGCGCCCGCATCCCGAGCTTCGCAGGCTTGCGCGAGGCTTCGGCGGCCTCCGGCAGCGTCAGCACGTACGATGCGCTCCACCGCGCGTGCGGGATCGCATACTCGAGGACGACTTGCACACCGGCGGCTGCCTTTCTCGAGCCTTGTGCGAGCGTCACGATGGCAACCTTGCGAAGCTCGTGCTGCTTGGCGTTTCGTGACGTCGTGGCGCGTTTGACCACGTCCGTCGCGTCGGCGAGCTTCTTCTCGGCGTCACGCGCGGCAGCATGGGCAGCTGCGAGATCCGCGCCGAGGCGCTTCTCCTCGGCGGTGCGAAGCGCCAAGAGCTTCTGCCGCGACTCGAGCGGGATCGGGAGCGGCGGCTCGTTCTCGCGTGGGGGAGGACGCGCGACGACTTTGAGCGATTCGAGGCGCGCGACCGCGAGCTCGAGCCGGCTCACGTCCGCGCGGCAACGCTCGGCCTCCGCACGAGCGCTCTCGAGCGCGGCATCCTCGGCGGGTGCCAGCGATGCATCCTCCTCGGGCACCTCGAGCCCCACACGCACGTCGGCGGCGATGGGGCCATCCGTGGTCGTGCCCTGCATCCGGACGCGCAGCGAGCCATCATCGAGCGCGAGCGGCAGCTGCGTGAACCGGACCTCACTCACGCCATCCTCGAGCGCCATCACGCGCTCGACCCGCGCCCCCACGCGGAACACCGTGACCCGGTCGATTCGCGACGCACTCATGCGCGCATCATAAACCCCCAACTCTCTCTTGATCAGGCGAACTGTGCGGCGGCTGCTCGGAGCGTCGTGAAGGTGTAGCCCTCGGCTTTCAACACCTCGATGACCGTGCGGAGCGCGGCGAGCTTGCGTTCACGGACGACGCGCACGTCGGGCTGGTGCGGGGCGAGGGCCTCGAGGCCGTCGCGCTCGTCGAGGACGTCGATGCCATGAAGCTCGAGGTTGACGAGGGGCTCGCCCACGCACATCTCGGTGAGTCGCCTGGCGCCCGTCGGGCCGCCGAGCGTGAGCGCCGTCCCGATGAACGGAAGGCGGAGCTTCGGAGTGACTTGTATCGGAAGCTCGAGCATCGCGGCGCCGTCACCGTGCGACGAGGCGCCGCGCTTGTAGTACGGGCGGCCCACGAAGTACGGGCGGATGGGCGCGCGGAGGACGTTCGGCGTGTCGACGAGCGAGCGGCTCTCGCGGCCCGTCGCCTTGTAGAAGCCGAGGGCAGCCACCTTCGTCGCCCAGTACGGTGGGCACGGGAAGACGGACGAGTCATACGCTATGCCGCCGATGTCACCGAGCACGTCGAACACCTCGTCGGTGATCGTGTACCCAGGCGCGCGAAAGCCTACGGGCACTTCCCCGGTCGCGTTCGCAATTGCGCGCATGCCGCCTTCGATCTGCCGGGCGATCTCCGCGCGACCGAGCTTCACGAGATCGTAGCGATGGTCGAGGGTGTGGTTGGCGATCTCGTGGCCGGCTTCGTACGCGCTGGCGATGGCCGATTGGTTCTCGTCTCGCTCGAGGTCGGCGCCAATGGCGAAGAGCGTGAGCGGCAGCTGCTCGTCGTGGGCGAGCGCGAGCAGACGGGGCAGCGCGACGTCGTAGACCGCGGTCAGACCTGGACCTCGTTCGGCCGAGACACCGTGGATGGCGAAGTAGTTGGGGATCTCGTCGAGATCGACGCTGACGGCGCAGAGGCGCATGATGCTTACCTTCTGTATCTCAAGAGGAAGTCGAGCGCGGCCGCCGCAAAGCGTGCACCGAACCGAGGCACGTGCCCTGAGCCTCGCATGCGCCAGAGCGCCACGTCGACGCCAGCCGGACACGTGTAGGCCTCGCGCACCGTCTCGTTGCCGGGGACGTCCTGATCGAGGTGGAACGCGCTGTCCGACTCGTGACGGGTCTTGCTGCATCCGTCCCGCGCCGCCCACATCGCGACGGTCGCCTCCGCGCTCGGATAGGCCGCGCCATTGCCGAACGACTTCCCGCCCCCGTACTCGATGACGCGGTCGGCATCGCCGTGGACTTGGAGGACGCTCACAGCCGGCCCCGCTTGGCACTTCGCCATGTCGGCCCACGGCACGCCGGAGAGCGCGACTATCGCGGCCACCCGGTCGCTCCGCTCGCACGCGTACCTGTGCGCCATGAAGGCACCGTTCGAGTGGCCGATGAGGTACACGCGCGCTGGGTCGACGTGCTGCTTTAACGAAACATCGGCGATGATCGCATCGAGGTAAGCGACGTCGTCGACGGGGACGTTGTCGAAGTCGCAACACGCATCTGTGGCGTTCCAATAGAGCTTGCCCGTGTGGTCACGCGTGCCGTCGGGAATCGCGAGAATGACCCCACGGGCGTTGGTGGCCTTCGACATCCCGAGGTACGCGTCGTGATTCGCACCGCTCGAGCCATACCCGTGAATCAAGATGACGAGCGGCATCGCTCCCCCATCCGTCCCTTCCGGCACCTCGAGCCGATAAGGCCGCGCCGCAACGAGATCCACCGTCGACGTTGACGTTGACGTAGACGTAGACGGCGACGTGGCCGCCGACGCACCCCCCGCCGCCGACTCGAGCGCCTGCGGCCCCGCCGACTCGCCGCGGCACGCAGTCAATACATTGAATAGAACGCTCGCGCTCCCCCACGCCCACGAGCGCAGGAGCGTCACGTCACACGCCGGTCATCTTCGCGACCTCGGCGGCGAGGTCGTCTTTCGCCTTCTCGATACCCTCACCGAGCGCAAACCGCACGAACGACGCGATCCGCACCTCGCCCCCGAGCTTCTTGCCGAGCTCCTCGCGGAGCTTATCGACCGTGTTTCCTGGGGTTGTCACGCTCTCTTGCCCGAGCAGGGTGACCTCGGTGAACCACTTGGCGAGCTTGCCATCGACGATCTTTGGCCACGCGATCTCCGGGGCCTTGAGGGTGCCAGCGGCCTTCTCCTCTTTCATCTGGGCCTCGAAGATCTCCTTCTGCTTGTCGATGTCTTTCGGGGAGAGCTTGTCCTTTGAAACGACCATCGGGTTCATCGCGGCGATCTGCATCGCGGCGTTGTCGACGAAGTCGATGAGCTCCTTGTTCGCCTTGTCGGGGCCATACGCCTCGACGAGCACGGCGAGCTTGCCGCCCATGTGGATGTAGGAGTGGACGATGCCGCCGGCCTTGGCCTTCACGACGTCCCACCGGCGGATGACCGTGTTCTCGCCCGTCGTCGCGCCGAGCGCGAGGAGCGCGGCCTCCACCGTGTGATCCGCGCCTGGGTACTTCTGCGCGAGAAGATCGGCGCCCCTCTCGAGCTTGCTCGCGAGCTCGAGGACCTTCCCGACGAGCGCGCGGAACGCGTCACCGCGGGAGACGAAGTCGGTCTGCGTGTTGACCTCGATGATCGTGCCGCGCGCGCCGCCGTCGGTGACGAGCGTGCGCACTTCGCCCTCGGTCGCCACTTTGCCGGCACGGGCCGCGGCCTTGACGATGCCCTTCTTGAGGATGTTCTCGATGGCCTTGTCCATGTCGCCATCGGACTCGACGAGCGCGTTCTTGCAGTCGCTCATGCCGGCGAGCGTGCGCTCGCGCAGCTCTTTGATCATGGCGGGTGTGACGGCAGCCATCAGTTCGGTGCCTCTCCGCCTTGGGGTGGGGGCTGCTCGCCACCGCCGCCGCCGCGACGACCGTAAATCTCGGTCTGCATGCCGCCGCGACCGCCGCCCTCGTCACGCGGCTGAAGCTCCTTGCGGCGCTGGCTGCCTTCGACCGCCGCGTCTGCGATCCGGGCCGTAATGAGCTTGATGGATCGGATCGCGTCGTCGTTGCCGGGGATGACGTAGTCGATGAGGTCAGGGTTACAGTTGGTGTCGGTGATGGCAATCACGGGGAGCTCGAGCTTGCGGGCCTCTTCGACCGCGATCGTCTCCATCGACGGGTCGATGATGAAGAGCGCCGAGGGGAGCGAGGTCATCGTCTTCAGACCCCCGAGGTACCGTTCGGAGCGCTCGCGCTCTTTCTCGAGGCGTGAGACTTCCTTCTTCGGGAGCTGCTGATACGTGCCGTCATCGCGCATGCGCTCGAGCTGGCGCAGGCGGTCGAGGCCCTGCTTGATGGTGCGGAAGTTCGTGAGGGTGCCGCCGAGCCATCGGTTGACGACGTAGTACGATCCCGAGCGCGCGGCCTCCTCTTGGACGATCTCCTGGGCCTGGCGCTTCGTGCCGACCATGAGGATGTGGCCGCCGCGACCGACGGTCTCGGCGACGAAGTTGTAGGCGCGCTGAAAGAGCTTCGCCGTCTGGTCGAGGTCGATGATGTGGACGCCGTTGCGCGCGCCGAAGATGAACGGGCGCATCTTCGGGTTCCAGCGCTTGGTCTGGTGGCCGAAGTGAACGCCTGCATCGAGCAACGTCTTCACGGGGAGCGGGAGCTCGCCACGCGCGGGCGGAAGGCCGCCCTGGGATTCCATCGTCTGCGTCATCTTGATTACCTCGCGCGTCTTTTCGGTTGAGCTCTAACGACCCTCGCTCGCACCAACGACTTTTGAGGGTCGCACCGGGTGACGAGCTTTGCGCTCGAGGGACGTGTGAATTTCCCCGCGAGATTGCGGGGGAGGCGAACAATACGCGCGGACGGAGGTTCGTCAAGGTGAGATGGCGGCCGGCCTACGTCACGAGGTGTGAGATCGGTTGTCGCTCACGCCCGTCTTCGTGAGGACCCGCTGGCGAAACTCGACGGTCGTCCCCTCGGTTTGTGCGGCACCGGACGACGTCTTCTCGTCGTCGGCCGCGGTCTCCTTCGACGAAGACGCTCTCCGATGACAAGAGGACGTCGTCTCAGTGCGGCGAGACGCTCTCTCATTGCAACGTGACGCTCTCTCGTCGCGACGTGACGTCGTCTCATTCCGAGACGACGCACGGAAAGAACAACACGACGTCGACCGGGGACAAGACGACGCCTTCCAAAAAGACTACGTCGTTCTGCTGAGGTCGGGCGTCAGCCAGTGGTGATCAAATCGCGGGACACCGACTCGAGCGAAGGACAACCCGCCAGCGCCATCGCGAGATCCAGCTCGCGCCGCAGCATGTCGAGCACGAGTGATACCCCGGCCTCACCGTCGAGCGCCAAGCCCCACAAGACGGGTCGCCCGACGAGCACCGCTTTGGCTCCCAGCGCGAGAGCCTTCAGCACGTCGGTGCCGCGGCGAATCCCGCCGTCCATGAGCACCTCGAGGTCGCGGTCCACCGCGTCGGCGATCGGGGCGAGCACGTCGAGCGTCGCCGGCGATCCGTCGAGCTGCCGCCCGCCGTGGTTCGATACGACGATGGCGCTCGCGCCCTCGTCGCGTGCGCGCAGCGCGTCGTCGACGCGCACGATTCCCTTGATCGCCAGCGGCAGCTTGGTCAGCGATCGCAGCCACGCGATGTCCTTCCACGAGAGCGAGGGGTCGAGCAGCGAAGCAAAGTACGCGGCCAGCCCGGATTCGGCGACCACCGCGTTGAGGTCGCCGTAGCCCGCGGGCACGAGGTTCTTCACCTTGAGCTCGCGAGGCAGCGCGAACGCGTTGCGCACGTCGCGCTCGCGACGCCCGAGGAGAGGAGCGTCCACCGTGAGCACGAGCGCCTTACACCCTGCTTCTTCCACGCGGCGAACGAGCCCGACCGTCGCCTGTCGGTCCCGGTAGACGTAGAGCTGAAAGAGCGTCGCCTCGGGGTGTACGCTCGCGACGTCCTCGACGTCGGTGTTCGAGAGCGACGAGAGCACCATCGCGGTGCTGGCTTTGCGCGTCGCGCGCGCCGTGGCGAGCTCACCGTCGGGATGGGCCAGCTTGTGGAACGCGGTGGGTGCAACGAGCATCGGCATCGACAAATCGATACCGAGCACGCGGGTCGTCATGACACGGACGCTCACGTCGACGAGGACGCGGTGGTGGATGGCTCGTCGTTCGAATGCCGCGCGGTTCGCTCGCAGTGTTACTTTGTCGTCCGCGCCGCTCGCGTAGTAGTCGAACGCGAGGCGAGACAGCTTGGTTCGCGCGAGTTCTTCGAGCTCAAGGACGTTCGTCGGAGGAATGATCGGGCACTCTACACGAGCGCCCCAGACCGGGCGTATGCTCGCGGGCTCGATGCGTTCGAAGCAAGCGTGGCTCGCCGCCGTGGCCGCAGCCCTGGGTGTAACGGATGCGGCGTGTCATCGTGACGCGACCGACGGGCCTGCGGCCGTCCGCGAAGTGCCGAGCGCCAGCGCGGCCACGAGCGTGGAACCGGAAGCGTCCGCGAGCGTGGCGACGGGGGACGCGGCTCCGTCGACCACCATGAGCGTGGGCACGCGCGCCGCGAGCGTTGGGCTGGCCAGCGCCATGGGGAGTGGGACCATCAGGCGCGGCATCGGAAACATCGGCAGTGGAGCGTGCGGCGCGGTCGCAACGATATGCGGCGCGGTTACGAAGGTTCAGGTGCCCGCGGCGAACGTCACGGTGTCGCTCGGCGCCGGGTCGGCCGCGGGAGACGAGCGAGGTACCATGACCGTACGCGGGCGCCTCCGGGCATGCGCGAACAGGGCGCTCAACGTGGATCCGACGACGCAAGGGAAGGTCACCATCGCGTTGGCGATTGGTCCCACCGGCGCTGTCACGACCGCGACGGTCATTGCGAACAGTGGGCTCATCGCGTCGGACACGGCGTGCATGGCCACGGCCTTGAAGAACACTGCGTTTGCGAGCACCGGAGCCGCGAGGACGGTGACGGTGCTGATCACGCAGGTGCGACAGGGAGACTGATGGCCATCCTCGTGAAACGCGCGCTCGACTGGGCCACCTATTGGCACCGCGATCAGAAGCGCAAGTACCCGGGCGACGCTGCCGTGCCATATGCCAGCCACGTCGCGGGTGTGGCGGCCATCTTGTCGCGGCACGCCTTCGGGGACGAGGTCGTCGCGGCAGGAGCGCTGCACGACGTGCTGGAAGACTGCGGCGTCACCTACGCCGAGCTCGCGCAACGCTTCGGTGATGGCGTCGCCGACCTCGTGCGCCACGTGAGCGAAGAGGACAAGAGCGCATCATGGGAGGAGCGCAAGGCGCGCTACCTCGAGCACTTCGCGAAGAAACCGTGGGACGCCCAGGCCATCACGCTCGCCGACAAGATCGACAACTTCGAGTCGATCGTGGTGTGCGCGCGCGACTGGGGCGACCCGTGGGCGATGTTCAAGCGCGGCAAGCCCGCACAGATCGAGCGCTTCGATGCTCTCCTTGCGGCCGCGCGTTCCCTCCCTTCGCATCCGATCATCGACGAGTACACACGTGCGCTCGACGAGGTACGAAAGGTCTAGTCGCCACTCGCGTCCGCCGCGATTCTCGAAGCGCACCCCGGAAGCGCGCGGCGTGCGAGGATGCCTGAATGACGCGCGAGCGCCTCCTCGAGACGGCGAAGGTGCTCGCTCTCGCGTGCGCTGCGTCCCTCGCGACGCGCGCCGCGTTCTTCGGCGCAGGCTTCACCAACGTCGACGAAGGCGCGCATTGGGTCGGCGCGCACGAGCTCCTCTCGGGCGGTCGCCTCTACGTCGACTTCGCCGACAACAAGCCGCCGCTCGTCTACGCGTACTACGCGCTCGCGCACGCCTTCGGAGCGAACGTGCTCGGCGTTCGCGTTGTCACGGCGCTCGCCGCGTGGCCCGCGATTGCGCTTGGCATCGTCACGTTCTACGACTTCACGAGACCGGGGCTGGCGGCGGCCCTGGTGTTCATTGTCGCGTCAGCCACTCTCCTTCCGTCCGACGCGCACGCCATCAACGGCGAGCACATCTCCCTCGTCCCGCTCGCGGTGAGCGTCGCGCTGCTGCGTTCGCCGGACTCGCTCGGGCGGCCGCTGCGCATGCTCCTCGTCGGCGTGCTCGTCGGGATCGCATCGCTCGCCAAGCAACCCGCCGCGCTCTGTGGCGTGGCGTATGGCGTCTGCGTCCTTCGAACGCGCGACATCACGATGCAAAGACGCCTCGCATCGATTGTGAGCCTCGCGGTCGGTTTCGCCGCTCCGCTCGCGCTCGCCGCCGCGTTCTTCGCGCAGGAGGGCTCGCTCGATGCGTTCGTTTACTGGGTCTACCGCTACAACCTCGTTCACCTGCATAACCCCATGACGCTCGGCGATCGGGTGCGTCAGCTCTTCAAGATGGGCGCCGTGCTCGTTCCCTCGGTTGGGGTGCTCGCGTTCGCCTACGCGCGCGCCGTGCGCCTCGACCCACATCGCCGGGCGCTCGTCTTTGGCCTCGTCCTCGCGACCCTCCTCCCCGCGTTCCTCGGATGGCGGCTCTTTGGCCACTACTTCGTCCCGCTCATCTTCGCGCTGTCGCTCGGAGGCGGCCCCTTCTTCGCAGCACTCCCGCGATCGCCCGGCGCCAAGCTCTGCGCGGCGGTGCTGGCGGCTGGTTGCGTGGCGTTCACGATTGGAGGCCGCATCGTTCACGATCCGGCGCGCAATCTCACCGACGTGAGCGATCCGCGCTACGCGCGCATCGCCGCTTCGATGCCGTCGAGCTGCGCCGTCGCCCGTCCACTCTTCGTCTGGGGTTACGCGCCCCAGCTCTATGTCCTCGCACGCCTCCGCCCCGCGTCGCGCTTCGTCGTCCCCATCGACACCATCACCGGCTACATCGTCGGCAACGATACGTTCGCGCGTGGCGCGCTCGACACGACGAGCCGCATCGTCCCCGAGCACTGGGATTGGTTGATGTCCGACCTCGAACGGTCGCGTCCCGAGTACATCGTCGACACCGCCCCGGCCGACCTGAACCATTGGTCGCTCTATCCCCTCTCCAAGTTTCCACGCCTCGCCGCGTTCGTCGACCGCGGCTACCGCGTGGACGCAGTCGTGGGTGGCGCCATCATCTACCGGCGTACCGACTGCCCCTGACGCTCGTCGGACGCGTCGGTCACCGCCCGCAAGCGATCGAGTGCATCGTGTTGTACGCTGTCGTATGCGCTTACGCGTGGGGCTCCTCGTGGCTACGGTCCTCGTGATCGCGGGGACGACGCTCGCGTCGGTGCTGGTCCCCACGAAGGAGGCGACCGTGGGGCCACCGCGCGCCGTTCCGATTTGTTGCCGTCCGCGCGCGGACGTCAGCAAAGTTCTGCCGCCCTGACTACACGCTCACGAGAGTCGCGACGTGATCCCGATCGCGGCGAGCCCGAGTGACGTCACGCAGCACACGACGACCCAACGCGCCTGTCGCCTCATCATCGATTGCGCCGTGCCGACGTCCCCGTAGATGACGCCGAGGAGCGACGCGGCGTGCCGATATGCGGTGGGCGGATGCGACAAGACCTCGCTGCGTCCTTCACCGATACCCGCGTCCACCTGGGCATGCGACGTCCCGGTGGGTATCGCCGCGAGCAGGCGCCGCGACTGCCGCACGTGCAGTACGAGCAGCACGCTCGCGAAGGCGCACGTGATCGCGCCGATCGCCGTCGCGACGATCGCCTGTGACGGCTCGCTCGTGCAGCTCGGCAGCGCCTTCCACTGCGGTAACGTGAGCACCGAGGAGACGCACGCCGCAGCCCCAGCGTACGACCACGTCGCGAGGCGATTGGTGCCATCCATGAGCGACCGGGGACGCGCCGCGCGACGCATCGTGCCGACGAGCGGAGCGAGCAGAACGAGCGCCACCGCTCCGAACGCCAAACCGTGCGCTGCGGCGAATGGGACTTGCTCGGGCCACCACACGACGCCAGCGACGACACCCACGAAAAACCCAGTCCCCGGAACGAGGACGGTCACCATCAGCGATCGCGCATCGAGCCCACCCTCTTGTCGCGACACGGACACCCAAGCGAGCGCGCCCCCGAGGACGGCCATTGCCGCTGGGACGACGAGCGGCAGCGCAATGAACGCGAGCCCATCATCGTGCGCGAAGCATCCAACACGGAGGAGCGACCCAATCTGCATCGCCCACACGAGACCGAGCGCACCAAACACGATCATGCTGCGACCGTAGGGTGCGGGCTGCATGTTGCCTTTACGGTTGGCCTCAACGCGCTATTCCACCTTGGCCCGTGAATCAATCGGCACCGCCGTGCATCAGTGCACGGACAACGTCGTCTTCTCAGCGGCTGGGACCCTTGGGTGTCGATGCGTGCTCGGCTTTTCGTGGTGTGTCTCTTTGGTGGAATGGTGCTCGTCGGGTCAACACCCGCGCGTGCCGGTGAAATTCAAGTCGATGCGGGCACGACGATGCTTGGCTCGAGCTGGCAGGGCGACTTCGCCGCGGGCGGCCTCGTGCGCCTCGGCTATCGCTTCGCTCGTATCGTCGCCATCGACTTCGTCGGCTGGGAGCAGATGGCGACGGTCAACGACCGCCTCGACACAGGCCTCACGTTTGGCGTGACGGGCTTCGTCCCGCTCAAGCGCGTGCGACCGTCGCTACGCGTCTTCGCCATCCACCAGCACGAAGAAGGAGCGGTGTCCGTCGCGCAGACCCCGGGCGGCTTCCTCTTCGGCATCGGCTCCGGCATTCGTCATCGCGCCGGAGGTGGCCTGACGCTCGGTGCCGAAATCCCATTGCAGTGCGCGAGACCGGGCGAGCTCGAGTGGGTGATCTTCGTCGAGCTCCAGAGCATCTGGTTCCCGCCTGGCGCCCCCGCCGGACCGAGCGGGCTCGGTCCCGAGTTCTATTACGGCGGCAACCTCGGCATCGGCTTCAACTACTCGCTCCCGAAGATGCCATGAGGAAAGCCGCGATCATCCTGCCCGTCCTCGTCTCTGCAGCGCTCGGGTGCTGGGAGGACATGTCGAGCTACCCTTGCCCTCCCGGAGGCACGACGCTCACCTACGAGAACTTCGGCCAGAGCTTCTTCAGCGAGTGGTGCGTGAGCTGTCACGGTGGCCCGAACGGCTATAGCTCGCGCGCCTTCACGGACGTGGACTCGATCCGCGCCGAAGCCGACGACATCTTCAAGAACGCGGCGGAGGACAACGCCACGATGCCACCAGGCCCCGTGGGTCCCTCGAAGGCCCAGCGAGACGACCTCGCCGAATGGCTCGCTTGCGGCGCGCCCTGATGGAATACTGCGCCGGATGACACGTCTCGCTGTCGCGGTCCTCCGTTTGGCGCCGCTGGTCCTCGCCGTCGCATGCGGCGGCACGCCACCACCGCTCCCGAAAGGCCCTCCGCCCGAATACGAGGAGGAGCCGATGCCCGCCGCTACTGCGACGTCGCCAACGCCAAGCGCGAACGCCGCAGCGCCGGTGACCAACGCTCCATGAAAGCCACGCGCGAGACGGTTCTTCACGTCGCGGCGCTCGCGTCACTCTCTCTCGACGATGACGAGGTGACGGCGCTCGCGACGGATCTCGCCGCGATCGTGCAGTACGTCGAGCAGCTGTCGGCGGTCGACACAGAGGGCCTTGCGCGTGGCCCCATCACACCCACAGCGAGCCTTCGGCCGGACGAGCCCCAACCGGGGCTCACCCACGACGACGCGCTCGCACAAGCTCCACGTGCGGTCGATGGCGGCTTCGCCGTGCCACCGTTCGCATCTGCCCTCGAACGCTCATGACGGTGTCTGAGCTGCTCGATGGAAGCCCGATCGCGCTCGGCAACGCAGTGCGCAGCGGCGCGGTCTCTGCCGTCGAGATCGCCCGTGCCACGATCGAGCGCATCACGTCGCGCGATGGCAACCTCCACGCGTTTCTCTCGACGAGCGAGGCGATCGTGGACGACGCACGCGTGCTCGACGAACGTCGGACGCGCGGCGAGACGCTCGGGGCGCTCGCTGGCGTCCCCATCGCGCTCAAGGACGCGCTCGCGACGCGTCACGCCCCGACGACCGCAGGCTCGAAGATCCTCGAAGGCTATGTGCCGCCCTACGACGCGACCGTCGTCCAGCGTCTCCGCGCTGCCGACGCGCTCTTTCCGGGGAAGACGAACATGGACGAGTTCGCGATGGGCTCGTCGACCGAAAACAGCGCGTATGGTCCGTGCAAGAACCCGTGGGACGCGACGCGCACCCCTGGTGGATCGTCGGGAGGGAGCGCCGCTGCCGTCGCATCACGGATGACACCGGCCGCGCTCGGCAGCGACACAGGCGGATCGATCCGCCAGCCCGCGTCGTTCACGGGCGTCGTCGGCGTCAAGCCGACGTACGGGCGCGTGTCGCGCTACGGCCTCGTCGCGTTCGCGTCGAGCCTCGATCAAATCGGTCCGCTCGCGAGCGACGTGCGCGGTGCCGCCCGCGTGCTCGACGTCATCGCCGGCCACGATGCGCGCGATGCCACGTCGAGCCGAGCCCGATCCGCAGACCCCATGACCTTCGAGGCATCGTGCGATCGCGAGGTGCGCGGCCTCCGCATCGGCGTCCCCGACGAATACTTCCAGGGCGTCGCTCCCGAAGTGGACACGAGCGTACGCGCCGCCCTCGCCGCGCTCGAAACGAGCGGCTGCACCATCGAGCGCGTGTCGCTGCCTCACACCACGTACGCCATCGCGACCTATTATGTCATTGCCACCGCGGAGGCATCGAGCAACCTCGCGCGCTACGACGGCGTGCGCTTCGGGCACCGCGCAGAAGCGAGAGACCTTGCTTCGCTCTACGGCAAGACGCGCGACGCTGGATTCGGTCGAGAGGTGAAGCGCCGCATCTTGCTCGGCACGTTCGTGCTCTCGGCGGGCTACTACGACGCGTACTACGTCAAAGCGCAGAAGGTCCGCATACTCGTGGCGCGCGACTTCGAGCGAACGTTCGGAGCAGGCGTCGACGCCATCGCTTGCCCCACGTCGGCGACGGCTGCGTTCGCGCTCGGTGAAAAGACATCCGACCCGCTCGCGATGTACCAGTCGGATGCGTGCACGCTTCCCGCGAGCCTCGCGGGCTTGCCTGCCATCAGCGTTCCGTGTGGTCCAACCCCGAGTGGACTGCCCGTCGGACTCCAGCTCATCGGCCGGCGGGACGACGAGGCCACGCTGTTCGCGCTCGCCGCTGCGTGCGAGCGCACTTACCCGCCGAGACCGGCCCCATTCGGTAACCGCGCGTGAAAGGCGTTGTCGACGTCGCACCGATTCACCTCGATGCGCTCGCTGAGCTCTTTCGTGCGTGCGAGTGCCCCTGCTTCTGCCAGTACTGGCACTTCGAAGGCGACAAGAACGCGTGGCTCGAACGCTGTGCGCAATCGCCCGAGGTGAACGAGTCGGCGCTGCGGGCCGACGTCGGTCGAGGCGAGGCT